>Ga0335071_10008442_pt1 | contig 10578 bp, 5 predicted proteins | sample Lox_Sample_15_FD_206724 | JGI IMG/M metagenome (GOLD analysis project Ga0335071, IMG submission 206724) | Soil microbial communities from Loxahatchee National Wildlife Refuge, Florida, United States - Lox_Sample_1.5 | ecosystem: Environmental > Terrestrial > Soil > Wetlands | place: USA: Florida...
CCCCCGGTCCGCGGCCGACCCGCCAGGAATCAAGGCATAAAAAATGACCACCCGGGGGTGCCCGGGTGGTCACAAATGACCATCCACAAATTACGACTCGATCTTTTCTTCGGGCAGGTCGGTCAGGCCCTCGCGCAGGGCATACAGGGCGGCCTGGGTGCGGTTGGCCAGGTGCAGCTTGTCGAGGATGCTGGAGACGTACTTGGCGATGGTGCGCTCGTGGACGAACAGGGCGGCGGCGATTTCCTGGTTGCTCAGGCCGCGGGCGATCAGGCGCAGCGTCTCCAGCTCGCGCGGGGTGAGCGGGTCGGCTGTGTAGAGCGTCTCGGACGGATGGTTGATCTCCTGGATCACCTTGAGGGCGATCGAAGGGTGCAGGGAGGCCTGCCCCTGGGCCACGTCGCGGATGGCCTGCAGCAGCTGATCGTGCTTGGCGTCCTTGAGCAGGTAGCCGAGCGCCCCGGCCTTGATCGCCTGGAAGACGCGCTCGCCTTCGGCGAAGCTGGTCAGCACCAGGATGCGCACCTGCGGGTCGAGCTCGCGCAGCTTGGGGATGGTGGTCAGCCCGTCCTGGCGCGGCATCACCAGGTCCAGCAGGACCACGTCCGGGTGGGTGGACTTGACCAGCTCCATGGCCTCCAGCCCGTCGCCAGCCTGGCCGACCACATCCATGTCAGTCTGGAAGGAAAGGATGGCGGCCAGGCCCTCCCGAACGACAGCTTGATCTTCGACGATCAGTACGCGGATTTTTTTCATGGCTCACGCTCTTTTGGTGGGTAATTTGGTGGGGGTGTTCCGGTTGACCGTCACGGAGACACGCGTCCCCTTGCCGGGGGCGGAAACGATCTTTAGCTTGGCGCCGATCTGGTCGGTGCGCTCGCGCATGTTGCGCAGGCCCATGCCGCCCTTGTCCTCCTGCTGCGGGTCGAAGCCGCAGCCGTCGTCCTCGACCTCCAGCAGCACCCCGGTCTTGCGCTTCTTGAGGCGCACGGTGACGGACTTGGCGTTGGCGTGGCGCAGGGTGTTGTTGAGCGCCTCCTGGGCGATGTAGTACAGGGCCACTTCCTTGTCGAGCGGCAGGGAGACATTGTCGTCGGCCAGCACCTGCGCCTTGACGTCGGCCCGGCCCTCCACGGCCGCCAGGCGCTGGTGCAGCACCGCCACCAGCCCCTCGCGCTCCAGGTCGATGGGGGTCAGCTCGTGCAGGAACAGGCGCATCTCCTTCAACGCCTGGCGGGCGTTCTCGCCGACGCGCGAGAGCACCTTGACCGACATCTCGGGTGAACCCGCCTCCAGCCCGGCCTGGGCGGCCTCGGTCAGGGTGACCAGGCCGTACAGCTTTTGCGTGACCGAGTCGTGCAGGTCACGCACCAGGCGCTGGCGCTCGTTCATGGCGATCGCCAGCTGGCGCTGGCGGTTGCTGCTGATGAAGGTCGCCACCTCTTCCGCCACGGCGGCCAGGCGGGCGACCTCGTCCGTGGTGAAGAGCGGGCCCTTCTTGCGCGACAGGCCGATCACGCCCAGCAGCTGCTCCTCGATCGCCATCGGGACGATCAGCAGCGAGGCCGGTCCCGCCTGCTGCATCGACCAGGGCACGCGCGGGTCGGTGCTGATGTCCTGGATGAGCAGCGGCTCGCGCCGCTTGAGCACCCAGGCGACCATCTCGTAGGCTTCGGGAATGGCGCTCATGCTGTTGGCGCCCCACAGGGGCAGCCCCTGGTGGGCCGCCAGGGTCAGCTTGCGGGTGTCCTCCTCGTCCTGCGCCTCTTCCAGAAGGAAGATGACGCTCGACTCGCTCTGGAAGGAGTAGACGATCTGGTAAATGGACTCGGCCAGGAAATCGTCCAGGTTGAGGGCCCGGCTGGCCGCGCCCGAGATGGCATGCAGCAGGACGAACATCTCGTCGCGGGCGCGCTGGCGCGCTTCCTCCACCCGGCGGCGCTCGGTGATGTCGCGCCAGACGATCACCTGCCCGATCGGGTGGCCAGCGCGGTCCGCCAGTGGGGAGAGGCGGATGTTCAGGTAGCGCCAGCCGATGGGCGTATTGAGGCTGCCCTTGATGTCCAGCTCGCGCGACTCGCCGGCCCGCTTGGTCAGGTTGGGCCAGTCGCTGAGGATGCTCTCGGCCGGCTGGCCGAAGATGCGGTCACGCGGCATGCCGAGCAGCTCCTCCACCGCCGGGTTCACGTCCACGACGCGGTCGTGCTTGTCCAGCACCATCCAGCCGTCCTTCATGCTCTCGACGACGACGTTGCGGGCGATCGGGATCACGTCCAGCAGGCGGAAGAAGATCAGGCCGGCGGTCAGGACCAGGCCGGTGACGGTGTAGGCCGCCAGGCTGACCCCGAACTGCGCCACGACCACGACCCGCCCCAGGAAGAGCACGCCGGCCGCCAGCGGGAACAGGCTGCTGGTCAGGACAGCCGCCGACTGGCGCCGGTAGGGCCGCGGGCTGTGAACGAGCGTGTCGCCCAGCAGCACGACCGCCACCAGCACAACGCTGTTGGTGTAGACGACGTGGACGGCCGCCCAGGTCCCGCCCGAGGAGGCCGGCGTGGCGATGAACAGCGCCTGCCAGCTGGTCCAGAACAGGACCTGGGTCAGGAGCGGCTCGAGCGCCAGCAGTGCCAGTGTGCCGCGGCGCAGCCAGGCGCCCCGGTCGGTGTAACCCAGGGTGAAGGCCAGCAGGGCGGTGGCCGTGGCCGAGGCGAACAGGAAGGTGAGGGCGACGAACAGGCGGGAGAGCGGCAGGCCGACGGTCCAGGCCAGGCTGTCCGCGGCTGCCCACAGCACCAGGGCCGCGGCGAATGCGATCAGGCCGGGCGCGCCGGGGGAGGCTTTCCTGCGCACCGAAAGCAGGAAGACGCCGGCGGCCACACCGACGGCAAGGACCAGGAGGAGGATGCGAAGGATTGCAGCGATCAAAGGCACCACCTGTGTCTCAAGGGAATGCGATCACCCGCCCCGCGGATCGAGCGACGAAGGACGGTTCAGAGCGGTTTTGGGCCAGGGATGTCCCGCTGTTTTTGGAGTAGATGGAACGGTCGCTGTCATTATACCGCACCGGATCCCCAGTCCTTTCCATGGGATCAGCCGCGCCGCCTGGCTGCCGGGGAGGGCTTCTTCGAGACGGCTGGCTGCAGGCAGGCCTCCAGGGCGGCCCGGCAGGCGGCGTCCTCCGGCCGCAGAGCGAGGGCGGCCCGGTAGGCCCGGGCGGCCGGCTTGGGCCGGTCAAGGGAACGGTCCAGGTCCGCCAGGGACTTCCAGGCTTCGAAGGAATCCGGGGCCAGGCGTGCCGCTTTCGCCAGGGCGCTGCGCGCCGGCTTGGGACGCCGCAGGTCGCGCTCCACCCGGCCGAGTTCCAGCCACGGCCGGGCATCCCGGGGAGCCAGGCGGGTCGCTTTTTGGGCAGCCTGGCGAGCCTCCTCCAGCCGGCCAAGACCGGCGTAGATCCGCGCGAGGGCCGTCCAGGCGTGCGCCTGCGCCGTATCGAGAGCGATCGCCTGCTGGCAGGCCCGCAGGGCCTCATCGAAGCGCCCCAGGTCGCGCAGGACCTGGGCCAGGTCCCGCCATGCAAAGGCGTCGGACGGGTCAAGCCGGACGGCTTTCCGATAGGCGGCCAGGGCCGCCTCCGGCCGGCCGAGGGCATAATCGAGCAGGCCCAGCCCGGCCTGGAAGCGGGCGCACAGACGGGCTTCCCCGAGCTGGTCGGCGAGCTGCAAGCCCTGTCTGGCCAGTTCGGCGGACTTGCGCACGTCGCCGCGGGCCCAGTAGAGCGCCGCCAGCGGGTAAAGCAGGTCGAGGCGGGCCGTCAGCGAGGCGTCCTCGTCGGGCAGGCGCGCCAGCTGCTGCTCGCGGAAGGCGATCCGGCCGTCGACGTCCTCCAGCAGGTTAGGCCGATCCCACTCCCCCCAGCTCAACTCTGCGGTCGCCACCACGGGCGCCGGCGCGGCCGGCGCGTCGGGGAACTCGATCACCCGGTGGCGGAAGGACCAGAAATCCGGGGCGTGGTGGGCCAGGTCAGCCGCCTCGGCCTGCGTCAGCCAGAAGACCGCCCGCACCTGCGCCTCGACCAGGTATTCGCGGTGCAGGTTGAGCGCCCGGTAGGCCTCGAAGCCGCCCTTCCCGCCGCCCCAGCGCAGCCCGCTGACGAAGTAGACCGTGGCGGCGCGCTCCGGGTCCTCGGCCAGCAGACGCGGCACATCCAGGGTCTCCTTGCCGACGGGGAAGGCGGCGGTGCGCTGGCCGAGGGCTGCCAGCCGCCCGCTCAGGATCGCCTCGGCCCGGGTGCGCACGAACTCGGAGTCGTAGACGGCCACCAGGATCGACGGGCGCTCCCAGCGGACAGCCAGCGCCAGCTCCTCGAACAGGCTGGCAACCCGGTCCTCGAAGGGCTCGGTCACGGCGGAAGGGTGGGGGTCGGAGGGGAGTGCAGGACGCATGGGAAAAGGAATTCCCCCGCGGTTTGCGGGGGAAGGGGATCACGCTTCGGATTTGACCTTGGCGAGCAGCGTCTTATAGTCCTCGACGTTCGGGGGGTTGAGGGCGACGATGCCTTCGATGGCCTGGATGGCGCCGGGTCGGTCGCCAGCCGAGAGCAGCATCTCGCCCAGCGCGTCGAGCTGCTCGATCGCCTTCGGGAAGTTGTCCGCCTGGCGATACTCCTCGGCCAGGTATTTGTGCAGCACGGCTTGCTGCGGATAGTCGGCGATCAGGCCTTCCAGGAAGGGAATGGTTTCGGGGCGCCGGCTGGCGCTCTGCAGGAAGGACACCAGGTTATCCAGCTCGGCGGCGGCCTGGGGCGGCTGGTTCAGGCGCAGGTTCAGGTCGACCAGGCTCCTGCGCACGTCCAGGTCGTCGGGCTCGATGGTGCGGATCTGCTCGAAGATGCGCAGGGCCTGGCGCAGGTCCAGGCGCTGCATATCGATGTCGGCCATGCGGCGCATCAGCTTGACGCTCCAGGTGCGGTTGGCTCCGCCCTGCTGCGCCAGGCGCAGCGCGGTGGTGTAAGTCTTGCGCGCCATGTCCAGCTCGGCCAGGCGGTAGTAGATATCGGCCAGGTCCATGTACTCGCCGATGGCCTCGTCCAGCATACCGCGCGCCGCCAGCTGGTCGATCAGGCGCGTGCGGGCAGCCAGGTCCATGGGTGAGACCGAGACGATGCGCCGCAGCAGGTTGACGGCCTGGGCGGCCTCGCCGCGCACCCCGTAGGCCTGCGCCACCACCGAATACTTGACGATGGCGTCCTGGGAGCGGCCTTCCTGGATCAGCAGGTCGGCGATCAAGGTGTGCAGTGGCAGGTAGGTCGGGGCGAACTTGAGGGCGTCGAAGGCCTCGTCCATGGCCGAGCGCAGGTGCCCGTCGTGCGCCAGCGAGCGGACGCGGGTGATGGCGTCGATCACCTGGCTGCTCTGGGCCTGGGTCATGATCTCGGCCAGGGGCAGGGGCTGGCTGCCCTCGGCGGACTTGGGCAGCTGCTCGCGCGCCTGGGACACCGAGACGCGCCAGTTCGGACGGACCAGCAGCTGGTCGATGTTGCCGCACAGCTGCTCCAGCGAGGCCACGTCGGTCTGGGCGGACTGGGCCTCGATCAGCGGCTCGTACAGCTGGCGCAGCTCGTTGGCCTGCTCGGGCGGCACCACCAGCGCGTCGGCGATCTTCAGGGCTTCCATGTACTCGGCCACAGCCGCGGCCAGGCGCCCCATCTGGTGTTCGATGCGGCCCATCAACAGGCGCGAGGCCAGGGCGTAATCCTCGTTCTTGACGGCATGCTGCAGGTGGCGCAGGGCGGTCTCAACCCGCTCGGTCTCCGAGCGCAGCAGGCCCAGGTCGAAGAAAACGGCCGGATCGCTGAACCCGGCTTCGGCCGCCTTCTCCAGCTCTTCGGCGGCCTGGGCGTTCTGCTGGTTGGTCTGGGCGTCGATGGCCTGACCCAGGTGGAGCATGATGCGGGTGCGGTCATTCTGCTTCAGGCTGAGCTGGCCGGTGCCGCGCACGATGGCCTGCATGCCGCGCTTGGAGGTCTGGATCTCGCCGGCGTCCTCGGACATATCGAACAGGACCTCCGCCAGGCGGGTGAGGGCTACGCGGCGCGCCTCGGCGATCGGGTCCAGATCGCTTTCTTTGGACTTGCTGGAATCCATCTGGCGCACCTGGGCCATGCGCAGCGGGCCGGTGCCGCCCTGCGGGCGGGTCGGCTTGGGCAGCAGTTGGCCGGCGCGCAGCATCTGCTGGGCCTGGCGCGCTTCCACGCTGTTGGGCATCAGGCGCAGGGCGCGCACGACCATCTCGCTGGCCTTGTCGACCTCGCCACCGCGCTGGTGCAGGCTGGCGACCGACAGGTACTCGGTCACCGCCTGTTCGGTGTGGCCCAGGCGCTCGTGCACCATCGCCAGGTAAGAATGGGCGACCAGGTTGTCCCCGTCCAGCTGGATGACGCGCGCCCAGTTCTCGACAGCCTTTTCGGCCTCCTGGCGCTTGATGTACAGCTCGGCGGTTTTCAGCGAGGCCTGGATGGCGGTCTTGAGGTCCCCCAGCCGCTCGGAAAGCTGGGCGATCTTTTCCAGCGGCAGCGGATCGTCGGGGGTGATGCGTGCCGCCTGCTGGTAGACGTCCAGGGACTCTTTGTACTTCTGCAGCTCGAAGAGCGCCAGGCCGAGGCTGGTCAGCGCCTTGGGGTTGTCGGGGAACTCGGCCAGGGCGCGCTTGTAGGCCCCGGCCGCCTTTTCCCAGGCCTGGTCCCAGGCGGCCGAATGACCTTCGTTCATTGCCTTTTGAAAAACGTCTTCGCGTCCCGGCATGTTGTCTTCTCAGATGAAGGGTTAGGCGAATTCCGCAAGCGGTGCGAGCTCTTCCCAGTTGGTGCCCCAGCGCGCTTCGGTCGAAAGCGGGATGCTCAACGGGTAGGCCGTCTCCATCACCTGCTGGACCTTGCGGGCCGTGTCCTTCAGCTCGGCCCGCGGGCACTCCACCACCAGCTCGTCGTGCACCTGCAGGATCATCCTGCCATGCAGCCCGACCGCCGTCAGGGCAGGCGGGACCTGGATCATGGCAATTTTCATTATATCAGCAGCCGTGCCCTGGATGGGGGCGTTAATCGCCTCGCGTTCCTCACGGTTCTTCATCGCCTGGTTGAGGGCGGACTTGAGGGCCGGGAAGTAACGCCGGCGCCCGAGCAGGGTCTCGACGTAGCCCGCGCGGGCGGCCTCCTTGCGGATGCCGTCCAGGTAGCCCTTCACGCCCGGGAACTGCTTGAAATAGGCCTCGACGAAGTCCTGCGACTCGGCCAGGGTCAGGTCGGTGGTGCGGGTCAGGCCGAAGGCCGACATGCCGTAGATCAGACCGAAGTTGATCGCCTTGGCATGGCGGCGCTGCTCCTTGGTGACCGCCTCCAGCGGCAGGTTGTAGATCGCCGCGGCGGTGGTGGCATGGATGTCCTGGCCGCGGCGGAAGGCCTCCAGCATGGCTTCGTCGTTGGCCATGTGCGCCACGATGCGCAGCTCGATCTGTGAGTAGTCCACCGAGAGCAGGACGTTGCCCGGCCCGGCGATGAAGCCGTGGCGCACGCGCCGCCCCAGCTCAGTGCGGGTCGGGATGTTCTGCAGATTGGGATTGGAGGATGACAGGCGCCCGGTCACCGCCCCGGTCTGGCTGTAGGAGGTGTGCACGCGCCCGTCGTCGGGGTGGATCTCCTCCGGCAGCGAGTCGATGTAGGTCGACTTGAGCTTGGCCAGCTCACGGTACTCCAGGATCATGTCCACCACCGGGTGCTGGCCGCGCAGCTCCTCGAGCACGTCGGCCGAGGTGGAGTAGTGGCCCGAGGCGGTCTTGCGGCCGCGGTCGGGCGGCGCCAGATGCAGGGTCTCGAACAGGACGGTCGAGAGCTGCTGGGTGGAGTTCAGATTGAAGGCCTTGCCAACCGCCGCGGTAACGTCCTTCTCGATCGCTTCCAGCCGGGAGGCCAGCTCCTTCGACATGACCGCGAAGAAGTCCCGGTCGAGCGCCACGCCGGCCATTTCCATCTCAACCAGCACCGGCACCAGCGGCATCTCGATCTTGCGGAACAGCTCCTGCAGCTTCGGCAGGCGGCTGAGCTCCTTGGCCAGCAGGCTGTACAGGCGCAGGCTGACCTCGGCGTCGGCGGCGGCGTATGGGGCCGCGGCGGCAATGGCCACCTCGGCCATCGAGATCTGCTTCTTTCCGCTGCCGATCAGCTCCTCGATGTGGGTCATCGACTCGCCCAGCCGGGCGGCGGCCAGATTCTTGAGGCCCAGGTTGCGCGAGGACGGGTCGAGCACGAACTCGGCTATCATGGTGTCGAACGCCAGCGGCGCCACGCGGATGCCGTGGCGCGCCAGCATGATGACGTCGTATTTGAGGTTGTGGCCCACCTTGGGAACGCGCTCGTCGGTCAGCGGGCCGCGCAGCGCCGCCAGGACCTGCTCGAGCGGCAGCTGCTCGCCGCTGCGGTGCCCCACCGGGAGGTAATACGCCTTGCCCGCCTCGACCGCGAGCGAGATCCCGACCAGCTCGGCGGTCATCTCGTCGGTGGAGGTGGTCTCGGTGTCGAACGACAGGACCCTGGCCTGCGCCAGTACGTCCGCCATGGCATGCAGCGCAGCAGGCGTGTCGACCACCGTCAGCGCGACCTGCGGGAGGCTGCCGGACCCGGAGGCGGCCGCGCCCCGGTCCGAGACTGCTTCGGCCTCGCCGAACAGGCTCATCTGGCCGGTCGCGGCGGGGGCCGTGCCGGTCAGCTTATGCAGCCGGTCGGTCAGCGAGCGGAACTCGAGCTCGCGGAAGAGCGTCTCCACCTTGACGGCGTCGAAGTCGTCCGGGCGGGCCTGCGCCAGGTCGATCGTCACCGGCAGGTCGGACTTGATCTGAGCCAGCTTCTGACTCAGGTAGGCCGAGTCCTTGCCGGCCTCCAGCTTGGTCCGCCAGCGGTTTTCCACCTGGTCCAGGTGGGCGTAGATCTCGTCCAGCGTGCCGAACTTGCCGAGCAGGACCTGGGCAGTCTTCTCGCCCACGCCCGGCACGCCGGGGATATTGTCGGACTTGTCACCGACGATGGCTTTGAAATCGACCACCTGGTCCGGGCGGATGCCCCAGTAGTCGACCACGTCCTGCGGGGTAAAGTCGCGCGAGTCCGCGAGCTTGCCGCCTTCGGGCAGGCTGACAATGGTGCGCTCATTGACCAGCTGCAGCAGGTCGCGGTCGCCGGTAATGATCTTGACCCCCAGGCCCTGCTTCTCGGCCCAGCGGGCCGCGGAGCCGAGCACATCGTCGGCCTCGAAGCCTTCCATCTCCAGGCGCGGGATATTGAAGGCATCGACCAACTCGCGGATGCGCTTGATCTGCGGGCGCAGGTCGTCAGGCATCTTGGCGCGCGTGGCTTTATATTCGGGGAAGAGCTGGTCGCGGAAGGTCTTGCCGGTATCGAAGGCCACCGCCAGGTAGTCGGGCTTCTCCTGCTCGAGCAGGCGGAAGAGCACGCTGGCGAAGCCGTAAATGCCCGCCGTCGGCTCGCCCGTGGAGGTTTGCCAGCGCTGCGGGCCGGTGGTGGTCAACGCAAAATAGGTACGATAGGCCAGAGCGTGGCCATCGATCAGATATAAAGTAGGGGGCATGGGAACCCTGCGCGGGAAAGGAGGTTACCGCATCTGCAGCGTCAGGCCTTGCCGCTGACGGGTCTGCGCGATGAAGTCCTTGATCAACTGTGCCGGAGCCGGCTGCGAACCGCCCATGATCAGGTAGCCCGGGGCCCAGAAGTCGCCCGACGGGTTTTCCTTCTTGAAACGTGGGAAGTCCTCGAAGATCCGCTCGGAAGTGTGCTTGCGCAGGATGCGCATCACGTAACCGGGCGAGGTGGCCGGGGGCACGTTGACGATCCACTGGATGTACTCGGGGCGCACGGAGATGTACTCCAGGCGCCAGCCGAAAGCCACGCAGATCTGCTGCATCCATTCGGACAGGTTCTCCGCCAGCTCCACGGTCAGGTAGTGGGTGGTAAAGCGCGGGATGAGCAGGCAGTCGTAGCTCAGGTTGTAGACAGCCGGGGAGACCGGCTCAAGCACGATCTTGCGGCCCCCTTCGGGGGTGGGAGGCGTCTGGCGGGTCTCGGCCAGCTCGTCCGAGGTCAGCTCGGTGCGGCGCGGCTTGGACGGCCGCGTCAGCGCCAGGTCCGGATCGAGCTGGTTGAGCACCGGTTCCGCCAACTCTTCCTGGTCGGTAAAGATCATCGGCCGGACGGGCTGTTCGTAGGCCAGGCGCTGCGGCTCGAAGGACGGTTCAGCAGACGAGGGGCCGGCTTCGCGCGAGAATTCAAAATTGGCCGGCGGCGGGGTGGGGCGCGCCGGGGGATTGGGCTCGGGAACGTCGGAGAGGATGTCGGAAAGCGAGGCGGTCGGCACCGGTTCGGCATTCTCTTCTTCCAGAGCCTCGGCCTCTTCCGCCTGCCCGCCATCCTCTTCGCCAGTCGGGGCGAGCTGCAGCCCGGCCTGGGGCGCGGCCGACCGTTCCTCAACCGGCTGCTGGGCCAGCGAACGCACCAGCTGGCTGGCCTGGGTGCGGATGGTG
>Ga0335071_10008444_pt1 | contig 10575 bp, 7 predicted proteins | sample Lox_Sample_15_FD_206724 | JGI IMG/M metagenome (GOLD analysis project Ga0335071, IMG submission 206724) | Soil microbial communities from Loxahatchee National Wildlife Refuge, Florida, United States - Lox_Sample_1.5 | ecosystem: Environmental > Terrestrial > Soil > Wetlands | place: USA: Florida...
GCTACGTGCGCCTGATACTGCTTGCGAACTCCCTGCATGTGCTCACTGTTCGAGAGGTAATACTCGCGGTCCGGCAATTGCAGACCGCCCTGCATCAGGTACGCGTTGTAGTGTTCGTAATCTTCGAAACCCGGAGCGACCCACAGGCCGAACAGATTAGGAGTGTGAAAGTTCGTATTATTGAGGGCATCCACATCGGCACGCATGCTCTCACCCAGGGCGCGCGCCAGTTCTTTCTTGTCATGGATTGCGTTGATGGCGTCGAGATGCGGACGCAGCGGCGCGAGGCCCTTTGCTTCAATCGTCGCCTCGTCCAAGTACGAGTTGTACAAGTCGGCGACCTTGCGTTCTTGCGAGCCCGCTGCCGGGTTCGATTTCGCAATTTCGGCAATCAGGTCGGCCATGCGCTTGTTGCTCAAGTCGCCCAGTTTGGTCCAGACATCAACGCCGGCGCGGTCCGGCGGAATTTCGGTGCGCTTGATCCAATCACCGTTCGCATATTGATAAAAATCATCGCCCGGTTTCACCGAACGATCCATGTTGGCAACGTTGATGCCGTGTACTTCCTGAATGCCCGCGTTTTGTCCCAAGGCCAGCGCACACAGGACGGCGCTCGCCAGTACGATTCTTGTGATTCTCGGAATGACGCTCATTTAGGACAGCTCCAAGGTAAGAAGAATTGTGCAAAAGGCCAAACAAACCATTGTAGTCGTCTGCGTTTGTTAGACGAGTCAGCCACGCGAAGGTTTGCCCATAGTGACGGCCGGGATGCTACGTCAGCGGACGTTTATGCCAAGCCGTCGCCTGTTCGTAGGCATGGGCTAACCGCAGGACGAGATCCTCGCGCCAAGGTTGACCTGCGATCTGTAAGCCGATCGGCAATCCGCTTCGCGTGAATCCGCAGGGAAGGGAGATCGCCGGCAGTCCCCACACGTTGAAGGGTCTCGTGTTTCGGAGCAACTTCAACTCTGCCGGACGCAGTGCATCGGGAGTGGCTTTCAAGTCGGCGATCGACGGAGCTGGGATGGGGGTTGTCGGCGTGACGAGCAGGTCAACCTCCGCGAAAGCGTTGCCGATGTTGCGGCGCGCTAGCAACAACTCGCGGTGCTTTTGAATGTATTCCGCCGCCGATACGTTCTCGCCCGTGCGGATCCTGCGCAGGGTCTCGGGTTGATAAAACTCTGGATGCTTTGCGATTGTCTCTGCGTGGTAGGCGAAGGATTCGGCTGCTTGAAGCATGCGATCCGTCGGAACATCAAGGGAGACTTCCCGGATGTCTGCTACCAGTGAATGAATTACCTGTAGCGCATGTTCCATCGCAGAGGCGACTTCGGCGTCGAGATCTTCAAAGAAGAAGGTGCGCGGCACTGCGACACGCAGCGACTTCGCGTCCTCACGCAAGGCTGCAGAGTAATCCGCGACCGGTACGTTACCGGTCGTAATATCGGCCGCGTCATACCCGGCAACCGCCTGCAGCACAATCGCGGTGTCGGCGACAGACGAAGTCAATGGGCCCACATGGTCGAGCGAAGCCGACAGCGGAATTACGCCGCGGCTGGAGACTCGTCCGTAGGTCGGCTTCAGACCGACACATCCACACAGAGCGGCCGGCTCGCGAATCGATCCCGCCGTGTCCGTCCCGATTGCGGCGTAGGCCATGCCCGCGACTACCGCCGCTGCAGAGCCGCCGGAAGATCCTCCGGCAACATGCTGCACGTCGCGCGGGTTGTGAACGTCGCCGAAATAGCTGACCAGGGAACTGCCGCCGTAGGCGAATTCATGCAAATTATTTTTGCCGACAATGACGGCTCCCGCGGCCCGCAGTCGCCGCACGATCTCTGCATCCTCAGCCGGAACCCTATCTTTATTGAGCGCGCTTGCGGCAGTCGTTCTTACCCCCGCTGTGTCAATCAAGTCTTTCAACGCGATCGGAATGCCGTGCAGCGGGCCGCGCCACTCGCCGCGCGCAATCTCGCCTTCTGCCGTGTGTGCCGCAGCCAGCGCCGAATCGGCCATTACCGTGATGAACGCATTCAGCGATGGATTCTGCCGCTCAATTTTATCGAGGCATTCGCGTGTAAGCTCGACAGGAGAAACATCCTGCCGCCGAATGCTCACCGCCAAGTCTGTAATCGTGGGCATTGCGTTCATCTTAATTCGCGAGCACACATTGTAAGAGACGACCGGTTACCTCTGTGACTTTTCCGGCCTTCCGTCGAATTGCAAAAGTCCTATAATTGTTCGGGCGAATTCTGTGGGTCCGGGGGAAGTTCCATGGCAGAGATGACGGTCACGCCGGTTGCGACGCACGGCTATTTTCTGGACGGACGTTGGCAGGACGACGGCGATCTCGTGGAAATTCGCGCCCCCTATGACAACAGTGTCATCGCGCGCGTGGTGCAAGGACGCCGGGAGCACGCCGAAGCGGCCATCGCGGCTGCTGTAAAGGCCTTCGGTACCACTCGCCGCCTGCCTGCCTTCGAACGCCAGCGTGTGCTCCGCCGCATCTCGGCGCAGATGGCCGAACGCAAGGAAGAATTCGCCCGCACCCTAGCCCAAGAAGCCGGCAAGCCGATCAAGGGCGCGCGTACGGAAGTCGAGCGCGCCATCTTTACATTCAATGTCGCCGCAGAAGAGAGCACGCGTATTTATGGAGAGTATCTTCCACTCGACTGGCAGGAATTCACCGCCGGGCGTTGGGGGATTGTTCGTCGCTATCCACTGGGACCGATCGCTGGAATCACGCCGTTTAACTTCCCGATCAACCTGGTTGCGCACAAAGTCGCGCCCGCCATCGCCGCCGGCTGCTCAATGGTGTTGAAGCCCGCTCCCCAAACTCCGCTCTGCTCGCTGCTTCTAGCGGAGTGTGTGCAGCAGGCGGGGTGGCCCGACGGCGGACTGAATGTCCTGCCGCTTTCGAACGACGACGCAGGCATTCTCGTCACCGACGATCGCATCAAGCTCATCAGCTTTACCGGCAGCGTGCCGGTGGGGTGGGACATCAAGCGCCGCGCAGGTAAAAAGAAAGTTGTTCTCGAACTCGGAGGGAACGCCGCGGTCATCGTTCACAACGACGCCGACGTTGCCTACGCCGCCGACCGCTGCGTCACTGGAGGCTTCGCCTACGCGGGGCAGACCTGCATTTCGGTGCAGCGCGTGTTTGTCGAGCATTCCGTATATGGCCGCTTCGTCGATCTGCTGGTCGAAGGCGTCAAGAAACTGAAGGTCGGCGACCCTCTTGACGATTCCACCGACGTCGGTCCGCTCATCCGCGAAAGCGATGCGGTCCGCACCATTTCATGGATCGAGGAAGCTGTTCGCTCTGGCGCTCGTCTGCTCTGTGGCGGCGGACGCGATAAGCTGATCGTCGAACCGACCGTTCTCACCAGCACCAAGCCTGACATGAAAGTGAACAGCCAGGAAATTTTTGGTCCGGTGGTGACGGTCGAGCCTTACAAGGATTTCGATCAGGCTCTGCGGCAGGTCAACAATTCCGCCTATGGCATGCAGGCGGGCATTTTCACGCGCGACGCCAAACTGCTGTTCCAGGCGTACGACGAACTCGAGGTCGGCGGAGTGATCGCCGGCGACATCCCGTCATTCCGCGTCGATCACATGCCGTACGGCGGTGTGAAAGACTCGGGCCTCGGCCGCGAAGGCCTCCGCTACGCGATCGAAGAAATGACGGAGCCGAAATTGCTAGTAATGAATCTCCGCTAAACGCAATTGACTGCGTGAACGTTATTTTTTGATTCACGTTGAAAAAACCAACACCCCGAAAACGATTTTTCTGTTTTCGCGAATTTTTTCTTCGCCGAATTTTAAAAATGCGCGACAAACGTCCACGAAATATTTATAATTCCCAGTTTCAAAGACAACTGGAAAACCTCGTGGGTGGTTTTCTTTTTCGCCGTATCTAAACAACGCCATACATAGCGGACGATCCGCAGGGTCTCCTTTAGCCAGATCACAAGGGAATGTCGCAGATCTTTCATCGCAGTACGAATACTTTGTCGCGCGCCACTATTTTTGGCGCGGTATTCGTCGTAGCCGCTTTGGGCTGGGTCGCTTACGCCGTCCAGGGATCTCCTTACGTGACTTGGGCTGGCGTGCGCAAGCCGCAGCCGGTGCCTTTCAGCCATCAGCACCACGTCACGGGGCTGGGCATCGACTGCCGTTATTGCCATACCTCGGTCGAGACTTCGAGCTTCGCCGGGATTCCTCCGACGAAGACCTGCATGAATTGCCACTCGCAGATCTGGACCAATGCGCAGCTGCTTGAGCCCGTCCGTGCCAGCTACCGCTCCGGACAATCGCTGCAGTGGACGCGGGTGAACCAGCTTCCTGATTTCGTCTATTTCAATCACAGCATCCACGTCACCAAGGGAGTCGGATGCAACACCTGCCACGGCCCGGTTGACTTGATGCCGCTGATGTACCAGCAGAATTCGCTGCAGATGGAGTGGTGCCTGGGCTGCCACCGCGCGCCGCAGGACAATCTCCGCCCGCGCGACCAGGTATTCAACATGCGCTACCAGCCGCCCAGCAGCGGGCATCCGGTCGAGTTTGACGGGAAGAGTTATACCGACCAGGCCGCGTTGGGCGCGGCGCTGATCCTGAAGTACAACGTGCGCAGCGTGAAAGACATTACAACTTGCAGCACATGCCATCGATAGGTTGGCTCGAGATGTTTTGAAGGGGCGCGGCTTCAGGCCGCGCCGTAGCGGATCGAAATGAGAAGTGGCTTCAGCCGCTGAGGTTGGGCAATAAGATTCACGCAATGACAAACGACGAGAAAAATAACGGCGGGCTGGTGCAAATCAAGAAGCAGGAAGACGTCTGCCCGGGCAAAAAGATTGATCTGAAATCCGTTCGGGAGCGGATCGACTTCGCCACTGCGCACGACGCCGCGGAGAAAACGGGCCCCGAATACTGGCGCTCGCTGGAAGAGCTCGCCGGCAGTCCTGAATTTCAGGAAGCCCTGCATCGCGAATTTCCCAAGGGCGCGTCGGAGTGGCTCGATACCGTTTCTCGCCGCGGATTCCTCAAGGTCATGGGAGCGTCGCTCGGCCTCGCTGGCATGACCGGCTGTGTGCGCCTGCCGCTGGAGCCGATTGTTCCTTATGTTCGTCAGCCGGAGAATGTAGTTCCCGGCCGCCCGCAGTATTACGCCACCGCGGTGACTCTCGGCGGATACGCCAGTCCGGTTCTGGTTGAAAGCCATCTCGGTCGTCCCACAAAAATCGAAGGCAACGATCAGCATCCGGCATCGATGGGCGGCACGGATGTCTTCACGCAGGCTGCATTGCTTGGCCTGTACGACCCTGACCGTTCGCAGAACGTCGTATCGATGGGCGACCAGCGCTCTTGGAAGGCGTTCTCGTCGGCGATTCGCGGTGCGCTTAGCGCGCAGAAAGCGAAGCAGGGCGCGGGGATTCGCATTCTCACGACGACGACCTCTTCGCCCACGCTGGCCGATCAGCTGAAAAATTTCTTGAAGGCGTATCCCGGGGCGAAGTGGCACGTGTACGAGCCGGTGAATCGCGACAACGTTCTCGAAGGCGCGAAGATGGCCTTCGGACAGCCGGTTGAGACGCGTTACGACTTCTCGAAGGCCGACGTCATCGTCTCGCTCGATGCCGATTTCCTTTACGCCGGATACCCGGGCAATACGAAGTACATTCGCGACTTCGCCAGCCGCCGCGATCCCGACAAGGGCGAGATGAATCGCCTGTACGTCATCGAGAGCACTCCGAGTTCGACGGGCGCGAAGGCGGATCATCGGATTGGCGTTAAGGCCTCGATGGTTGAGGAGATGGCTCGAGCGTTGCCTCTGACCAAGGCACCTCAGAATGAAGAGGGCTTTATTGCCCAGGTCCGTCAGGAGCTTGCGTCTCATCGTGGCAATAGCCTTGTAATCGCCGGTGACCACCAACCACCAGTTGTCCATGCAGTTGCGCACTTCTTAAATCAAGGAAACGTCGGTAAGACCGTTTTCTACTCCGACCCAGTCGACGCTAACTCAGTCAATCAGGTCGAGTCGCTGAAAGAACTCGTTGCCGACATGAATGCCGGCAAGGTTGACCTGCTCATCGTCATGGGCGGCAATCCCGTCTACGACGCGCCCTCAGATTTCAGCTTTACCGACGCGCTGAACAAAGTTCCGCTACGCGTGCACTACGGTCTCTATCAGGACGAAACCGCAGAACTCTGTCACTGGCACGTAAATGGCACGCATGAGCTCGAAGCCTGGGGTGATGCCCGTGCCTACGACGGAACGGTCAGCATCATTCAGCCGTTAATTGCCCCTCTTTATAACGGCAAGAGCCCGATTGAATTCGTCTCGTTGCTCGCGGGGCAGGCCGATGTGAGCGGCTACGACCTGACGCGTGCGTACTGGCAGAAGCAGCATGCCGGTGCAGACTTCGATCAATTCTGGCGCAAGTCGCTGCATGATGGCTGGATCGAGGGCACTGCATTCGCTCCGAAATCGCTGCAAGCCAAGGCGGGCAATTTCGAAACTCGTGCTGCTGCCGACGCCAACGCCATCGAGCTCAATATCCGCCGCGACTCGACGATCTACGACGGACAATTCTCCAACAACGGCTGGCTGCAAGAACTGCCCAAGCCGATGTCGAAGCTCACTTGGGACAACGCCGTCCTCGTCGGGCCGAAGATGGCGAGCCGCCTCGGTCTCGCGGCCAAAGATGTCGTCGAGCTCGAACTGAACGGCAAAAAAGTCAAAGGTGCAGTCTGGATTCAGGCCGGCCATCCCGACAACTCAGTTACCGTTACGCTCGGCTACGGGCGCAAGCGTGCTGGCCGCGTCGGCACTGGCGCGGCGCAGGGATTCAACGCCTACGAACTTCGCACCAGCGCGAATCCCTGGATCGCCAGCGGCGTGCAGATCCGCAAGACCGGCGAAACCTACGAACTCGCTTCCACGCAAGGCATGCAGTCGATGGACACGCCCGATGGCGGACATCGCCCGCTGGTCCGCGAGACGAGCCTTGAGGAATACAAAAAGAATCCCAACTTCGCACACGAAGAAGAAGCCGAAGTTCCGAAGGACCTCACGCTCTACGAGCCCTATCCCTACGACAAGGAAGTGTATGCGTGGGGCATGGCCATCGACCTGAACAAGTGTGTGGGCTGCAACAACTGCATGATGGCCTGCGTGGCCGAGAACAATATCCCGGTCGTCGAGAAAGAGCAGACGCTGCTCGGCCGCCACATGCACTGGATTCGCGTCGACACCTACTACCAGGGTGACCGCGACAATCCGAAGGCATTTTTCCAGCCCGTGCCTTGCATGCAGTGCGAAAACGCGCCCTGCGAAGTGGTTTGCCCAGTCGGCGCCACCAACCACACCACCGAAGGCCTGAACGACATGGTCTACAACCGGTGCGTGGGCACGCGCTACTGCTCGAACAACTGCCCTTATAAAGTTCGCCGCTTCAATTTCCTGCTCTTCCAGGATTGGGATACGCCGCAGTACAAGATGATGCGCAATCCCGATGTCAGCGTGCGCAGCCGCGGCGTGATGGAAAAGTGCACGTACTGCGTGCAGCGCATCAACGAACACCGCATCGATGCTGAGACCGCGTCAGTTCGCGAAGGTAAGGACATCCGCGTGGGCGATGAATTGCAGACGGCCTGCCAGCAGTCATGCCCGGCGGACGCTATTACCTTCGGCAATCTCAACGATCCGAACAGCAAAGTTTCCAAGTTGAAAGCGCAGGTTCGCAATTACAGCCTGCTCGGCGAACTGAACACCCGTCCGCGCACCACGTATCTGGCGGAAGTTCGCAACCCGAATCCGGAATTGGAAAGCTAGTAGCTAGAAACTGACAATGGCTGAGCAATACAAATCGGCGACTGAACTCGATCGCGCACCCGTTATCGAGCCGGGCCACACTTTCGGGACGGTGACCGAAAAAATCAGCGCGATTGTGCTGACGCGTCCGGCCTCCAATGGCTGGTTCATTGGCTTCGGCCTGATGTTCATGGCGACGATGATGATGCTGTTCGCCATCGGCTACCTCGTCCTGAAGGGCGTCGGAATCTGGGGCGTGACCATCCCGATCGGGTGGGGCTTCGCCATCGTCAACTTCGTCTGGTGGATCGGTATCGGCCACGCCGGCACGCTTATTTCGGCCATCCTCTTATTGCTGCGCCAGTCGTGGCGGAACTCGATCAACCGGTTCGCTGAAGCCATGACGCTGTTCGCGGTCGCTGCCGCCGGAATTTTCCCGGCCATTCACGTTGGCCGTCCGTGGCTCGCGTACTGGCTGTTTCCGTATCCCAATACCATGCGGGTATGGCCGCAATTCCGCAGTCCACTGATGTGGGACGTCTTCGCGGTCTCGACCTACGCCACCATCTCGGCGCTGTTCTGGTTCACCGGACTAATTCCTGACCTTGCTACGCTGCGCGATCGAACCGACAACCGCGCGCTGAAAATCGTTTACGGCATGCTGTCTCTGGGTTGGCGAGGATCAGCGCGTCACTGGCATCGCTACGAAACCATGTACTTGTTGCTGGCCGGTTTGGCGACGCCGCTGGTGCTCTCCGTGCACACCGTGGTCAGCTTCGACTTCGCGGTGGGCATCGTCCCCGGATGGCATACGACCATCTTCCCGCCCTACTTTGTGGCGGGCGCCATCTACTCCGGCTTTGCGATGGTGCTGATGCTGGCGATCCCCATTCGCAAAATTTACGGACTGGAAGATTTCATTACTGAGCGCCACCTGCAGAACTCGGCGAAAGTCATGCTCGCCACGGGATTGATCGTGGCCTACGGCTACGGAATCGAAGCGTTCATGGGATGGTACGGCGGCGATCGTTACGACGCTTTCACGCTCTGGAATCGCCTGCATGGCCCGTATGCCTTCTGGTATTGGTCGCTATTGACGTGCAACATTTTTGTTCCGCAGGTGCTGTGGATTCGAAAGTTGCGCACTAGCCCCATCGCGCTCTTCTTTGTATCCGGCGTAATTCTCGTGGGCATGTGGCTGGAGCGCTTTGTCATCGTCGTCCTGAGTTTGCATCGCGACTTCCTGAACTCTTCGTGGGGCATGTACTACCCCACGCGTTGGGATTACATGACATATTTCGGAACGATTGGCATGTTCCTGATGCTGATGTTCCTGTTCCTGCGCGTGCTGCCCGCCATCTCGATCTTCGAAATGCGCACCCTCCTGCCTGAGGCGGAGGTGAAAGAGTAATGGCGAAACGCGATCCCATTTACGGCATGATGGCGGAATTCGATTCAGCCCAGGCGCTTGTCGATGCCGCCCGCAAGACGCACCAATCGGGCTACAAGAAGATTGACGCGTACAGCCCCTTTCCGATCGAGGGGTTGGCGGAAGAAATCGGTTTCCACCACGATGAAGTGCCGCTTGTGGTGTTGATTGGCGGCATTATCGGCGGATGCACCGGCTACCTGATGCAGTACTGGATGTCGGCCATCGACTACCCGCTGAATATCGGCGGCAAACCGTATCACTCGTGGCCGGCGTTCATCATAATCACGTTTGAAATGACGATTCTGTTCGCGGGGCTTTCAGCGGTGTTCGGGATGCTCGCCCTGAATGGCCTGCCCATGCCATATCACCCAGTGTTTAACGTGCCGCGATTTTCGGCCGCGTCCAAAGATCGTTTCTTTCTGATCGTGTTCTCGTCTGACAAAAAGTACGAAGCTGCCGACACACGCCGGTTCCTGGAATCGTTGCAACCGCGTTCCATCTCGGAGGTGCCAAGCTAAATGCCGCACTTCCTGAAAGTCATCGGTGGACGTCATCCTGAGCGGAACTGCTTTTCGGGCGGAGCGAAGGATCTCCCGCGCCATGGTTCTGTCGTTTTACTGTTGCTGTTGATCGCTTTTGTCTCGGCGTGCCGCCTCGACATGCACGTCCAGCCGCGCGAAAATCCGCTGTCGCGCAGCGACTTCTACGCCGACCAGCGCTCCGCCCGCCCGCTCGTCGAAGGCACTGTTGCCCGCGGACAGCTTCAGGCGGACTCCTATTTCTATACCGGTAAGATTGGCAACAATCCCGGCGACGTCATGCCCTTCCCCGTCACCAAAGAAGTTCTTGAGCGTGGACGCGAGCGGTTCAATATCTACTGCGCGCCTTGTCACTCGCGGATCGGCGATGGTAACGGTTTCATCCCGTCCCGCGGATTCTCGCGCAAGCCGCCGTCGTATCACATTCCGCGCCTGCAAAAAGCGCCGCTGGGATATTTCTTCGATGTGATGACCAACGGCTTCGGCATCATGCCCGACTACGCGTCGCAGATTTCGCCGCAGGATCGCTGGAACATCATTGCGTACATCCGCGCCCTGCAGTTGAGCCAGAACGCAACCATGGCCGACGTGCCCGCGGGACAGAAGTTTCCGTCGGAAGCGCCGAAGTTCGAACAGCCAGGAAACGGGGCGACCTTGCCCGTCCTGAGGCCCGAAACGAAATCGGGAGAGCAGAAGCCCGAAATGCAAAAGGAAGAATCCAAGTGAGCGCGACCGCCGCAAGACAACTCGATCTGAACGCGCCTCCGGTGGTTAAAACCATCGGCCAG
>Ga0335071_10008445_pt1 | contig 10575 bp, 9 predicted proteins | sample Lox_Sample_15_FD_206724 | JGI IMG/M metagenome (GOLD analysis project Ga0335071, IMG submission 206724) | Soil microbial communities from Loxahatchee National Wildlife Refuge, Florida, United States - Lox_Sample_1.5 | ecosystem: Environmental > Terrestrial > Soil > Wetlands | place: USA: Florida...
GGGAAACCATCGACGCGGGGCCGCAGGTGAAGATCCTCTGCCTGGAGAAGGACGTGCCATCCGTGGTGGCTCGCCTGCGCTCACTTGGGAATGGAATCCAGACCCTGGCCTGCTGGCCCGGCCCCGGCTTGCAGTACCGGCCGGCGTCCACGTGATGGCCTGCCTTGTCACAGCCCGCCTCGTCACGGCCCGTTCTGCTACGGCTCGCCGGGACAGGCCGCGGCGGCCCGCCGAACCCGCCGCCCGATGACCCCGATGGCAGAGACCGGCCGCGCCAATGGGAAGCTGCTCCTTTTCGGCGAGCATGCGGCCGTCTACGGGCATCCCGCGGTGGGCGTCACGCTGGTCGACGAGACCACGGCGACTTTCGGCGGTTGCCCGGCTTCCGCCTGGAACCTCGCCACGATTCCCACCGAAGACGTCGAAGGGGTTCGGCGTGTGCTCGACCGCATGGAGCGAGTGCTGCCCGGCTTCGCCGCGGCTGGACGCTGCGAGGTTCGCATCCGGAGCGGCGTCCAGCCGATGGCCGGGTTCGGGAGCTCGGCCGCGCTGTGCGGTGCCCTGGCCCGCGCGGCACTCTGGCGAACCGGCGAGAACGGCGGAGACCTGGGGCGCGCGTGGACAATCGCGCACGAGGCAGAGCGAATCTTCCACGGCACACCCTCCGGCGTGGACACGGGCCTTTCCCTCTTGAAGGGAACCTGCATCCTGCGCCCTCGGCCGAGCAGCCTGCCGGGATTCGAGGTGGTGCCGACCGCGGGGATCAGGCTTGTTTTCGGCGCGGTGCGCCGAGACGGGCTGTGCCGTGACCTTGTCGCCGGGCTGGCGGCGAAAATGCGATCGGGCGATCGGGCAGTGAAAACCGCGATTGCATCGCTTGGCGAGATCGCCGAGTCCGCGGCCGCGTTGCTGCGCGCCGGAGGAGACGACCGCGCGAGCGGCCTCGGGACCCTGGCGAACGACGCGATGGACCGGCTCCGATCTCTCGGTCTCGGCACGCGGGACCTGGAGGTCGTCCTGGACGCCTCGCGAGACGCCGGCGCAACGGGGGCCAAGCTGAGCGGGGCGGGGGGAGGCGGTGCGTTCTACGCGGTGGCCCCGGACGCGGCGACCGCGGACGCTATCGCATCGCGGATCGAGCGCGATGCCGCGGCCACGGGTGTGGCCCTGATCGCGCCAGTCCGGATCGTGGTGGCCTGACGCCGCGCCCCGGCACGGGGCTCTGCGGCTCGCGGCGTTGCCGCTCGCGGCGGTTCCGACCCGCGGGGCCTTCGTGTATGATCCCGCCATGACCGGCAAAGAACGCGTCCTGGCGGCCCTGGATCACGAAGAGCCCGACCGGGTTCCTCTTATCATCGGGCAAACCAACGCGACCGGGATCAAGATGAAGCCCTACCGTGGGCTCAAGCGCCTGCTCGGCATCGACGCGCCGGATCGCTACATCTACGACTGGCCCGAACTGGGAACGGCGCTCCCGGACGAGCAGACCCTGGAGCGGCTGGGCTCGGATGCGCGGTCGGTGCTGGACCGTTTTCCCTCGTACGTGCTGGAGCGCGCCCGCACGCGGCCCGCGCATGCGCCGTTCATCGACGACTGGGGCGGCGGGCAGTCCGAGGTGCAGCCCGGCAAGTGGTACCCCGGCATCCATCCCATGCCCGAGGCGACGAGCATTTCCGACATCGAGGCGTACCCGTGGCCGGATCCGCACGATCCCAGCCGCGTAGCCCACGTCGCGGCGGAGGCCCAGGCGCTGGTGGCGGACGGACGCTACGCGGTCATCGGCTGCCCCTGGCTCCTGTTCCCGTTCGAGCGGGCGCACGCCATGCAGGGCCTCGACCGGTTCCTGGAGAACATGCTGGCGGAGCCGGAGTTCGCGCAGGCGCTCCTGTGGAAGATCGAGGGCATCTGCAAGGGCATCATGGGACACTTCCTGGACGCCGCGGGAGACTGCATCGACATCATCAAGATCGGCGATGACCTGGGCATGCAGGAAAACCTCATGATCTCACCCACACAGTATCGCCGGATGCTGAAACCGGTGCACGCCGACTTGATTGCCTTCATCAAGTCCCGGACCCGCGCGCGGGTCCTGTTCCACTCGGACGGGGACATCTTCGACCTGGTGCCGGACCTGGTGGAGATCGGCGTGGACATCCTCAACCCCATCCAGTCCGGCGCAGGCCGGATGTCGGACCTGGCGCTGCTCAAGAAGACGTACGGGAAGCGTCTCAGCTTCTGCGGGGCCATCGACACGCAGCGGATCCTGCCGCTCGGCAGCCCGGACGATGTGAAAGCAGAGGTGCGCCGCGTCATCGGGCTGCTGGGTCCCGGCGGCGGCTACCTGGTGAGCGCCGTGCACACGGTCATGGACGAGGTACCCCCTGAGAACGTCCTGGCCATGTGTGATGCCGTACGGGAGCTGGGGGCATACCCCTTGCGGGGATAGCGAAGCCTCTCTTGCCAGTGGAACGCGCGGTGGATCGCGGTCGTGCGCGGAGGCGCACGCGCCGGCCCGGGCCGCAGGTCCTACATCTCGCCCAGGACGTACGACAAGCCCAGCTCCGCCTTCACCGCGTTTCCGATCATGTTGAACATATCCGCGAGGCCCGAGAACACGCCCGGAGCGCTCGCGCGGACCGCGGTGACAAAGAAGCACAGCCCGAAGTCGAGCCGGACCGTCCCCGGCCCAAGGACGAAGAGCGGCCTGGTTGTGACACCGAGCAGGAACACCGGGGAGGGCTGCTCGTATGGCGCGTATGCAACCGCGGGCGGCACCGCCAGGAAAGAGGCACCGATACCCAGGTCGACTCTGCCTATTCTCAGCAGGAGGCACGGCGCAAGGCACACGTCGCCGAGGTCGAAGCCGACCAGGGACTCCACTCGCGCTCCGAACCCCCACCCGCCAAGCGGAATCACCACTTCGACGGAAGGCGCCGCATACAAGCCGGAACGGGGTCCTCCTGCAAGATGCATGCGGGCGGCAATCACGCTGCCTTCCGCATGGGTGCCGACGGACACCAGGATGGCCAGGAAGGCAGCCGCGACCGCCCTCATGCTACTGGTCCTGTACCATGGAATAGGAGTGCGCGCTGGCGTCACCCTGCAAGGTCACGGTGTACAGGTGACCGTTGGAGATGGTGAACGTTCCCGCCGAGTCGTTGACCCAGGATCCCACCGCTTGCTTGATCTGGACGTGGTAGGTCCCTTCCAGGGAGTCGTAGTACGAGCTGAGGCTCCCCGGGTTCAGCCCGCCCGTGCACTGCGCGTTCCCCAGGCCGATCCCGAAGTAGACGTACAAGTTGCTGGTCGCGTTCTGGAACCTTACCTGGGCTTTCTGGGAAGCCGGGAGATACGGGAGCGAAATCTGCGATGGCACGTTGCAGGAGAGAACTAGCAGGACCAGCAGAAATCGCCCCACCCTCAGGTGAAGGCGCTTCATACTGCCTCCTTGCCAGCCTCATTCGATTTCTGATTGATGACTATGCGGCTCGATTCGAAATGAGACTACTAGCTGGAGTATATCACGCCGCGCTTGCGATTACTTCCTGGCGGTAATGAACGCGCCGAAGGTCCAGCCCCTCTCGAACGCATGGGGGGGACTGGTGTCCGGCGGTTTTTCACTCCACAATTGCCCATGCGCAACCCTTGGACAGGGCGCGGGCCGGGGCGGAGGATTGGGCAAGGTTCGTCCAACCTCCCCGAGCCGGACTCCACCATACACACCAGCGACGCGGGGTGGCTCACGCGGCTTGCCGCCGCCTATCGCGGCAGGATACCCGTGCGCCTCGTGGATGACGCCGAGATCGGCATCGATCCCCAGAACCAGTCCCTCGTTTCCATGGGCATTGGCGCCAGGTTGCAGCCGGCGCAGTGGGTCGCGGTCGGCGTTTCCCTGGGGCTGAGCGCGGCGGGAATCGCTTTCGTCGTGCTGGCGTTCCTCGATCCCGAGCCGACGAGCAAGCTCGGGCTCCTGCTGGGGGGCGGCGCTATCTGCACCCTCACGGGAGGTCTTTCTGCCATAGGTATTCTCCTGCGGAGGCGGCCGCCGAACATCGAGGTTGACGGCAAAGGGTTCCGCATCCGGTGGGATTGATGAGCCTCGCCTGCTGACTCGCCTCGGGCGAAGCGGGGGCGCTGAAGCGCCCGCCGCTACCGGGCGGCCGCAATGAACGCGCCGAAGATCCAGCCCGCTGTCTTTGCATCCTCCAGCACAACCTTGTACCAGCGCGCGGTCTTGCCCCCGATGGTCTGCGGGCTGTCGGTCCGGTCGACAATGCTGAAGAGCGCGGACCGCGGCAGCGTGGTGAGCACCGCGGCGGTGGTGGCGGGGGATTGGCGCAGGTTCACGTGGTCATCGTTGAGCTGGAAGTAGGAGACGTCGTAGTCCGGGGCCACGCCTCCCCCGTCCACGTGGACCGTCCTGGTGGCGAACCCCGCGGTGTAGTCCTCCGCCAGGTACGCGTCCTTGGCGGGGTCGTAGCGCAGGTACAGCACCTGCTCACCCTGGTTGTTCTTGAACTTGTCGCTTCCGGAGTCCTGCTCGACCTTCAGCCGGCTCCAGCCTCCGGAGGCGCCGGGAAGAACGGTCAGTTTCGGACCCGGTGCCGGCGGGTCCTCGAAGTCGGCACTGAACGGCAGGATCCGGTCGTCCGTCACCCGGTACAGGCGGAGGAAAAACCTCCCGCTCTGGTTGGTGGTATAGATCATCGCCGTGAACGCGATCACCGGGTCCTTGCCAAGGCTGAGGACCGACGCGGTAGTCTCGTTGGGCCAGCCACGGGTGAATGGCTCCACGTAGACGATTCCCGCGTGCCGGATGACGAGATAGTTCGTCATGTTCCAGCCCTCTTCCTCCGGCCCAAGCTTCTGGGACAGGAAGGAGACGCTGACATCCCCTTCCTTGGCCAGGTCGTGCGTCACGAAGTTGTCCGGGAACGCAGGGGCGGCAATCGCGGCGGCGGAGCACAGCAACCAGGAGGCCATCGGCAGCAGCAACCTCTTCATGGCCCCAAACGTACTTCTGCCGAGCCCCCTGCGGAAACCACGGAGGCTGGCTCCTGCGTCAACGGATCGAGGACGGGGGATCTTCGTCCGGGCCGCCCTCGGGATCCGGGTAGACGATGTGGACGAGGTTGTACCGCGCAACCACCGCGCCATTTCGGATCCTCCACATGACGACACCGAACGGCCGCTCCACCCAGCGGAAGGCCACGTTCCCGTCCCGGTCCAGCAGCTCTCTGCGGTAGCCCTCCGGCTGGACCCACATCGGCGGCTCCCGGTTGACCTTGATCGTGGTTGCGCCCAGGGGGGTTGATGGCTTCAGCAAGTACAGCCACCCGATGACGGTGTCCTGGTCCGAAGGATCACGGACAATGCTGTACGCGATTCCGCAGATCTTCTGGTACGGCGTGGGAGACGCCGCGACGAGGTTGTAGGTGCTTGCGGCGCCGCCGGCCTTCGGTGCGGTCAGCAGGAGCCCGGATGGGGTCTCTTTCCACCTAAACGCCACCGTCCCGTCCTGGAAGAGGACGTCGTTGCGGGAGGCGTCTGGATCCGGGTAGCACTGGAACGTCAGGTTGTCGATCTTCACGACTCCACTGGCAGAGATGCTGGCCGCGCCGATGGCCTCCCCCGCGTCGTTGGAGATGGTGTAATCCCCGCTGATCTCCGCCAGTGGGCCCGCGTGCGCGGCCACGGCGGCGGCAAGCATCAGCGCTGCGATTCCAGTCCGTCTCATCCACCATCATTGTAGTGGCGCCGCGGCGCGGGGGCGAGCCCCCGGCTCCTTGACCAGGACCCCGACCGGGCGCCAACTTAGTGCGCAGGCTTCACGGATGTGCAACCTGGTCTCCATCGGCCGCAACCGCAAGACCCGTCCCGGCGCATGGTCGCCGCCGGAGCAGATGGACCTGCCGCTGTACCACGTGGCGTCCGCGTTCGACTTCCCGCCGCTGCCGGTGCTGCGGGCGGGCGGGCAGTGGGAGCTCGCCAGGTGGGGCCTCATCCCGTACTGGGCCAGGTCGGAGGAGAAGGCCCGGCAGATACGGACCGGCGCGGTGAACGCGCGCTCCGAAAGCATGTGGACGAAGCCCGCGTTCGAGGCACCCGCAAGAACCGGGCGATGCCTCATCCTGGTGGATGGCTTCTTCGAGTTCCATCACCACGGCGGGGCGGCCTACCCCTTCTACATCTACCTCGACGGGCACCCCGACTTCTTCATGGCAGGGCTTCGCGATGAGTGGACCAACCCTGGTTCCCAGGCAGTGGAAACCACCTGTTCGATCGTGACCACGGCGGCGAACTCGTTCATGCGGGAGATCCACAACAAGCTCGCGCAGCCGGAAGAGCGACGGATGCCGGTGATCGTCCCGCCGGAGTGGGTAGAGGCCTGGCTCGATCCCACCACGCCGATGGAAACGCTGCAGAAGATCGTGGCCACGCGTGAGATCCCGCAAATGCGGGCCCACCCCGTGGCAAGGACGCTCAACAGCGCCAGGACGCGCGTCAACGTGCCGGTCGCGCAGGAACCAGTTCAATACGAAGAGTTGAGGGACCTGACCGCTCGCTTGGGCACCCCGGGACGCTGAGCGGTCCGGACTCGTCGCGCCTTCGGTCCTGCACGAATCTTCCCATATACCATACAAATGTATAGTATAAGTTCTCATGCCGAGCAAGGTCTTCCTGGGAATAGCCGGCCGCCTGCTGGGACGCTTCGAGGACCTGTTGTATCCCCGCGGAACCACCGGCGAGGACTACCTCCACCATTATTCCCGGGAGTTCAACGCCATCGAGCTGTCGGATTCCGATCTGCGCGCAGTCGGCCGCAAGGGCGTCGAGAGATTCCTCTCATCCACCCCCGCGGGTTTCCGCTTTGCCGTCAGCCGCCACCTGGAGCTGGAACGCAACTGGGACGGCGAAATCGCCGAGCTGCGAGAAATGGTCGGCCCACTGGCAGATGCGCGCAAGCTGGGTGCTGTGATCGTGGAACTTCCCAGCTGGTTCCAGTACGCGGCGGCCTCCCGCAAACGGCTTGCCGCGCTGTGTGAAACCATGAAGGACCTGCCGCTTGCCATTTCGTTCCACCGCCGGGACTGGTATCGAAAGGCGGTCGTAGCCGGGATGCGGGAGCGGGGCGTGGCCCTGGTGAGCGAGGAGACGGACACCCCGGACAACGCGGCCATGCCCGCGCACGCGGTGGTCACGGCGCCGTTCGCCTATTTCAGGTTCATGGGTCGGCACCGGCGCCACCACTTGCGCCGGGTCAACCAGTACTACGAAGAGTGCCGCTACACGCCCGAGGAGCTCGCACCCTGGGCCGACCGCATTTCGTCGATTGCGGGCTGGGCCCAGGTGTACGCGCTGTTCCAGCACCGCAAGGATGCAAGCGCGGTCTACTCCGCGCGGCTGCTGAGCAGGCTGATGGGGTAAGCACGCCGGACCCGGAGAGCTACGAAAGATGAGAATGTGACCCCTGAGATAACAGATCAGACCAAACAGCCGGATCTTCGACCAAGGCTGTCCCCGCCCGGGCGCACGAGCAGGCGGCGGGCCCTGGCGCTGTCCACGGGCGTGGAGAATGTGAACGAGTTCACCCGGAACGCCTCGGCATCGAACACCTGGTTGGAAGTCCGAGTCGGAGGCGGGTATACTCTTCGCATGGACGGCGGGGTCGAACACGAATCTCGGTCGGAAGCTTCGACCCACACCCGAGGGTCGAGTTACACCGCAGAAAGTCGCCATGATGAGCTTGCTGGTTGTCCCCCCCGGGGTTGACCTCGCCGGAATACCGCCGCACGCCTTCGCCCGGACTTGGTGTTCCGGTTGATGGTCATGCCGGCTGCGGATTGCCATCAACCTGGAACCGGGCGTGGGCGGCTCGCCGTGACCGGAACACGCGCGAGAAAGACCGCGGCCGTCCTTGCTCTTGTCCTCTGCACATCGGGCACGGCGTTCGCCCAGTTCGCGCCGACCCGCTTCCCACCCCAGGGTTCACAATACGTCGAGGCGACCGCGATGACTCAGAACTGGCTCTATACGGGCGCCAACACGACTACGGGGGACTACACCGGCGCCAATGTCGTCTTTTTCGAGATTCCCGACACGACCACCCAGACTCTCTATTTTGCCGTCAGGAATCCCGACGTCGACATCGACGGGACGCTTGCAAACAGCCAGCCCGACCTTCCGGCAACGAATGGACCGCCCTGGGTCGACTACGCGCTCATCGGCGGCACCGGAGCCTATTCCAGCGCTGCGGGGCAGCATCTGACCAATGCAACCGCAAACACCGGCGGAACGGTTCTCGATTCGATTACGGGCAGCAGCTACACGGGAGCTTTCAGGGTCGGCACGTGGGTCTACTTCAGCGGCGTCTCCCCTTCCCAGGGCGAGCACATCGGCAACAAGTACTACTTCCGTCTCACCGCGGCAGCACCCGGCTACGGCACGCAGGCCTTCAAACACGCGTACCAGTTCGACGTCTCGCTCGGCAACAGCGGAACCCCGACAGGGCTTTCAACCGGGTACGCCTTCAGCTACGACATCGAGCTCGCGCAGCTCGCCGCTACGGGCACCGGGGTAACGACCGAGACCTGGGACTTCTACCCCTTCCCGCCGTCCGGCTCGGGCAGCCCGATGACGGCCACGACCAATGCCTTCAACTACGCGGGCACTGGCAACATCACGATCAATCTCTGGAACGATAACCTCGGTATTTCCCAGGGTACGGGAGCCTTCCCAATAGGCGCCGGCACCGCGACGAATACCTACGCGGTCAGCGCGGCACAGACCAGTTCGACGTGGCATCTGCGGTTCTCGACAACCGGCAACCTGGGAGGACGATCCTCGGGCGCGGCGGAGCTCTACTTCTCCATCGGCGGCTCGCTTCTTCCGATCTATGCATCTCCGTACTCGGGGCCCACGCCCGACCATTTCACGCTGAGCCCCGCCAGCGCCAGCGGCATCACCGGCAGCAATCTGCCGTACCGTGCGCAGCTCGTCGACTCGGGCGGCAGCCCGATTTCCTACATCGCGAACGTGCAGGTGGCGGTGACGGGCAGCGCAACGATCAACGGGCTTGCTTCTCCGCAGACACTTACCACGGATACGACGGGCGGGGTCAATTTCAGCGTGAGTGACGGCACGGCACAAGTCGTGAGCTTGAGCCTGACCTCCAACGGCAGTGGGGGCACGATCAACCTTCCCGGGGTGAACGGAGCGGCCACGGCCACTTTCGTCACAAACCCGCTGCCCGCCCTCAGCAGCGCGAGCAACTTGACGTTCACCACGGGCGCCACCGCCAACCAGCCGGTCATGACCATTTCGGCCAACGGAAGCACGACTCTCACCAACGGAACGACCCTGAAGATAGCGATCCCTGCCAGCCTTTCGGCCAACTTCAACGCGACAACGCCCAGCGCGGCGGTGACCACGGGAACGGGCGCCGTCTCTGTATCCGCTCCAGCGGCCAACATCCTCACGATATCCATCACCACCACGTTGAGCTCGAATGCCGTGGTAACCGTCGGGTCGACAACCGCCCTCTCCTACACTTCGACGAACTCGCCCTCGTCGGGCTACCTGGTAATGTCGACCGACGGAGGGACCACCTACCCGATCACCGACAGCAAGGTCGTTACCATCCAGGCTCCGACCTACACGTGGAGCGGTGTCGGCGGCGGGGCATGGAATGTCAGCACGAACTGGACGCCAAACATCGCGGGCGGACCGCCGACCACGTCCAATGTCCGCATCTCAACGGCCGGCCCAACCGTGACGGCGACCACGGGAAACGGCGGCGGATCCACCGTGACCGCCGCCAACATGATCATCGACTCGGGTGGCTCGATCACCTTGAACGGGGCCACGGCCATCACCGTCAACGGCGCCTTCTCGAATGCGGGCACCTTCACCCTGATAGGAAACGAGACCGTCGCCATCACCAATTCGACCGCCACCGGCACGGTGGTCTATGCGGGCTCAGGGACCTACACCGGGCTCGCCATGGGCACGGGCTACAACAACCTGACCTTCACCAGCGGCACCTACAATCTCAACGCCGCCATCACGGTGAATGGGAATCTCACGTTGGCGGGCGCCACGCTGGGTGCAGGCTCGCAAACGATCAATCTCTACGGGAACTGGACCACGAGCAGCGGTACCTTCAATGCGGGTTCCTCGACCCTTCAGCTTCTAGGCACGGGCACCTCGACCATCACGGGTGCCGTTGCGCCGAACGGGTTCAACGCGGTCACGTGCACCGTGCCCGGCAAGACCATCCAGTTCGCCACGGGCACCACCCAGACACTCGGGGTCTTCACGATCGCCGGAAACCCTGCCTCCAACATCGTCCTCCAGGGGAACGCCGCGTCCACCTGGACCATCAACGTCACGAGCAGCGCCGTTTCGTACGCGAACATCGCCTGGTCGACGGTGAACCCCGGCCAGACGGCCCTGTACTCCGTGAACTCCCTGAACAACACGAACTGGACGTTCCAGGCGTTCAAGTCGTGGGTGGGCGGAACCGTCGGCAACCTGACATCATGGAACACCGCGACCAATTGGAATCCCGCGGCG
>Ga0335071_10008450_pt1 | contig 10568 bp, 9 predicted proteins | sample Lox_Sample_15_FD_206724 | JGI IMG/M metagenome (GOLD analysis project Ga0335071, IMG submission 206724) | Soil microbial communities from Loxahatchee National Wildlife Refuge, Florida, United States - Lox_Sample_1.5 | ecosystem: Environmental > Terrestrial > Soil > Wetlands | place: USA: Florida...
GGTCGAGCATCGCGTCGAGCACCCCGGCGTCCCGCGCATACGCTCGCGCCTCGGCCGAATTGGCGAGCAGCAGAAGGGCGGCGGCGCGTTCGTCGGCCGGCCAGCGCGCAGGCTCGGCCCCGTAGGCGTCGATGAGCGATCGGAGACGGTCGAAGGCGATCATGGGGTTTGCTCTTACGAATGACGCTTGGAGGAAGATGGAGCTGTTTCGGGTGCGAGGTCGGCGAGGCTGACACGCAGCGTGCGGCGCGCCCGCACCAGCAGCGATTCGAGAGCGCCCACGCTGATGTCGAGGATCTCGGCGGCCTCGAGATTGCTGCGGCCGTCCCAGTGGCAGAGCGTCAACGCCGCGCGCTGCCGCTCGGGCAGGGTGCCCAGCGCGGCGAGGACGCGGGCGCTGGTCTCGCGCTGGGCCGTGACTTCCAGCCCGCCGGGCTCGTTCGCCGCGACCTCGGCCGCCGCCTCGAGCGGGGCCATCTGCGGCCGCCGCCGGCGATCGATGCACAAATTCACCAGGACGCGCGTGAACCAGGTCGTGAACTGCGCGCCAGCGGTCGCTTGGCTCTCCCAGTCGGGGGATTTGATCCAGGTCCTCAAGAACGCTTCCTGCACGATTTCCTCCGCATCGCTCCGGCTTCCGGTGATCCGGATGGCCAGCGCGGTCGCTCGCGGCAGATGCCGGGCCACGAGGGCGGCGAAGGCGGCATTATCTCCCCGCCCCGCGCGGCGCATCAACTCGTCGTCGGATCCGTCGCGCATCGCCTTCTGATGTAATCCACGCGTAAGCCGCGGGAGTCCTGCGGCGGGAACTTGCATCGTCAATATGAGAACGCCTGGCCGTTCTGTCATATGCCGGCCGTCACTGGATCCGGCAGACGAGGCTAACTATCTGAAAAAACGGTCAATAATTCGAGGGAGGGGTAGGTCTCCGCGGACACGGCCCACAACGGGCAACGCGCGACTCGGGCGCGCGGGCTATCATCGGCCGCGCGTTCGAGCGTCTTGGCGATGAGGTAGGGAATGTTCTTCGGCTTGCGGCTGATCGGCCGCGTGATCGGGTTTGCAGTCAAAGCCGTGGTGTTCGTGGCGGCGATCGGTGTGGTGGCGGGTGCCGTCGCCTATGCGCTGTTCGACGGCGAGCAATACAAGCAGCGCGTGAGCAAGCGCGTGCTCGATCTGACCGGGCGCGCCATGACCGTCAACGGCAAGGCCGAGCTCGATCTTACCTTGCCGCCGCGCATCGTCCTCAACGACGTGCGGGTAAAGAACGCGCGCTGGGGATCGCGGCCGGACATGGCCCGCATCCGGCGCGTGGAAATCCAGCTCAATCCGCTGAAGGCGATCTCCGGCGGCGATTCCGTCGCCCAGATTCGCCTCGATGGCGCGGACGTGATGCTGGAGACCAACGCTCAGGGCATCGGCAACTGGGAGCTGGGCGGCTTCGCGGCCGGCGGCTCCATTGGTGCTCTGGGGGCCCTCAGCGCGTTCGGCCTCCTCGGCGGCTCTTCATCACCGCCGCCGGTGATCGTCTCGAACCCGACCATCACCTTCCGCGATGACAGGACCGGACGGCAGCAGACCGCGTCGCTGGGCGGCAGCAGCGTCGAAGTCACCGGTGGGGGCGCCGCGGTTGCCGGCGGAGGTGGTGCTGCCGGAGGTGCGGTGGCGGGAGGGACTGCGGGAGGCATCGGCGGGCTCGCGTCGCTGCCTGGCGGTGCCGCCGGGTTCGCGCCGGAGGCGGCGTTCGCCGGCGGCTCGGAGAGCAGCCATGTCCTGGCGGCGGCAGGGTCGGATGACACGAACCCCTGCGACGGCTCGCAGCGCCAGCCGCCGCAGTCCCAGCAAGCGGCGAAGCCGCGCTAGGATTCAGGCACCGGAACCAGCTCATACCCCTTCGAGCGCATGCAGAAGCTGCGCAGTTCGCTGACGTTCGCATAGGGCGTATAGGCGAACTGCGGCGCCGGATCGACCACCCGCTGGCCGTTGGGCAGGGTGTAGACGTGCGGGAACGCGGGGTATGGCTGGCTCGAGATGTAGCGGTCGGCTTCCTGGAACGCGGCGTGGTCGCACGCGGCGAGGTCGGCCTCCGTCCGCGTGGTGCCGTAGAGCGGGTGCTGCCATTGCAGGGGTGTGCAGCCGCCCAGTGCCGCGGCGGCGAGACAGCAGGCGGCGAGTGCGCGCATGCTGTGACCAACGCCGATGGCGGGCCGCCGTTCCCCTAGTCCAGCTTCCCGCCCGGGATCACCCCGAACGAGGGCGCTTTGGGATCGGTCGCCGGCTTGCTGTTGTCGCGCACGAACTGGATGGCGCCTTTGAAGGCGGAGCCTTTGGGCCCGTCTTGTTCCTCCTTCGACATGGCGTTGAGGAACAGCTCGAACCGTTCGACCGCCTTGTCGGGAGCCACGAGGCCGCTTTCGAGCAGCAGGCTCAGGATCGCAAGGTCCAGCCGGAACATGCTGATCCGGTAGTCGGCTTGCGTGCGGGTGTAAGCCTCGATGAGCTTCGGAATCGTCTCCATCGACGGGATGCTGTTCAGGAGCGTCCCGGCTGGGTTGTTCGGCTGGTCGGTCATGACGTCACTCCCACGGCATCAGCGACACGTGGATCACGTCCTTCGCACCTTCGCCGCCCACGGACTTGATGGCGATGTCGACGTCCTTGAGCCCGAACTTGTGCGTGGTGATCAGGTCGAGCGGGAAGCGCTTGGAGGCGAGCTGCTGCAGAGCCAGCTCGCACGCCTTGTAGCTGTGGCCGCGCGCGCACCGGATGTTGATGTACTTCACCGTCACGCGCGCGAGCGGGAAGTTCGGAAAGTCGGTCAGTTCGCCTTGGACCACGAGCGTGCCCGCCTTGCGCTTCAGCGCCTCGATGCCGAGCAGCACCGGCATGGTCCCCGCACCCGCCGTGCAGTCGAGCACGACGTCGACACCCTTGCCGCCGGTGATCTCCTTGATGCGCGCCAGCGGATCTTCGCGGCTGACGTCGATCGTATGGTCGGCGCCCAGTTTCTTGGCGACCTCGAGTCTCGCGGCATCCTTGGCGGTCCCGGTGACGATGATCAGCGAGGCGCCCGCCTGCTTGCACACCACCGTCTGCGAGAGCCCCTGCTGGCCCGGCCCCTGGATGAGGACCGTCGAGTTGTAGCCGACCCCGCCATCCATCAGCGACCATTCGACGCCGTTGGCCATCGGCGTCACGATGCCCGCGAGCTCCGGCGTCACACCCTTCGGCACGTGGTGCAGCACGGCGTTCCACGGCAGATAGACGTACTGCGCGAAGCCGCCCCACAAATGCGGCGCCCGCTCGGCCGAGGTGTAGCCGTAGCGGATGGCATCGGGGTTGTAGCGCCAGTCCGTGTTTTCGCAGTGGCGGTATTGGCCGAGATGGCACCACTCGCACTTGCCGCAGCTCACGTAATGCTCGACGAAGACGAGGTCGCCTTCCTTGAACCCCTTGCGGCGCGTGAACTCGCGGCCCGCCTTGACGATCGTGCCGATATTCTCGTGGCCCATGATGACCGGGGCCGCCGACGGCGGGTGCTTGTAGAGCTTGACGTCGGTGCCGCAGATGCCGGCGACCTCCATCTTCATCAGCGCCGCATCCTCGGGGATGTCCGGCATCGGGTAGTCGCGGAACTCGGTCTTGCTCGGGCCGGTGCGCACCGCCGCGAGTACTTTTTCGGCCACGCGTTCCTCCACTTAGAACGGTCGAAAAGATGATGGCGCACTCTAGGCCCGATGGGTGCGAAGGGGAATATGCTGCAAAGCCGCTTGCCTGGCCGCCGCGAGGCGGCGAAGGTGATGCAGCCGAGCCTTTGATATGCCCCGACCGGTCCTCAGGAGCCTCGATCACGGCGATGCGCTGCGGCGCGTCCGCGAGTGGACGCGCACGCGGTTCGGCCTGTCCCACGATGCCATGATCCTGGTCAGCGAGCGCGACGGCACCGTCCCGGGCGGCCCTGCGGTCGAGACCGTCGTCGGCTTCTGGACGGATCGGGAGACGCGCCATCATTTCCGGATCTTCAAGCCGGTGGCGGAGATCGTTCCGGACGATCTGCCCTTTGCCTGGCTCAAGGACGCGCTGGCGGTCTCGCCGGATTGGCAGTGCGAGTGCTGCTGATCGGTAAAACAAGGTCGCTCGTGCATTCGCACGAGCGACGAGAAGTGGAAGGGCTTGGCAGGGCGATCGCTGTGAGTCACCCGCGAGCGCGGATGCGCTCGCGCCGGCGAGCAACCTGGGTTGGCGGGCGGCAGGTTGCGAGCCGGTCCGCTATAAGCTCTTGATCTCGACCTTCCGGAACTTCACAACGCCCTTGCTGCCCGGCACACCCTTGCCGTATTGCAGCGCGATGTGCCCGGATTTGTGCTCGGCGTTGACGGCGTCGGCCACCGTCTTCACGCCGTTGATGGTGACCGTGAAGTGGTCGCCGCGCGCGACGATGTCGTAGGTGTTCCATTTGCCGCCGGCCTTGACCACCGTATCGGACTTGGCCACTCCGACGATGGCGCCCGTGGCGTAGGTGGGGTCGGGCCGCTGGTCGAAGATGTTCACCTCGTAGGCGGTCTTGCCGGTGACGCTCTTGGGGTCCTCGCAGCGGATGAAGATGCCGCTGTTCGCGTCGTCGCTCACCCAGAACTCGGCGTGAATCTCGAAATTCGTATACGTGTCCTTCGACACCAGGAAGCCTTCACCGTTGTCCGCGACCACGGCACCGTCGGCGACCTTCCAGTTCGCGTCGCCGATCGGCGTCCAATGGTCGAGGCTCTTGCCGTCGAACAGGGTCACCCAGCCATTGCTCTGGGCGGGCGAGGGGGACGAGGGTGCTACGGCGCCAAGGCCAAGCAGGACCAGTGCGAGTGCAAGCGCAGACCGGCGGGTCATGGTTGGGTTCCTCCCGATTGTCGAATTTGCCTTATTGTTTCGCAAGATAGCAGAAGCCCCGGCGAAAGCACAGGTCGGCCCGGCGGGCCGCCGGGGCGGACGCCGTAATTCACCGTTCTTTAAGGCTAGCCCGCAATAGTGGGCCGCCGGGGCACGTCGTGCCTGAGCAGACGATCGAAGAGGGGCGCCCGTGAGTCGCGTCGGCCCGTTCCGCGCGCAGACCCATATCATCTTGTGGACGCTGGCCTGCATTCTGCCGATGCTGGGCGGAGCTCTGTTCGCGACATGGCGCTTGGCGGAGGCGCAGCAGGACTCCGACCGGCGGCAGATCCTGCAGACCGCGCACGTCCTGTCGGCGGCGATCGATCTCAAGCTGGAAAAAGGCCTCGCAGCACTTGCAGCACTCGGCACCTCGCCGGCTCTGGCCGGCGGCGACTTCGCGGCGTTCTACGTCCAATGCACCGGAGTGGCCGCCCAGCACGACGCCGTCATCGTGGTGGTGGACGAGTCCGGCAACGAGCTCGTCAACACCGCCGTGGCCTTCGGAACACAGCTCCGTCCGCTCACCTACAAAGGCCGGGCGTTGCAGGCGTTGACCGAGGGGCGGCCGCAGGTTTCGGGACTCTTCCGCAGCACGACGCTCGATGCCCTGCAGGTTGCTTCGTACATGCCTGTGTCGATGCCCGGCGGCCGGCGCTTCGTCCTGATCATGTCGTTCGGCGTCGGTGAGTTCAGCCGCATCCTCGCCGCGCAGCACACGCCGGAGACGTGGACATTGTCGATCGCCGACCGCGACGGGCGGATCCTCGGGCGCAGCCACGCCCTCGACAGGTTCGCCGGAACCCCGATCGGCTCGAATCTCCGCGCGCAGATCGCAAAAGCATCGCAGGGCACCTACATCGGCACCAACCGCGAGGCGACGGAGGTGCTCGCGGCGTTTGCCACCTCTGCCCTGTCGGGCTGGTCGGTCATCGTCGGCATCCCGCTGTCGGAGATCAACGCGCCGTTGGTCAAATCCGTCTCGCTGACCGTCGCCGTCACCTTGCTTCTGCTCGCGGTCGCGCTGGTCGCTGCGGGTCTGATCGGCCGCCGGTTTGTGCGGCTGCTGCACGGGCTGCGGGCCGCGGCGATGAATGCGGCGCGCGGCGAGGCGCCGGCCCCCATCCGTTCGACGATCGCCGAGGTGAATGCTCTGGCGGACTCGCTTGCCGAAGCCGCCGCCGTCGCCGACCGGAGGTCGCGCGAGCTGGCACAGCAGACCGCCACCTTGACCATGCTGGTCGAGAACCTGCCGATCGCCGTCAGCCTCGTCGGACCGGACAACCGCTACCTGGCCTTCAATCAGCTGTTCCTGGAGCAGATGGACCTCTCGCCCGGCGAGCTCAAACTCGGCGATCCGGTCGAGAAGTTCGTCCGCCATCTCGCCGCCTGCGGCGACTACGGCGCGGGCGACGTCGAGACCCTGGTGCGCCAGCGGTTCGCCCGTATGACGGCCCGCAAGCCCGAGCAGTTCGAGGCGACCCGGCCCAACGGCCGCATCCTCGACGTCCGCATCACGCCGCTGCCGGACGGCGGCTTCATCTCGACGCGCGTCGACGTCACCGAACGCCGGCGCCGCGAGATCGAGATCGAGCAGGCGCGCGAGCGGCTCGAGCGCCACGCCGCCGAGCTCACGGTGGCGCGGCAGCAGGCGGACCGCGCGCGCGCGGCCGCCGACGCGGCGAACACGGCCAAGTCGCTGTTCCTCGCCAACATGAGCCACGAGCTGCGCACGCCGCTCAACGCGATCCTCGGCTTCTCCGAGATCATCGGGAGCGCCCGGTTCGGTCCCGGCGACATCCGGTACCAGCAATACGGGCACGACATCCATGTCTCGGGTCAGCACCTGCTGCGGCTCATCAACGACCTTCTGGATCAGTCGCGGATCGAGATCGGACAGCTCGGATTGCGCGAGGACGAATTCGACCTCGCCGAGCTGATCGATGAGTGCCGGCAGGTCGTGGCGGCGCGCGCCGAGGACGGCCGCGTGGCGTTGACCGGCGCGGTGGCTCCGGCGCTGCCTCCGGTGCGCGCCGACCGCGCCCGCCTCAAGCAGGTCCTGCTCAACCTTCTGTCGAACGCGATCAAGTTCACGCCCGAGGGCGGCCAGGTGCGCATCACCGCCCGTCCGGCCGCGGACGGCGGCCTGGCCATCGCGGTCGCCGACAGCGGCATCGGCATGCGCACCGAGGACATCCCGACCGCCTTCGAGCCGTTTCGCCAGGTCGATAATTCGCTGACGCGTCACTACGACGGTGCCGGCCTCGGCCTGTCGCTCGCCAAGGGCCTCACCGAGCTGCACGGCGGCCGGCTCGATATCCAGAGCGCGGTCGGCAAGGGCACCCTGGCCACCGTGTGGCTTCCGCCCGCCCGCCTCGTGGTCGAGGCCGCGCCCAAAATCGCCGCGGCGGGCGACTAACTGCCCAAAATCAGGTCAGACCTGCGTTCCTAAGGCCGCCGGTCACGATCTGGCGACCGGCCCGACGGCACATTCCTTGGCATTGGCTTTGCTTTGATGAGGCCATGGCCAAGGAGGCAGTCATGTCGAGAGCATCGATCCGCGCGGTGTGCCTCATCGCGTCCCTGCTGGGCTCGCTCGCCTGGGCGGCTCCCGCGAGCGCGGGCGGCACCTTGCGCATCGCCATGACCGCGTCGGACATCCCGACCACGACCGGCATGCCCAACAACGGCTTCGAAGGAATGCGCTTCCTCGGATATCCGATCTTCGAGGCGCTGACCTTGTGGGACCTCACGCGGACCGACCAGCTCGCCGGCTTGCGGCCCGGCCTCGCCGAAAGCTGGGAGCAGGCGAGCGACGACAAGAAGACGTGGATCTTCCACCTGCGTCGCGGCGTGAAGTTTCACGACGGCACCGAGTTCAACGCCGACGCCGTGGTGTGGAATCTCGACCGTTACTTCAAGAACGACAGCCCGCAATTCGAGCCGCTCGCCGCCGGCATGAGCCGCGCGCGCGTCCCGATCATGGGCAGCTACAAGAAGCTCGACGCCTTCACGGTCGCGATCACCACGACAAAGCCCGCCTCCTACTTCCCCTATATGGCGGTGTATCTCCTGATGACCTCGCCCGCGTCGTTCGAGGCGGGTGCGCATGACTGGGCTAAGGTCGCGGCCTTGCCCGCCGCCGGCACGGGCCCGTTCAAGATCGCCAAATTCGTGCCCCGCGAGTCCGTGGAGCTGGCCGCAAATCCCGCCTACTGGGACCAGGCGCACAAGGCGAAGCTCGACCGCGTGCTGCTGCTGCCGATCCCCGAGGCGAACACGCGGATGGCGGCGCTGCGCTCGGGGCAGGTGGACTGGATCGAGGTGCCGCCGCCCGACGGAATTTCGGCTCTCAAGGCCGCGGGCTTCAACGTCGTCACCGGTTCGTATCCGCATGTGTGGCCGTGGTTCTACAACATGGCCGCCCCCGGCAGTCCGCTCGCCGACGTGCGCGTGCGCCAGGCGCTCAACTACTGCATCGACCGCGACGGCCTCGTATCGCTGCTCAACGGTACGGCCGAACCTGCGGTCGGCTGGCTCAAGGCGAGCGATCCGAATTTCGGCAGCCCGGCGAACCGCTACGGCTTCGATCCGAAGAAGGGCAAGGCGTTGCTCCAGGAGGCCGGCTACTCGGCCGCCAAGCCGCTGTCGTTCAAGGTCATGATCTCGGCGTCGGGCTCGGGGCAGATGCTGCCGCTGCCGATGAACGAGTTCCTGCAGGAGAACCTCAAGCAGGCGTGCGATGTCGATGTCGCGTTCGAGGTGGTGGAGTGGCAGAACCTGCTGACCGCCGCCCGCTTTGCACCCGACAACCCGCAGCTCAAGGGCTCCATGGCCCTCAACATCAGCTCTCCGTCCTCCGACGTCGGCCTCATGGCGCGCTATTTCCTGGAATCGAGCTTCTCGCCGAACGGCTTCAACTTCGAGCACTGGAAGGACCCGGAATTCGAGGCGGCCATGACCGCTCTCTCCGAGGCCACCGATGCGGGGGTCATCCAGGCGGCGACGCGCAAGGCGCACGAGCGGCTCGTCGACAATCCGCCATGGCTCTACATCGTTCACGACCTGAACCCGCGCGCCATGAGCAAGTCCGTCCAAGGCTTTGTCTCGCCGCAATCGTGGTTCGTGGACCTGACCCTCGTGAGCATGCAGTAGCGGCATCGGCAGGAGAACACGACATGGATCGGCGCAGTTTCGTTCGTTCGGCGGCAGCGGCCAGCCTCGCTCCCTGGGTCTTGCGGAGCGTGCCCGCGTCCGCGGCCGAGACCGTGCTGCGCATCGGCATGACCGCGTCCGACATCCCGCTCACGACCGGCCAGGCCGACAACGGCGGCGAGGGGATGCGCTTCATCGGGCTTACGATCTACGACGCGCTGGTGAACTGGGACCTCACGTCGGCGGACAAGCCCTCCGACCTGATCCCCGGGCTGGCCGTGAGCTGGACGGTCGACGCGGCGGACAAGACCAAGTGGACCTTCCAGTTGCGCGAGGGCGTGAAGTACCACGACGGGTCCGGCTTCACCGCCGCGGACGTGGTGTGGAACCTCGACAAGCTGCTCAAGAACGACGCGCCGCAGTTCGATCCCAAGCAGTCGGCGCAGGGCCGCTCGCGTATTCCCACGGTCGCGAGCTATCGCGCCGCCGGCGTCTACACGCTCGAGATCACGACGAAGGAGCCGGATGCGTTCCTGCCTTACGAGCTCGCCTGGATCCCGATGTCGAGCCCGGCGCAGTGGGAGGCGCTCGGCCGCAGCTGGGACAAGTTCGCAAGCCAGCCCTCGGGCACCGGCCCGTGGCGCCTCACCGGCTTCACGCCGCGCGAGCGCGCCGAGCTGTCGCGCTTCGATGGCCATTGGGACAAGACCCGCGTGCCGAAGCTCGACAAGCTGGTCCTCATCCCGATGCCCGAAGCGACCACCCGCATCGCGGCGTTGCGCTCGGGCCAGGTGGACTGGATCGAGGCGCCGTCGCCGGACGCGGTGCCCGGCCTGAAATCCGCCGGCTTCGCGATCGTCACCAACGCCTATCCGCACAACTGGACGTACCATCTGAGCCGCGTCGAGGGCTCGCCGTGGAACGATATCCGCATCCGCAAGGCCGCCAACCTCGCGATCGACCGCGAGGGCCTGAAGCAGCTCCTGTCCGGCATGATGATCGCGGCCGAGGGCTTCATGCCGCCCGGCCATCAATGGTTCGGCAGCCCGGCCTTCAAGGTCAGATACGACCCGGCGGAAGCGAAGAAGCTCCTGGCCGAGGCCGGGTACGGCCCCGCCAAACCCGTGTCGACCAAGATCCTGATCTCGTCCTCCGGCTCGGGCCAGATGCAGCCGCTGCCGATGAACGAATTCGTGCAGCAGAACCTCGCGGAAGTCGGCATCAAGGTCGAATTCGAAGTCGTCGAGTGGAACACGCTCATCAACATCTGGCGGGCCGGTGCCAGGAGCGACACGGCGCACGGTGCGACGGGCATGAACTACAGCTACTTCATCCAGGATCCCTTCACCGCCTTCATCCGCCACGTAGACAGCAAGCTTGTCCCGCCGGCCGGCACGAACTGGGGCTTCTACGCGGATCCCGAGATGGACGCGCTGCTGCAGCAGGCGAAGACGACCTTCGATGCCAAGGCCCAGACCGAGGTGCTCCGGCGC
>Ga0335071_10008451_pt1 | contig 10568 bp, 10 predicted proteins | sample Lox_Sample_15_FD_206724 | JGI IMG/M metagenome (GOLD analysis project Ga0335071, IMG submission 206724) | Soil microbial communities from Loxahatchee National Wildlife Refuge, Florida, United States - Lox_Sample_1.5 | ecosystem: Environmental > Terrestrial > Soil > Wetlands | place: USA...
CGCGGCGTACGCGCTGGGCACGGACTATCACCTCATCGTTGCGGAGAAGCTGCGGACGTTGGCGGTTCAGATCGGCGCGTTGCGACCGGCGGCGCTGCTGCGTCCGTACGTCGACACCGGTCCGACAGTCGATCGCGAGTGGGCGGCGCTCGGTGGTGCCGGCTGGTTCGGGAAGAACACCAACATCCTGCACACCGGCGCGGGCTCCTACTTCTTTCTCGGCGAGCTATTGACCGATCTGGCGTTGGAGCCGGACCCGCCGATGGCGGATCACTGCGGTACGTGCACGCGCTGCCTGGATCTGTGCCCGACGGCGGCGCTGAAACCGGGCTACGTGCTCGACGCGCGCCTGTGCATTTCCTACCTCACCATCGAGTACCGGGGCGCCATCCCCGTCGGGTTGCGCAGCAAGATGGGAAATTGGATTTTCGGCTGCGACATCTGCCAGGAAGTGTGTCCCTGGAACGACAAGTTGGTCCGCGGGCACGGTGCCCCAGACGCGGCGGCACTGCTGCCATACCTGCCGGATCTAGCACGGCTGGGCGAGGCGCAGTTCCGCAACCGTTTTCGCCGCAGCGCCATCCGCCGGGCCAAGCGCGAGGGGTTCGTGCGCAACGTCATGGTGGCACTGGGGAACACGCAGAATCCCGCCGCGGTCGGTGTGCTGGCGGAGGCGCTGCTCGACGACCCGTCCGCCCTGGTGCGCGCCCATGCCGCATGGGCGCTCGGTGCCATCGGCAGCACGCGTGCGCGGCGCGCGCTCGAGGCGGCGCGGCGGCGTGAGGCAGACGCGGCGGCGCGCGCGGAGATCCATGCGGCGCTCGACGGCAGCGGTCCCTAGACCTTGGTAAACACCCCTGGTTGGAGTTCCTCGATCGGGGACCACGGCGACCAGAAACCCTCCCTTGTGGTTGCAATGTCTTCCCGGTTCACGTTATGCGGACGGCAACAGGAACCATGGACCACGCGCGCAAACGCTTCGCCGAGCTGGCCTCGGGGCCGGACCACCGCATCGATCTTGCGGAAGCCGCGCTGCTGATTGCTCAAGAGGAGTACCCGTGGCTGGACGTCGCCGCATACTTGCGCCGCTTGGATGAGTTGGCGGCGGCCGCCGGTAGCGAACTGCGCCAGGGCCTGGCGCCGGCCGAGAGAATTGCGCGGCTCAACCACTTCCTCTTCGTCGAGTGTAGCTTTACAGGCAACAGCGACGACTACTACGACGCGCGCAACAGCTTCCTGAACGACGTGCTCGATCGCCGCACCGGTATCCCCATTTCATTGAGCCTCGTCTACAGCGAAGTGGCCCAGCGCCTCGACCTGCCGGTGTATGGCGTCAGCTTTCCCGGGCATTTTCTGGTGAAGTACGTCGGCGACGAGGAGATCATCATCGACCCATTCTTCGGAACGGTGATCAGCACGGACGAGTGCGCGCAGCGCTTGCGGGGAATTTATGGAGACGAGGCGCGGTTTGATCGCCGGTTGCTGCGTCCTGCAACCGCGCGCGAAATCCTGGTGCGCATGCTCAGCAATCTGAAGCAGGTGTACATCCAGCAGAGCGACTTCGAGCGCGCGCTGGCATGCGTCGATCGGATCTTGCTGCTGGCGCCCGACACGCCGCGTGAGCTGCGCGACCGCGGCATCATCTACCAGCGCCTGGAGTGCTTCGCGGCAGCGTTACAGAACTTCGAGCGCTACCTGCGGCTGGCGCCTGACGACGCCACCGCGCAGGTGATCCGCGACCTGCTCCCCGAGCTGCAGCGGCAAGCGGCGCAGCTGCAGTGACGGCACGGGTGATTCAGGTCGCCGCCGGCGTCATCGCGCGCGCCGGTGCGGTGCTGGTCTGCCAGCGCCCCGCCGGCGGCCATCATCCCGGCAAGTGGGAGTTTCCGGGAGGAAAGGTCGAGTCGGGCGAAAGTCTCGAAGACGGTATGCGACGCGAGTTGCAGGAGGAATTGGGTATCGAGGCAGAGGTCGGGGCGGTGTTGTGGCAGACCGAGCATCACTATCGCGGTCGCGCCCCTTTCGTACTGACGTTTTTTGCCATCCCGCAGTATCGCGGCACGATCAGCAATCGCTGCTTTGCCGACATGCGTTGGGTAGCAGTGGGAGAGCTCGGGACCCTCGACTTCCTCGAAGGCGACCGCGAATTCATTTTGCTGCTGCAATCGGGTCGGGGGCGGCCCGATTGATCTCCGGCCTACGGCTCCGGTGGTTCGAAGCCGGTGCGGCCGCGACGCTCTGGGGAGCTGAGGCCGCGTTCCATGGCGGCGACGATCTCGCGCGCCGCGACCACCGGATCATCCGCGTCGCGGATCGGTTGGCCAACCACCAGGTAGTCGGCACCGGCACGGATCGCCGCCTCGGGTGTCATGACGCGCTTTTGATCTTCCCACGTGGCGCCGCGCAGGCGCACACCGGGGGTGACGATCAGGAAGCCACGGCCGCATTCTTTGCGGATCGGCGCGATCTCCTGCGGCGAGGCGACGACCCCGTCCATCTTGGCTTCGAGCGCCAGCCGCGCCAGGCGCACCACTTGGTTCTCCACGCCGCTGGCCACGCCGACGCGCTTCAAGTCGTCGCGGTTCAGACTCGTGAGCACCGTCACCGCAAGCACCTTGGGGCGGCGCAAACCTTCGCTGCGGCAGACTTTGGTGACCTCGGCGACCGTGCGCTGCATCATTTCGAGACTGCCCGAGGCGTGCACGTCGAACATGCGCACCCCCATGCGCGTCGCTTCGACGGCGGCCTTCGCGACCGTGCGCGGGATGTCGTGAAATTTGAGATCGAGAAACACTTCGCCGCCACGCTCACGGATGCCGTGCACGATCTGCGGGCCGGCATGCAGGAACAACTGTTTGCCCACCTTGAACATGCCCACTTCAGCTGTGAGACGCTCGACCAGGCTGAAGGCGTCGTCAATCGAGCTGATGTCCAGCGCGAAGATCAACCGACTGCGCATGCCGCCCTGGCGCAGGCCGAAGGGCCACCGCAAGGTCATGCTGCCAAGCCGTCTCGGACGAGCGTGGCGACGCGCTCGACGGCGTCAGTGAGGGGAATCTCCGCGGCGGTCTTGTCGCTGCGACGCTTGAATTCCACGCAGTCGCGGTCGAGGCTCTTGGCGCCGACCGTGAGGCGCAACGGGATGCCGATGAGGTCGGCGTCCTTGAACTTGATTCCCGGCCGTTCCTCGCGATCGTCGATCAAGACCTCGACGCCGGCACCTTGCAGCTTGGTGTAGAGGTCGTCGGCGACGGCGCGAATCCGTTGGTCCGCCGTGTTGACCGGCACGACGTGCACGTGGGCCGGTGCCAGGGGGAGCGGCCAGATGATACCGTTGTCGTCGTGGAACTGCTCGACGGCAGCGGCGGCGGTGCGCGTGATGCCGATACCGTAGCAGCCCATTTCGATGGGGCGCTCCTGTCCGGCGGCATCGAGGAAGGTCGCCTTCATTGCAGCGCTGTACTTCGTGCCGAGGTAGAAGATGTTACCAACCTCGATCCCCCGATGACCGTTGAATACGCCGGCGGCGCAGCGCGGGCATGGATCACCGGCGCGGGCGAGACGCAGATCGGCGAACGCGACATCCGGGAAATCGCGCGTCTGGCTGACATCGACGAAGTGGTGGTCGGTTTCGTTGGCGCCGGTGACGCCGCCGGCGAGGCCGCGCAACGCTTCGTCGGCAATGATGCGTACCTGCAGGCCGATCGGTCCGGCGAAGCCGACATCGGCCCCCGTGACACGCTGCACCGTGTCGGCGTCGGCCATGGCAATCCAGGGTACGCCCAGCCGGTTGCGCAGCTTGATTTCGCTCAGCTCATGATCACCGCGGACGAGTGCGGCGATGGTGTCACCGGCGCTGGTTACTACGAGCAGAGTCTTGATGAAACGCTCCGGCGGCTCCGCCAGAAAGGCAGCAACCTCTTCGACGGTCCGCTTCTCCGGCGTGCGCACCTTCTTGAGCGGATTGGCCGCGGGGCTGGGGGTGAGGGCCCGCTTGCCGATTTCAGCCTTCTCGACGTTGGCGGCATAGTCACACGTGTTGCAGCTGACGATCGCATCTTCTCCCGAGTCCGCCAGCACCTGAAACTCATGCGCCCGGCGTCCGCCGATGGCACCGGTGTCTGATTCGACCTGCCGGGTATCAAGACCGCAGCGCTGGAAGATGCGGCGATAGGCGTCCGCCATGTTCTGATATTCGCGGTTCAGGTCGTCGGCGTCGGCGTGGAAGGAGTACGCGTCCTTCATGATGAACTCGCGTCCACGCATGAGGCCAAAACGCGGCCGGAGCTCGTCCCGAAACTTCACCTGGATCTGGTACAGGTTGAGGGGCAACTCGCGGTAGGAGCGGATCTCGCGGCGCACGATGTCCGTCACCACTTCCTCGTGCGTCGGGCCGAAGCAGAAGTCGCGCTCGTAGCGGTCCTTCATGCGCAGCAGTTCCTTGCCGTATTGCTCCCAGCGGCCGCTCTCTTGCCAGAGTTCGGCGGGACAGATCGCCGGCATGAGGATCTCCTGCGCCCCGGCACGGTCCATCTCCTCGCGCACGATGCGCTCCACCTTTCTCACCACACGTAGGCCGAGCGGCAAGAAGTCGTAGATGCCGCGCGCGATCTGCCGGATCATGCCGGCGCGTACCAGCAGCTTGTGGCTGACGACTTCAGCGTCGGATGGATCTTGCTTCAATGTCGGGATGAGCGATTGCCGATAGCGCACAATGGCCGGACCTTAAATGGAGACCTAGATCAGGTCAAGCGCCGGCCGGACGAGATGAGGCTGCCTGCTTGCGCCGCGAGCTGCTATGCGAGGCCGAATCTGACGAGAAGATGTCTGCAATGACGACGCTGGATGTCTGGGAGTTCTGCAACGGCAAGGTCCGACGGAGCACGACACAGGCGAGGTTCCGGTTCAAGGGCCAGACGACGTATGTCGACCGACTCCCAGCCTGGCTGTGTGACCAGTGCGGCGAGCAGTCCTTCCGCTGTGGCGGTGTACAAGCGGCTGGAGCAGAGCGCGCGACACCGGGCGCGCATCAATGCCCCTGCGGCATGTTGGTGCCCCATGATGCTCCCTCCCCATTTGCCGTGCATTCCTGCGCCTAGCGCGGGAATGCGCCTGCACCGGGCAGTGATGGTAGGGCGTTCGGCCCGACGCCACCGCCTTAGCCAGGGGCACATCCCCGCCCCGGTGCCCGCGCTTCTCTCACACATCTGGTTGTGTAAGACTGCGTGTGGAGGAGTGTGTGTGATGGCGACTAATCTGGCAATTGATGACCGGCTGATTGACGAGGCGCGGGTTGTTGGCGGTCACAAGACAAAGAAGGAAGCGGTCACGACTGCGCTCCGCGAATACATAAAGCGCCACAAGCAGCGCCGGATCCTCGAGCTCGTCGACCAGATCGCCTATGACCCGGGGTACGATTACAAGGCGGCGCGCCGCCGGAAGCGGCGATGAGCGTCCTGATCGACACGTCGATCTGGTCCCTTGCACTGCGCCGGAAGACCGCGCAGCTCGATCGTGCGGAACGCCAGCAGGTGGAAGAGTGGAAGGCCCTCGTATCCGATGGGCGCGCGAGACTCGCGGGCATCATCCGGCAGGAGGTTCTCTCCGGCATCCGCGACGCCCGTGATTTCGAGCGGCTCCGTGAGCGGCTTGCCGCCTTCGATGACGTGTCCACAGACACGACCGATCATGAGCAGGCCGCCGGCTATTTCAACGCCTGCCGCGCCAAGGGGGTTACGCCGGCGTCATTCGACGTGTTGATCTGTGCGCTCGCGGTCCGCCACGGGCTCGCCATCTTCACGACCGACGCCGACTTCTCTCACTACGCCAAGATTCTGCCCATTCGCCTGCATGCGGTCCGCGCCGCCGGCTGAGCCGGCCCCGTCATATCACACGGGTCCCGATGCGCACCCCTGAAGTTTGACTTGCCTTCGACCCGTGCTATATCTGTCACCCCGTAGCTCACTCCTGGGCTACGGGTTTTCTTTTATGGGCTCGAAAGTCGTCGCCATTGTTCCCGCGCGCTATGAGTCCACCCGTCTCCCCGGAAAGCCGCTCGCCCTCATCGACGGCAAACCCATGATCCAGCATGTCTACGAGCGCACGCGCGGCGTGATGCTGGTCGATCAGGTGTTGGTGGCGACGGACGACGCACGCATAGCAGATGCGGTGCGCCGCTTCGGCGGCGACGTCGTCATGACGCGTTCGGATCATCCGTCAGGCACCGATCGCATCGCCGAAGTGGCCACGCGTCTCGATGCCGACGTCATCGTCAATGTCCAGGGTGACCTGCCGTTTCTCGCCGCGCCGATGGTCGATGCGGCCGTTGCGCTGATGCGCGCCGACAGCGCGCTCCTGATGGCGACGCTGAAGACGCCCATCCGCGACATGGCGGAGATGATGAACCCGAACGTGGTCAAGGTGGTCAGCGATCGCGACGGCTACGCGCTGTATTTCTCGCGCAGCCCCCTGCCGTATTGGCGCGATCGGTCAGACGAGGTCATCGGGTACAAGCACATCGGCCTCTACGCGTATCGACGCGACTTCCTGCTGAGCTTCGCACGGCTGGCGCCGACGCCGCTGGAACAGGCGGAGAAACTGGAGCAGTTGCGCGCACTCGAATGGGGCTTTCGGATCAAGGTGGCGGAGACCCTGGGTGTTGGGATAGAGGTGGATACACCGGACGACCTGGAACGGGCGCGGGCGCTGGCCGCGAGTTAAAGGGGGGGTGGCGATGGCACAGGAAGGGAAGCGGACCAAGTTCATCTTCGTGACCGGCGGCGTCGTGTCGTCACTTGGCAAGGGCCTGGCATCGGCCTCGATCGGCGCGTTGCTTGAGAGCCGCAACCTCAAGGTCACCATCTTCAAGATGGATCCGTACATCAACGTCGATCCCGGCACGATGAGCCCCTTCCAGCACGGCGAGGTGTTCGTCACCGACGACGGCGCCGAGACCGACCTCGACCTCGGCCACTACGAGCGCTTCCTGTCGTCGCGCATGAGCCAAAAGAACAACTTCACCACCGGCCAGGTCTACGACCGCGTCATCGCCAACGAGCGCCGCGGCGAATACCTCGGCGGCACCGTGCAGGTGATCCCGCACATCACCGACGAGATCAAACGCCGCATCCTCGAGGCCGCTGAAGGATTCGACGTGGTCATCGGCGAGGTCGGCGGCACGGTTGGCGACATCGAGAGCCTGCCGTTTCTCGAAGCCATCCGGCAGTTTCGCTGGGATCGCGGCCGCGAGAACGTACTCTACATTCACCTGACGCTCGTGCCGTTCATCAGCGCCGCCGGCGAAGTGAAGACCAAGCCGACGCAGCACAGCGTGAAGGAGCTCACGGGCCTCGGCATCCAGCCCGACATCCTCCTGTGCCGCACCGAGCGTTTGCTGGAGCGCAAGATCAAGGCGAAGATCGCCCACTTCTGTAACGTCGATGAGTCCTCCGTGATCACAGCGAAGGATGTCGACTGTATCTACGAGGTGCCGCTGGTGTTTCACGAGGAGGGACTCGACGACCGTATTGTCGAGAAGCTCAACATGTGGACCGGGGCGCCCAATCTGACGAAGTGGGCCAAGGTGGTGCAGACCATCAAGCATCCGCGCGACACGGTGCGCATCGCCATGGTCGGCAAGTACGTCGAACTGACGGACTCCTACAAGAGCCTCAACGAAGCGCTGGTACATGGCGGCGTCGCCAACGAGTGCAAGGTCGAGGTCGCCTACATCGACTCCGAGAAGATCGAACAGGAGGGTTTGCCGCCGGCGCTCGAGCATGCCGACGGCGTGCTGGTCCCCATGGGCTTCGGCCCGCGTGGCACCGAAGGCAAGATCGCCGCGGTGCGCTACGCACGCGAGGAGAAGGTGCCGTTCCTCGGTATCTGCTTCGGCCTGCAGATGGCGGTGATCGAGTATGCGCGCCACGTCTGCGGCCTCGACGGCGCCAACTCCAGCGAGGTCAACGAGCAGACCCCGCATCCGGTCGTCCATCTCATGCACGAGCAGCGCGACGTGGAGCGCAAGGGCGGCACGATGCGCCTGGGAGCGTATGCCTGTATCCTGCGTGAGGACTCGCTGGCGTTCCGCCTCTACGGTAAGCGCAAGATCAGCGAACGCCACCGCCACCGCTATGAGGTCAACAACGCCTACCGCGCGACACTTGCCGAGCACGGGCTGGTCCTCAGCGGCCTGTCGCCGGATGAGTCACTGGTGGAAATGATCGAGCTGGCGGACCATCCGTTCTTTCTCGCCAGCCAGTTTCATCCGGAGTTCAAGTCGCGCCCCCTCGATTGCCACCCGATGTTCAAAGGCTTCATCCGCGCCGCGCTGCAGCATAAGACCGAAGCGGGACAGGCGCCGTTACTGAGCGCCGTGTCGCGCTAGGCGCAGCCCAGATGCCGCCGTCCAACGAAGTGCACGTTGGGCCGCTGCGCGTCGGCGGCGGACGCCCGTTCGTATTCATCGGCGGTCCGTGCGTCATCGAGAGCCGCGAGCACGCGCTGCGCCACGCGGCGGCGCTGCGGGCCATCACCGACCGCGTCGGCGTGCCGTTCATCTACAAGTCGTCGTTCGACAAGGCCAACCGCACGTCACTCAGCTCGTATCGTGGCCCCGGGTTGGAGCGGGGCCTGGAGATTCTCGCCGAGGTGAAGCGCGAGCTCGGCGTGGCGGTGCTCACCGACGTGCACGAGCGCGACCAGGCCGCCAGCGTCGCCGCAGTGGCCGACGTGCTGCAGACCCCGGCCTTCCTGTGCCGACAGACCGACTTTCTGACCGAGGTGGCCCGTGCCGGCAAACCCGTGAACGTCAAGAAGGGGCAGTTCCTTGCACCCGGCGACATGGGACCGGTACTCGAGAAACTGGCGAGCACCGGTAATCGTCAGCTGATGGTCACCGAACGCGGCTTCGCCTTCGGCTACAACAATCTGGTCGTCGACATGCGTGCGCTGGCGATCATGGCGGGGTTCGGGTACCCGGTGATCTACGACGCTGGACACAGCGTGCAGTTGCCGGGCGGACTGGGCACTGCCTCGGGCGGCCAGCGCGAGTTCATCCGTGTGCTGGCGCGGGCTGCCGTCGCCGCCGGCGTCGATGCGGTGTTCCTCGAAGTACACGAAGACCCGGATCATGCGCTCAGCGACGGGCCGAACTCGTATCGCCTCGCGGAGCTGGAAACCCTGCTGCGGGAGTTGAAACGGATCGATGACATCAGCAAGGAAGCTAGTGAACGGTAAGCTGCGTAAGCCAGCTACCGCCCGACGCGTGCTGACCGTCCGGCGCGGAAGGGAGAGCGACGACATCCGCCGTGCGCGGCGCGTGCTGGCCATCGAAGCCGCGGCGGTCGCGGCCTTGGCGTCACGCCTCGATGCGCGCTTCGACCGTGCGCTGGATCTATTGGCGGTGTGCCCGGGCAAGGTGGTGGTCACCGGCATGGGCAAGTCGGGCATCATCTGCCGCAAGATCGCGGCGACCCTGGCCAGTACCGGTACCGCGGCCGTGTTTCTGCACGCCGCCGAAGCCGCACACGGTGACGCGGGTGTGTTCATGAAGGGTGATGCGGTGCTGGCGGTGTCGAGCAGCGGCGAAACCGAGGAGGTGGTGCGCCTGTTGCCGCTCGTCAAGCGGCTCGCCCTGCCGTTGCTAGCGATGACCGGGAGCAGCCGCTCGACGTTGGCGCGCGCGGCCGATGTGGTCCTCGACGTGAGTGTGTCCGAGGAAGCGTGCCCGATGAACCTCGCGCCCACGGCCAGCACGACGGCCACGCTGGCGTTGGGGGATGCATTGGCGGTGGCGCTGCTCGAACGCAAGGGCTTCGGGCCCGAGGATTTCGCCGTGCTGCACCCGGGTGGCGCGTTGGGGCGCCGGCTGGTGAAGGTCGAGAAGCTCATGCATCAAGGCGACGCCGTTCCGCTGGTGCACGTGAGCACGCCCTTCGTCGAAGCTGTGCAGGCCATTTCCGACAAGCGCTTCGGAATCGCCGGCGTCATCGACAACAAGGGCGATTTGGTGGGCGTCATCACCGACGGCGACCTGCGCCGCGCCTTTGGCGGCGTCGATAACATCCGCGCCGTCCGCGCCGAGGACATCATGACGCGCAATCCGAAAGCGGTGCCGGCCACGTCGCTGGCGGAGCAGGCGGTCGCCCTGATGGAGCGCCACAGCATCACCGCCCTCTTCATTCTGGCGGACGGCAGCCGGAAACCCGTGGGCATCATCCATATTCACGATTTGCTGAGAGCGGGCGTGGTGTGAGACGTGCGCTGAGAATGGTGCTCGAGCTTCGTGGTGAGGTAGCCGATGACCTCAGCCCTCTGAAATGAAGAATCCACTGCGCCCCCTGCGACGGACCGCGCCGCGGGTGCGGCGTCTGGCCCAGCGCCTGAAGAACGGGACTGTAGGGTTGGGCGCGGCGTCTGCCCTCCAGCTCAGTGCACGCGTGTCGCTCGAACACACGCTGCGCCTCAGCGAGCAGGTTGGCGCCCTCCTGTACCGTGTCCTCCGCCAGCCACGCCACCTGGCGCTCGAGCATCTGCAGATCGCCTTCGGTGATGAACTCACACCGACG
>Ga0335071_10008453_pt1 | contig 10567 bp, 10 predicted proteins | sample Lox_Sample_15_FD_206724 | JGI IMG/M metagenome (GOLD analysis project Ga0335071, IMG submission 206724) | Soil microbial communities from Loxahatchee National Wildlife Refuge, Florida, United States - Lox_Sample_1.5 | ecosystem: Environmental > Terrestrial > Soil > Wetlands | place: USA...
TCCCTTCTGCACGGCTGCCAAGAAATTTTTCTCCTTGGATGCGATGTTTCCTCGTCTCAGGCGTTGTTGCAAAAGCCGATCTCCTCGCGCTTTTGTTGTACGAGCAGTAATTATGAAATGCTTGAATAAACTTCTACAAAACATTCAAGAATGTGGTAACCTATAGTACCAAGTTTCTCCACATCGGTTGGTTGGTCGGATCCTAAGAGCACAAAATTGCGGGAGGTACCTTTGCGATGGATTCTATAGTCCTGCTCAAATTCTTGACGTACGTCAGCGGCCTGATTTTCGTGGTGGCGTTTGCAGCGAAAATAGTCAGGTATTTCGCGATGCCCATGCACGTGCGATGGGAACTTTATCCTGTCCCCCACGAGGGCAAGGCCTACGGCGGATCGTTTTACGAGGAAATCGACCATTGGACCAAAGCAAGGCACAAGAATTACGCTGCCCAGTATTTGTTCATGTTGCCCGAAATTATTTTCGTTAGAGCACTTTATAAGGACAATCGTTCGCTGTGGTACTGGTCGTTTCCGTTTCATATGGGATTATACCTGTGCGTGGGAGGCCTCGTATTTCTTGCGCTGGGCGCTCTTTTGGAAGCTGCCGGCCTGGCGCCTTCAAATTCGTCTCTTGCATCGCTGGTCCAGGCCTTGACACAGGTCTTCGGTGTCATAGGGTATATATTAGGGACCATCGGCGCGCTTGGACTAATTGTCAGGCGAGCCACCGATCCGGAGATGAAAGATTTCACCGCCGGCATTGATTACATGAATCTTATATGGCTGGCGGGGATCTTCGTGACGGGCTTTCTTGTGTGGTTGAGGGACCCTGGTTTCGAAGCGGCAAGACAGTATCTGGTCAGTCTAATTACCTTCAAGCCCGCTTCGCAGGTTATGACCAGACCACTCAGTGCTCTTCATGTCATCAACCTACTGTTGTTCATAGGCTTTTGGGCTTACTTCCCGTTTACCCATATGACTCATATGGTTTCCAAATATTTCATGTGGGACAAAGTTAAGTGGGACGACGATCCCAACCGAGGCGATTACGTTATGGATTCCAAGATCAAAAAATACTTGGGTTATCCGGTTACGTGGAGCGCGCCGCACATCGGGGCTGAAGGCGGGAAAACATGGGCGGATGTGGCCACCACCAATCCCTGGGCCGCTAAAGAGAAAGACAAATAATCGGAGGACTAGATGAGAGCCGAAGAAATATCAAAACAAACAGGACAACCGTTGGAAACGATTAGAGTTGAGGACCTTCCTCCGTTGCCTCCGCCCTATGAGGATTTTGAGGAACCTCCTATCGCCCAACTCAAAGAAGATCAAAAAGTCCGATGGGAGCACAGCCTAGACGGGGTCAGCGCCATCAACTTGCCTCGACCTCAGACCCCCCAAGAGGAACAAGAGCTTGTCGAAAAGTTCCTCAACGGTTTTCGCAAACTGCTCACCAAGGAGAATAACTGGGCTTTTCTTCAACCCCTTTTGCTTTCTCTGGAGTACTGCGCCAAATGTCAGACTTGTGCTGAGGCTTGCCCCGTATATGAGATGAGCGGCCGCAAGGAGATATACAGGCCGATTTTCAGAGCTGAAGTGCTGCGCAAAATCGGTAAGAAATACCTGACTTCGGGTGGAAGGCTGCTTGCGGGGTTCAGGGGGCACGACATAGACCTCAATTGGGAGACAGTGGCCAGGCTGGCTGAGCTCGCATATCGATGCACCTTGTGCCGCCGCTGTACTCAGGTTTGCCCTGTCGGCGTTGACAACGGTCTGATTACACATGAATTGAGGAAGATTTTAAGCCAGGAATTGGGAATAGCGCCGGCGGAGATACATGAAAAAGGCACGGTGAAGCACTTAACTTTCGGTTCAAGCACCGGCATGACCCAGGCCGCCATAGCGGACATCTTGGAATATATCGAGGATGATATCGAAGAGAAGATTGGCAGGCGCATCACCATCCCGTTGGATAAGAAAGGCGCGGACATACTCCTTCTCCACAACGCTGGCGAGTTCATGTCATGGCCGGAGAACCCCATGGCCTTCGCGATACTCTTCGATGCGGCGGGAATCAATTATACGCTGTCAACCGAGCTGACAGGATATGATGCCGTGAACTACGGCCTGTGGTACGATGACGTTCAATTTGCACGGGTAGCGCTCAAGCATCTGGAAATAGCCAGAGACCTTGGGGTCAAGAAAATAATAATTGGAGAGTGTGGTCACGCTCACAAGGCCCTCACTATTATAGCGGACCGGCTTCTTCCCGGTGAGCAATTGATCCCAAGGGAAAGCTCCTACACATTGCTGTGGGATATAGTAAAGAGCGGCAAAATTAAGTTTAACCCGACCAAGAACGACTTCCCCGTGACCCTTCACGACCCGTGCAATATCGTGCGGCTCATGGGAATCGTGGAGCCGCAGCGGAATATCCTCAGGGCCATCACCCCTCCGGGTCGTTTCCGGGAAATGACCCCGCATGGGGTGGAAAACTACTGCTGCGGTGGTGGGTCTGGTTTCGCGATCATGTCCTCGGGCAATTTCCCCGACTGGAAGCGGCTTGTGTCCGGCAGGAAAAAGTTGAGCCAGATCTTGAATGCGTTCCAGGGTGAAATCGATCCCTCTATTCATAAGATGGTCTGTGCGCCATGTTCAAATTGCAAGGGCATGATCCGCGATCTGTTTGAAAACTATGAGGTCTTCGACAAGACCGGAATATGGTACACGGGTCTTGTCGAGCTGATGGTCAATGCCATGGTGGATATAGAAAAACCCTTCATCGAATGGCCTGGGGAAGATGAAGACGAGGACATGTGATACGTTGATGACTAAGTAAAAATGGGGGGAGTATTGGTAGGGGCGACTTGCAGTCGCCCCTTTTCTATTGGGGGCCGGAAAGACGGCTGGTCGCCCCCAAATCACCGCTGATCTACTGTTCTTTGTCTTGCTCTTGATCCGCTCCGCAGAGTTTTACCAGGCGTTCCCATCTTTCATTTATCTTTTCCTGGATGTACTCCACCAGCTTATCATCGAGATGTCGGTACCGTCCCTGACCCTTGAAGTAATCCGCCACAGGCAGCAGCTTCTTGGGTTTTCGACTCAGCTTCCAAACACCGTTCTCGACCTCGTACAACGGGAAGACCCCTGAATCCACCGCCAACTTTCCATACTCAATGGACTTCTGCGGCGGTGTCCTCCAACCTGTCGGGCAGACTGATAAAATGTGCAGGTAAGACGCGCCGTTGACCGCTTTGGCCTTCTGCACTTTCTTTATCAAGTCGGTGTAATAGCTCGGACAAGCCGTAGCGGTATAAGGAATTCCGTGCGCGGCAGCGATCGCTGTCATATCCTTCTTCCAGGTCATCTGACCCGCGGGGTGTACCTTGCCCGCAGGCGACGTTGTAGTGCTCGCTCCGAAAGGCGTGGATGAGGAACGCTGTATCCCGGTATTCATGTACGCCTCGTTGTCCACGCACACGTAAATCACCTTGTGGCCCCGTTCCATCATTCCGGAAAGCGCCTGAAAGCCTATGTCTGTCGTCCCACCGTCTCCGCCCATTCCCACGATGGTAACATCCTTATCCGGTATACGGCCTTTGCGCCTCAGCACCTTGAGCCCGGACTCAATTCCCGACGCCACCGCAGCAGCGTTCTCAAATGCCACGTGTATCCATGGAATGTTCCACGATGTCAGCGGATATGGCGAAGAGATAATCTCCATGCACCCTGTCGCCATTGCCATCACCATATCCGGACCGATGGCCTTGAGCACGTGACGGATCGCGAGCACTTCGGCACATCCCTGACACGCTCTGTGCCCCGGATTAATGTATTCTTCCATCGGAAAATTCTTCAAAGGCTTCAAAACCTTCTTTGAGCTCGTTTCTGCCATGGGGTTTCTCCCTATTCGTTAACCGCGAATGCCGTAAAAGTGATAATCGTAACTTGTCTCTGTCAGCGCCATATCCACCATCTTCTCGACATCCAGCGGAGTGACGTCCCTGCCGCCCAGACCGGCCACGACACAGTGAATTTTTGGTCTTTGCCTCTCGTGATACATCAACGCTCTGATTTCTGAGGTCACGGGGGCGCTTGCTCCTCCCATGGAAATGGAACGATCCAGCACCACCACATCCTTGGCCTTTCCCAGAAGCTGTCGCAACTCGTCCATAGGTAGAGGCCGCCATAGACGCAGCTTGACAAGACCCACCTTTTTACCCTGCTCTCTCATCCTGTCCACCGCCAGTGACGCGGTCTCGCAGATGGTGCCCATGGCGAAAATGAGTGTCTCAGCTCCTTCGGTCTTATACGCTTCCACCGGGACGTACTTTCGTCCGGTCAATTCGGCTAATTCATCCCATGCCTTCAGAATCACAGGCATGGAATTCTTAAGGGCATGATCGTGAGCCATCTTTTGCTCTGCAAAAATCTCCGGCACGGCGAACGCGCCCATCGTGGTCGGTCTATCCGGGTAAAGACTGTTGACAGGCTTAAACCGCGGCAGATATTTCCCGGCCATCTCCTTTGTCCACATTTCAATAGGCTCGATGACGTGAGTGAGCGTGAAACCGTCCACGTTTATCATCACCGGAAGAGAGACCGCGGGGTCCTCTGCCACCCTGAATGAATGAAAAATCGAATCGTAGACTTCCTGGCCGTTTTCGCAAAATACCTGTATCCAGCCTGAATCACGCACCATCATCGTGTCCGAATGATCGTTCCATATCGACAACGGCGCAGACAAAGCCCGATTCGAAAGGAACATCACAACCGGCAGTCTCATGGAAGCCGCGATGTACACGATTTCCGCCATCAGGGCCAATCCCTGGGCCGCGGTCGCTGTGAACGTCCTGGCGCCTACCGCCGCGGAACCGCAGCAAACGCTCATGGCAGAGTGCTCGGATTCTACGGGAACAAACTCTGCATCCAGATGCCCGTCGGCCACCAGGTCGGCAAGGTGTTCCACCACATGCGTCTGCGGGGTTATGGGATAGGCCGCAACTACGTCTGCGTCACAGAGCCCGACAGCTTCGGCGGCTGCAATGGAAACTTCAATACCCACTTTCCGGCCCATCACTCGCCCTCCTCTGACAGATCGATTGCGTCCACCGGACACTCGTACGCACAAATGCCGCAGCCTTTGCAGTAGTCGTAGTTCCAAACCATACGATTGCCCCCCATATCAGCCGATATAGCCGCATCAGGGCACATGATGAAGCATCTCCAGCAGCGAATGCACTTTTCTTCAATGTATATAGGTCGTTGCGATCTCCACGTGCCGGTGTGATAACTGGAAGCATTCCCCGGTTCGGAGATTATTCCACCGGCCTCCACTTCTTGCCACGTCATCTCTTCCATGGCTTTGGCCACGATATTTCCTCCATATCAGACTTGTAGATTGTCTTGTTCTCGCTTCAGGCCCAAAGCAGCCTTTCAATCCGATATCTTCGTCTCACCATATGCTCGCCGCATCGCCTCAAGGTTCCGTGCCGCAAGCTTTCCAAACCTCTTGTGGAACGGCGCCTCCAGCGCCTCTATCGGAAGCATGTTCGTCCCCTTCACCATGGCCCCAACCATCGTCGTGTTCGTGATGGGCAATCCAATCACCTCACGGGCAATACGGGACGCATCGACAACCGCTATCTTACCGTTATAGCAGAGCCGCGCTTTAAGCGTCTCACCGCTTTGGGATGAATTGATGATCAGCATACCGTTGTCTCGTAGGCCTTCAGTCGGGTTCGCGATTTCCAACAAAGATGGATCCAATACAATCACCACATCGGGACTGTAAACCTTGGACCTCATCCGTATCGGCATGTCATCCATCCGAGCGAATGCAACCACCGGCGCTCCACGCCTCTCCGGACCAAAACTCGGAAAGGCCGTTGCGTACTTCCCTAAACCGATAGCTGCCTGTGCTACTAGTTCCGCGCAGGTCACCGCGCCCTGACCTCCCCTACCATGAAACCTCATCTCAATCATGTTCCCTCCTTGAGAACCATCAGTCAAATCCCTCCTCGTCTGATTCATATCGATCCATGAGCGGATACCTCATATGTTCGTGAATAATCTCCTTGCAATTCATGATGTGATATTTGGCCTCTGCCAATTCCAAAATCTCGGAGGCCAGCAGTTCCTTTTTTTGAAGGTAAGCGTCTAGTCGTTCATTTAGAAGTGTCAAATGACGCACGTCCGCGTCATAAAGAAGTTCTTCGTCTCCGGGAAAGGCGTCCTCTTGAGATCCGACTGTTTGTAGGAGCTTCAGGTCCCATTCGTCAAGTTTTTTCCAGCGGGCCACCGTAGCAGGATGAACACCCAAGAGAGCGGCCAAGTCTTTGTTTGTGATCCTGCCTCTGTCTTTCAAGAATGTTTGTTCCGCGATTTTACGATCTTCATTCTTTCTCATCAGGTCCCCCAACTGCGTCCGGGCAGAGCGGCATGGTTGACAACTCACACGTTATCACAAATATCTGATATTATCAGATAAGACAATTCAATCAAGGGGTCTAGAATATCCCGAGATTACGATGCCTGTCGATGAAGAAATCCTGAAAAATCTGCCCACCAGCCCTGGAGTGTACTTAATGGCCGACCGTAAGGGCAAGGTCCTCTATGTCGGCAAGGCTGGAAATCTCAGGAATCGTGTCCGGACTTACTTTGTTAAAGGCGGCGACGAGAGACTGAAAATCAGATACCTGATGGACAAGGTGGACAGTGTCCGCACGATCCTTACGGAAACCGAGAAAGAGGCTTTGATTCTTGAAAATAATCTCATCAAACAACACAGCCCGAAATACAATGTGAATCTCCGAGATGATAAGTCCTTCTTTTCGCTCAGATTAAACGTCTCGCATCCGTTCCCGAGGCTGACCTTGGTCAGGACCCAACGCGTTAAAGCTGACGGCGAGCGCTATTTCGGCCCTTATTCCTCAGCCCGTGACGCACGTATTACCGTAAAATTTATACAGAAACTGTTCCCGCTACGCCAATGCTCCGATAGGCACATGGCCGTGTGCAAACGACCCTGCCTGAATTGTCAAATGAAACGATGCCTCTGCCCATGCGCCGGCAAAGTCGATCCTGCGGAGTACGCTCGTATGGTGGAAGGTGTCACTCTCCTTTTGCAGGGCCGAAGTGAGGACCTTAAGAGGACCCTGACCCGAGACATGGAAAATGCAGCCCGAGAATTACAATTCGAGGAGGCAGCTCGCATCCGTGATCGATTATCGGCCGTCCAGCGGACATTAGAAGCGCAGAATGTCTCATTTTTCCACCTCAAAGACCTGGACGTTATAGCCCTCGTGTCAGGCAACATGGACCTTTTTGTTGTTGCGGTCCTTTCTTTCCGCAAAGGGAACCTTCTCTCCAGTGACTCTTTTGCATTTCGCAATCCGGCCCTGGATGAAGAAGAGGTCCTGGCCTCCAGCATCAAACAGTACTATGCTTCCGGGGCCTTCGTTCCCAAAGAGGTGCTGGTGTCGCAGTCCACCGATCAGTTTGATCTTATCGGAACATGGCTTTCAGAGTTGCGAGGCAACAAGGTGACCGTTCGTTCGCCCGCACGAGGTTATGGCGCTCGTCTGGTGAAGCTTGCCATGAAAAACGCCAGGAACGAATTGCTGAGACAGAAGCACAAAGATTCAGCGGAAAGCGCGCTGGAACGAATCGCTGCAAAATTCCACCTGCCGCTCGTCCCCAAGGTGATAGAGGGCTATGATATCTCAAATATTTCAGGGTCCGAGCCGGTAGGGGTCAAGATCTCATTCAGAGGAAAACAGGCGGACAAAGCAGCGTACCGACAGTACAGAATCAGAGGGTTTCAAGGCCAGGATGATCCGGGAATGATCTACCAGACCATCTCTCGACGGGTGGGCCACAGAGATGAAGACCCTATCCCGGACCTGTTTCTCATCGACGGAGGAAAGTCTCAACTCAACGCCGCCTGCACAGCGCTCAGGGATGCCCTCGGGGGCGCTATCCCCGCTGTTGCGGCAATTGCCAAGGCCCGGCGGGAAGGCGAACAGGAACGATTTTACTTGCCTAACAGAAAGAATCCCGTGCTTTTTCCCAAAGGAGACCCGGGTCTGATGCTGCTCATGAGCATCCGTGACGAAGCTCATAGATTCGCTCACGCGCGCCACACGAAGACCCGAAGCAAAGCTGTAGTTCGTTCTGGGCTTGATGATGTGGTTGGAATCGGCCGGAAGAAGCGTGATGCGCTTTTAACCAGGTTCGGCAGCCTCAAGGCAATGCTTGGGGCGTCAGACGAGGAAATCCTGGCCGTCCCTCACATGCGTGTCAAGGATTTAGAGCGCATTCGCGATCATTTTGGACAAAGAGATATGGTGGAGTCATCGGATGAAATCCGGAAACTGCCTACGGCGGCCCCAACTGAACATATTTTCACTGATTAGGCTTATCGGTCGGCCTCGACCCGCTTGCAATGATGTTGCTTGAAATCAATGGGCCGCTCTGTGCGCGGCCGGAGGCATGGTCGCTTGAGAGGTGGGTTTAGGGCTCACTATGCCGTCGATCATTCTATAAGGAACCATCAAGACAATATAGGGCACGTAAAGAATGCTAGCTATAAGAGAGTTTTCCTGATGCACCAGGGAGGACCAGTAACCGGAGTCGGTAATTTCGGACGATCCGGCCAAACAGTGCCCAGGCACCCAGATAGCGATTATGCAAAGCCAAACAATAAGAAATTTTCGAGCCATATGATCCTCGTGACAACGGGCTGCAGTTTCGCGCAAAAAAGCCCTGCTTGTCAATCACTTCCACGCCATACGCGCTGAACCGAGCATCATTCAAGCTCAATGAGGCAGACCCATGATGCCGATCAGCTTCATTGATCCAAATTCGACCGGCACGGAGGCCGGCCGCTACTAGCTAGTAATAGTGGGGTCCGGCGTCCTGAAACTGTCTCAGAATGGGATTGTGTCACAAGATCGTGCCACGATCCTTCACTTCCCGGCAATGAATTACCGGTCTATTGTCAAGCGTCCCTTCAGGACGCTCGCTATTTGAGCCCATTGGGGGCGATTGACAGTAGCCTGGCGCTTCAGCGTCGGGCAACCATCGTGGCGCGATTCCCACCATGAATAGAATTCTGAGACAGTTTCTCCCTGCCGGCCCATGGGGTTTTATAAAGTTTTTGACGAATGCGAATGCGTATAAAAAGACTATGCCGGTGAAATTATTTGGAAACATAAAAAAGAAGAGCTGTCCCGAGAGACAACTCTTCACGCCGATAGGCTTTGGTTTTTTACCGGAGAGTAAAATAACACTAAAACGGGGCTTCCGATCAAGCAGGAAGAGCCTCTAACTGAGCTTGCGAAAACTCATTCTTGAGCTTGTTGAGTGCACGTTTCTCCAATTGCCGCACTCGCTCACGACTCGTGCCGAAATGTTCCCCTAATTTCTGAAGAGTCCACGGTGAATCTTCCATGTACCGTTTTTTCACAATGAAACGCTCGCGCGGATCCAATTTTTTCAACGCCTTGTCCGTGGCCACCGAAAGTTGCTCTTCCGTTTCGCGCTCGATCAAGAGCTTCTCCGAATCCGGAGCGTGATCAGGCAGCAGATCCATAGCCGTGACATCTTTGTCGTCACCCACTACTTCGTTAAGAGACCACTCTCGGGCCTTAATTCTGGCCTCAACCTCAATGACGTCGTCCGGTTTGACTTTCAGCTCTGCGGCGAGATCGTCTATGCGCGCTTGACGTGAGGTATCGTCCAGGTGTTCCCCTATGTCTCCGATTCGGAAGAAGAGTTTCCTTTGCGCCTGAGTGGTCCCCAGTTTAACGAGATTCCACGACTTCAAGATAAAATTCTTGATATAGGCCTTTATCCACCAGACTGCGAAAGAAACCAGCCGATAACCTCTGTACGGATCGAATCTCTTGACCGCCTTCATCAATCCGATCGTTCCCTCTTGTATCAGGTCCTGAACAGGAATCATGTAGTGACGATACTGAAACGCGACCTTTACAACAAAAGGCAAATGAGAAACCACCAACTCCTGAGCGGCTTCGATATCACCGGTCTCCGAGTATTTTACGGCCAGCTCAAATTCCTTTTCCGGCGTTAAAGGCTTTATGGATCGTACCAGCGTTAGAAATTGATCCCATTGCTTAGTTACAACCGGATAATTCATTAGCCCCCTCCGACAGATCTAAAGTCTTATTTATACCTTGATTCTCTCTAATAGACAACTGTTGCATCCTCAGGTTCCATCAGCGTCCACTTTTCGCATGCCAGCAGCCGCCTGGACACATGATACCGGAATTTTTCTAGGTACCGCTTTTTCGATTTTCGGCAACACTATTTTGAGAACTCCGTCCACAAGCGATGCCGCCACTCCGTTCCTGTCTATCTCTTTGGTGATAGCGAATGCACGGAAAAAATCACCGGGACGGAACTCTCTCGACAAAAATCGGCCTCGCTCCACATCCGGAGTGACCTTTCCCACTATAGACAGTATGTTGTGCTCCAGGTCCAATTCCACGCCATCCAGCCCAACTCCTGGCAGGTCAACTACTATCACCAGTTCGCCTTCTCCT
>Ga0335071_10008454_pt1 | contig 10566 bp, 9 predicted proteins | sample Lox_Sample_15_FD_206724 | JGI IMG/M metagenome (GOLD analysis project Ga0335071, IMG submission 206724) | Soil microbial communities from Loxahatchee National Wildlife Refuge, Florida, United States - Lox_Sample_1.5 | ecosystem: Environmental > Terrestrial > Soil > Wetlands | place: USA: Florida...
GCCGGCGGTGCGGATGGCCTGCGACCTGATCGCCTTCTGCGCCGCAGAGATGCCCCGCTTCAACCCCGTGTCGATCTCCGGCTACCACATCCGCGAGGCGGGGGCCACGGCGATCCAGGAGCTGGCCTTCACCCTGGCCGACGGGATCGCCTACGTCGAGCACCTGGTGGGGCGGGGGCTGCCGGTCGACGACTTCGCCCCGCGCCTCTCGTTCTTCTGGGACGTGGGCAACGATCTCTTCGAGGAGGTGGCGAAGTTCCGGGCCGCCCGGCGCATCTGGGCCCGGGTGATGCGGGAGCGCTTCGGGGCTCGCCGGCGGGAGTCGCTTCTCCTGCGCACCCACGCCCAGACCTCGGGCGTGACCCTGACCGCCCAGCAGCCGCAGAACAACGTGGTACGGACCGCGCTGCAGGCCCTGGCGGCGGTGCTGGGCGGGACGCAGTCGCTCCATACCAACTCGCTCGACGAGACCTACGCCCTGCCCACCGAGGAGGCGGCCACCCTGGCCTTGCGCACCCAGCAGATCCTGGCCCACGAGTCGGGCGTGGACCGGGTGGTGGATCCGCTGGCCGGCAGCTACTACGTCGAGCACCTGACCGACGAGATGGAGCGCCGCGCCGGCGAGTACCTGCGGCGCATCGACGAGCTGGGCGGGATGCTCGCGGCGGTCGAGCAAGGTTACCCGCAGCGCGAGATCGCCGAGAGCGCCTACCGGCACCAGCGCCAGGTCGAGTCGGGGGAGCGGATGGTGGTGGGGGTGAATGCCTTCCGGGGAGGTGCGGAGCAGCCCATCCCCACGTTGCGCATCGACGAGTCGGTGACCCGCACCCAGCTGGAGCGGCTCCGGGCGGTTCGGGCCGCGCGCGGTCCGGCGGCGGTCGAGGCGGCCCTGGCCACCCTGGAGCGCGCCGCCCGCGAGGGCCGGAACGTGGTCCCCCCGGTGGTGGAGGCGGTGAAGGCCCAGGCCACGCTGGGCGAGATTTCCGACGTGTTCCGCAGGGTGCACGGGGTGTACCGTGAGGACGGGACATTCTGACCGGCTCGATCTCGGGCCCCTCGAGACCGCCGGCCCCGGCCCGGCGATCGACGCTGCCAGGAAGGCGCCCTCCTTGCACTGGTCCGACGGCTACTACGGAGACCTGTACCGCGAGTCGACGGCGGACCTGCTCACCCCGGCGCTGTCCTCGCTGGAGGCCTCGGTGATCGCCCGGCTGCTCGCGCTCCGGCCCGGGCAACGCGTCCTCGATCTGGCCTGCGGCGAGGGTCGTCATGCGCTCTTGCTCGCCGGGCGGGCGCGGGTCATGGGGGTGGACCGGAGTGCCGACTACCTGAGACGGGCGGCTGGCGCGGGGCGGGCGCGGAACCGGCCCGGGTTCGTGCGCGCGGATCTTCGGGCGCTGCCCTTGCCCGACGGCGCCCTGGACGCGGTCTACTCCTGGTATGCCTCGCTCTTCATGTACGACGAGGCCGGCAACGTCGCCGCTCTGGGCGAGCTGGCGCGGGTGCTCCGCCCCGGCGGGCGATGCCTCGTTCAGCACTCCAACCCGCTCCGCCTGGCGCTCGAGCCGGTGGCGGCCGCGAGGCGCAGCCTGCCGGACGGATCGGTGGTCGAGGAGGAGGCCACCTTCGACCCCGCCACCGGGGTGGAGCGCGCCCACCGCCGGCTGGTCCGGCCGGACGGCTCGGTCCAGGCGGGCACCGCGGTGCTGCGCCATTACCGGGCGGAGGAATGGGAGCTCTTGGCGCGGGGCGCCGGCCTACGCCTGCTCGAGCTGACGAGCACGGTCCCCCGATCGACGGGGGGGAGCGGGGCGCCGGGGCCGGAGGCAGTCGACCTCATCGCCGTCATGGAGAAGGCATGAGCACCGCCCCGCGCCGCGTCCGGATCCTGGTGGCCAAGCCCGGGCTGGACGGCCACGACCGGGGCGCGAAGGTGATCGCCCGGGCGCTGCGGGACGCGGGGATGGAGGTCGTCTACACCGGCCTCCACCAGACGCCGGAGATGATCGCTGCAGCGGCCGTTCAGGAAGACGTGGACGCGGTAGGCCTCTCGGTCCTCTCCGGAGCGCACCTGACGCTCTTCCCCGCGGTGCTGGAGCAGCTCCGGGCCCGCGGCGCTCCGGATATCGTCGTCTTCGGGGGCGGCATCATCCCGCAGGAAGACGTTCCCCGGCTCAAGGCGCTGGGAGTGGCCGAGGTCTTCTTGCCCGGCACGTCGACGCAGGCGGCCATCGACTGGATCCGGGCGAACGTGCGGGCGCGGACCGAGGCGGCCTAGCGGCGGCGGGGTCGACTCAGATGGGCGGCCGCTCCTGGGAGCGGGCCAGGACGATGAGCTCCTCGTTGGAGATGGAGAGGAACGCGGCGGCGCAGGCCGGATCGAACTGGGTCCCGACGTTGCGCTCGATCTCGGCGCGACCCTCCTCCGGAGTGACCGGGGTGCGATAGGGCCGATGGCTGGTCATGGCGTCGTAGGTGTCGGCCAGGGCGAAGATGCGGGCCGAGAGCGGGATGGCCTGGCCGGAGAGGCCGCGCGGGTAGCCGGTGCCGTCGAACCGCTCCTGGTGGCAGAGGACCATCTCGGCCGGCCGCTCCAGGAAATCGACGCTCTGCAGGATGTTGAACCCGATCTGTGGATGGCTGCGCATGACCACCCATTCCTCCTCGTCGAGCTTGCCGAGCTTGAGGAGGATGGCGTCGGGCACGCCGATCTTGCCGATGTCGTGGAGAAGGGCACCGCGCCCGAGGTCGGGCAACTCGGACGCGGGGACGTGCATTCGCCGGGCGATGGCCAGGGTGTAGCGGACGACCCGCTGCGAGTGGTCGCCGGTTTCATGCTCTCGAGCGTCGAGCGCGGCCACCAGCGTCCAGAGCGTCTGGGAGTAGGTCGACTGTAGGTCCCCGAGGGCGCGGGAGAGCTCGGCGGTCTTTTCCTGGACGCGGTTCTCGAGGCTCCGCCGGTAGCGCTGCCTGGCCAGCTCGAGGCGCCGGCGACCCAGGGCCCGCTCGATGGCCCGTACCAGCTCGGTGACCCGCGGGGGCTTGAGGAGGTAGTCGGCGGCACCGTTGCGCAGGCACTGCACTGCGGCCTCGGTGTCGCCGAAGGCGGTGAGCATGATCACGGCCGCGTCGGGCTGGTGCTCGCGCAGCCGATCGAGCAGCCAGAAGCCGTCGTGGCCGGGCATGCGCACGTCGCAGATGACGAGCGGGTACTCGGCGGTCTGGGCCGCGGCCAGGGCGGCATCGGCGTTCTCGGAAACGGTACACGCGTAGCCCTCCTCGCGGAGCAGCACGCCGATGACGTTTCGCACCGTCGGGTCGTCGTCGACGATCAGGATCCGGGTCGCGTCCGCGGAGGGGGTGTCGGGCATGAGGCGTCCGGCGGAGAGGCGCGCCCCAGCGGGGCGTCACCTGGGGACTATACCATGCGACCTTCCGCCATCATGATCGAGGGGAAGGAGCACGGCCGCGGCGTCCGGTTCTTGACCCGGCCGGGATAGCTCACTACATCGCGGCTCACCATGTCCGATCAGTCGAGGCGCAACCTGCCGGTCATGCCCACGGACCTCCCCACGACGCCGCGGGAGGTGGCGGAGTCCATGCGCGAGCACGGCATTGGTGTCCGCGAGCCCAAGCCCGCCTGGCTGCGAGCCGACCTCCCGGGTGGGCCGCGCTATCAGAGCGTGCGCGACACGCTGCAGCATCTCCGCCTGCACACGGTGTGTGCGGAGGCGCGATGCCCGAACGTGGGGGAGTGCTGGGCGGGGGGCACGGCCACGGTGATGCTCATGGGTGACGTATGCACCCGCGGGTGTCGCTTCTGCCACGTGAAGACCTCGGCGTCGCCGCCGCCGCTCGATCCCGACGAGCCGCGTCATCTGGCCGAGGCGGTGGCCGCCCTCGGCATCGACTACGTGGTGGTGACGAGCGTCGATCGGGACGATTTGCCCGACGGGGGGGCGGGACATTTCGCCGAGGCCATCGGGCTGCTGAAGCGGATCCCGGGGCTGCTGGTGGAGGTGCTGACCCCCGACTTCCGGGGGGACGAAGAGGCGGTGCGGGCGGTGGGCCGGGCCGGCCCGGACGTGTTCGCGAACAACATCGAGACGGTGCGGCGGCTCACCCCGGTGGTCCGGGACGCCCGCGCCGGCTACGACCAGACGCTCGGAGTGCTGGCGCAGATGCGGCGCGAGTTCCCGCGCCCGGTTACCAAGTCGTCGATCATGGTGGGGCTAGGCGAGACCGAGGAGGAGGTGTTCACCGCCATGCGCGATCTGCGAGCGCACGGCGTGGATATCCTCACCCTGGGGCAATACCTGAGGCCCAGCACCTGGCACCTGCCGGTGCAGGAGTGGATCACCCCGGAGCGGTTCGAATCCTACCGAAAGCGGGGGCTGGAAATGGGGTTCCGCTACGTGGCCAGTGGGCCGTTGGTCCGGTCGTCCTACCGCGCGGGGGAGCTGTTCTTGCGGGGGGAGATCGCCTCGAGGCGGTAGGGGGACGGAGCACCATTTCGCGAGCGAGGCTTCGGTGATGCGAGAGCAAGTGGTCGATCCGGTAGGGAAGCGGGGGGGCGAGTCGGTCCCCGCGCCCCTCGCCGACGAGCAGCCGCCGCGCCCGGACCGGCCGGAGGAGCGGGCCGACAGCGGCCGCGGCCGGTTTCTGCGCGAGTTCCGGCTGCAGCGCGTCCTCGACGAGAACGGCGAGGCGGATCCAGCCGAGGTGTCGCTCCCCGATCCGGTGGTGCGTCAGCTCTATCGCTGGATGGTGCTGGGGAGGGTCCTGGACGAGCGGATGGTCACCTTGCAGCGGCAGGGGCGGATCGGCTTCTACATCGGGGCGGTCGGGGAGGAGGCGACGGTGGTGGGCGCCGCCGCCGGCGTCGAGGAGCGCGACTGGATCTTCCCCTGCTACCGCGAGCATACCGCGGCGCTGATGCGGGGCTATTCGCTGACCGCTTTCCTCTGCAACCTCCTCGGCAACGCGGGCGACGTCAACAAGGGCCGGCAGATGCCCTGCCACGAGGCCTGGCGGCCGGGAAGGTACCTGTCGATCAGCTCGCCCATCGCCACCCAGATCAGCCAGGCGGTGGGTGCGGCCTGGGCGGCGCGGCTCAAGGGCGACGACATGGTGGCGCTCGTCTACTTCGGCGAGGGAGCCACGAGTGCCCACGACTTTCACACCGGTCTCAACTTCGCCGCCGTTCACCGCGTTCCCTCCGTCCTCGTCTGCCGCAACAACGGCTGGGCCATCAGCGTTCCGCGGGAGAAACAGATGGCCTCGGAGACCGTGGCCCAGAAGGCCCTCGCCTACGGGATGCGAGCCGAGCGGGTGGACGGAAACGACCTTCTGGCGGTGCACGCCGCGGTGCGCCGTGCGCGCGCCCGGGCCTCGGCCGGGGAGGGACCCACCCTGCTGGAGTGTGTCACCTACCGGATGGAGGGCCACTCCACTTCCGACGACCCGCGCGCCTACCGGCCGGAGAGCCTGCTCGAGCCCTGGCGGCGGCGCGATCCCATCGAGCGCGTTCGCAGGTACCTCGTCCGTCGTGGCGCCCTGGACGAGGCAGGGGAGGCGACGTTGCGCGACGACGTCCGGGAGCAGATTCTCGCCGCCCTGCGCCAAGCCGAGGCGGAGGCGCCCCGGCCGCCGCTGGCCACGCTCTTCGAGGACGTCTATGCCGAGCCGCTGCGCCAGCAACGCGAGCAGCTCGAGGAGCTCGAGGCGGCCCGGGCGGCGGATCCGCGCGTTTCCGACCCACGCTACGCCGATGCCTGAGCGGCCATGCCGGTCCTGAACGTCATCCAGGCGGTGAACGACGCGTTGCGGCTGGAGATGCGTCGCAACCCCGATGTGGTGGTGCTCGGCGAAGACGTGGGCCGCTTCGGCGGCGTCTTCCGTGCCACCCAGGGGCTCTACCAGGAGTTTGGAGGGGATCGGGTCATCGACACGCCCCTGGCGGAGGGGGGCATCATCGGTACGGCCATCGGCATGGCCCTTTACGGCCTGCGCCCGGTGCCGGAGATCCAGTTCGCCGACTTCATCTTCCCGGCCATGGATCAGCTCGTCTCGGAGGCGGCCAAGTACCGGTACCGCTCCGGCGGCCAGTACAGCTGCCCCATGGTGGTCCGCTCGCCCTACGGCGGGGGGATCAAGGGGGGGCATTATCACTCTCAGTCACCGGAGGCCCACTTCCTCCACACCGCCGGTCTGAAGGTGGTCGTTCCGGCCACCCCCCGCGACGCCAAGGGGCTGCTCCTCTCCGCTCTGCGCGACCCGGACCCGGTCCTCTTCTTCGAGCCCAAGCGCGTCTACCGTGCGGCCCGGGGCGAGGTACCGGAGGGCGAGTACCTGGAGCCGCTGGGCAGGGCGCGGGTGACACGGTCCGGGACCCAGGTGACGGTGCTGGCCTGGGGGGCGATGTGGCACGAGGCCGATCTGGCCGCGCGGGAGGCCGAGGCCGAGGGGCTGGACGTGGAGGTCCTCGACCTCCGCTCGCTGCAGCCGCTCGATCTGGAGGCGGTGGTGACCTCGGTGCAGAAGACCGGCCGGGCGGTGGTGGTGCACGAGGCTCCCCGCACCTGCGGCTTCGGGGCGGAGCTCGCCGCTCTCATCCAGGAGCGCTGCTTCCTGCACCTCGAGGCGCCGGTGGCCCGGGTCACCGGCTTCGACACGCCCTTCCCCTACGCGCTCGAGAACGAGTACCTGCCCCGTGCGCCCCGGATCCTCCGGGCCATCCGCGAGGCGGCTGCCTACTGACCGGAGCCGAACCCGATGCTCTTCCAGATCGCGCTGCCCGACCTCGGCGAGGGGGTGGTGGAGGCGGAGGTACAGCGCTGGTTCGTGGAGCCCGGTGCTCGCGTGGCAGAGGACCAGCCGCTCGTCGAGGTGATGACCGACAAGGCCACGGTGACCATCCCCTCGCCGCGTGCCGGCCGAGTGGCCCGGCTGTGCTGCGAGGTCGGCCAGCTCGCCCGCGTTCACACCCCGCTCGTCGAGCTCGAGCTCGACGAGGTGGCATCGGGGGGGAACGGGACCGAGCGGCGCGCCGACGCGGGCGGGGCGGGGCCGGATGGCTCGGCCCCTCCGGACCGCTCCCTTTCGTTCTGGGGAGCCGCCGGTGCGGCCGAAGCGAGGCAGAGGCCGCTCGCCACCCCGGCGGTCCGGGCCATGGCCCGTTCCATGGGCGTGGACCTCGGGTCCGTGCAGGGATCGGGGAAGGGGGGCCGGGTCACGAAGCAGGACCTGGCCCAGACCGCCCGGCCCGCGGCGCAGGGGTCCGCGAACGGCGGGAATGGGGAGGCGAGCGGTTTCGAGGCGCCCTTCGAGGAGGGCGGGGAGCACCCGCCCCGGGCGGCGCCCGAGTGGGGGCGGGGGCCCGCTGCGGGAGAGAGGGGCCCATCCGACCAAGCGAGCGGCCGGGAAGCCCGCATCCCTCTGCACGGCTTGCGCCGGCGCATGGCCGAGAACATGGCCCGCTCGAAGCGGACCGCCGCGCACTTCACCTTCGTCGAGCAGGCGGAGGTCTCCGATCTGGTGCGGCTCAAGCACCGGATGGCGGACGCAGCCCGGCCCGAGGGGGTCCGGCTCACCTACTTGGCCTTCGTCGTGAAGGCGGTCGTGGCCGCCCTGAAGCGCTTCCCGGAAATGAACGCCAGCCTGGACGAGGAACGCAACGAACTCGTGGTGAAGCGCTGGTACGACATCGGCATCGCCTCGGCAACCGACGACGGGCTGGTGGTTCCGGTGGTGCGCGGCGCCGACCGTCTCTCGGTCCTCGACGTGGCGCGCGAGGTGGCCCGGCTCGCCCTCGAAGCCAAGGGTGGCCGCTTGCGCCCCGAGGACGTGGGCGGGTCCACCTTCACCATCACCAACCTGGGCAGGCTGGGCGGTCTGTTCGGGACGCCGGTCCTGAACCACCCCGAGGTGGGGATCCTGGGGGTGCACCGGATCCGGCCCACTCCGGTAGTGCGCGAGGGGCAGGTGGTGATCCGCGACGTGATGTACGTCTCGACGACGGGGGATCACCGGGTGGTGGATGGGCAGCAGGTCGCTCGGTTCACGTACCAGGTGGTGAAGTACCTCGAGGATCCGGGGCTTTTGTTCCTGGAGATGGTGTAGAGGTGGGGCGGGGGCGGTGCGGGTGGCCCGCCTGCGGGCCTGCCATCCCCGAGGCGCCGTGATCGACACTCATTGCCATCTCGACAAGCCCGCTTTCGACGCCGATCGGGGCGCGGTGCTCGCGCGGGCCCGGGCCGCCGGGGTGGCCGAGGTGATCGTTCCGGCGGTGGGTCCGGACGGTTGGGAGCCGCTCCGGGCCCTTGCCGCGGGGACCCGCGGAGTGCGCTTCGCGCTCGGGATCCATCCGCAGCTCCTCCCCGAGCTGGATCCGGCCGGCGACCTGGACCGGCTGGCCGAGCTGGATGCGGCGCTCTCGCGCGGCGGCGCGGTCGGGGTGGGAGAGTGCGGGCTGGACGGCGTGAGCGCCCGAGCGGGGGCGGGGCCTTTCCCGGCTCCCATGGAGCGCCAGCTGGCCGTGCTCCGCGGCCACATAGCCCTGGCCCGGCGCCACGGGCTGCCGCTTCTGTTGCACTGTCTGGGCGCTCATGAGCCGCTCCTCTCCCTGCTCCGCGAGGGGCCGCCCTCTCCTGGCGGTCTCCTGCACAGCTACTCGGGGAGCGCCGAGCAGGTGAGGGACTTCGCCATCCTGGGGCTCGGCTTCTCCTTCGCCGGCCCGGTCACCTATCCGCGGGCGCGTCGGCCGCTGGCGGCGGCCCGAGCCGTCCCGCGCCCGCTCCTGTACCTCGAGACCGACGCCCCGGACCAGACGCCCTGGCCGCACCGCGGGCGGAACGAGCCAGCCCTTCTGGCGGGGATCGCCACCGCCCTGGCAGTGGCGCTGAAATTGCCGCGGGAGGAGCTGGAGGCGCTCACCACCGCCAACGCCCGGGCGCTGTTCGGGCCCTAGTCGCCCGCCGGGAGAACCGGTGGCGGAAAGGGTGGGCCGCCCGGGGTTCGCCCCCTCCCGGCTGGTGGAGGTTGAAATCCAGGACGGCGAGCTGGCCCATGGGCTCCCGTCATCGCCGAACGATCCGGGCCGGTCGAGCGCGGTCCCTGGCGATGGGATTCGAGGGGCGCTTTAGACGCTCGACCCGGCGCGCTGGACCTTTCGCCGGCCCCAGCATCCGAGCGCCATGAACGGACGGTGCTGCCGATCCGGCCGCCCAGCCGATCGACTCCCGTGGCCCTTCGCACGTCCCTCGCCGTCTCGCACCGAAAAGGGCGCGGAATTTCCCGACACGAACTAGGCTAGGGCATGCTGCTGGAGCTCGACCGCACTGCCCGTCTCCTCGGCCTCGAGGCCATGGAGCGGCTGTCCCGGGCGCACGTGGTGGTGCTGGGGCTGGGCGGAGTGGGGACCTTCGCCGCCGAGGCGCTGGGGCGGAGCGGGGTGGGCCGGCTCACCCTGGTGGACGGCGAGCGGATCGACCCGACGAACGCCAACCGGCAGCTGCACGCGGTCCGGGGCGCTTACGGGGAGAACAAGGCCGAGGCGATGGCCGGGCGGCTCTTGCTGGCCAACCCGGGCCTACAAGTCGCCGCGGTGGCCGAGTTCTACGGCCCGGACAACGCCGAGCGGATCCTCGGCCAGGGCGTGTCGGCGGTGATCGACGCCATGGACACGGTGGTGGCCAAGCTGCACGCCATCGCCTGGTGTCGAGAGCGCGGAATCCCGGTGGTCACGGCGCTGGGGGCTGGCCGTCGTCTCGATCCCACGGCCATCCAGGTGACCGATCTCTGCGAGACGCACACCGACCAGCTGGCCAAGGACGTGCGCAAGTACCTGCGCCGCAGGCACGGCATCACGGCCACGGAGCCGACCGGTGTCACCGCGGTCTGGTCGGCGGAGGAGCAGCGGGAGTCGTTCTCGTTGCCGGGGGACGAGCGGGGCATCCCCGGGGTCGAGGCCAGGGTGGCGGGGGAGCGGCGGCGGCCGCCGCGCTCGCACGGCAGCGCCGCGTTCGTCACCGGCGCCTTCGGCCTGGTGGCAGCGGGGGCGGTGGTGGTCCGCCTCGCCGGCGTCAGCCCGCGCACGCACCGGGTGCTCTCCGCCGCCGAGGTGGCCCGGCGGCGCAAGCCACGGCGGCGCTGACCCGGGTCGGGGCGGCGGCCCCGCGGTTTACTGCGCCCGGACGCAGGGGCTACATTCGGCCGGGGCGCGACGGCCCCGCCCAGGCTATATCTCCCCGGGGAGGAGCGCAGATCTCATGGCCACCAAGAACTTCGACGCCGTCGTCGTCGGTGCCGGCCCGGGCGGCTACGTCGCCGCCATCCGGCTGGCGCAGCTCGGCCGGCGGACCGCGCTCATCGACCGCGAGGAGCTGGGGGGCGTCTGCCTGAACTGGGGCTGCATCCCCTCCAAGGCGCTCATCGCCGCCGCCAACCTGGTCGACGACATCCGCCACGCGGGCCACCGTGGCATCCTGGTCGAGCCGGCGCGGGTGGACCTCGCCAAGCTGCGCCAGTTCAAGGACGCGGTGGTGAAGAAGATGACCGGGGGGGTGG
>Ga0335071_10008455_pt1 | contig 10565 bp, 7 predicted proteins | sample Lox_Sample_15_FD_206724 | JGI IMG/M metagenome (GOLD analysis project Ga0335071, IMG submission 206724) | Soil microbial communities from Loxahatchee National Wildlife Refuge, Florida, United States - Lox_Sample_1.5 | ecosystem: Environmental > Terrestrial > Soil > Wetlands | place: USA: Florida...
GAAGGTATCCTCCGGGGCAGACCGGTAGGGAGGACTTTGAGAGGTTGACTCCCTTCAGCCCACGGGAAGTATCCGGTCTGTCCGATATCGTCCACCCCTCCAGATCGACGGTCGAAGAAAGCGGATTGTAGAGTTCGACATACTCAGCCATGCCCGGGGAGGGATCGTACATGATCTCATTGACGACAATACTTCCGCGCATCCAGCCGGCGTCCATCGCGAGTGACGCGGTATCGTCGCCGGACAGGGAATCGCCCTCCGCACTGCAGACCGCGATGAAAAGTGAATGTCCCCCCGCCAGCGGACCGGTCCGGTGCTCGATGCTCAGAGACTCGCCGGGGGCAATACTCTCCTGTATTTCCGCTCTCCCGAGGCATTCCTCTTCCTCGGCGACGCCGTTCATGTTGAGATCGCGGTAAAATGCGGCGGAACAGCTCGCGACGGGTTGTACGCCGCGGTTGAGAATCGTGAGGATCAGACGGAGGGAATCGCCGGCGGAGGGGCGGGAAGGACGTGCGGTGAGAGAAGCGGCCACGACGTCAACTGCGGGCCGGGCCGTGACGCGGACATCGTCGAATCGGATCGTGCCGGTCGTTCCCGTACCGTCTCCGAGCAGGCGCCACCGGAGCAGGACGCCGTCGCCGCCGGGGTGGATGGCGGCGAGTCCGACAGCCCGTCGGCGGTAATCGGTCGTCCCGCCATTCCGAAACGTGTCTGAGGAAACCGGCTGGAAAGCGTCTCCGCGGTCCGCGCTCCATTCGATGACAAGCCCGGCGTTATGAGTGGAAGAGCGGCGTTCGAAAAAAACAAGGCTTTCTGGTACCGACGGCGGAAAGAAAAGAAGGGGAGAGATCAGATATTGACCGATCGATGGATTGGTGCTGAGGACCGCGATCGATTCCGAATTGGCGGCCGAACGTGTGCTGGTGAAGTCGCCCGCCGAGGATCGGAATGCGCTGGAACCCCAGCCTGAAGGGAGAGCCGGGGGCGAAAGTGTATCGAACGGTTCCGCAAAGGGGAACCTGTCGACCTGGGCGCGGGCAGGGAGCATGGGGAACAGGAGCGTCAGGAGCAGAAGAAAACGGGACATGGCACACCTCCTCGATGTAATGGTGAACGACGGGGAGGCTGTGTGACGCCGGACCTACTTCGGCGGGAGGCTTTTTTCGGTCCAGAGATGAACGAGGTTGATGATGGTCTGAACGGCGGCTTCCATGCCGCGGACCGGAATCCATTCATGCACGCTGTGGATATTCTCGGCCCCGGTAAAGATGTTCGGGCAGGGGAGGCCCATTTCGGTCAGGATTGCGCCGTCGGTTCCGCCGCGGGTGGGGGTGATATCGGGCTGAACGCCTGCTTCGCGGCACGCTTCCGCGGCATAGGAGGTCACGAAGGGGACCTTGTCGAGCTTCAGGCGCATATTGCGATAGTCCGGCCGGATGTCGATCTCGATGACAGCAGAGGGAAATCTTTCAAGGGTCTGTTTCCGGATGTCAAACAGAATGTTCTTCTGTTTTTCCAGGCCGGAGAGATCGAAGCTCCGGAGGAGGCATTTGACCTTCGACATGCCGACGTCGAGCGTGCCGGTATACGGGTGAAGAAAGCCGGTGCGCCGATCGGTGGTCTCGGGTTTCATCTCCTCCGGCAGGCGGGCGATGAAATCTGCGAGGACATAGAGCGAATTGACCATGATCCCTTTTGCGCTCCCCGGGTGCGTGTTTTTTCCGCGGAAAGTGATGACCGCCTCGTCCGCATTCCAGGTCTCGTTGCTGATTTCGCCCGTCTGTTCACCGTCAATGGTATAGGCATACAGTGCCCCACAGCGGCGCAGGTCGAACTTTACCGCCCCGGTCACTTCCTCATCGGGGGTGAAGGCAATTTTTACCGCACCGTGCGGTCTGTGGTGATCGGCAAGCAGTTCCTGCACGGCTGTCATGATTTCGGCAATTCCGGCTTTATCGTCGGCTCCGAGGAGCGTTGTGCCGCGGGCCGTAATGATATCGGATCCGACGTACTCCCGGAGGTGCGGGATCCGGTCGGGGAGGAGGGCGACGGCAGTGTCACCCGGCAGGACGATCGGCCCGCCCTGATAGTTTTTGTGGACCAGAGGCACGACGCTGTCTCCACTGGTTTCCGGTGAGGTGTCGAGGTGCGCGACGAGTGCTATCGCCGGGACGTGCGCGGCCGCGGAATCGGGCAGGGTCGGGGGGAGCGAGGCGTAGAGGTAGCAATGGTCATCGATCGTCACATCCGTCACCCCCAGCCGGTGGAGTTCCTTCTCGAGCAGGTGCGCGAGCGTCCATTGTCCCGCACTGCTCGGAATGGAGTCCGCGTCTTCCCTCGATTGGGTGTTGACGCGGACATAGCGGAGGAAGCGGGCGGCGACCGTTTCGTGATCCTGCGGCTGTGCCGTCGGCGGCAGGAGCAGAAGGAAGAGCGGAACGATGAGCGTCCGCAGGAATCTGCGGGAAAGTATCTTCATACGATCACGGGATAGTATGAATTTTACGGGCGAGAATCAAACGGTGGGATAATGTTTGGATTCTCCGACGGATTTTATTATTATGCTCGTCAAATTGATCGACACACCATCAGCGTTGACGAATGAGAGAGGGATGTAACGGAATCGATCCGGGTGACAGGAGAGCAGTATGGAGAGTTCTCCGCGGGGTCCTTCCGGTTCTGATGACGCTCCTCCTCGTCCGTGCACCCGCTCCCGCGCAGGTCATTTCCGACACTTCGGTTTTCACGACCCTCTCCCGGGCATATTCCATCCTCCGGATCGACCCACATGCCGCCCTTCCGTATTTCCGGCATGCGGCCGACCTGGATTCGCTCAACCTCCAGGCGCATCAGATGCTCGGGTATCTCTATTATCAGAACGAGCATGAGTACGAACGTGCACTGACTGAATTCACGATTGCTCTGCGTCTTCAGCCGTCCGACACGATGCAGTATCTCCGGGCCTGCGTCCTCCATGCCCTCCGCCGCGACAGTGAGGCGGTGCCGCTCTTCGAACGGCTGAAAAAATCCCCGTCCGCCGACATCAGCGCCAAAGCGGACGACGAGCTTCGCTCCCTCGCCCCGCCGGTCGGCGCGATGAGTTCCCACGCCGGGGGAAGCGGCTGGTGGACCCGTCTGTACGCCGATCTGTACTATGACTCCAGGTGGACGGATAATTTCCTCAATCTGACCGCGGAGGAGGGGTACAACCTTTTTCCTCTCCTCAGCCTGTATGGAGCATACTCCGTCTCGGGGGATACCAGATCGTCGACCGGCGCCGTGCCGGAGATTTTCGCCGATAATACCGAAATGCTTTCGATCGGCCTTCGGACGGCGCCCTGGGCCGGCTTCTCCGTGAGCGCGCAGGAAGGGGTATCGTTCGACGTGATCGGCCGGACCGATGTCCCCATCGTGCAGAACGATTTCCGTCTCTACGCCGTCTATGGGTACGGCATCTATGCCCCGTTCTCCCGCCATCCGGGGATCCGCTTTCCGATGATCCCGACGTTCGATCTCTATACCTCCGCGGGAGCCTATTCGCGCTACAAAAACACCATCGGATATCTGCAGGTCAAGGGAGGGCTCAGGGCGCTGGAGGCGTCGGGGACGGTCGTCGACTGCTTTCTTCAGCTGAACGGTGCTCATGACGCGGCGATCGACATCTTCCGTTCCGATCCTTCCGTGGCGGCAAAGGAATACTATAATAACATCGTCGAATGGGGAGGGGGGATCAGGGTGGCGCCGGAGGTCGACTGGGGCATCTATCTGCTCGCGGAGGCGTTCCGGGGATCCTATACGAATATTTCCCTCCTGCCCGCCGGCCGGGACCGTTATTACAACAGCGTCCGCCTTTCGCTCATCGTCGACAGGATGTTCATCCGTTGATCCGGCTTCTCATCGATATTCTCCGTTCTTCTCATCATGAACTGTACATCGCGACGTTTGTGGTGGCAATGTTCCTCTTCGTGAGCGGTCTGGACGACGTCTTCATCGACATGTATTACTGGTTTCATCATCTCTTCGCACGGAAAAAATTCAACCGGTACACCTATGATTCCCCGGAGGATCTCCACACGGTGCCGGAGAAGCCGATTGCGATCTTTGTGCCCGCGTGGAAGGAGCATGAGGTCATCGACAGGATGCTCATCAACGCCTGCACCACGATCCAGTACCGGAGTTACGATTTTTTTGTCGGGGTTTATCCTAACGATCCTGCCACGATCGCGAAAGTGGAGGAGGTCAGCCGCCGCTTCCCGAACGTCCATGCGGTCGTCGGGAGTCATCCCGGCCCGACAACGAAGGCGGACAATCTGAACCAGATCCACGAGGGGATGGTGCGCTGGGAAAATCAGACCGGCATCCGGTATGACATCATTCTGATGCACGATTCGGAGGATGTGATCCATCCGATGTCGCTGAAGATCCAGAATTACCTCATCCCCGAGTATGACATGCTGCAGATGCCGGTGTTTCCTCTGCACATGAGCCATTTCAATCTCATTCACTGGACGTATGCGGACGAATTCGCGGAATACCACACGAAGGATCTGCACGTTCGTCAGAACTTCAGCGGTTTTGTTCCCTCCGCGGGGGTTGGTACGGCGTTCAACCGCTGGCTCATCGATTTTGTCGGCACGTCGTTCGCCAAAAATATATTCAGGTCGAAATCGCTCACGGAGGACTACGACCTCGCGCTCCGTCTTGCCCTCGGCAAGGCCAAAATGCTCTTCGTCTACAGGCCGTTCGGGATCAACTGCGCGACGCGGAGTTATTTTCCCTACACGATGAAAACCGCCATCCGGCAGAAGAGCAGGTGGGTGACGGGCATCTGTCTCCAATCGTGGAAACTGACCGGCTGGCTGGGGGATGCCCGGTTCCGGTTCATCCTCTACCGTGACCGGAAGGCTGTGATGGCGAATATCATCAACTTTTTTGCCTATCTTGTAATTTCGTATCTTATGATGTACGAGGCGATCCGGTTCGGATTTTCGGCGTACGAACAGCTCCCGCCGATGGTGGCGAAGGGGACGATGTTGTGGGATCTGGTGGTGATCGACAGCGTGCTGATGCTCTGGCGGATCGCGCACCGGTTCATCACGGTGCGGCGCATCTACGGTCTCTGGGCGGCGACGCTCAGCATCGTACGGCTTCCGATCTCCAACATCATTAATTTTTCGGCGACCGGACGGGCCCTCTTCATCTTCTTCCGGTCGATTCTCCGGAAGAAGGATCTGCCGTGGGATAAAACGACAAACCGGTTTCCGGCCGGTGCCGGCGCTCCCTGACAGAGATCGTTTCCGCAGGCCGCCGGATCATCATCAATAGTTCCATCAGCAAAAGGATGCTTGAATGACGAAACCAGTTTCAGTGCTTTTTGTAGACGATGAAGATATTCTTCGCATGCTGATGAAGGATCAGCTGACCGCGGAAGGGTACAGCGTGGAGACCGCCGATGACGGGGATACCGCGCTCGAGATACTGGCCAGGAAAAATTTCGATCTTCTGCTGGTCGACATCCGCATGCCCCGGATGAACGGCATCGAGCTTCTGAAGCAGATCCGCAGGCAAAAGATCCAGTCGCGCGTCCTGGTCCTTACGGCGGTTGACGATATCTCGATCGCGATCGAGGCGGTCAAACAGGGGGCGAACGACTATCTGACGAAGCCGATCGAGCTGAATTCCCTCACCGCGGCAATCGACAGGATCCTCGCAACCTGATTTTCGCCACGGCCCGGCCGTCTTTCCGGCCCGCCGGATTGTATTTGTACCGATTTATCCCTATGTTGAAGGGCAGTCCGGGATCAAGTCCCGTGCAACGGGAAGTTTCCAAACCCCGCCAGGTCCGGAAGGAAGCAACGGTAGGAAAATGTTTTCGTGTGACACGGGGAAGCTTGATCCCTTTTTTTACCCTCTCCGCAGGTTCACCTGTTTTATGCAAAAGAAAACCCCGCCGGCCATGCCGCCGGCGGGGTTCCATTCCGGTTACCCGGTGCAGACTGCTATTCTTTCCACGAGATGACTTCCAGCGTTCCCGTTGTCGGGTAGGCAGGCGGCGCGCCCACCATCAGACGTTCGTCGAAATTGAACTTGTTGCTGTACCCGTAAAGGACGTTGCCGTTCGCATCGCCGGCCGCGAAGGCGCCGATGGTATTCGTGACGAGGGAGCCGTAGAGCGTGACCGCTCCCAGCTTGCCCATGCTGGAGGTATAGGCGGCGCTGAAATTCCCCGTCCGGGCAAACACTGCGGCTTCGATCAGATAATCGTGCGGTGCGGCCGTGCTCGGATAGCCGCTCGGAAGCGGGATGTCGACATTGTTGTCGGCGACGATGCCGAGCATGTCGGTGCTCGCCGGGTTCGTCTGCGGATCGTTGTTGTACTTGATGTTGCCCACGATGTGGACGTTCCCGCCGTTGCCGCTGGCGGCGATCGAACCGATCGTGGCCTGTCCGTTGATCGTCCCCTGAAGATTGATGTCGCCGCCGCTGACGACGATCGCGCCATTCGGTGCGAGGGTGGTGAGGGCCGTCGTCACGTCGCTGACTTTCGTGGCACCCTTGTATTCCTGGTAGTGGATCTGTCCGTTCGCAAGCAGTGTCATGTTGACGGAATAGGCGCCCGCGGGAGATCCCGGCGGTGTGAAGAGTTTTCCGCCGCTCGACGCGGCCGTCTGCAGGGCGCCGAAATTGGTCGGAAGCGGAACGCTCACGCCCGACTGGTAGGTGCCGTAGAATTTCGGGGTCGCGTTTGCGGCCGGCAGTTTTGCCGGGTTGGTGCCGCTCTTGGTGGTCACCTTGCCGTAGAACACGGGGGTCCCGAGCACGTTCATCGTGCCTTCGATGTGGCACGGTCCCCAGACGGTGTCGCCGGTCGCCCACGCGACGCCGCTCATATTGTTGATATAGACGCCGAACTTGGAAAACGTGCTCGGCTGGAGGAGCACCTGGACGGTGTCGTTGATGGTGACCAGATTGCCGCCAAGCATCGCCTTGGTCAGATGCCCGACCGACGTGATCTTGGTCTGGTTGGCCGTGGGGTTGGTGACAGTGACGTCGAAGGTGCCGCCGTCGTAGCTGACCCCGGAATAGCCCGTCGTCCAGGCGTTGTTCATGAACACCGCGTTCGCGCCCATGTTCGCCGCGCTGAGGGCGATATTGTGCGCATGCGTTGAATTCGTGTAGGTCAGGTAATTTTCATACGCGAGATTGACGTCGCGTTTCAGACCCGATGTCGCCATCAGCAGCACAAGGCTGAGACCCATGACCATCAGAATTGCCGATCGGCCCATACGTTCCTCCTAGCGGTTGCGTAAATTTTGCGATGTCAGACGGAGCTGTCTCCAGTAGGCGTAGGAATAGGTGGTGTCGTATGCCGCCGGACTCTGGAGTTCGATCGAAAGCTGCATGGTGTAGATCTGGCGCGGATCCGCGACCGGGTTCGGGATCGAATCGCCCAGGACGTCATAATAGGAAAAATTGAACATCGTCAGGCCGAGCGACAGTCTCTGCGTCACCCCGTCGATGGTCCGGAGCAGAAACATGTCGTGCGGGTTCGTCGTGCTGTGCAGGGCCGAGGTGTCGCTCACCGAATAGGTCAGCGTGTCGAGATTGCCGTTGCAGTTCACGTCGGTGACGAAGGAGATGCTGTGCGCCGAGGCCGCCTTGATGTTCAGGGTTGGATCCGCGACCTTCACGGGGTTGGCGCAGTATCCGAGCCGCCGGAAATCATGCTCCATCAGCGTGACGAGCGTGACGAGGTTTGTCTGCACGACGAGTTCGTTGTTGGTGACGAAGGTGGCGTTCGAGATCGTGCCGTACAGATTCAGCACGATCATCAGGAGAAAGCCGGCGATCACCACGGAACCGATGATATCGAGTATGGTCGAATTACCCATGGACTGTTTCCCCTCTCCTCAGCGATAGTAGAAGTAACTGAAGACGTAGCCCATCGTGATGGTATCGGTCATGCTGGGACTGGAGACCTTCACGACGATTTTTTTGAACCACGACTTCGTATTGTAATTGGAATCCGGTTTCGCCGGGTTCGTGTAGAACACGGTGGAGTGGATATGGAACTGCCCGGTGTTCGGATAGGAGATCGTCGTATCGAGGTTGTTGTAGTCGTCGAAATCGTCGAACGTGGCGCGCGTCTCGCCCGCTTCCGGACCGAGCTTGTTCGCCGCGGTGAGAGAATCGGTGACCGTCAGCGATGTGGTGTCGCTCTTTTCGTCGAATGCCTTGCCGCCCGCCTCCTGGATCAGCGACGTCGCAAGGGAAACCGCCGTAATGCCGATTTCGGTTTTCAGGGTGTCCTTCTCGTCGTTCAGATACGTTCTGTTCATCGAGAGAACGACTGTCGACAGAATGACCAAAGCGCCAAGTGTCAGAAGCATCTGACCGGTGTTCATGCTGACCCCATATAAAATGTTGATATAAAGTACGGAGGCATGGCAGAAGATCCAATCAGGTCATGATGCAAATCACATGTTGAACGGATCGCCGCTACTCCCGTTCCCGCATTGTTCTCCGGGGTTTTATTAAAGTTCGGAAGGGACTCTGCGGTATAACCGGAGACGGAACCGGCGGGATTCAGACCTGCCGGCAGCGCACCGCCGCGATGAACCGGGGGGAGAATATCTCTTGCAAACCAGGCAATTAATATGTACTTTATATGGTATTCATCGATTTTCTTCAAATTTCATCGATTTCATCGCTTGAAAATCATGGATTTTCAGTCAGCAACAGGCCTCTGGTTAACGATGACGGGCGTTGTACTGCTACGGGTGTTTTTTCTCGAAAGAGAACATGTGCTCGCTTCGTGCCATGGCCTTGCCGCGGCTTTGATCCGCAGGCGTCGTTGCCGTGTTATCGATCCCATCAATCCGGCCGGTTTCGGCAGCCTCATCGCGCCGTTCTCCGGGCCGCAGGAGCAGAGTGTTTTCTATGAGAAAAGAAATTGTTATCAATGCCACCGCCAACGAGATCCGCATCGCCATTACGGAGGACAAGAAGCTCGCAGAGCTCTATGTTGAAACCCCCGAAAAAGAGCGGATGGTCGGCGATATCTACCTCGGCAGAGTTGCCAAGGTTATGCCCGGTATCCGGGCCGCCTTCATCGATATCGGTCTCAAGCAGGATGCTTTCCTGCATTTCTCCGATATCGGCGATACACTGAACGAATATACCTCTCTGATCGGCGACGACGACGCCGACGTCGACACCGATGACGGCGACGACGACGAACCGTCGGGCGATACCCCCCATCCGGCGGAAGGCGCAAAGCCGCAGGCCGAGGCAGTACGAACCCAGACCGCACCACCCCCCCGTCAATCCCCCTCAGGATCCCAGCCGGGCCGTTCCAACGGCAAAGCATATCCTCTGCCGGACCTGAAATCGGGACAGGATATCATCATCCAGGTCACCAAGGAGCCGGTCGCCAAAAAGGGCGTCCGGGTCACTTCCGAAGTCTCCCTGCCGGGCCGCTTCCTCGTTCTTCTGCCGTTCGACGGGAAGATCGGAGTCTCCAAAAAGATGACCAACTTCAAGGAGAAACGGAGACTCCGCCGCATCGTGCGGAGCATTCTGCCCGAGGGGTTCGGCGTCATCATCCGGACGGTCGCGCAGGATAAGGAGGAAGCCCTTCTGAAGCAGGATCTGGAGGGGCTGATCGCCACCTGGCGGGAGATCGAGAAAAGCGTCAAGACCGAGCGTCCCCCGGCGCTCCTCTATAAGGATATGGCGACCACGTCGAGCGTGATACGGGATCTCTTCACCGATTCCGTCGACCGGGTTGCCGTCGATTCCCGCAAGCTGTACAAGGAAATCCGCGCCTACGTCAAGCTGAACTCCCCGCAGATGGTCGACAAGATCGAGTTCTACAAGGAACGGGAGCCGATATTCGACGCCTACGGTGTTGAACGCGAAATCGCGATCGCCCTCAGCAGGAAAGTCTGGCTGAAAAGCGGCGGCTATATCATCATCGATCAGACCGAGGCGATGGTCGTGATCGACGTGAACAGCGGACGGTATGCCGCGAAGCGCGAGCAGGAGCTGAACTCGCTCCGGACGAACCTCGAAGCCGCGCGGGAGGTGTGCCGTCAGCTCCGTCTCCGGGATATGGGGGGCATCATCGTCATCGACTTCATCGACCTGGAGGATGACCGGAACCGCAAGAAGGTCTACGACGAACTGCGTAAGGAATTTCGCCGCGACCGGGCGAAGGTCACGGTTCTGCCGATGACCGAGCTCGGCATCGTCCAGATCACACGGCAGAGGATCCGGCAGAATATTCTTCACAGCTTCAGCGAACCGTGTCCGGTCTGCGGCGGGGGCGGTCTCGTCCAGTCGAAATCGAGCATCGTGAACCACATCGAACGGTGGCTCCGCCGGTTCAAGGCGGAAGGGCGGGAACGGCGGCTGAATCTCCGCGTGCACCCGTCGGTCGCCGCCTTCCTCCGTGAGGGAACCATCAGCCGGATCGCCAAGCTCCGGTTCAAATACCTGACGGTCATCCGTATCGAGGAGGATCCGAAACTGCCCATTGCGGAATTTCACCTCGTCTCGGT
>Ga0335071_10008457_pt1 | contig 10564 bp, 7 predicted proteins | sample Lox_Sample_15_FD_206724 | JGI IMG/M metagenome (GOLD analysis project Ga0335071, IMG submission 206724) | Soil microbial communities from Loxahatchee National Wildlife Refuge, Florida, United States - Lox_Sample_1.5 | ecosystem: Environmental > Terrestrial > Soil > Wetlands | place: USA: Florida...
CGGGAGCGAGGTGACGATGCGATCCGCCGCGGCGTCGCGCCCGATACGGTCGAGCGGGCGCGGGCTTTTCTCCGCCAGCCCGGGATCAGCGTGGTGGCGGAGGCGCGCGCCGCGTGCGGCGCGGCGCGGGTCCACGCGATGCACGATCCGACGGAGGGCGGCCTCGCCACCGCGTGCTGGGAGATGGCGCAGGCCGCGGGTGTGGGGCTTCGCGTGGACCGCGAGCGCGTGCCCGTGCTGGCCGAGGGACGGCAGCTCTGCGACGCATTCGGGCTGGACCCCATGGGCACCATCGCCTCGGGCTCGCTGCTCATGACGGTGAGCCCCGGAGATGCGGACGCGGTGGCTGCCGCGTGTCGCGCCGCGGGCATCGACTGCGCGGCCATCGGCCGGGTCACGCCGCCGTCCGAAGGCGTGACGCTCGTGTCCGGCGGGCACCCGCGCCCCATGCCCAGCTTCCCGCAGGACGAGATCACACGACTTTTCGGAGGCTCCTAGATGCCCCAGGTGGGTTACGCGCATCGGCAGGCGCCCATGGGGCGCGACGGCATGGTCGCCACGTGTCATCCCCTCGCGTCGCTGGCCGGCGTCGAGACGCTCAGGTCGGGCGGCAACGTCGTGGACGCCGCCGTGGCCGCGAATGCCGTGCTCGGCGTGACGCAGCCCAACTACTGCGGCTTCGGCGGCGACTTCTTCTGCCTCTACTTCGAGGCGAAGACGGGACGCGTGTACTTCCTGAACGGCGCGGGCCGCTCGGGCGCGCGGGCGAGCCTGGACGAGCTCCGGCGCCGGGGATTGGCCGCCGTACCCTCTGTGGGAGCGGGCTCCGTGTCGGTCCCGGGCGTCACTCGCGCGTGGTCCATGCTGCTCGAGCGCTTCGGCACCCGCCCGCTGGCGGAGCTGCTGCGGCCGGCCATCCACTACGCCGCCGATGGCTTTCCGATCTCGGACATCGTCTGCCAGGCCATCCGGGAGCGCTTCGAGCTCTTCGACGATCCCGAGTGGCGGCGCATCTTCGTTCCGGGCGGCGTGTTCCCGAAGCCGGGGGACATGTTCCGCCAGCCCGACCTCGCGCGCTCGATGACCGAGCTCGGCGCGGAGCCGGATCTCTTCTACTCGGGCCGCGTGGGCCGCGCCATCGCCGCCCGGCTCGCGCGCGCCGGCTTCCTCACGGTGGACGATCTCGCCGCGCATCAGGGAGAGTGGGGCGAGCCCGTGTCCACGAGCTATCGAGGCTACACCGTGTTCGAGACGCCGCCGCCGACGCAGGGGCTGGCCACGCTCCTCACGCTCAACCTGCTCGAGGGCTTCGACGTGGCCGCGCATCCGCCGGACTCCGCGGAGCGGCTGCATCTCCTCCTCGAGGCGACCAAGCTCGCCTATGCGGACCGCGACCGGTGGATCGCCGATCCCGCGCAGGCGCGGCTGCCGGTCGACACGCTGCTCGCCAAGCCCTACGCGGCGCGCCGCCGGGCGAGGCTCGATCCCGAGAAGGCCCAGCATCACGAGTGGGGCGACATCGACGGCGACACCACGGGGTTCGTCGTCGCGGACGGGCAGGGCAATGTGCTGTCGGTGATCCAGAGCCTCTTCCGGGCGTTCGGCTCCGGCGTGGTGCCGCCCGGCACCGGGGTCGTGCTCCAGAACCGCGGCTCGTACTTCAACACGGACCCGGCGCACCCGAACTGCTTCGCGCCGGGCAAGCGGCCGTTCCACACCCTGATCGCGTGCGTGGTGACGCGCGACGGGCGGCCGGTGCTCGGGCTGTCGAACATGGGCGGGGACGGACAGGCCATGTTCCACTCGCAGATCCTGTCGAACGCGCTCGACTACGGCATGGAGGTCCAGGAGGCCATCGAGCGCCCGCGCTTCATGTACGGGCGCATCAACCCGACCGATGCCACGGACCTGGTGCGGCTCGAGGGCCGCGTGCCCGCCGCGGTGCAGGAGGCGCTGACCCGGCGCGGGCACCATGTGGCGCCCGTGTCCGACTGGTTCGCCCAGGTGGGCCAGGCCCAGGCGGTGGCGGTCCTGAAGGACGGCGTGCTCCGCGGGGGAGCGGATCCGCGCGGGGACGGCGCGGCTGTGGGATATTAAGGGGCATGAAGGCCGTGCGCGCGATGGGGATGGCCCTGGCCCTGATGGCGGTGCCGCTGGCCGCCTGGGCGTCCAGCTGGGGCGGGATAGAGCCGGGCGTGACGACGGCCGAGCAGGTGCGCGAGCGCTTCGGCGCGCCGTCCAAGGAAACCACGCAGAAGGTCGAAGGGTACGATTCCACCACCCTCGTGTACGAGGGCGACAAGGCGCCGAGCGGCATGACCCGCATGGTCGTCGACGTGGGCGTCCTCAAGCCGGACGGCTTCAAGCCGAACCTCGTCCGCGTCTTCGTCCTCGAGCCGAAGCCGGGCATCTTCCCGCTCCAGGCCGTCGTCGACGGCTGGGGATTGCCCACGGCCGCCGGCGAGCAGGGCGGGTATCCCTCGATGCTCTACGAGTCGGGCCTCATCGTGGTCTTCGAGAAGGAAGGCCAGTTCGCCAACTCCATGACGTTCATCGTCCCGCAGCCCTTCCAGGTGCCCACGGCGGGCGCCACCCCCGGGGCTGCGTCCGCTCCGGGAGCCGCCGCCACGCCGGCGCCGCGGCCTCCCGCGCCCGGCGCGACGCCGGGCAAGCCGCCCGTGGCGTCGCCGGCTGCGCCGCGCCCGTAGAGAGATGGTCGACTCGCTCCTCGCCTTCGACCCGGGCGGCCGGGGCATCGGACGATTCTTCGTGCCGAATGCCGCCGCGGAGGCGGCTCGTGCGCTGCGGCGCGCGAAGCGCGTGCTCCTGACCACGGGGTTCTCGGTGGGCCCCGGCCTGCCGGAAACCGACGGCCCGCCCGGCACCGCGGCTCTCGGTCGCGCGCTCCGCATGCTGGGCGCGGAGGTGACGTACATCACCGACGCGGTGGCCCTGCCGCCCCTGCAGGCCGCGCTCCGCACGCTCAACGAGCCGACCCGGATCCTCACCTTTCACGCGGGGGAGGACGCGGCCGTCACCGCGCAGCGTCTGCTCGCGGAGCACGCGCCCACCCATCTGGTCAGCGTGGAGCGCCCGGGACGCACCCGCAGCGGCGACTACCTCAGCATGCGGGGCGAGTCGCTGCGCGAGTGGAACGCCCCGCTCGACGCGCTCTTCCTCGAAGCGCCGCGCCGCGTGGTGACGATCGGCGTGGGCGACGGCGGCAACGAGATCGGCATGGGCGCGCTCCACGCTCGCCTGCGCCGCGCCAGCGGGCGCGTGGCCCGGACCGCGTCCGTGGTGCCCGCGCGGCACGTGGTGGTGGCGGGCGTCTCGAACTGGGGCGCGTACGGGATCGTGGTCGAGCTGTCGCGCCTTGCGCGCCGGCCGCTCCTGCACACGTCCGACGAAGAGCGCCGCATGATCGAGGCCTGCGTGAAGGCCGGCGCGGTGGACGGCATCACGCGCCGGCACGAGCCCACGGTGGACGCCCTGCCGCTGGAGGCCCATGCCGGCATGGTAGAGTTGCTGCGCTTGTTGGAGAATCCGGCATCCCACGGAGGGCATCCCTGATGGCTGAGTCCAAGATCCTCGACACCTATCGCGCGCTCCATCCCAAGTCCGCCGCGCTCTACGAGCGCGCCCGCGCCGTCATTCCCGGCGGCATCACGCACGACAGCCGCCACCTCAAGCCGTTCCCGATCTACGTGGAGCGCGCGCAGGGCTCCCACAAGTGGGACGTGGATGGCAACGAGATCGTGGACTACTGGATGGGCCACGGCGCGCTCATCCTCGGCCACTGCCATCCGGCGGTGGTGAAGGCCATCCAGGAGCAGGCGCCGCGCGGCACGCACTTCGGGGCCAGCCACGAGCTCGAGGTCCGCTGGGCCGAGCTGGTGTGCAAGCTCGTGCCCTCGGCGGAGATGGTGCGCTTCACCATGTCGGGCACGGAGGCCACGCATCTTGCCCTTCGCATCGCGCGCGCCTATACGGGGCGCCCGAAGGTCGTGAAGTTCCAAGGGCACTTCCACGGCTGGCACGACGGCGTGGTGGCCGCCGTGAATCCGCCGTTCGACGTGCCGATGTCGGCCGGCGTGCCGACGCCGGTCCTGGATCAGCTGCTCCTCGCTCCGCCCAACGACATCAAGGCGGTGGAGGGCCTGCTCCAGCGCGGCGACGTGGCCGCCGTGATCCTCGAGCCGGCGGGCGGGCAGTCGGGCACCACGCCCACGATTCCCGGCTACCTCCAGGAGCTGCGCGCGCTCACCGAGCGGCACAACGTGGTGCTGATCTTCGACGAGGTCATCACGGGATTCCGCTACGCGCCGGGCGGCGCGCAGCAGTACTTCGGCGTCACGCCGGACCTCACGACGCTGGCGAAGATCGTGGCGGGCGGGCTGCCGGGCGCCGCCGTCTGCGGCAAGAAGGCGCTCATGTCGACCATGGCGCATCGGGGCGATCCAGTCTGGGACCGTTCCGAGCGCGTGGCGCAGAACGGCACGTTCAACTCGAATCCCGTGTGCGCGGCCGCGGCCATCGCCACCCTCGAGCTGGTGGCCGACGGCAGCCTGCACGCGCGCGCCAACAAGATGACGGACGAGCTGCGCACCGGCATCGGCGAGGTGATGAGGCGCGTGGGCGTGCCCGGCGCCTGCTTCGGCGAGTCGTCGATCGTGCACGTGTCCTTCGAGGGGCGGCCGGGGCTGGCCGGCTTCGACCGGCCGCGCCGCGGCGATCTCTATCAGCTCCTCCGCTGCGCGCTGCTCAACAACGGCGTGGATTGCGCCGCGCTCCACGGCTGGCTCTCCGCCGTGCACTCGGAGGAGGACGTGGCGCGCACGCTGACGGCCTACGAGAGTGCGCTGGGCGCCATGGCCGCCGAGGGCTGCTTCAAGGGCATGTGAAGTGCCACTGTCCGAAGCCGACCGCCGCGCCAAGCTGCAGGAGCTCTTCGACCTGGCTCAGGGGTCGGAGGAGTTCGACGGCGGCGTCACCTTCCAGGACGACATGGAAGCGCTCGTGGTGGGCGACTGGGCCTTCTTCGCCATTGACGAGATCGGCGACCTGGCCCTGTCCTTCCATCTCGATGCGCACCCGGTGGCGGTGGCGCGCCTCACGCGCTTCCTCGTCCAGCACGAGGTGCCCTTCGTGCTGACGGAGTCCTTCACCATCGACGAGGACGACCAGATCGTCTTCGAGTCGGACACGGGCGCCGACCTCTCCGGCAAGTAGCGCCCCGTCCTTCTTCCCATCGGGGAGAGGGCTGGGTGAGGGGGCGGTTTCGAAACGGCAGCTCGATGTGACGAGCCCTCTTTCCCTCTAGACCCCGGATGTATCCTTAGAGTTCGTGACAGGGCCGCCGGCGCTGCCGGGAGCCCACTGAGCGTTTCGGGTGCTGCTTGTGCTGGGCCATGCCAAACAAGAGCGACCGGGATGACATGAGCTTCCGACTTCGGCGAACCTGCCGTCGACTCGCGAGTGTACTGCTCGCTCCTGCCCTCTTTGCCTTCACGGGGTGCATGGTCGGGCCAGACTTCCAGCAGCCGAAGGCCACGGTGTCGCCGAGCTGGCAGGACACCAGCGACCCTCGCGTGAGCACGGGGCCGGCCGCCTATCGCGACTGGTGGAAGGCCTTCAACGATCCGGTCCTGGACCGCCTCGTCGAGCGGGCCTACCGGAACAACCTCACGCTCCAGAGCGCCGGCGTACGGGTGTTGCAGGCCCGCGCCCAGCTGGGCATCGCGATCGGCGACTTCTACCCGCAGACGCAGCAGGTGCTCGGCTCGGCCCAGTACAACCGCACGAGCGATCGGTCCACGACCGCCGCGGTCGCCGCCGCGACGCCCAACGGTTCCCCCACGGCCTTCACGTACTGGCAATCGCAGCTCGGCCTTCAGGCCACCTGGGAGCTGGATTTCTGGGGGAAGATCCGACGGACGATCCAATCGGCCGACGCCAGCCTGCTTTCGAGCCTGGCGGACTACGACAACACGCTGGTGACGTTGACGGCGGATGTGGCGAACTCCTACGTCACGATCCGGACGGCCGAGGAACGCATTCACATCGCCCGCGAGAACGTGGGGACCCAGCAAGAGAGCCTGAAGATCGCCGAGGCCCGATTCAGGTACGGCACGGTGACGCAGCTGGATGTCGAGCAGGCGAGGACGTCGCTCCTGAACACCCAGGCCACCATTCCGCCTCTGGAGACGCAACTCCGTCAGGCCCGGGATGCTCTCAGCGTTCTGCTCGGCATGCCACCGGGCGATCTCGGCGACCTGCTGGGAGGCCCTTCGCCCATACCGGTGTCGCCACCGCAGATCATCGTGGGCATCCCCACCGACCTGCTGCGCCGGAGACCGGACATCCGGAGCGCCGAGCTGCAGGCGGCCGCTCAATCCGCCCAGATCGGCGTGGCCAAGGCAGATCTTTTCCCGGCCTTCTCCCTCACCGGCAGCTTCATTTTCCTCTCGACGAACCTGGGCAGCTTCAGCCTGAGCGACATGTTCAGGTGGGGAAGCCGCTCGGTCGTGGCGGGTCCCACCGTGCAGTGGAACATCTTCAACTACGGGCAGATCACCAATAACGTCCGCGTGCAGGACGCGAAGCTCCAGGCGGCACTGCTCACCTACCAGAACGCGGTGCTGTCGGCCCAGCAGGACGTGGAGGACAATCTGTCCGCCTTCCTGCGCGCTCAGGACCGGGCGCAGCTCCTGGCCCAGAGCGTCACGTCCGCCCAGACCGCCGTTGCCCTCGCGCTTCGGCAGTACCGAGAGGGCGTGACGGACTTCACGACGGTCCTGACGGCCCAGCAGGCTCTGCTGAATCAGCAGGACAGCCTGGCCAGTACCCTGGGCACCATCTCCACGAGTCTCGTTGGTGTGTATCGCGCGCTGGGCGGCGGCTGGGAGCTCCGAGAGGGCCAGGAGCTGGTACCTGCTGAGATCAGGGCCGAAATGGAAAGGCGCACCAATTGGGGCCATTTGCTGGCCCCGGCTACCTACAATATGCCGCCCTCCCGTCAGCCAGAATCCTCTCCCCGGCTCCCGGACTGGTAGCCGAGGGATGGCTTCCCGAAAAAAAACCGCGCATTTGCCCCGCCAGGCCTGCCTCGTGGTTCTCGTGCTGTTCCTCGCCCTGTCGGGCTGCAAGGAAAGACCCAAGCAGCAGCCCCCGCCTCCGCCAAAGGTGACGGTCGCGCAGCCGGTGCAGCGGATGGTGAGCGATGATCTGGAGCTCACCGGCAACACCCAGGCCATCTACACGGTGCAGCTGGTCGCCCGGGTCGCGGGCTACCTGGAAAAGGTGCTCTTCCAGGATGGGCAGCTCGTCAAGAAGGGCCAGCCGCTCTTTCTCATCCAGCAAAACACGTATCAGGACAACCTGAAGCAGGCCGAAGCCGCCGTGCTGCAGTTCCGGGCGCAGCTGGTGTTTGCCGAAGCTCAGTACGCTCGCTACTCCAACCTGGTTCAGGAGAAGGCCGGCTCGCAGTCCGACGTCGACAACTGGCGCTTCCAGAGGGATCAGGCTCAGGCCAACCTCCGCGCGGCAGAAGCACAGGTGAGTCTGGCCCAGCTCAATCTGAGCTATACGGATGTGCGGGCTCCCTTCGATGGACGCATGGACCGTCGATTGAAGGATCCCGGCAATCTCGTCGGCGCCGGCGAGAACACGATCCTGGCCCAGATCAACCAGATCGATCCGATGTACGTGTATTTCAACATTGCTGACGTTGACGTGGCTCGCCTCGTGAAGGCCAGACGAAGCATCCCCGGACCTGCGGATGCGCAGAAGTGGCCGGTCTTCGTGGGTCTGCCCAGTGAAGACGGCTATCCGCACCGGGGCTACCTCGAGTTTTCCGCCATCAGCCTGACCACCACCACGGGCACCTTGCTCATGCGAGGCGTCCTCCCCAACGCGAACGGACAGATTCTTGCGGGCTTGTTCGCCCGCGTGCGGCTGCCCATCGAGCAGAGATCTGCCATCCTGGTCCCCGAGGTGGCGATCGGTCACGACCAGGAAGGCTCGTACGTGTTCGTGGTGAACGAGAAGAACGTCGTGCAGCGCCGGAGCGTCAAGACCGGCCCCTCGGTGGACGCCCTGCGGGCTATCGACGAAGGCCTTCAGGGGACGGAGCGGGTGATCGTCAACGGTCTCCTGAAGGCCGCGCCCGGGCGGCAGGTCACTCCGGAACAGGAAGGAAGCGCGCGCCCGCAGGAGCCAGGCGCGTCCCCATCGCTTCCATCGCGGAAGAGCGGCCCGTGATCTCCGAGTTCTTCATCGATCGGCCGATCTTCGCCAACGTCATCGCCTTCATCACGATCATCATCGGAGGCCTGTCCTTCTATCGCCTGCCCGTGGCCCAGTATCCCGAGATCGTCCCGCCGACCATCCAGGTGAGCACGCGGTATCCGGGCGCGAGCGCCGAGGTCGTCGCCGCGACGATCGGGGTGCCGCTCGAGCAGGCGATCAATGGCGTGGAAGGCAGCATCTACATGTCCTCCGTCAGCTCCAGCGACGGCTCCTATTCCCTGACCGTCACCTTCGACGTGGGGACGGACATCGACACCTCTCTCACCCTGGTCCAGAACGCCGCGAGCAGCGCACTGTCCCAGCTTCCGGCCGGCTCCCAGGCCCAGGGCGTCAACGTCAAGAAGGTGTCCCCCAACATCCTGCTCGTGGCCAGCCTGTATTCCGACGATGACCGCTTCGAGGAAATCTTCCTTTCCAACTACGCCATCATCAACCTGCAGAATCCTCTGGCCCGGCTTCCCGGTGTCGGCCAGGTGAGGATCTTCGGGGCAGGGCCCTACAGCATGAGGGTCTGGCTGGACCCGAAGCGGCTCCAGACCTTTGGGCTCACGACCGCGGACGCCCTCGCCGCCATTCAAGGGCAAAACATCCAGGTAGTCGCCGGGCAGCTCGGTGGCCCGCCGGTGCCGCCAGATCAGCCTTTCCAGTTCACCATCAATGCCCTGGGCCGGCTCTCCGACTCGAGCCAGTTCGAAGACATCATCGTCAAGTCCACGACCGGCACGGCTCCGCAGATCGTTCGGCTGCGCGATGTCGCCCGGGTGGACCTGAGCCAGCAGAGCTTCAGCAACTTCTCGCAATTCTCCGGCCGCAAGTCGACGCAGATCCTGGTGTTTCCCTTGCCGGGAGCCAATGTCATTGCCGTGGCCGATCTCGTGTACAAGGCCATGGCGGAGATGAGCCAGCAGTTTCCCGCGGGCATGAAGTACGCCATCCGGTACGACACCACCCTCTTCGTTCGGGAGGCCATCACCGGCGTGTACTGGACTCTCATCATCGCCGGCGTCCTGGTGCTCATCGTGATCCTGGTGTTCCTGCAGAACTTCCGAGGCACGCTGGTTCCCGCCACCACCGTGCCGGTCACCATCATCGGTGCCTTCATCGCCATGGTCGGCCTCGGCTTCACCGTGAACCTCATGACCCTGTTCGCCCTGATCCTGGCCGTCGGCATCGTGGTGGACGACGCCATCATCATCGTGGAGAACAGCTCCTACTACATCGAGCAGGGCATGCCTCCGCGGGAGGCGACCATCAAGGCGATGCAGGAGCTGACCGGGCCCGTGGTGGGGATCACCCTGGCCCTCGTGGCCGTCTTCCTGCCCGCCGCGTTCCTCCCGGGCATCACCGGACAGATCTTCCGGCAGTTCGCCCTCGTCATCGCCGCCACCGCCGTCATCAGCGCCCTCAACGCGCTCACCCTGAAGCCGGTCCAGTGCGCCTTCTGGTTGAAGCCACGCGGGAACAGACCTCCCAACTGGTTCTACCGGGGATTCAACCGGATCTTCGAGGCGACCACCAATGCCTACGTGGGCGTCGTCCGCCGAATGGTGAGGCGGCCGTTCCTCATGCTCTTGGTGTTCGGCATCATCATCAGCCTGACCGTCTGGGCATTCGCGCGCCGGCCCACGGGCTTTCTCCCCACCGAAGATCAAGGCTATGCCATCCTGGTGTCCGTTCTTCCCGAAGGCGCTTCCCAGCCCCGATCCTTGGAGGTCTCGCGGAAGGTCAACGCCATCCTGGAGAAAACGGAGGGGATCGCAGCCTGGGTCACCATCGGGGGCTTCTCGGTCCTGGACTTTGCCAACGTCCCCAATATCTCCACGACGTTTGTCGTGTACAAGAACTGGAGTGAGCGAGGCAAAACTCTCGACCAGGACCGCATCGTCTCCAGCTTGAACCGCGAGCTGGGCGGGATCCAGGAAGCCCTGGCTTTTGTCCTCGTCCCGCCGCCGATCCGAGGCCTGGGCCAGACGGGCGGCTTCCAGATGATGGTGGAAGATCGCGCAAGCCTCGGTCTGGCTGAGCTTCAGCGCACCGCGCAGGAGCTCATTCAGAAAGGGAATGCCCATCCCAATCTGCAGCGCCTGGCCACGACCTTCAGCGCCCACAGCCCGCAGCTCTACCTGGACATCGACCGGACCAAGGCAGAGTCACTGCAAGTACAGCCGTCGAGCGTGTTCGACACCCTCCAGGGCTATCTGGGCTCGTCGTTCATCAACTTCTTCAACAAGTTCAACCAGGTCTTCCAGGTTTA
>Ga0335071_10008458_pt1 | contig 10562 bp, 9 predicted proteins | sample Lox_Sample_15_FD_206724 | JGI IMG/M metagenome (GOLD analysis project Ga0335071, IMG submission 206724) | Soil microbial communities from Loxahatchee National Wildlife Refuge, Florida, United States - Lox_Sample_1.5 | ecosystem: Environmental > Terrestrial > Soil > Wetlands | place: USA: Florida...
GCGCTTTACGGTCGATGCAGTGTCGGACAACAGATTTGCGCAATGGGTTCGCGAGACGCACGACACTGGTCCGGTGCTTGATCCGTAATCTTATGCCGACCTGGCCAAGCCTAGCAAAGCGATCGCACCGTACACCTACCGGGTCTGACAGGTCAAAACACATCATCGAAATGTCGAACCCAGGTGGCTTTTGTTCCGGCGCTGGCATCGGGGCGCCGAGGGTGAATCTCATCAAATCTTCCCTGCGCCATCGTATCTCGCAGCTCGACCGGCTTGAAACCACTCGACTGCACTGACCCCGCTCCAATCGATCGGACTGTCGGCGCTTTCGCGACACCGAAAGAATATAACCATCGTGTGACGCGTTTACTGGAAGAGTTGCTCATACCCCTTCACCCAGCAATGAGACTACGTCCGGCAGCTGTCGGTTGAACGATTATCCGCTGCACAAGTCTTGGTACACTTCTCTCTGCCGCAATGTCCGACAAGGACACCTTGACTCCGCCGCAGCCTTTCATTGCGAGCCTAGTCGCAGTCAAGCCGCTTCCGCTGATCAGCGTCGCAGCTTGTGAGAACTCTGCTGCCTTCGGAAAGCGCGCCGCTCGGCAGTCCGCTCTCAATCTACACCAACGTATAAGGGGCTTCACTATTTGGTTGGGCATGCGCTTCCTAGCGCACAATGGCGCTCCTCCGACGCAGACTGTACTCGAAACGTCGACAGATGCTCTGAAGACCCGATCCGCCTCGAGCATCTCACTTCGGTTGTGCAAACGCCTAACCTAACGGCTGCGAGGAAGCGTAATGCCTACCAAGAACGTAGCCCGCCAACTCGTCGAAACTCTCTGGCGCTGACAGGAGGCCGCGATGGACATCACCGCCCTGCTGCTCTCTCGCCTTCAGTTCGCGCTCACCATCTCCTTCCACATCATCTTTCCCTCGTTCACGATCGGCCTTGCGGCGTGGCTCACCGTTCTGGAGGGACTTCACCTCGCTACCGACCGGCCGGTGTACCGCCGGGTCTTCGAATTCTGGCTGAAAGTCTTTGGGATTGCATTTGGCTTTGGCGTCGTCAGCGGCATTGTGATGGCATTTCAGTTCGGAATGAACTGGAGCGAGCTCTCACGCATGTCGGGACCGATCCAGGGACCGCTGCTCTCCTATGAAAGCTTCACTGCCTTTGCGCTCGAAGCAAGCTTCTTCGGAATCCTGCTGTTCGGCCGTTCACGCGTTCCACCGTGGTTTTATCTGTTTTCGACTGCCATGGTCGCCCTTGGAACGACCCTGTCCGCCTTCTGGATCATGGTGAACAACAGCTGGATGCAGGTGCCGGTCGGTTACGTCGTGGAGAACGGCGTCTTCGTCCCCGTCGACTGGTTCAAGATCATCTTTAGCCCTGTGGTCTGGGTACGCTTTCCACACATGCTGCTCGCTGCATACCTAACCGGCGCGTTCTGCGTGGCTGCCACGGGAGCGTGGTACCTGCTCAGAGGGATGTGCGCACCAGAGGCCCGCATCATGCTGCGGATGGGCCTCTCTCTCGCCGCCGTGCTGGTCCCCATCCAGATATTCTTCGGCCATCTCACCGGCGATTACACGCATGATTACCAGCCGGCAAAATTCGCCGCGATCGAGGGCCGCTGGCATGACGAGCAACCCGCAAGCGAGGTTCTGTTCGCACTGCCGGACGAAGCGGCGCAGACCAACTGGTACGAGGTCAAGATTCCGATCCTCGGCAGCGTAATCGGCAGCATGAGCTTCACCTCCAAGGAAGTCGGCCTGACCAGCTTTCCACCGCAGGATCGGCCGCCCGTCCTCATTCCCTTCTTCGCCTTCAGGATCATGGTTGGCTGCGGTCTATTGATGCTGGCGATTGCCTGGTTCGGCTCGTATCTGTGCTGGAAGATTCGGATCTACCGTAAACGGCTGTTGCTCTGGTGCATCTTTCTGAGCTTTCCGCTGCCCTTCATCGCGATCCTTACGGGCTGGTTCACGGCCGAAGTCGGACGCCAGCCTTGGACGATTTATGGCTTGCTCCGTACTACCGATGCAATGACGCCGTTCCTGACGACGCCCGCGGCGTTGATTTCCCTCATCGTCTATTGCACGGTTTACACCTTCATCTTTGTGTTTGGAGTTTTCTACATCTACCGCCTGCTGCGCGCAGGCCCCTCCGGCCCGCTTGTCACGCCGCCGGCGAGTGCCACCCCTAACCGTCCCATGTCGGTCGTCAACGCTGATGCGAAGGCCGTCCTCGTTCGAGCGGGAGACCGGAGATGATCATGTTCTGGGTCGCGGTACTGACCATCAGCATGCTGCTTTACGTGTTGCTGGACGGTTTTGATCTTGGCGTCGGCATACTGTTCGGCATGACATCCGGTGAGCCGAAACGGCGTACGATGATGAGCGCGGTCGCGCCGATCTGGGACGGCAACGAGACCTGGCTGGTCAGCGCCGGCGTGGTGCTCTGGGCCGCCTTCCCGATTGTCTATGCCACGGTGATTTCAGCTTTCTATCTGCCGGTGCTGCTGATGCTTGCCGGGCTCATTCTTCGCGGTGTCGCCTTCGAGTTTCGCTACAAGACGACGCGGTTGCGATGGATTTGGGACGCCGGTTTTGCGGGCGGATCGTTCGTCGCGGCGTTCATGCAGGGACTGATGGTGGGCGCGCTCGTCGAAGGCCTCCCGATGTCGGACGGCCGCTACATCGGCGGCACGACCGGCTGGCTCAGTCCGTTTGCAGTCCTGTGCGGCATCGGCCTCTGCTTCGGCTATGCGCTGCTCGGCGCCTGCTGGCTGGCCCGCAAATGCGAGGGCGACGTCCGGGAGAGCGTCTATCGCTTGATTCCCTATCTCGCCGGCGGCCTGTTCATCTTTCTGGTGGTCGTCTTCTTCTATGCGCTTGCCGAGAACCTGCAGGTCATGGGCCGATGGCTCGAGCGCCCATATTTGTTCGTCTTCCCTGCCATCGGCGCAATCGCAGCTGTTGTGTTGGCTGCGGGGCTGCGCCGTCAACGCGACGGAACGCCGTTCTACATGGTCGCCCTGATTTTCGCGGCGGCGTTCGGCACGCTCGCGATCTCGTTCTGGCCCTACATGATCCCGTTCTCGGTCACGATCGAGCAGGCCGCGGCACCTCAGGCGAGTCTCGTCTTCATGTTCTGGGGCGCAGGCCTGTTCATCTTCCCGCTTATGCTGATCTACACCGCGGTCAACTACACCGTGTTTCGCGGCAAGGTCAAACCGTCGGCAGAGCATTACTAGAACGCGCGGAGGTTAGAATGAGCACTCTCAACGATACGTCCGGCCAACTACCGACCCCTCCAGTCGATATACGTCGCCAGCGGCTACTGTTCCGCTGTTGGCATCGTGGGACCCAGGAGAGCGACTTTATTCTTGGCGGGTTTGCCGATGTGCATCTTGCAGATTTCGACAACGCGCAGCTCGACCGTTTCGAGGCTCTGCTCGAATGTACCGATCCCGACCTGTTCGATTGGATCATTGGTGGCTTCGACGCCCCCGGAGAGCACGACCACGATGTGATGCGTTCGCTGCGAGCGTTTGCGCTGCACCGGACCAGGAAGAATTAGCAACCGATCGTCGACCCAAGGAGTGCCTATTCATGGAACGCCCTCTTTCGCCCTTTATGTTTCCGGTCTGGTATCGCTTCCAGATCACCTCGGCGCTCTCGATTCTTCACCGCCTGACCGGCATTGGCCTTGCGGTGGGCTCCATCCTGCTGGCGTGGTGGCTCATCTCTGTTGCCGCGGGCGGTGAATGGTTCGAAGCGACGCACCGCTTCCTCGCCTCGCCGATCGGAATTGCGCTTCTGTTTTTCTGGTCGGTCGCCTTCTTCTATCACCTTTGCAACGGCATTCGGCATCTCGCCTGGGACGCCGGCTACGGCTTCGAGCTCGGTACCGCTGCTCGCAGCGGCTATGCCGTGCTCACCCTGACGATCGTGCTGACCGTGCTCGCCTGGCTTTACGTTTTCTTCGCATAGGAGGCCGCAATGACAAAATCTGCTGTTCCATCAGATACGACCGCGCTGCGCGACGAGACGATGCTACGGCATGTCCGGCAGCTCGGAAGCGCTCGCGACGGCCTCAGCGAATGGCGGTTGCAACGCTTGACTGCCATCGCACTGATCCCGCTCAGTCTCTACTTCGTCGCCTCGGTGCTGTGGCTTGCTACATCCGACCGCACCACAGCGGCCGCCTGGCTCTCTTCTCCGGTAACGGCGCTGCTGGTCATGCTGTTCGTGCTTGCCGGGTTTGCGCACGCGCTGGTCGGTCTGCGTTCCGTGTTTCTCGATTACGTACACAGCCGTGCCCGACTGGTCGCAGCCGGCCTCTTGGTCCGCGCGGCCGTAGTGCTTCTTGCGGGCGCCAGCCTGCTCGCCATCCTCAAACTGTTTCTCGGTCATTAGGAGTTATACATGCCCAAGGCATACGAAATCATCGACCATTCCTTTGACGTCATCGTGCTTGGTGCCGGCGGAGCTGGACTGCGGGCGACGCTCGGCATGGTCGCAGCCGGCTTGAACACGGCCTGCGTGACCAAGGTGTTTCCGACGCGCAGCCACACGGTTGCCGCGCAAGGCGGAATCAGCGCCGCACTCGGCAATATGGAGCAGGACGACTGGCGCTGGCACATGTTCGATACGGTCCGAGGTTCCGACTGGCTCGGCGACCAGGACGCGATCGCCTATATGTGCCGGGAGGCGATCAATGCGGTCGTTGAGCTCGAGCATTTGGGCGTGCCGTTCAGCCGCACCGACGCCGGCAAGATCTACCAGCGGCGGTTCGGCGGCCACACCACCGAATATGCCAAGGGAGACATGGCCTATCGTGCCTGCGCAGCGGCCGACCGCACCGGCCATGCCATTCTGCACACGCTCTACCAGCAGTGCCTGAAGCACAAGGCGCGCTTCTTCATCGAATATTTTGCTATCGATCTCTTGATGGACGACGACGGCGTCTGCCGCGGTCTGCTCGCCTGGTGCCTCGAGGACGGCTCGATCCACCGATTCAGCGCCAACATGGTCGTGATCGCGACCGGAGGGTGCGGGCGCGTCTACCAGTCGTGCACATCCGCCCATACCTGCACCGGCGATGGCAGCGCCATGGTGCTGCGCGCCGGGCTGCCGCTGCAGGACATGGAATTCATCCAGTTCCACCCTACCGGAGTCTATGGCGCCGGCGTCTTGATTACCGAGGGCGCGCGCGGCGAAGGCGGCTATCTGACCAACAGCGAGGGCGAGCGCTTCATGCCCAGATACGCGCCGCACGAAAAAGATCTGTCGTCGCGCGACGTGGTCAGCCGCGCCGAGGCCATCGAGATCCGCGAGGGCCGCGGAGTCGGCGAAAAGAAGGACCACATCCACCTGCATCTTGAGCACCTGCCCGCCGACGTTCTCGATGCGCGCCTGCCTGGCATCGTCCAGTCGGCTCGCACGTTCGCCGGCGTCGACGCCCACAAGGAGCCTATCCCAGTGATCCCGACCGTGCACTACGTCATGGGCGGTATCCCGACCAACATCAAGACCGAGGTCGTATTCCCGCGAAAGGATGGCACGGAGGTGGTCGTACCAGGCCTGATGTCGATCGGCGAAGCGGCCTGCGTCTCGGTGCACGGCGCCAACCGTCTTGGCACGAACAGCCTTCTCGACCTTATCGTGTTCGGACGCGCCGCGGCGCAGCGTGCGGAGGAAATCATCAAGCCAGGCTCGCGGGTGCGTCAGGCCAATGGCCAGGCCCAGGAGCGCGCCTTGCAGCGCTTCGATAAGATTCGCAACAGCAAGGGCGGCAACAAGCCCGGGGAGGTTCGACCCCGGATGCAGGAAGTGATGCAATCGGGTTTCAGTGTCTTCCGGCGTGGGGACACCTTGCAGGACGGTCTCGACAAGCTGATCGCGCTCCGCGAACCGCTCGACAACGTGACCGTCGACAATGACTCGATGCTGTGGAACGTCGGGCTGGTCTCTGCGCTGGAGCTCGCCAATCTGGCGGAACAAGCGGTGGTAATTGCGCATTCGGCCTGCGCCCGCACGGAATCCCGCGGCGCTCATGCCCGCGAGGACTATCGTGAGCGGGATGACAAGAACTGGCTGAAGCACACCGTCGCTTGGAAGGACGCAAACTGGAACGTCACCTTCGCCCATCGGCCGGTGCGTCTCGATACCCTCTCCAATGACGTCCAAAGCTTTCCACCTGCCGAGCGCACTCACTAGCGCTTTCGCCACAACGTCCACGCGTCATCGAAGAAGGATCAAGCGACATGTCTGAATTCACACTTCCCGCCAATTCGAAGATCAAACCAGGCAAACACTGGCCGGCGCCGCAGCATGCGCAGCACGTCAAGAGCTTCCGTATCTATCGCTGGGATCCGAATGACCGCGAGAATCCGACGATCGATACGTTCGAGATTGATCGCGATCACTGCGGGCCGATGGTGCTTGATGCCCTGGTCAAGATCAACGACCAAATCGATCCGTCCCTGGCGTTCAGACGCTCCTGTCGCGAGGGCGTCTGCGGCTCCTGCGCCATGAATATCGACGGGACGAATACGTTGGCCTGTCTCACGCCCATGGACAGCCTCAAGAAGGGAACAAGCCGTATCACCCCGCTGCCGCATATGCCGGTCCTCAAAGACCTCATCCCTGATCTCAGCGGACTGTACGCCCAGTACGAACTGATCGAGCCGTGGATGCAATCCGACCAACCGCCTCCAGATCGCGAACGTCGGCAATCGCCCGAGGATCGGGCCAAGCTCGACGGGATGTGGGAATGCATCCTCTGCTTCTGCTGTTCGACCTCCTGTCCGAGCTACTGGTGGAACCAGGACAAATATCTCGGCCCGTCCATCCTGCTGCAGTCCTACCGATGGCTAGCCGATACCCGCGATCAGCATACCGGCGAACGCCTGGATCGTCTCGAAGATCCGTTCCGGCTGTATCGCTGCCATACCATCATGAACTGCACCAAGACCTGTCCGAAGGGCCTCAACCCCGCAAAAGCGATCGCGAAGACCAAGGAAATGATGGCGGAGCGCGGTTGAGTTCATCGCCACTCGTGCGAGCGTCGGACAACTTCAACATATCAGGAAAATTTCAACACAGCAGGAATGAGCACCATGCTTCAAAAGCTTCCCGAATCGACGCAGCAGCGTCCCAGCGGATACGACCTTCTGCATAACCCGCGCCTCAACAAGGGAACGGCCTTTACGGAGGCGGAGCGCCGCGCCTGGGGTCTCGAAGGTCTGCTGCCGCCCGCCATACTCCCAATCGAAAGGCAGGTAGCGCGTCGGCACGACGAGATATCCAGGCTCGACGATGATCTGCAAAAGTACCTCGTGCTATCCGATTTGCAGGCACGCAACGAGACGCTCTACTACGCTGTCCTGATGTCGGATCCGGCCACCTACATGCCGATCGTCTATACGCCGACGGTCGGCGAGGCATGCCAGAAGTTTGGGCATATTTTCCGCGAGCCCCGTGGAATCTATCTACCGATCACCGCACGTGGCCGGTTGAAAGAGCTGCTTTCCAATTGGCCGGAAAAGGATGTGCGCTTCATCGTCGTCACTGACGGCGAGCGCATCCTCGGTCTTGGTGATCTCGGCGCGGGCGGGATGGGTATCCCGCTTGGCAAGCTCGCGCTCTATACCGCCTGCGCGGGGGTGCCGCCGCAACATTGCCTGCCGATCGTTCTTGATGTCGGCACCAACAATCAGGTTCTGCTCGACGACCCGCTGTATCTCGGGTTGCGCCAGCACCGTGTGCGCGGCGCTGAATACACGGCCTTTGTCGACGAGTTCGTCCAGGCCGTGCAGCAGCTCTATCCAAAATGCTGCATCCAGTGGGAAGACTTCGCCAACTTCAACGCCGTGCCGATCCTGGCACGCTATCGCGAAAAGATATGCACCTTCAACGATGACATCCAGGGAACAGCAGGCATCGCCCTAGCGGGCATTTTCGCCGCCTTGCGCCTGACCGGCGAGAGGCTTGCGGACCAGCGCTTCCTGTTCCTGGGTGCGGGCTCGGCGGCGACCGGCATCGCGGAGTTGATCAGCCTCGCCATGGAGCGCGAAGGGATGGATCTGGCGGCGGCGCTAAGCCGCAATGCTCTCTTCGATGTCAATGGCCTCGTGGTGAACTCGCGCACCGATTTGGCTGATTTTCAGAAGCCGTTTGCGAAAGACATGACCCAGGTCTCGACCTTCGTCGAGGCGATCCGGGCGCTGCGGCCGACCGGCATCATCGGCGTGAGCACCGTGCCTAAACTGTTCACCCGCGAAGTAATCAAGACCATGGCAGAGATCAACGAGCGCCCGATCATCTTTCCCTATTCGAACCCGACCTCGCGCTCCGAATGTACGGCTGAAGAAGCCTATCGCTGGTCCGACGGCCGCGCGGTTTTCGCCAGCGGCAGTCCGTTCCCGCCGGTCGAGATCGACGGCCGCCGCTTCGTGCCCGGCCAGGGCAACAATGTCTATATCTTCCCGGCGATGGGCATGGCGGTGTTTGCCACCGAGGCGACGCACGTGACTGAGGAAATGTTCATCGTGGCCGCGGAAGCGGTCGCCGAGCAGGTCACTGAAGCCGACCTCGCGGTTGGGCTGATCTACCCCCCACAGAGCCGCATTCTCGATGTATCGCTCCACGCCGCCGAGCGGATCGCGACCTACATTTTTGACCAGGGTTTCTCACGGTTATCTCGGCCGGCGGACATTGGCGCGCTGGTCCGCTCGCGGGCGTATCGGCCGGTCTATGCGGGGTAGCGCAATGATCGAGGTGATGGATCGCCAAGCCGATCGTGTCGCGGCCAGCACGGATCCGCAGCCAGAAGCGGTCGTATCGCGCGGGGGCGCGGGCCCTTTGAGTGAAGACCTGCATCGCATCGTCGTGGTCGGCGGCGGCGCCGCGGGACTGGAACTCGTCACGCGGCTAGGCGACCGCTGGGGGCGGCGGTCGCGCGCGTCTGTCACGCTGGTTGAATGCGCCCGCACCCATCTCTGGAAACCGATGTTGCACGATGTGGCGGCAGGAAGCCTCAATCCCGGCGAATACGAGTTGAGCTATCTCGCCCAGGCCCATTGGCACGGGTTTGGCTATCGCCTGGGCGAGATGGTCGGCCTGGATCGCGTCAAGAAGGAGGTACAGCTCTCCGCTATGCTCGACGACGCGGGGCGCGAGGTTGCTCCGGCACGTTCGATCGGGTACGACACGCTGGTCATCGCTATCGGCAGCGTGACCAACGATTTCGGAACGCCTGGTGTTGCCGAATATGCGGTGCCGCTGGAGACGCCGGCGCAGGCGGAACGCTTCAACCGTCGCCTCGTCAATGCGTGCCTGCGCGCGCAAACACAGACCGAGCCGGTGCGCCCAGGCCAGCTTCACGTTGCGATCGTCGGTGCCGGGGCCACCGGCACGGAATTGGCAGCCGAACTCCATCGCACGATTCGCGAGGTTATTGCTTACGGGCTAGACCGCATCGACCCTGAGCACGACGTCCGCATCGTCTTGATCGAGGGCGCTGCGCGCATCCTTCCCGGCCTGCCCGAGCGAATTTCGGATGCGACTCACCGCTTGCTCGATGAAATGGGCGTCGAGATCCACACCAGCGCACGGGTGACGGAAATATCGGCCGATGGTGTGAAGCTCGCCGACGGCTCCTTCATTCCCTCCGAGCTGGTGGTATGGGCAGCTGGTGTGAAAGGGCCGGAGGTGTTGCGCGGGCTTGACGGGCTTGAGACCAATCGGATCAATCAACTCGTCGTCGAGCCCACGCTACAGACGACCCGCGATACCGATATTTTCGCAATCGGGGACTGCGCCGCCTGCCCGCGTCCAGGTACACCGGCGCCGGTGCCCCCTCGGGCGCAGGCCGCGCATCAGGAAGCGTCGCATATGGTCCGCCAGATCGGGCGTCGACTGCGCGGTATACCCCTGCAACCTTACATCTATCGCGACTTCGGCTCGCTGGTTTCACTCGGCAAATGGAGCACCGTCGGCAACCTCATGGGATTCCTGTCCGGCCGCAGCTTCTTCGTCGAAGGCCTGTTTGCCCGGATGATGTATCGCTCGCTTCGCCTGATGCACGAGCAGGCGCTGGGCGGCACGTGGCGCGCCGTGCTGGCATCTGTCTCTCGGGCTTTGGCACACCGAATTGACCCGCCCGTGAAGCTGCATTGAATGGTGCCTGTCAGATGCGAAACTTCGGATTATATCGTGACACAGAAGCATTCGGCAGCCCTTCGCAGAAATCCTCGAAGCGTCCCGAACTGATTCGGCCATCGACCGACGCTTCGTTCGCCAGGAAGCGACTATCCTTTGCGCTGAGCGTCGTCGCCGGCAGCGTGGACGTTATCGGCTTCCTTGCGCTCGACGGCCTCTTCACTGCACATATCACCGGCAACATTGTCGTTCTTGCAGCCAGGTTTGTCGCCGGCGGTCAAGCTGACCTGTCACATCTTCTCGCCGTACCGGTCTTCATGCTCGTGTTGGGTCTGACCCGGCTGTTGGCGGCTTGGCTGGAGCGCGCTCGAATCCCCTCGCTGGCGCCT
>Ga0335071_10008459_pt1 | contig 10561 bp, 12 predicted proteins | sample Lox_Sample_15_FD_206724 | JGI IMG/M metagenome (GOLD analysis project Ga0335071, IMG submission 206724) | Soil microbial communities from Loxahatchee National Wildlife Refuge, Florida, United States - Lox_Sample_1.5 | ecosystem: Environmental > Terrestrial > Soil > Wetlands | place: USA...
TAGTCCGGGTCGTAAAAGGTGAAATTTTCCGCCAGCTCGCGGCGCACGAACGCCTCGTCTACGAAGGCGTCGATGTCCTCTTGACGCCGGCCGCTGTCCATGACCTCCCGGAGCATGAGCGCGGGGGAAATGTGGCCGAATCGCAGGTATGGGCTCAGGCCTGACTGCCCGTCGATGCCCGGGTCGTTCCGGTTCTCGGCATAGCCGTCGAGCCTCCCATCAACGAATTCTCGCAATGTGCGTAGTGCCCGCGTTTCCCCGCCGCGATACCGGTCCGATGGAGGCACTTCCGGCAACCGTAATTTCTTCAGGTCGATGCGGGGCCCGTCCGACCATGTGGCCGGAGCTTTTCGATACATGATAGCCGGCATTCTCCGGGGCTCAATATGGGCATCCAGAAGCTTCATGAGCCGCGGCCGGATCGTGTATGCGGCATACTGCTCGCCGGGTAAAAGCCTCACGGGCACGATAACGTTGGCGTCGGCCTGGAACATCGGTAGGCGGACGCGTCCGGCAACCAAGCTTCGGCGCTTCCTCCCTTCGTTCAGGTGGGACTCGTCCGCCACCAGCGTTGCCGCCTTGACCTCCCGGCAAAGCTCCACCACGTTCTCCACCGCGTTCCCTCGCCGCACGCACACGTCGGCGCCGGACGGCCCCAGGTTGCTTATGAAGTCGTTCAGGCCTTCCATCATGAAAGTAAAATTACGCAGGTTAGCCATGGGAATGGATGAATCGATGGCATAGAAGACCAGAAGTGGCAGGCCCAGCGAGTTCGCTTTTTCGGCCGCGAACGCAAGCGCCGGGTTTTCTACCGTGCGGAGGCTCGACTGCGCCCAATATACAACACAATCCCCCGATCGGGTCGGCGCGTCGTTTAGCGCGGTGATTCTGCCCCCGGGCTCGGTCATAGTAGCCCGAACGACCCGCCCAATGATGAACCTTCGCCGCGCCCGCATAAAGTCTATTACCTCCGGGCCCTAAACATAAACGACCCTTATGCTCATCGATACCCACGTCCACACGAGCTACAGCGACGGCCGGGATACGCCGGAAAAGGTCATCGCCGACGCCGCCATGGCGGGCATCGGGCTGCTGAGCATCACGGACCACGACTGCGTGGACGCTTACCCGGAGGCGATTGGGCTGGCGAGGAGTGCCGGCATCAGGCTGATACCCGGCGTCGAGCTCACCACCAAGAACGAGCGGGGCTGCAATTGTATTCATATCGTGGGCCTGGGCATCAGGATGGACGCCGGCGTGAGACAGGCCTTGAAGAGGGTCGTGGACGCCAGGGACGAGTCCGATAAAGGATTTTTAAAGAACCTTAACGAGTACCTGGAGAAAAAGTACCCGGGCTGGGAGCCTGCGGAGGGAATCAAGCCAAGCGTATTCCAGAATACGCTGGCCAACGCCCGGAGACAGGGCATCGCTATCACTGAAAAGGAAATGATGGACCTGATCCTGGACCCGTCCCTCTGGGCGCCCATCGAATACGAGATCACCGTGGACGAGGCGGTCGACCGCATCAAGGAGTGGGGCGGCGTGCCCGTTCTGGCCCACCCGTTCGACTTCAGCAACGACGCGAGCGTCGTGCTTCAAAGGTTTTTGGCCGCGGGCGGCGAGGTGGTCGAGCTCTGCAAGTACCGCTATAAGGTGAGGAGCGATGTGCTATCCCGGCTCGGCCCGGGCGAACTATTGAAAAAAGAGCGAGAGATGAACGAGTGGACGGTGGCGGCCGCCCGGAAACATGGCCTGAAGCTCACGATGGCCTCGGATCGCCATGACGGACACCGGGCCATGGGCATGGACCCGGCCGAGTACGGCATCGACGTATCATGGCTCGAAGAGTTATGCGCCCGGTAGCAGCCGTTACCGGCACGATAATATATTTTTGGGCGTAAATATTGTTTTAGTAAGGAGTTATTCTTATGGATAAGATCGCACTCGGGCCAAAAACGCTTCTATACCCCATGCCGACCGTGCTGGTCGGCGCTAACGTCGGCGGAAAGCCGAACTATATGACGGCCGCCTGGTGCGGCATGGCCTGCATGGCCCCTCCCATGATCTCGGTAGCGATAAGCCACGTCAGGCACACGCTCAAGGGCATCGAGGAGAATAAGACGTTCAGCATTAACGTGCCCCCGGTGAGGGAACTGGTAAAGACGGACTACGTCGGCATCACCCCGGGCGCCAGGGTCGATAAGTCGAAAGTGTTCGAGAGCTTTTATGGTAAGCTGAAGACGGCCCCCATGGTAAAGGAATGCTCGGTGAGCCTTGAATGTAAACTATTCAATACAATGGACTGCGGCAGCCATGTCCTTGCGGTGGGCGAGATCATGGAGACTTACGTCGATAAGCCTGTGGTCGCGGGCGGCGCGCCCGACATTAAAAAAGTCGACCCCATCATCTACTCGGACGGCAGGTACTACCGCATCGGCGACTTCGTAGCGGACGCGTACTCGGCCGGAAAGGCCTATATGAAGGAGTAAAAGCACTATTTCATTTTTTGTGTATCATCACAGTCCGGCTTTTAGGCATTTCCGCGTTGCCGGCCATGTCAGTGGAGTAGTAGTATATTGTCGAGCCCCCCTCGGATGAGACTGTTATAGGGCTAGTATACCGTGTCCATCCCGCATCGCCAATGCGATAGTACGTCTCATTCACTCCCCATCCTCCGGGGTCATCAGCGGTCAGCGTGGCCGTAACGTCCGATATAAAACCGCCCGCGTTGTCCGGCTCGCCTGTCACTTTGAGCGCCGTTACGGGAGGCGTATTGTCCGGCGCCCGGATGTCTATGGAGATACTGGAGCCCACGCCCGCCCCATCGTACGCCCCTATGGTTACAAAAGACGCTGACCCCGCCGTCGGGACCCGCCCATACCTTGCCCCTGCACGGCCTTCGCCGTCCGTAACGGCATGGGCCGGCACGATGGAGCCGTATGACCCCGGCCTGTCGCATGTGGCCGTAAAAGTGACGGAATGGCCTCCTGCTACCGGCCTGCCCAGCGAGTCTCTTACGAGTGCCGTTATGCCGATTCGGTCGCTGCCGTCGGCCACCACGTAATTTCGAGTTGTTGAAATAGTAACACTTGCGGGGCTCATGCGAATGTACACGTCCACGGACTTATTTTCGAGGGTCGTCACTCCGAACGTCGACGAGTAACCCGTATCGTTTCCCTTTTGCGCCTTAAGCCGGTACGCGTTATCTCCCATTGGAACGACTCCGACAAAATAGTAATATCCCCCGGTGCCGGTAATGGTTGTGCCATAAGTCGTGTTATGATTCGTCGAGTTGATCAGCCAGACCCGGGCCCCCGGAATGCCCGCATTTGTCCGGTCCGCAAACACGTGCCCCTGGACCGACCCCTCAAAAATTGCCGGCTCTGCCGTGACCACCATGGGTTGCTGAGAAATGGACGGCGGACTGCCACTTACAGTTATGGCTAGTAAAATAATGACTATTAATACAACGAGTAGTTTCAACCCCGAGCCCGCCAGAATTCTTTAATCTCGATTGAAAATAAATGACACATTGAGATAAAAATTATCGATTAGGGTGGCGAATAAAAATGATTACACGAATTCTTAATAACCGGTCGAATACGCGGGGAGTGCCCGGAACGCCGGATATCCATGCGTGGCGCCGACCTTCGTGCAGAAAAATAAAATAAATAGCTGTATCATCGATGCACCGACCGGGATTCGAACCCGGGTATTCAGCTTGGAAGGCTGATATCATAGCCGCTAGACCATCGGTGCCAATTTATGAAAACTGCCCGCAGACAGCGGACTCTACATGACTCTACAAAGTATTAATATTTTCGGACGCCCTATTATTACTTCCATGCCAGCCGTCAAGCCAAAAAACGTAAAAGACGATATCACCGCCATCGCGGCGAAGTACGGCATCGAGGTCGTGGGCTTCCTGAAGCTGGACGACCATTCACGGATACCGGCCGGCGAGATGAGCCTCCTGAATGGCGTAAAATGGGAGGACGGCGAAGTAGACCTTTCCAACGTCCATGACCCGCTGGAGATAATGCCCTCGGCGAAAACGATGGTCATACTAGGCAAGAAGCTCCTGGACGACCGGTCGGACATCTATTACAAAGCGTCGGACGGATATTCGGCGTCGGTCGAGATGATGCTCCTGGAGATCGCCGCCTCGAAGATCATCGACGCCCTGAGAAAAAACGGGGCGGAAGCGGGGGAATACACTTCCTACTACCTGAAGGTGTGGGCCGTCCTCTGCGGGCTCGGCTGGATCGGAAAGTCCCGGATGTTCGTATCGAAGGCGTACGGCCCCAGGCTGCGGCTGCGCGGTGTTCTGACCAGCGCCGAAATCGGGGAGACCCACGCCGTCCTGCCGGACGAGAGCTGCGGAGAATGCACGGAGTGCATCCGGGCATGTCCAGTCGGAGCCATATCCGCCACGGAGGTGGACCGGAAGAAATGCGGAGCCTGCCCCGTGAACCACCGTAAGCTCACGGAAAACGCCCGGGCCTATTGCACGGCCTGCACGACGTCCTGCCCGGTAGGAAAGCCGGCCGGACATAAGCATGCGGGGCAAGCTATATCGCGGCAATAAATAACGCCGTAAGCGAAGGGAGTTTCGGCCTTTCCGCGGCTCAAGGCAGGGATATCTGTTAGTAAACTGGCATAAAGCCGCTGAATCCGCAATTATTGCCCGTTAAGCTTGATTTCATGCATGTATAAAGATGCAATTGTAACATGTTAAAGCGCATGGCTCACGAGCATATGTGCAGGCATGCTACGCAAGGAAGGCGTATTCAGGAACTTATGCGATGGAGAAGTAGGGCCAGTCAATCCTCACCTGCTAACCTATGCTCCATCCTAAATCCGATACCCCACCTCAATACCCACCTCAACACCCACCTCAACACCCACCTCAATTCCTACCGCCACCGGACGTGAGATCGCAAGGATGACGGGGATAATATCACTTATCCTCACATCGGTACCATAAGATATCCCATCATCCTGTTCTGCGAGACCCGGCCGATGGCGGTGAGGAATAAATTTTTTTATCATTGATAAACGGATTGCTTCAGTCTATTTTCCTTATGTTAATATTAACATCATTTTCGGATTGTTCGGATATGTATATATTCGCGATAAGCCTTTATGATACGACGATGGCCGACCGTAAAAAAAAGAAAGAGCCGCAGAGGAAGCCTTTTAACGTGGACATGGCAGAGGAGCGCATCCAGAGGCTGTTCGAGCTGGCAGAAAAGGCTTACTTGCAAAAGCCCGACCTGGCGGACCGGTACGTGGACATCGCCCGGCGCATCAGCATGCGCCACCGCGTTGGAATTCCCGGGGATCTTAAAAAGAAAGTATGCAAGAAGTGCGGCTCATACCTCGTGCCCGGGGAGAACTGCCGCGTAAGGCTCGACGGCAGCCGGATACTTATCACGTGCCTGAAATGCGGGGCCGTCAAGCGTTACCCGTATAAGTGAGCCTGGGGCGCCCGCATATTATTATATAATAACTTCCAGAAGAGTAACCGGTAAGTTTTAATATTTCATATGGCATAACTTGTGTAAATATAGGTATACACGATTTCTCCGGGGGCGATGAATAACGTCACGAAAGATACTGTCGGCGGGCATGATCCTGCTCATGCTGGGGACGCTGGCCGTTCCGGCAATGGCGGCGACAGCCCAGGATAGCGATATCCACGTGACGAAGATGGTCGTCGAGCCCAGCGGGCCGGACCTGCACTTTACCGTCTACTACGAGAGCGACTTCTTTACCCGCGTCTTTTCCCTCATCTTCGGCGCCAAAATCCTGCAGCCGGGCATCGAGCACGTGTTCGCCAATTTCTCGAACGTATCCCTGGTGAGCGTCGACCAGAATAATAACGTCGCAAAGGTATACGTGAAGAACGTGGCCGCGCCCGATAAGGGCGGATGGTACACCTACGATAAGGATACGGCTTTCACGGTGAAAATACCTGTCATCGAGGTGCACAACGCCGACGGCCGGGTCGTCACCGTGACCGATACAGACAGGCTGCCCATCATATCAAATAAGATGCCAGCGCTCACCAAGATTTAAATCTAAGAATACATCAGGTTGATAAACGCTTTTGCCGTCAGAACACGGCATAACGAGAAATACCAGATGAAGTAGCCCAACGGATATAAGAATAAAAAACTATCGTCTCTTCTTTTTCGGATCGGCCTTCAGCGCGGACGGCAGGTCGACGACATAGACGCCGTCTTCCTTCGACATGACCAGCCCCTTCCGGTTCAAGAGCATTGGAAGGTTAAGGTCGTAGCTGCCCTTTTCGACGATGCGGACGCTTTCAATGCGGTGCTCCGGCTTCTTTTCCCCGGCCTTAGGCTCGGCGGGCTTGAGAGCCCGGTGTTTCGGGGCTTCCTTATGCTTCGCCTGGGCCGGCTTCGGCTTCCCGGCGGGCTTCGGCTCGATCGAGTCCGCGTAGGCTACGTACTCGGATACGGTCATCTTGAGCGGATCCGCTGCAGGCTCTTTCTTCTGGGGGCGCACGTACTCGAACTTCTTGCCGCCACAGACGGGGCAGCCAGTGTTGAGATTCAGTTCGCCGCTTTGGAGCACGTTCTTGCATTCCAGGCAACGGTGCGGCATGGTCTCTCCTCAGGAAATGACCGCGGATATGATGTCCTTTTCCTTCTTCAGGGTCTTCATCCGGTTCGCCGGCCCGATGACCGTGACCCGGTTGTCGGGGCGCTTAAGGATGTTCCAGGGCGAAGGCCGGCTATCGCGGGGGTAGCTCTGGATCTCGATGCCATAGAACTGGGAGTCCCGGATCTTTAGCATCGTGTGCTCGATGAGCTGGGCTTCCTCCCTGGGGTCGAGCCCCTGCTCGAGAATGACGATCCGCCCGCTGGAGACGTCGTCGAGGATGAGCGTGATCTTGTCCATCGTGCTCATGGCCTGCAGCTTGTGGGCCGAGATCATGTTGATCTGAATATTCTGATTCTGTGGTGTGTCCATGCTATCCGAACCTGCTGGCTATCGTCTCGTATAATAGGTCAATGTTCTTGCCGTGCAGCGCCGATATGGGGACGACCGTGTGCTGCGGGAAGGCGCCCTTGATGCGGTCGGACGACGCCCCGGGCAGGTCCATCTTGTTGGCCACGATGAGCATGGGCAGGCGCCGGGCCTCCATGTTGCCGATGACGGTGACGTTGACCTGCGTGTACGGGTCCTCGGTCGAGTCCATGACCAGAAGGACGCCGTCCAGGTTGTCCATCCACTTGATGGCCTCGATGACGCCCTCGGTGGCCTCCTTTGCGCGGCGTTTCGCTTCCTCCTCCGTCATGCCGAAGGCCATGAAGTCGTGAAAGTCGATCTTCGTCGCCAGCCCCGGGGTGTCCACGATGTCCAGCGTGACGGAATAGCCGTCGCCCCGGATCGTCACGCCCTCGCGGCGGCGCACGCGGCGCGTCTCGTGGGGCACGTTGGACACGGCGCCGATGGTCTCCCCCGTGAAGTCCATCAATATCTTGTTGGCGAGCGTGGTCTTGCCGGCGTTCGGCGGCCCGTAGATGCCGATGCGCGAGGCCTTTCGCCGGAAGACTCGGCCCCACAGGCCGGATAAGCTCTCCCTTAGCTCAGCTAATAGTGCCATCCTGTTCCCCTACAAGGCAATGATAACGCGTCAAAACTATATTAATGATATGCTCCAAATTTAAAAATGTGGATAATATTAATATGATTATATAACATAGATATTAATGGTAATTCATGAAAATACACGAGGGCATGCAAATGGAGACAGACCTATCGGTGAGCGACGTCATGTCGCGCAGGCTCATCACGGCCGAAGCATCGGAAACGGCGGATAAGCTGGCGGGTAAGATGGCGGATTCCGGCGTCGGCTGCATCATCGTGATCAAGGATAACCATCCGGTAGGCATCGTCACAGAGCGGGACCTGGTCGTCAAGCTCATCTCGAAGAACGCCCAGCCGTCGAAGGTAAATGCGCAGGACATCATGTCCACCCCGCTCATCACCATTCCGCCGGAGAAGAGCGTCGAGCTCGCCCTCAGGGAAATGGCCCGGCGCCACATCCGAAGGCTCCCGGTCGTCCAGGGCAGAAAGCTGATAGGCCTGGTCTCGGACTCTGACCTGCTCTCCGTATCCTCGGAGCTGAGCGAGATCTTAAGGGATGTCATCCGGCAGAACAACCCGGAGGGTGACATGGGGCAGACAATACCCGAGTGGGAGCAGGAGGAAAAGAGCCCCAGCGTGTTTATTCAGGGCATATGCGAAGTCTGCCAGAGCTTCCAGGAGTCCCTGGAGAACATCGACGGCACGTACGTTTGCAGCCGGTGCAGGGAAGAGCTCCCGCTATACCAGTAGGTGGCAGGATGAAAGTAAGCGATATCATGGCGACGAACCCCCAGTTCGTCGGTATCAACGAGTTCGTCACGCACGCACGGGAGATCATGCGGGACTACAACTATGACAGCCTGCCCGTGGTGCAGGACGGCAAGGTGGCGGGCATGATCACGCTGCAGGACATCATCAACGTGACGTCCACCCGCTCCGACGTGACCGTGAACGGCTACGTCCGGCAGGGCGTGCCCCGGCTGACGCCGGATACTCCTGTAAAAAAGGCGGCGTTCATCATCATTCGCACTGACGAGGGCCGGGTACCCGTGGTCGACAGCGGCTCCAGGCTGGTGGGGCTCCTGAGCATTAAGGACATTTTTAAGGGGCTCCCGGAGCTTGGCCTGGAGGATGGCCCTGTGAGCGATTATATGACCCGCCGGGTCGTCGTTTGCGAGCCCGGGGATAACATTTCGCGGGTCTGGCTCAACATGATCCATTATGGCCTGACGGGCCTGCCCGTCGTTAGCCAGCGGGAGGAAGTCCTCGGGATGGTCACACGGGAAGATATCATGAAGCGGGGCTACGTGCGCATCGGCCGGGAGAGCGACACCGGCCGGTCGCCCTCCAGCGTGCAATATATCATGTCTACGCCGGCCATCACCGTTGAAGAGGGCGATCCGATGAGTAAGGCGGCGAAGATCTTCATGGAAAGAAACATAGGAAGAGTACCGGTCGTTAAGGACAATAAGCTGGTCGGGATCATCGACAGGTATGACGTGATCCGGGCCTGCAGGGCCCTCCAGGGAGTGACCGCAAAATGAGCCGGGAGGGCACCAGGGAGTTCGGCGGCCAGCGGCGGGAGCGGAAGGTCAACACCGGCAAGTTCGAGCACGACCTCCGCGAAAGCCAGGTGACCAGGGACCTGAATTTTAAGCAGCGCCAGTCGCAGCACGAAAGCGGCATCATGGCCGTCGCGAAAAAGGACGTGGTTACGGTGCCGCCCACGACGACCATCATGGGCGCGGCCCGCACCATGGTAGGGTATGGCTACCGCCGGGTGCCGGTCGCCGACGCGGGCACGAAGCGGCTGAAGGGCATCTGTACGGTCATCGACATCATCGACTTTTTATGCGGCGATAAGCGCCGCATCATCGACCGGTCCTACGATGGCAACATGATAATGGCCATCAATGGCCCCATCACGGAGATCATGGAGAGCGACGTGGCCACGGTGAAGGACGACGCCTCGCTGGAGGACGCCGTCAAGGTCATGATCGGCCGCTCCGTGGGGGGAGTGCCGGTCATCGACCCTGGAGGCATCATCGTGGGGATCATCACCGAGAGGGACATCGTCCGCCTGATGGGAGACTCGGTTTCCGGGAAAAAGGTGGACGATATCATGAGCCGGCGCGTCACGACGGCTCCCCCGGACATGCCCATCGAGACGGCGGCAAGGACCATGATCGAGAGCGGCTTCCGGCGGCTGCCCGTGGTGGCCAACAGCTACGTCTGCGGCATCATCACGGCCACGGACATCATGCGCTATCTCGGTAATGGCGAGGCTTTCCGGAAGCTGGTCACGGGGAACGTCAAAGAGGCCTTCTCCGCCCCCATCAGCGGCATCATGAAGAGCGACATCATCACCGTGGGGCCGTTGCAGGACCTGAGCGAGACGTCGCGCATCATGTGCCAGAACAGGATCGGCTCGCTGCCGGTAATAGAAAACCAGCGCCTTATCGGCATCATCACGGAACGGGATATTCTCATGTCGATGAAGGGAGGAAGGGCGTGACCGAGGTGGGCGAGATCATGACGGCGCCCGTCTACGCCGTCGGCCCGAAGGATAACGTGGCCCGGGCGAGGAACCTCATGCTGAGGTATGGCGTCTCCCGCCTGGTGGTCGCGGACGGCAGCGCGCTAAAAGGCATCGTCACCCGGAAGGATATCGGCTCCCGGCTCAGCCAGGCGGAGCCCCAGTGGCGGCGCAGGCCCATCGACCAGATACCGGTCGAGCTGGTGGCGACGCGAGACGTATTCACCGTAAAGCCCGACACGCAGATACAGGATGTTGCCTCGGCCATGCTGTGCCACAACATCTCGGGCCTGGTCGTGTACGATAACGACATCCTGGGCATCGTGACCAAGCACGACATGGTGAAGTACTTCACGCTGCTGGAATGCCCTCTGCGGGTCGGGGATATGATGTCGGAGAAGG
>Ga0335071_10008460_pt1 | contig 10558 bp, 7 predicted proteins | sample Lox_Sample_15_FD_206724 | JGI IMG/M metagenome (GOLD analysis project Ga0335071, IMG submission 206724) | Soil microbial communities from Loxahatchee National Wildlife Refuge, Florida, United States - Lox_Sample_1.5 | ecosystem: Environmental > Terrestrial > Soil > Wetlands | place: USA: Florida...
TTCGTCCACTGGTCCACCCAATCGTTGACCGTCTTGTACCAGAGCTGCGAGTTCTGCGGCTTGAGCACCCAATGGCCTTCGTCGGGGAAGTACAGCATCTTCGATGGCACGCCTTCCATCTGCAGCGTGGTGAACAACTGGAAACCTTCGCTCACATCGAGCCGGTAATCGCGCTGTCCATGGATAACCAGTGTGGGCGTCTTGAAATTTTTGGCGTACTGGTGTGGCGACCACTTCACATAGCTTTCGCGATTATCGTACGGCGTGCCTTTGAATTCCCAGTCGTTGAACCACAGCTCTTCGGTCGTGCCCCAGGCCGACTCGGCGTTGAACATGCCGTCGTGCGACACCAGGCACTTGAAGCGGTCGGTGTGCCCAAGGATCCAGTTGATAGCGTATCCGCCGTAGCTCGCGCCCAGCGCGCACTCGCGCGTCTTATCGATAAACGGGTAAGTTTTCTCTGCGTAGTCGAGCCCCTTCATCAGGTCCTCGTACGGAGCGCCGCCCCAGTCGCCGTTGATGGCGTCGATGAACTTCTGCCCGTATCCAGTCGAGCCGTGGAAGTTGATCATGATGACGACGTATCCCGACGGCTGCGCCGCCGTGGGTGAGGCGAACAGCTCGGGATTCCAGCGGAACGACCAGTCGTCTCCCCAAGCGCCTTGCGGGCCGCCGTGGATGAGGAACTTCACGGGATATTTCTTCGAGGCATCGAAGTTCGGCGGCTTGACCAGGAAGCCCTGGACCTTGTCGCCGAGAGCGCCGGGGAACCAGAAGGATTCGAGTGGGGACATAGCCACACTCGATAGGAGCACATCATTGACATGACTCAGCTGATTAGGGGGATGAGCAAGTTGTTCGGCGATGCTTCTTTCGGAATCAGCTTTATATACCTGACTGGGAAACGAAATCGACATTCGCGTGAAGACAATAGTCTTTCCGTCCGGCGTTATGGAGATATCGTCGTTGAAGCCATCGCGCACCACCACGGCGGCGTTATTTTTGGCGGTTTCCTTGGGGTCGCCATCAACTGTAATCGTTTGGTCGAAGGGGCGATCAATTGCGAACGAGACGACCGGCGATTCGTCTTGCCATTGGTGCGCGAAAAAGATTCGCTTGGAATCCGGCCACCATGCGAATGTGCCGATCCAAGAATCCAGCTTCTCCGTCAGATTTTTCTTCTCGCCCGTCTTGCGGTCGTAGAGCATGAGGCGGAAGCGGTCGCTCTCGTATCCTGGACGCTGCTGGGCACGGTAGGCGATGTAGCGTCCATCGGGCGAGTACAGTGGCGACGTATCGCTGGCGGGATTGTCGGCGGTGATGTTCTTCGCCGTCCCTCCAGTGACCGGAACAATCCACAGATCGTTGTTGGTGGAAGCCGCAGGATTCTTGTCGTGATTCGACGCGTAGCAAATCTCTTTGCCGTCGGGCGAGAAGGCATAGTCGTCCTGCCCGCCGAGAGAAAAGACAGGAGACTCATAGTCGCCCGGAGTGAGGTCGCGGGGAATTGTACCTGCGCTACTCTCGACTGTGGGGACAGCCGTCACGAAAATATGGCTGCGCTTCCCTTCCCTGTAGGCGTTCCAATGGCGATAGAGCAGATGCGTGAAGATCTGCGCCTTCACCTTCGATTGTTCGGCTTCCTTCAGCTTCTTCGCATTGCATTCTGCTTCTCCGATACTCGCTCCGTCGCATTCGGGGTACACATCCGACGTGAAGAGAATGTTCTTCCCATCCGGCGACCAGAGTTCTCCTCCCGACTCCGTCGCGATCGAAGTGAGCTTGTGAACGCCGCTCACGGTTCCCGCCGCGGGGTCAAAGTCCGCGATCCAAACTTGCGAGCCGCCTTCCTTATTCGACAGAAACGCGAAGCGCTTGCCGTCCGGAGCCCAGCGCGGACGGTCGGCGTCCTGGTCGGCGATGATCTCCCGCTCCTGGCCTCCGGCGATGGGCACGATCCAGATATGCGGCGTCTTCGAGTTCGCTGCCAGATCGACATCGACTACGCTGAAGATCACCCACTTGCCATCGGGCGAAACCTGCGGGTCGCCGACCCGCTTTAGCTTCATCATGTCTTCAAAAGTGAAGGGATGCTTGGCCTGAGCAAAGCTGGGAAGAGCGAACACGATGAGTGCAAAACAGAGGCAGAAACAACGGCGCATGGCGGGACTCCTTGTGGCAAACGGATGAGTGTAGCACCGAAGAACCAAGTTTCAAGGTTTCAAGGTTTCAAAGTTCCAAGGTTTCAGGCGGGCGTGTGACAACGTTGAAACCTTGAAACTTTTCCACTTTGAAACCTTGCTCCTACCCGGCAACCTCTTTCCCGAAATAGCATCCTACTGTGCGGCAGAACTGCAGCGCCCTCCCCTCCGGCCTCACTGAGCGGAGAGGGGTTGGAGGGAGGGGACGCCGCGGTACGCTTCCGTAGAGTCGTGGCTCGCCGCGTCTCTTCTCCGCTTGCTGGCTTGCAAGTCAGCCCAGCAGGAGACGTTGCCTGCAACGGCTCTACGAAGCCTTCCTGATTCCGATAAACTAAGAATATGAATTGGGCACCCCGACGTATCCTTAGCCTGCTGGGGCTGGCCTGCGCGTTGTCGCTCCCAGGCGCCGCGCAAGAAGGTCCGCTCGAAAGCACTCCTCCCAAGGGCACAACACCGGAAGAGATCATTAAGCGCTTCGCCGCCAAGGAAGCCGAGTTCTCCAAGGCGCGCGACCAGTACACCTATCGCCAGGACGTGAAGGTACAAACGCTCGACGGCGACACCGTCGACGGTGAATACCACGAGGTCTTTGATGTCTTGTTCGACGACAAAGGCAAGCGCCTGGAGAACGTGGTGTTCGCGCCAGCCTCGAGCCTGACCAAGATCTACATGTCGGAAGAAGATATGCAGGATATCCGGCACAGGCTACCGTTTGTGCTTACGACCGAAGAGATTCCTGAGTACAACGTGCTCTATGTCGGACAACAGCAGGAAGACGAACTTCACTGCTTCGTCTTCGACATCGCGCCGAAAAAGATTGAAGGCAAGAAGCGCTATTTCCAGGGGCGCGTGTGGGTCGACGACAAGGATTTTCAGATCGTCAAGACATACGGCAAGACCGTGCCCGACCTCTGCAATGGGAAACCCTGCAACGAAGTGAAGAAGCGCGGCGACGAGGAAAATCTATTCCCCAAATTCACCACCTGGCGCCAGCAGATCGACGGCCAATACTGGTTCCCCGTCTACACGAAGGCCGACGACGAATTGCACTTCAAGCTGGAAGACGTACACATCAAAGAGATCGTGAAGTACGAGGACTATAAGCGGTTCGGCGCCAATACGAAGATCCTGTTCAACGGGCAGGAGATACCGAAGGAACAGAAGCCGACGAATCCTCAGAACCCGCCACCACCGGAGCAGAAGAAGCCTCAGTAGGGCAGGTTTCAAGGTGGCAAAGTTTCAAGGTTTCAAGGTGGCAAAGTTTCAAGGTTTCAAGGTGGCAAAGTTTCAAGGTTTCAAGGTGGCAAAGGTTCAAGGTTTCAAGGTGGCAAAGTTTCAAAGTTTCAAGGCTGAAACAGCCTCAGGCACACTTTCGTCTGATTGATTCGATTAGGCGATTGAGTAACCCCAAAACCTGGTAAAGATCCTTTGCTGCGCTGTCGTGTTCGTCGGGCTTCAGGTAGTTGAGGTCGTGTGCGATAGCAAGCTGCGCGTCGACTTCCAAGAGCGAGCCTCGCGCCTGTCCGAGAAAGTGGCAGAACTCTCCGGAGGTCAGCCTTCCCTGCCCCTCCGCGATATTCGACACGACGGAGACAGCAGCCCTCCTGATTTGAGAGGTCAGGCCGTATGTCTCATTCTTGGGGAAGGATTCCGTGACGCGATAGATTCGAACAGCGAGAGTTTTCGCCTTCTGCCAAACCAGGAGTTCGCGATAGGTGCGAGCCACCTCGCAGTCTAGGCGTCACGGGACAGTCGTTCAAGGGTTCAAGGTGAAAAATGTAGCGCCCTACTCCCACTTTGAAACCTTGAAACTTTGAAACTTCAGTAGAACAAATATTTCCGCCACTTGTCGTCGCTGCGCCCCATCAGGCGCATGATGTGGCGGCTGGTGTGGAGATTGAAGGCGCGCGGCTCCCGCATCAGTTTCATGCCCGCTTCGATGGGAGACTGATTGCCTTTGCGGCGGTTGCATCCGTGGCAGCAGGCTACGAGATTTTCCCAAGTGGACGAGCCTCCGCGAGAGCGCGGGATGACATGATCGAGCGTGAGGTCGCTCGACGACAGCACGGTCCCACAATACTGGCAGGTATTGCGATCGCGCAGCAGGATATTCTTCCGCGACAAGGCGCGGCTCTGGTGCGGGATTCGCCGATACTCCAGCAGGCGAATCACCGAGGGCAGCCGCATGGCTACCCGAGCGGAATGCAGGAAGTGCCCGTTCTCCTCTTCAGTCATGGCCACGCCCTTCAGCACGAGAACCAGGGCTCGCCGCGCCGCGCACACATTGATCGGCTCGTACGACGCGTTGAGCACGAGCACGGGCGCGAGCAAAGAGTGGCCGTCACTGGTCCGGTGCGGAGCAGCCGCCGACGCATACAGGCCGGCGGCGATCCGAGATGTTGGTCCTCCGTCGTGTTCCATCCTGGGCATAAGAAAATCCCGTTTCAAGGTTCAGGGTTTCAACGTTTCAAGGCCTGTCGTGGAATCCAGTTCTTCCTCCCTGAAACCTTGGAACTCTGAAACTTGTAAACCTTCTTCACCAGCGTATTTAGATGCCAGTTTCAAGGTCCGCGCCACAGTGGCAACCCATACACGAGCGGCCCCAGCGCGCACCAGCACCCGGGCGCACTCGGAAACCGTGGTTCCGGTGGTATAGACATCATCCACAACCAGAATCTCGCGGCCAGTGACTTCCCCGGCACTCGATACCGCAAAGGCGCCCCGCATATTCTCGCGCCGCTGATGGGCGGTCAACCCGATCTGCGAGCGCGTCTCGCGCACTCGCTGCAACAATCCTGTCGCCAGTTCCAGCCGCGAATTCCCCAGATGCTTCAACGCCGAACGAGTGATGAGTTCCGCCTGATTGAAACTGCGCTGCCGCCGCTTCGCTTTGTACAGCGGTACCGGAACGACCAGTACCTGATCCTGGTCGAATTCAGGCTGCAAAGCCGTGATCGTCTCGGCCAGCATGCGTCCTAAAACGTTCGCCGCCGGACGGACACCGTTGTACTTCAGAAGATGAATAAGCTCCCGCAAGCCCTCGTCGTAGCTGCCATACGCGACTGCGCGCTCAAAGGGCCGCTCGACCCGGCGGCACACCGGACAGCGCATCCGACCGTCAGGATCGCTTAACGCAAACGACGAAAGTACGCGCTCTCCGCAGATGGAACAGACTTTGCCGTGGATTGGCTCCATCCCGTCCAAGCATTCCGGACACACTGGCAGATGGGAAATGTTCAGTAAAGGCTCGCCGCAGATGCGGCAATCGGCGGGAAACAGAACGCAGAACAAACCATCAGCGGCGTGCCGGATCCAGTGAGAGGAGCGCGGTGAACTCTGCGGAACAATACGGGGCCCTACTACTACCGTGCTGGCCTCACTGGCCCGGATTCGGTCCTCACTACTGCTGAAGACGGCCTCCTCGTATCTCCGCGAACCGAACTCGCAGAGCATGCTTACTACGAAGTATAACGGCGACCCGCGCGCCTAGGCAACGTTCCGTTTGGGCGCAGCCGCTTTTGTCGGTGCCATTCTGGGCGTAGCCGACGGTCGCTCAGGCACGTGCGTAAAGATTGACCAATAATCCCGGCGAAAACATTCTCCGCAGCGCACTGGTTGGTACAGGAACAACGGAAGAAGATAGCGTTCGATCAGGGTTCGACGGCGCGAACGGAATCCGACTTCACTGCCACAATCGCGACACCGGTAGGGAGGAAACAACGGGCGGTCGGAGGAGTCACTCATACGGCACCTCGAATTTCGGACTACGAAGAGGCGGAAGAACAGATTGAAACTATTTTACACCCCGCGGGCCACTCCTGGAGTGATCGGAAGGATTAGTCGCAGGTTAAGACTATTTACTCATTCGTTATGGGTCTTATTCTCAGGCAGGACTATACTGTCGCTGGCGTTACAGGACGCCGCCCGTCCGCGGAGAGGACTGAGTCCACCTGAGCGAATTCAAAACTCAAGGTTCTGACGAACCTCCTTTTCGCCCGCCGATGCGGACCCCGGGCACGACCTAAAGGAGGTCCGTATGCCTAAGCAGTTCCAAGATCGTCAATTCCCTGTACGTCCCAACCTCGAACAACTTCGCCATCAAGCCAAGGACTTTCTCCGAGCGATCAAGCGGGGTGATCCCGAGGCCGTGGCGGAATTCCAGAACCACCGCGCGCGGGAAATCGTTCCAGAGTCAGCCAAATTATCCGACGCCCAATTCGCGCTGGCTCGAAGCTACGGCTTGCAGAGTTGGCAACGCCTGGTCCTTGCCTGCCATATGACCGACGCCATCTGGCGCGGTGACGTGGATGCGGTGCGGGCGTTAGTGCTGAAACATCCGAAGCTGCTGCATGAAGCGGCGCGGGGCGTGCCCGACAGCAACTGGGGACCGCCGATGTCTTACGCTGCGAACGTGGGCCAGGACGCAATCATCGCGACGCTGCTCGACCTGGGAGCCAAGGATGTTCAGCATGCCTTTGACCGCGCCTGTCTGCAAGGCAAGATCGAAACCGCGCGCCAGTTGTATGCGCTGGGGGCGCGTCCGACAGAGCGAGCCTTGATGTGGACCTGCGAGACGCAAAACCCAGAAGGGATGTCTTTCCTTCTGGAACTTGGCGTCCGGTTGGCTGATGAGCACGGCGATCAAACGGCGCCGGTGGCGTTATTACTCGAGACCTACGGACGCTATCCCGAAGGCAAGCATCGCTGTTTGGAACTCGTCGCCGAACGAATGCCATTGCCCGACACACCGATCATGGCGTTCCATCGGGGGCGCATCGATCTGCTGGAACGGCATTTGCGGCGCGATCCCAGTTTGCCTACCCGAAGGTTCTCTCACGAAGAAATTTATCCGCCGGAGTTGGGATGTCATGCAGACCACTCTTTGGCACTGCATGGAACACCGCTAGACGGAACGACTCTGCTTCATATGTGCATCGACTTTGACGAGATCGAAATCGGGCGCTGGCTGATTGAGCATGGCGCCGACGTGAACGCCAAAGCAAAAGTCGGTGCCGACGGCTTCGGCGGGTATACGCCGCTGTTCGGTTGCGTGGTTTCCCAAGCGTATATATGCGGGAGGCAGCGTGGTGCTGAGTTTGCACGTCTACTGCTGGATCATGGTGCGGATCCGAATGCGCGTGGATCGCTGCGCAAGCGACTTCGCTTCGTTCCCGATGAAACCATGCATGAATATCGGGACGTCACGCCGCTCGCGTGGGGACAGCAATTTCACGGGCGGGGATCGCCGGGGCATACGTGGATCAGCAAAGAGGCGATGGAACTGATTGCGGAGCGAGGCGGGCACAACTGAAAAGCGGGATAGGCGCGGACCGCTGAGGCCGCGCCTTTTATCCCCTCACGCTAATCTTCGAGAACGACAGTACTGCACGGCTCGGCGTGGGCCGTCCCATGGATAGCGCAGGACGGAACGTCGTGAAGATCAACATCTGCTTCACTTGCGGCAGCACGTCTTTCGACTGGTCCGAATCGGACAGAATGCGGTAATCCTGCACGCGGCCGTTGGCATCAACGTAGGCCTCGATCACGAGCGAGTCGGCATTGATCCTGTCCATGGAGAGGCCGAACGCGCTCTGCTGCAATTCGGGAGCGGTGTTGACCATCACCAACGGGACATCGTTATTCGCCTCCAATGATGAAGGCACCACGAAGTACGCCATGGCCACGCCGAAGATCAACAGCGCGCTGAGGAAGCCGGCCGTGACCGGAACCATAAAGGCCTGCAGCGTGTTTTCGATGCGCACCATTAATCCTTCGAAGCGGGCACGCTTGGCGGTTTCGGCTTCGCGGGAGATGGCCAGTCGCAAGCGCAAACCGAGATCCTCGGGCGCCTTCGGCCGCGCGACCTTCACCAGTAATTGCTGGGTCTTGCGTAACGACAGATAGTGCTGGTTGCAATCCGCGCAACCGGCAAGATGGTCTTGCAGCGCGAGCATCTCCGTGCCCGTCACTGCCCCGTCCAGATACGGCGAGAACAACTTCCTCGCCTGGGGGCACTGCAATTTCGAAATTGTGCCCTGGATGCTCATGGCATTACCTCGACCCTTCTACCCCCTCCAGTTACCCGCGACCGCAGACTCGAACTCTCTTGGGGAGCGGTCAACCCCAGTTCATCTCCAACTTCGCGGACGTAGGACGCCAGCCTCTGCCGCAGCGCTTCGCGCCCGCGAGTCAATCTTGATTTCACGGTGCCGAGCGAGATCTCCAAGACCTCGGCGATTTCCTCGTACGACATATCTTCCAGATCGCGCAGGATCAACGTCGTCCGGTACGGCTCTGGAACCTTTTGCAACTCTTCCTCCACCCGGCGCTGCACTTCGAGATGCGCCACGTTGTCGAACGGCGAGTCAGAGTGGTCGGTCAGCGCCAGTTGCATTGCGCCATTCTCTCCGGCATTTCCTGCGTCGGACTCAGCCGGCTCAATCGAAGTTTCGCGAGCCTTGTGCCGGAACCACCAGCGGCGGCGATTCGCGGCTTCGTGCAGAGCGATCCGGTAAATCCAGGTCTTCAGGCTGGATTCGCCGTGGAACTGCTTCATCCCGCGAAAGACTTTCAGGAAGATGTCTTGCGTGGTGTCGGCAGCATCGGCCGGATCATTCACGATCCGGTAGACCAGCCCGTAGACCGGCTGCTGAAACTCTCCGATCAACCAAGCGTAAGCTTCTTCCGAGCCAGCCTTCAGTTCGGCCACGATCGCAGCTTCCTGCGACCGCGCTCCTATTGCACTTGCCAGATCTCCCAAGGTGGTTGCTCCCGCCATAATGGCGTCCCCTGATTATAGGATTTTCCACCCTGCCGCGCAGTTAAAAACGCCGCGTGGCGGAGTCTGGGCAACTGTGCATCGAGCCAAGACTCTCACCCAACATAGACTCCGCAGGCGTGTTAAGAGTTCCCGGGTGTAAGTGGTTTATTTTCAGCAGGAACAGACGAGGAAGGTGGATTTGGTGGGCTGAGTGTGCACTTTCGGTCAGCTCAAGTGGTCAGACAGTAATGCGGGACAAGTCACTTCCGTTTTCGCCGTAGGAACAGACAAGATTCCGTTGTGCAAAGGAAATCGTTTTACCGGCTGCGGAGTTCTCATCCTAAGTCCTAGACAAGAAGTTCCCTATGAACCAAACACCGACGAAACAATATATTGCAACTCCCCACCAAAACCACCCAGGCTCTTTAGCGCGGTAGACCCAGCCATTAAAACGTACCCACACTTTACCGATACATGTAAAGACCGCAGCCGCAGAAATGCAGGCGGTCCCGAGTATCAAAAAAAGGTACGGTGGTCCTAGAAGTGAGTTCATGTCAGGCATCAACAACGTTCCCTCACTGGACGCCAATTTTACTTGTGGGCAGCGGCTGCGGCATCGACCAGTTGTTGAATCCGGGCAGCCACCGGAAGCAGTAATCCATCGACCGGTTTCTTAGCCTGGTCAATCACAGCGGTTTGTTGCGCGTGCCACAACTCAGGTTCCTGCTCGGACTTGCTCAGATAGATCACCGCCTGCAAGCCCGCCGCGCCGACCATCGCGAGATTTTGCGATAGCGGGATGTCTTCTTTCAGCAGAGCGGATTGATCGAGCAAAGGGCGAAGTTTCGCATCGTTGTCGCGCCAGGTCGTCAGCCAGTTGCGCAGTTCGGCGGCCGCCGCTTGATCTTTGCCCCCACTCTTCAGAAAGACATCGACGAGTGCCGAGAACTGGCGCGCTGTTTCGCTTTCGGGATAGACCGCATCGATCATGCGATTCAGCGGGGCGTGGAAATCGATCGGACCTTTGGAGTCATCCCAGCGGTTGTAGTCTTTGACGGGCTCGACGACATCCGCGAGAACTTTGAGGGCCGAGACGTCCGCGCCTCCGACCATGCGCTCGAGCATCTCCGTGCGGGCAGTGCGGTGGGTCAGTCCCAGCCATTGCAGATCGAGGCTGACAGCGTTGAGGCGTGTGTACATCGAGGCGGCGTCAATAGTATTTGCGGGAGACCAGAGTCGCTCCGCGATGACCGCATTGCGCGGCCAGATGTGCGAGTCGATATTCTCCGGCGTCACCCACTCCGCCCACTGGCACGATTCGCCGCCTAGAATCAGTTTCTTTTGTTCTGGCGTCAGACCGGCTGCGGCATCGCTCATGGGATCGACGGCATAGTGGCGCGAGGCCGGCCACATGAGGTCGAGATAGTATCCAAAGGAAAGCAGGCCCTGATAGCCCTGCTGGGCGGCGATGGCGAGGGATTTCTGCCCGCGCCACGACTGCACGACGATCGTCTTGGGAAGATCGGGATGCAGAATCTCATCCCACCCGACCATGATTTTGTGATTCTTCGCCACGATCTTCTGCAGGCGCTCGTTG
>Ga0335071_10008462_pt1 | contig 10557 bp, 10 predicted proteins | sample Lox_Sample_15_FD_206724 | JGI IMG/M metagenome (GOLD analysis project Ga0335071, IMG submission 206724) | Soil microbial communities from Loxahatchee National Wildlife Refuge, Florida, United States - Lox_Sample_1.5 | ecosystem: Environmental > Terrestrial > Soil > Wetlands | place: USA...
CGGGGTGGCGAGGACGCGCTCGCGCTTGTACAGGCCGGCGCGGTCGATGTCGGCGAGGGTGGCGCGGAGGTGCTCCGCGAAACTCGGATGGAACATGGCGGCAGTATGACAGCCGGGCGCCCAAAGCCTAAGCAAAAACGCCCGCCTTCGCCCTTTCGATTTCCCTCATCCGGCCCAGCCTCAGGATGACCCTGAGCGGAGCCGAAGGGTCGGGGCTACGGCGTGGCAGGCCCGCCTTCGTCCCGCTGGCGCGGGACTACGGCGCGGCAAGCCCGCCGGGGCGGGTGGGACGGGGTGGCGTCAAGGCGGTGGGCCTGAGTGTCATTGCGAGGCACCGCGCCGAGGCGCAGTGCCGAAGCAATCCAGATCCAGATTCCGGAGGTCGGAGCTGGATCGCCACGGCCCGTTCTGCCAGCCGGCAGAACGGGCCTCGCGATGACGATCCAGACTGCCCCGCCATGCCCTCCTGCGCCAAGGCTGGACGCCGGCGCCGGATTCTGCGATGGATGGCGCCCCGGACCTCCAACCTTCAACTCCCCGGTCCCATGAGCCTTGTCTTCCTCGTCTTCACCAACCTCGTGCTGATCACCCGGCTCTGCTACCACCTGCGCGAGGGCGGGGTGAACTGGCGGACCTGGGGCCTGAAGGCGGGGGTGGAGCTGGCCGGTCTGGCGCTGTTCGAATGGCATTCCTGGCTGCTCGCCGCGGCGGCGACGGTGGTGGTGATGAACGTGGCGGGCGTGCTGTGGGAGGCGCTGGGCTGGCGGCGCAACGCCGGCCATTTCGCGCTCGGCATCCTCTACCTGCTGGCGCTCAGCGTGTGGTTCTCCCCGGCGTTCGGCCTGCGGTTCTGGCCGGCGGTCGAGTCCGTGTTCGAGGGCGTGGCGGGGTGGACGGCGTTCGGCACGGTCTTCCAAAGCTCCTTCTCCACCACGGCCATGCTGACGTTCTTCGGGCTGCTCGTGGCGATGAGCGAGATGAACCTCGCGGTGCGGGCGGTGTTCGACTACCTCAACCTCAAGCCGCGGGCCCCGGAGTCGGAGGAGGTCGACGTGGTCGCCTACGACCGCGGCCGGGTGATCGGCTTCCTCGAGCGGGCCGTGATCTACTTCTTCGTGCTCGGCGGGCACTACGAGGCCGTGGGCCTCGTGCTCGTGGCCAAGGCGTTCGCCCAGCTCCGGCGCACCGACGACCGGGCGTCGATGGAGTACGTGCTCATCGGCACGCTGCTCTCCACCTGCCTGGCAATCGCGGTCGGCGAGCTCGTCGTCCATCTCAGCGCCGGCTGAGCGGCCGGCGCGGGCGGCTCGGGGCGTCAGGCGTGCTCCCAGTCGAGCACGATCTTGCCGGACTGCCCGGAGCGCATCAGCTGGAAGCCCTCCTGGAACGCGGTGCAGGGGAAGCGGTGGGTGATGACCGGGGTGATGTCGAGGCCGCTCTGGATCAGCGCCGTCATCTTGTACCAGGTCTCGTACATCTCGCGCCCGTAGATGCCGCGGATCGTGAGCATGTTGAAGACCACCTTGTTCCAGTCGATCGCGGCCCGCTCCGGCATGATGCCCAGCAGGGCGATGCGCCCGCCGTGGTACATGTTGTCGATCATGTCGTTCAGGGCGCGCGGGCTGCCGGACATCTCCAGGCCGATGTCGAAGCCCTCCTTCATGCCGATCTCGCGCTGCACGTCGTGCAGGTTTTCGCGGGACACGTCGACCACGCGGGTCGCGCCCATGCGCCGGGCGAGGTCGAGGCGCAGCGGGTTGACGTCGGTGACCACGACCTTGCGGGCACCGGATTTCTTCGCGATCGCGACGGCCATGCAGCCGATGGGGCCGGCCCCGGTGATGAGCACGTCCTCGCCGACCAGGTCCCACTGCAGCGCGGTGTGGGTGGCGTTGCCGAGCGGGTCGAAGCAGGAGAGGACGTCGAGCGGGATGGCGGGGTCGACGTGCACGGCGTTGCTCGCCGGGATGCAGAGGTAGTCGGCGAACGCCCCGTCGCGGTTCACGCCCACGCCCTTGGTGTCCTTGCAGAGGTGGCGCCGGCCCGCGAGGCAGTTGCGGCACTGGCCGCAGACGATGTGCCCCTCGCCATCGACCAGGTCGCCGGGCTTGAAGCCCTGGACGTTGGCGCCGACGGCGACGATCTCGCCGACGAACTCGTGGCCGATGATCATCGGCGGCTTGATCGTCTGCTGCGCCCAGGCGTCCCAGTTGTAGATGTGGACGTCGGTGCCGCAGATGGAGGTCTTCTTGACGCGGATGAGCACGTCGTTGATGCCGGGCGCGGGCACCGGGGCCTCGATGAACTCGAGGCCGGGGCCGGGCCGCAGCTTGGCGATGGCGCGCATGGTTCGTTTGGCCATGGGAGGTTTTTGTTGGAGCGAGCCTAGCGGGGTCCGGGGCGGAAACAACCTCCAACCCCGTCATCCACGCGGCCGTCCGGGGCCGTTACTCGGCGATCAGCTGCTCGCCCTCGATCGCCAGGAGCCGCGCCTTCTGCCGCACCCCGCCCGCCGCGGAGAAGCCGGTCAGCCGGCCCCGGGCGCCGACGATGCGGTGGCAGGGCACGATCAAGGGCCACGGATTGGAGCCCATCAGGGCGCCGATGGCGCGGGCGTTGGCGGCCGGGTCGGCCACCATCGCGGCCAGGTCGCCGTAGGTCCGCGTCTGTCCGGCCGGCACACTCCGCGCCGCCTGGTAGACGCGCCAGGCCTTGGGCGAGACGCAGCTGGCGTCGAGGGGCACGGCGCGGAAATCCTGCAGCTCGCCCGCCAGGTGCCGCTGCACGCGGACGACGAGGTCGCGCACCCAGCCGGGGGCCGCGTCGAGCGGCACGGCCGGGTCGTCGGGGCCGGCCAGCCCCGCGAGCCAGGGCCAGGCTTCGATCTCGGTGCCCGCGCGGGCCGGCAGGGCAAACGCCGTCAGCCCGGCGTCGTTCCACGCCAGGCCGCACATCCCGAGCGCGGTGGGAAACACCAGGTGGGCCATGGGCGGCGCCCAGTCGACGCGGCCGGCGGGCGGCGCACAAGCGGAAATTCGGTTGCCCCGCCGCGGCGGCGCGCCTACGCCCTCGGCCATGCAGAACAGCTTCTACACCGCCTTCGACGCCGAGACGTGGGGCGGGAAGCGCAAGCCGGACTACCGCAGCGCGTTCCAGGTCGACCGCGACCGCGTCATCCACGCGCACGCCTTCCGCAAGCTCCAGTCGAAGACGCAGGTGTTCCTGTCCCGCGAGCACGACTTCTACCGCACCCGGCTGACGCACTCCATGGAGGTGGCGCAGGTGGGGCGCTCGATCTGCCAGTTCCTCCTCAGCCGCGGCCGGCCGCTGCGGGACGACTTCCAGATCGACTCCGACCTCGTCGAGGCCGCCTGCCTGGCCCACGACCTCGGCCATCCCCCGATCGGCCACGCCGGCGAGCGCACGCTCCAGGAGCTGATGCGGCCGCACGGCGGCTTCGAGGGCAACGCGCAGACGCTGCGGCTCCTGACCGAGACCATCTACCAGAACGAGAGCGGCGTGCGCGGCCTGCAACCCAGCCGCGCGCTGCTCGACGGCGTGCTGAAGTACAAGCTGCTCCGCGGCGAGTTCGCCGTGCCGCCGAATCAGCACTTCCTCTACGACCCGCAGCGCGTCTACCGCGACTTCGTGTTCGCCAACGCCGCAATCCCCCCGGCGCTGCAGGCGGGCGAGGCGCTGAACGACTTCAAGAGCGTCGAGTGCCAGATCATGGACTGGGCCGACGACACCGCCTATTCGCTCAACGACATCGTCGACGGCGTGCACGCCGGCTTCCTGACCATCGAGCGGATCGAGCGCTGGGCGGCGGGCGAGGCGCTCGATGCCGCCCGGGAAAAGCTGCTGCGGGCGCTGTTCGAGGCCATCCGCGGCGACCGCCTGGAGAGCGAGTTCTCGATCCGGATCGGCCGCTTCATCCAGGCGTGCCGCCTGCGCGAGCGCGACAACTTCATGGCGGCGAAGACCAACCGGTACCGGTTTGAGCTCGTGATCGCGCCGGAGGCCATGGGCGAGGCGCTGTTCTTCAAGAAGCTCGCCAACGACGTCATCTTCGAGAGCCCGGCGATCTGCCAGATGGAGCACAAGGCCCGGGTCATGCTCGCCGGCCTGTGGGACTCCGCCTGGCGCAACTACGTCGAGCCCGGGCCGCGGGTCATCCAGGTGCTGCCGCGCAATGTCCGCGCGCTGGTCGGCGCCGAGGCGACGACCGACGGCAAGGCGCGGCGGATCTGCGACTGGCTGGCCGGCCTCACCGACGGCATGCTCCTGCGCACCTACCGGCGGCTGTTCGACCCGGAGTTCGGGTCAATATTGAACTTGAACTGAGGCGGCGCGTCCGATCGCGGATTCCTGATTGGATTTCATTCCGAAGCCAGGAAGCCATGAGGAGGGTCCCCGCCTGGTTTCCCGGCCACCCAATATCATCTCACACCCGCACCGGCTGACGCTTGGCGCCCCAGCGGCCGGGGGCGCGCTCGAACCGGCCGGGAATTTCGGCGCCGCAGGCGCGGCAGCGGTTGCCGTCGAGATTGTACGCGCCGAGCACGTACCAGTCGCGCTCGATGAGGACGGTCCCGCAGGCCGGGCACCAGGTGCTGCCGCCGGCGGCATCATGCACGTTGCCGGTGTAGACGAACCTGAGGCCCTTGGCGCGGGCGATCGCGCGGGCCCGCGTCAGTGTGGCGGGCGGCGTGTGCGGCGTGTCCAGCATCTTGAAGTCGGGATGGAACGCGGTGAAGTGCCAGGGCACGTCCGGGCCGAGATTGGCCGCGTACCAGTCGGAGGCGCGGTCGAGCTCCCCCGCGCTGTCGTTTTCGCCGGGGATCAGCAGGGTGGTGACCTCGAACCAGACCTGGGTCTCCTTCCGCAGGTAGACCAGCGTGTCGAGCACCGGCTGGAGCTGGCCGAGGCAGCGGCGGTGGTAGAACTCCTCGGTGAAACCCTTCAGGTCCACGTTGGCCGCGTCCATCTGGGCGTAGAACTCGGGCCGGGCCTCGGCGGTGATGTAACCGGCGGTCACCGCCACCGTGCGCACGCCGAGCTCGTGGCAGGCCCGCGCGGTGTCGAGGGCGTACTCGGCGAAAATCACCGGGTCGTTGTAGGTGAACGCGACCGCGCGGCAGCCGTGCCGGCGCGCGGCCGCGGCGATGGCGGCGGGCGGGGCGACCTCGCCGAGGCGGTCGAATTCCCGCGCCTTGCTGATGTCCCAGTTCTGGCAGAACTGGCAGCCGAGGTTGCAGCCGGCGGTGCCGAACGAGAGCACGCTCGTGCCCGGCAGGAAGTGGTTGAGCGGCTTCTTCTCGATCGGGTCGACGCAGAACCCGCTGCTCCGGCCGTAGGTCGTGAGCACGACCTCGTCGCCGACGCGCTGGCGCACGAAGCAGAATCCCCGCTGGCCGTCCTGCAGCTTGCAAAGCCGCGGGCACAGCCGGCATTCCAGCCGGCCGTCGGGCCGCGGCTGCCACCACCGCGCCGGGTGGCGGGAGGGCGGCGGGGCCTCACCCGTCATGCGCCACCTCCGCCGCGCCGGGCCGGGTTTCCGGGTAGCTCTTCGCCCGGAACCGCTGGAGCTTGACCCATTCCTCCGGCTCGATCCCCGCCTTCTGCCGCGCGATCGCGAGCTGCTGTTTGACGGTGTCGATGCCGGCGATCGCGGGCAGGAGCACGCCGCGCCGGCCGTCGACCGCGGCCACGGAGACGCCGTACACGGCGGGATCCAGGTCCGCGGGCGACACGACCGACTCCAGCTCGCCGAGCACGGTGACGCTGAACTGCATGTCCGGCAGCTCAGCCGCGGTCAGCGGGGGGACCCGGTAGTCGTGGAAGGCCGCCGCCGTCGCGCACTGCCAGGTCTCGTGCACCAGGTCGTTCTCCTTCGGCGCCAGCCGGCCGCGGCATCCGCGCAGCTCCCCCCGGGCGTGGCGCACCGTGACGAACACGGCCCGGCGCTCGGTCAGCACGCCCGCGGCCTGAAAGGGAATCGCCTCGGCTGCGTGGGCGAACTCGGCCTCGACCGCCCGGCGCGCCACCGCCGGCAGATCCTCGTAGCGCGACACGGTGCCGCCCGCGGCGCCCGGCGGGTGGGGGGCCGCGGACCCGCGCGCGCCGGCCTCGAACAGGATGGCGACGCCGTAGCCGACGCCGAAGGGGCCCTCGTAGCTGAGCAGGCGGTGGCCGTCGGTCCGGTAGTCGGACGCGGCGGCGGCGACCACCGTCGAGTCCATCACGTCCTCCCCGGCATCCGCCTGGAGCCGGGTGTCGATCCGCGGCAGCTGGCGGAACGAGCCCTCGCGCAGCAGGGCGACGAAGGCCTCATCGAAGCGGTGGGCGTCGGGGTGGAAACCGCCGGGCGCCGAGCGCGTCAGCCGGTGGCTCATGTCGCCGCTCGCGATGACCGCGATGCGGCGGTCCAGGTCCCGGGCGGCGGTCACGAGAGCCTGGCCCAGCGCCTCGAGGCCGCCCTCGCCGGGATAATTCAGGCTCAGGATGACCGTCGGGCCGCTCCACTTCGCAGTCGTGAGATAGCAGAGCGGCACGAGCGCGCCGTGATCGAGCGGCTCGCGGTTGATGGACCAGGTTTTCAGTCCGCGCCGCTCGGCTTCCCGCGCCAGGCGCTCGACCAGCGCCTGGTCGAGCGGCAGGTCCACCCGGTCCTCGGCGGAGCCGAAGCTGCCGAGCGAGCCGCGGAGGCGCGGGCCCTGCCAGAGGCCGAACGCGCCGGGGCGCCGCGGGGAATGCGGCGAGATCAGCACGACGGTGTGCGGGCGCGCCGCGACCGCGTGCTCCGCCACCGTCGTCATCGCCGCGGCGGTGGCCCGGGCCTCGGCGAGGCGTTCCCGGCCCACGCCGGGCACGAGAATGGGCGCGTGCGGCATCAGCCCCGCGAACACAATCGGGCTGTCCTTCATGACTACCTCGACTCCGTCAGTCTAGTCCTCCGGGCGCCGATAGCCAAGCCGGAGTTTGGGGTGGGAGCAGGGGACCAATGGGACCCAGGGGGCCGATGGCGGGGGCGCCCGGCGTTCCCGCGCCTGCAGAAAGTTGAACGCTGGGAGTTGGCCGTTGAGCGTTGGGAGTTCAACGGGCCCGCTGGTACGTGCCCATCAGCTGCGCCTGGCCGAGGATGTGTCCCTGCATCGCCCGCAGCAGCTCGGCCTTGGTGGCGCGTGGGCGGAGCGCCGGCTCCGCGTCGAGCGCGTAGAGTTTGAAGAAATAGCGGTGGGGCCGTCCCGGCGGAGGGCACGGGCCGCCGTAGCCGACGCGCCGGAAATCGTTCAGCCCCTGCCGGCCGCCGCCTGGCGGCGCGTCGACGGGCGCGACCATCTCGGGCAGACCGGTGGCCGTCGCGGGCAGGCCGTAGATCACCCAGTGCACCCAGGTGCCCACCGGGGCGTCGGGATCGTCGCAGATGAGCGCGAAGGCGCGGGTGCCGGCGGGCGCCTCGCCCCACTCCAGCGGCGGCGAGACGTCGGCGCCGTCGCAGGTGTAGCGTTCGGGAATCGGCGCGCCCTCGGCAAACGCGGGACTGGTGAGTTTCATGGCGTAGGCCTCCGTTGGCTTCGGTTTGGATTCGGCGCCCGCGAGGCTCGTCGTCGCGATCAGCACGGCTCCGAGCGGCAAAAGTATACGGTTTCCGATCATCGGTTTTCTGATCCCATCCGTGTAATCCGTGGTCGCCCAGCCTTCCTCGACCATCACAGTTTGTAGCCGATCTTGCGCAGCAGATCCTTGCGCCAGGCGAGGTCCGCGTCGGACTCGACCCCGAGGGGCGGGGAACCGTCGATCACCCCCAGCACGCCGCGGCCCTGCTCGGTCGCGGCGACGACGACCTCGGTGGGGTTGGCGGTGGCGCAGAAGATCCGGCAGACCTCCGGCACCGCCTTGACCGCGTTGAGCACATTCACCGGATAATAGCCCTCGCCGAGGAACACGACGAACGTGTGCCCGGCCGCGATGGTGAGCGCGTTTTTCCGCGCCAGCTCGATCATGGCGGCGTCCGTGCCCGACCAGCGCACGAGGCACTTGCCCGAGGCCTCGCAGAAGGCCAGGCCGAACTTGATGCCCGGCACGGCGTTGACCAGCGCCTCGTGCACGTCCTCGACGGTCTTGATGAAATGGGTCTGGCCGAGGATGAAGTTGATCGCCTCGGGTTTCTCGATTCGCACGGTGGTCAGTTGCATCGGGACTCCTTTCGCACTCGGGTGGCCCGGGGTCTTGACTCGGCGGGGCCGGTCAGGGCGCCGGGGTTTCGGTATTCAAGGGCGGCGCGAACGCCTGGATCAGCGCCCGCACGATGCCCTCGCGCGCCGGCGTCTGCTTCACGACGCGGGCGTGGATGTGCGTGGCGCCGAGTCGGGCCGCCGGTTTCCATTGCTCGTGGCCGGGCACGCGGCGCCGGAAGCTGTCGGTCTCGCCGACGTAATAGGCCTGCCACTGGTTGTCGGCCGTGCGCCCCGCGAAGATGTAGACGCCAGGGGCCTCGCCCCAGGTGACGCCCGTCGCCGGGTACACGTTGAATTCGTAGGCCAGCCACTCGACACGCTCGCTCATGCAGGCACCAGTGGACAGCTTGCCATGCAAGCACGCCGCAGCCCCGACCGCAATCGCGCAGTGGACCGCGGGGCGGCTGCTCTATTCGGCCTCGGTGGTGGCGTTTGTGGATTGGCGCGCGAACGGGAGGTCGGGCGCGGATTTCCGGGGACGGAAGAGCAGATCGTCGTTGATGCGCCGCGAGCGGCCGTCGGAGAAGCGATACTCGCCGGAGAAGAAGCCGAAGCCGTTGATGAAGTACGGCACTTGGTCGGGCGTGCCCCGGATCGCGGCCTCCAGCGCCAGGAGCGCGTAGGGCTCGATGGCGTTGACGTTGGCGTAGATCGTGTCCTCGAACGGCGTGAAGTACCCGTGGTGGTATCGCTTGGCGACGATGTTGTTGCCGATCGTCCGCGCCAGCTCGAGATAGGCGGCGACGCGGATCTCGCGGTACAGGTCGAGGATCGAGAACAGGGCGAAGGCGTCGGCGTTGCGCGTCTGGAGGTTCACCGCCACGCCCTGGCCGGCCGCCGCGCCGATGTCGCCGAGACCGGCGTCGCGCGCGATGCCGCGCGCCATCTGCCAAAGATCCGGGTCGCCGGTGATGAGGAAGCCGCGGGCGTAGGCAATCATCAGCTCCGGTGTCGCCCGGTACGGCTCGAGCTTCTCGCCCTTGCGGTCGTAGTAGCCGTCGCGCCGCACGACGAAGCCGCTGAGGTCCGTGCCGTCCGTGAGCATCGGCCGCAGGAGGTTGGTGCCGGGGATGAGGGCGTGGTGCACGAACGCGTCCATCCCGGCGCGCGTCGGCTCGATGAAGTCCCGGCCGTCCGCGCCGAGGGTCTGGCCGACCTGCAGCTCCATCAGCGCGTTGTCGGAATAGATGGTGAACGCGTGCTGCCGCAGCAGCATGGTGGCCTCGAGCACGCGGTGGCCGGGAAAGTCGGGCCCGAACTGCCGCTGGGCGCGGTCGCCGTACCACGACTCCGTGGCGGTGTCGGCGGGCGGCTCCTTGGTCTTGAGCGCCTGGGTATACTGGTAGGCGCCGAGGCCGGTCTGGGAATCGCGCGCCTTGACGTACTGGGCGGCAAGGCGCCGCGCCCAGAGGAGCGCCCCCTGGTCGCCCGTGAGCCGGTAGAGCATCGCGGCCGAGTAGATCAGGTCGTTGCCCGCGTCCAGGAACGACAGCCCCTTGGTGGCGAAGTACGGCGCGGGGTCGTCAAACCGCTGGCCCCAGTTCGCGCCGGGCGGATGCCCGAAGTCGCCGTGGCGGCTCACCTCCAGGGTGTGCCAGTTGTAGACGTGCGCATTCCAGAAGCCGGTGATGAACCGGACGGTGGCGGACGGGTTCACCTCGTACATGAGCTCGTAGTAGGGATAGGCGTTCTTCAGCTCGTGCGGGCTGTCGGGCGGCCCGGAGAAGCCCTTGGGCTCCAGCGTCAGCAGGTCGACGTAGCGGTGGCCGCCCCACTGCAGCAGCCCGCCCGGATCCTGGTAGTGGGCGAAATAGTAGGCGTACTGCGCCTTGGCCGCCGCCTTGTACTTCGGGTCGCCGGTCAGGTTGGTGAGCGCCGCCAGCACGCGCATCAGATTCTGCTGCTCGATGAAATCCGAGATCACCGTCTGCTTTCCGTCGGGATAGAACCAGCGTAGCTGTTCCTTGGTGTAGACGTTCACCCCGTCGGCCAGCAGCGGACTCGACTGGGGCCGGTAGTGGTCGGCCGCGTCCGCCAGCACGTGGTCGGCGTAGTCGATGACGACCTGCAGCCGCTGGCGGTCCTGCGTCGCCTCCGGGGAGTCGGCGGCGCGGACCGCGGGCGCGGCGAGCGCCAGGCTGAATGACAGGGCGAGAAATGTCCGGGAGGTCATGGGGCAGGGGGCAGGGTGAAGGACGCTCCGGCGGCGGTGGCGGTTTCCGGTGCGGGTCAGACCGCGAGATGCCCCGCGGCCACGGTCTCGGCGATCATCTGCTCCGCGTAGGCCCAGAGCGCCCGCGAGCCCTCGGCCACGTGG
>Ga0335071_10008463_pt1 | contig 10557 bp, 5 predicted proteins | sample Lox_Sample_15_FD_206724 | JGI IMG/M metagenome (GOLD analysis project Ga0335071, IMG submission 206724) | Soil microbial communities from Loxahatchee National Wildlife Refuge, Florida, United States - Lox_Sample_1.5 | ecosystem: Environmental > Terrestrial > Soil > Wetlands | place: USA: Florida...
GATTTGCCAGGCGCGGTCGATATCCCGGAAATCAACAAAATCATTTCCCCACATATACAAGGTCTGCTTTTTAATTGCCCGCCAGACGCTGTTGAAGCAGAAGCCGAGAATCTCCTTCTTCACCCTCAACGGCACAAGACCAAGAGAACGAATCCATTCTTCACCCTTCTTCATGACATCAGGAAGGGTCTTCGTCCCGCCCATGAGATCCGCCATGTTCATTCCTTGAAGGGGCAGATAGAAGTGCGTGTTTATGCACCGCTCCGGCCTGCCGCTGCTCTCTTCCATCCTCGATACGGGAAGAGAGGAGCTGTTTGTGGCGAATATCGCCTTAGGAGGTGCAATTTCTCCCATCTGTTTGAATATCTTCCGCTTCAGCTCCACGTCCTCTGTTGCCGCTTCCACGACGAGGTCAACGTTCTTCAACGCATCATTGAAGTTCGTTGTGAAGGTGATTTTGCTCTTGCATACCGCCCAATCGTCCCAGGGTATGAATGGATTCGCAACCTTTGACTTCAAATCCGCGAACAGTCTGTCATATGTATCATCGAAGGCGCCTTCCCTGATGTCGTATACGCTCACCTTGTAGCCCGCATATGCCGACAGCATGGCTATCTGCGTACCCAGCACACCGGTGCCTACGATGGCCACATGTTCGAACGGTTTATCCATAAATTCCTCCTCTATACTTAACTTTATTATTTTCACGTGTTGTCATTTCAGACTGCCATGACAGACACGGCACATATTTACCCTACGCCCTGATCAACCCTGCTTCTATCGCCTGCTTTCTCAAGCTGTCACGAAAATCAGGATGGGCAATGGCAATGAGCGCATTGACCCGGGCCACGATCGGCTTACAGTAAAGATCCGCAATCCCGTATTCCGTAACCACATACATCACGTCAGACCTCTGCGTGGTGACCACAGAACCCGGTGGAAGCGCCGCCGTGATTGTGGAAGACTTCTTTCCATCTTTCGTCTGGATTGTGGAAGGCAGGCAAAGAAATCCTTTTCCTCCCTTCGACAGCGCAGCACCCCTTGTAAAGTCTGATTGGCCGCCGCAGCAGCTATACTGTGTAAATCCGAGCGATTCGGAACAGGCCTGTCCCGTCAAATCAACCATCAGCGTCGCATTGATGGAAATGAGCTTATCAATCTTTCCAATTTCACTTGGATCATTGACGATTCTGACAGGTCTCAGCTCCACCCTCTCGTCTGCCATGAAGTTGTAAAGTGCAACGCTGCCGAGACCGAAGCCTGCTAGGATTTTACCCGTGACAACTCCTTTCTTGACAAGATCCAACATCGAATCTACAAACATCTCTGTGTAGACGGACAGATCTTTCTTGCCTGTCAGATAGTAACCAATTGCATTGGAAAGACCGCCCACTCCTATCTGGATTGCTGCCCCGTCCGGGATCTGTTCGGCTAGCAGCTCTGCAATTTTTTTGTCAATCTCAGTTGGCTCCGGTTGCGGAAGCGGCGGCAAAGCGTGGTCGAATTCACAGATGTGGCTCACCTTGCTTACATGAACTCTGTGTTCGGATCCGCGGACTTTTGGCTGATGCTTATTTACCTGTACAATAATTTTTTCCGCCTGATCTTCCGCAGTCCCATTCCAACCGGCTCCCAACGCGCCATAGTGCAGATAACCCTCGTCATCGGGAGGCGAAACATCGGCTAGAAGGACATTGATTTTATAATAATCCCTCATGGCGATATACGTTTTGGAAAAGTTGACTGAGTTAACGTTTACGTTCCCAATCTTAAAGAAGGCCCTCTCATAGGGCCCCATAAAAATGGTGTGGAAATTAATACGGCCTATATATTCAGGCGACTTTAGTATCTTGAAGGGATGAAGTGCCAGACCCGTAACGATATGGACATCTTTGAGATCGTTTACACGGTCGGCAAGGGCTTCCACAATCTGTATGGGCGCTCCTGAGCATGGAGTCATCCAGATTCTGTCTCCTGACGCAATACCGGCTGCCGCCTCTTCAACAGAGACTAGTTTGCTTTTATATATTTGTTTCCAGTCCATCGTATTTCCCTCCTTTTCCTCTTCGGAGGAACGGATATTTCCGTTAGAGCTTTTTCAAAAATTTCAGAATTTCGATGAGGCCGTCGTCACGCCATCTGGTGATCTCTTCACCGTTGCGGCCTTGTTCAGGCTCACGGTTCATCATTTCCTTGTTGACGCCCTCCTGTGCCGTTTCAGCCCAGCCCGGCGGCCACTTCTTCCAGACGGCCATATCTCCCCACCACAACTCTATCGAAGGCCCGACGTGCTTGAGGAGACCCTGTATTCCATGCGGGCCGCCTCCCAAATGGTAGATGAGGTTAGGGCCCATGAGGGCGTAACGCAGTCCCGGTCCGTAGCACACGGCCTTGTCCACATCCTCCACAGAACAGACGCCCCTCACCACGAGATCGACGGCCTCCCGGTAGAGGCCCATGGCCAGCCTGTTGGCAATGAACCCGAGGGCCTCCTTCTGGAGGACGACGGGTTCCTTACCGATCGATTTATAGAATGCGTAGGTTCTCTCCACAGTTTCTTCCGCCGTTTTTTGTCCCTTATTGATTTCCACAAGCGGGATAAGATGGGGGGGATTGTAGGGGTGCGCTCCGATACATCTCTCAGGATGCTTTGAGTCTTTCGCAATCTCCGTTATCAGGAGACCGGAGGTGCTGCTTGCGTAGATGGTGTCTTTAGCTGCGTATTTGTCCACCTCTGCAAGCAGGGCCTGTTTGACATCATAATGCTCGAGGACAGACTCCTGGATGAATTGAACGCCCTTTACGGCCTCCTCGATGTTCGGCGTATATTTCGCAAGACTGAGAGCGACGTTCATCTTGTCTGCCGTGAGGATGCCTTTCCCGACGAGATATTTCATGTTGCCCACGATGCGGCCCCGGGCGGTTTTCAAGGCCTCATCGCTGATGTCGTAGACGTGGACGGGAATACCCTTCCAGAGGAAGTTGGTCGCCCAGCTCGATCCGATCATCCCTCCCCCAAGAACTGCGGCTTTTTTAATCTCAGACTTCTTCATGTATTCCTCCTCCCCGTGTTTCGGTTAACCGTAAATCATAATGCCCAGCGGGATAGCGAAGAAAAGGGCTATGGTTGTCGCGACAACGTGTCCAAAGAAGATGTGCTTGTACGCGTTGCCATGCACGAGGCCGGCGACTGCAAGCATCGTAATGACGGCCCCGTTATGAGGCATCGCATCAAATGCTCCGGAAGACATCGCGGCAATCCTGTGAATCAGATCGGGGCTCAAGCCGAGGGCAAGATACTTGGGCGCCATGGTCTCGAGGATGATTCCCAAACCTCCGGATGCGGATCCTGTAATGGCCGCCATAATATTCGTGGCAACCGAAAGCGAGATGATTGGGTGCATGGGAAGCGTCAGCAACCAGGCGGAGACGACCTTGAACCCTGCCGTTGCGGCCACAGCCATTCCGTAACCAACGTCGGCGCAGGTGTTCACTATGGGGATAACAGTGTTGAGGGCGCCTTTATTCAGGGTGGAGAGCATATCGGCGTAGAACTTCCAGAAGAGGATGATACAGGCCACCACCCCGCCGGCCAGGGCAACAACTACATCTTTCTTGACATACGGCATATCCACGTTGAGCAGTACGAGAACTACAAGCGGTGGTATAAGGCTCAACCATACATTCGGCTTCGGTCCGGTGGTGGTGATGCCGGCTCCGAAGACGCCGGGCGCGGGTTCTTCGTACACTTCGCCCTTAGCCGTGGCTTTCTTCAAGATATAACGGAAATAGAAAACGTTAAGAGTAGCGACAATAAACGCTCCGCACAAGCCGACTAAGGGAGCAGAAGTAGGTGAGGATGCCATGTATTTTGTAGGCATGATATTCTGTATCTGCGGAGTGCCCGGAAGCATGGTCATCGTCAGTGAGGCCGCCCCGAAGATGAACGGCGCCATGAAGAGATGCCAGGGAAGATTTAACTCTTTGAATAGGGGCCGTGCGATTGGAATAACCGCAAAGACAACGACAAACAGACTCACGCCGCCGTAGGTTAGGCATAGGGCAACAAGCGCAACAGCCAGCATCATTCGCATGGGGTTCTCTTTTCCAGTGACTCTCAGTATGCCTTCGGCAATGGAGCGAGCCGCCTGGCCGTCCTCCATGAATTTGCCGAACACGGAACCGGCAAGAAATATGAGATAGAATCTGCCCGCGTAATTGACAAACCCTTTCATATAAGGTCCCGTCATCGTTTGCATGATATTCATGTCGGAGAAAATCGCTACGATAACGACGGCCAGGGGGGCGATGATGATGATGTGCCAGCCCCTGAGCGCCAGGACGACAATAAACGCTAACGAAAAAATAATTCCAATAACACTCCAGTCCATTTAGCATCCTCCTTTCATAAAAAAATAACTGTAAAAATAACGAAAGCCTAATCGCCGTCAAAGCCGGCGGCGGCATATTCGGGCAAAAGTCTTTGCATCCCGCAAAGTCCCTTCCCACTTTTGCTCTATGGGCAGAAATTCTTTTCTGCCTGTATCTGGACATATATTACCGCGGGCAAGTGGACAATGGGGGGAGACCCCCATTATGGAGGGGGAAAACCCTACTTTTCAAGTGACTCTTGGTATGAAGCGGTGACTTGGGAAGGCAGGAGAAATTAGGAATTCATGAAATGGGCGATTTCCAAGGGAGATGCTTTCGAAATAAGCATATCATTACATATTACGAACGATTACAGTCAAATTGATATGACATGAAGTTACGCAGGTTAGTATCAATCTTCCCACAATTCCGGATCTACAACGCCGATCTTGATAGCGTACTTGAGGAGTCCCATGCGGTCGTGCACGCCAAGCTTGTTCATCAAGCCTGTGCGGTGCTTTTCCACAGTCTTGGCGCTAACGCAGAGGATGTCAGCAATCTGAGCAGTGGAGTGGCCCTGCGCGACAAGCCGGAAGACCTGCTGTTCCCTTTCAGTGAGGAGTTCATACCCGCGAACCGCAGCCGCCGGCCGCGTCTTCAAATACTGGCCGATGACCTCCGCCTTAAGACGGGAACTGAGGAAGTACTCACCCCGGTCAGCCGTGCGGATAGCTTCAAGGATATCGGTGCTCGGCGAGGCTTTGAGAACATAGCCAAGGGCCCCTGAGGCCAAGACCTGCTGGACGTATGTTTCCTTCGCATGCATGGAGAGAACCACCACCTGCGTTTCAGTCGATGCTTCACGGATCAGGCTGATCACTTCAAGGCCGCTGAGACGCGGCATGGCGATGTCGAGAAGGATGACGTTAGGACGCAGCGCCTTCACTTTCTTCAACGCCTCCCGACCATCTTCCGCCTCGCCGGTCACCTCCATGTCCGCCTGACTGTTCAGGAGCTGCCTGAGGCCGTCCCGCACAATAGCATGGTCATCTGCAATCAGTATTTTGATCTTTTTCATTCTTGTCCTCTATCCCACGGGGATCTCGGCCCGTATCGTGGTACCCTTTCCCGGAGCGGAAGCGATGTCGATAAAGCCTCCGAGGGAAGCGACTCTCTCTCTCATGCTGAGAAGGCCTATGCCTCCAGCGGCTTTGCCTGTTGCTGCCCTGCGTTTAGACGGTTCATGGCCTACGCCGTTATCCCTGACGATGAAGATCACGCGGGGATGGCTGTAAGTCAGCATGATCTCGACCCGTGTGGCTTTCGCATGCTTGGAGATATTCGTCATACATTCCTGAAAAAGCCTGTATAAAGCGAGTTCAATCTTCGGGTTCAGTCTCTTTTTCAGACCGAGGGTCTGAAAATCTACTTCAATTTCTGTCCGCCTGGCGGTGAAATCATGAATGGACCACTCTAGGGCCGGTACAAGCCCTAGATGATCCAGGAGGTCCGGACGAAGATAGGATGTGGTCTTCCTTACACTGTCTGCCATTTGTTCTACTGTGCTTATTAGTCTCTCACATCGCTTTTTCCGCCGGGCGGGGTTTGCGTCGAAAGATGTCTGCAAAGCTTCCAGGTCAAAATGCAGAGACGTGAGGGCCTGGCCTAATTCATCGTGCAGGTCGGCGGCAAGCCTTTTCTTCTCATCCTCGCTTACCTCTATAAGACGTCTCGACAGTTGACGTATCTCCTCTTCGGCCTTTATGCTCTGGGTGATGTCGATGAGGTTTCCCACGACGGCGGCCCTTCCCATGTACGTGGCGTGTGTCGCCCTCAAATCGACCCAGATCATCGTTCCGTCCTTTCTTATGCCGCGGAAAATATATCGTGCAGGCGAGAATTCCGCCTTCTCGCGCCTGAGGCCTCTTTCCTTGACCATTGCCCGATCAAGCGGATGAACGACATCCCAGAAAGGTCTTCCAACAACTTCCTCCGGGTTGTCATACCCCAGCATTTCCGCGAACCGGTGGTTGACGAAGCGGAAGAGCCCGCCCTGATGGATAAAAATCGCGGAAAGGGAGTTCTCCACTACGATGCGATATTTTTCTTCGGAATCCTGGAGCGCACGCTCGGCCTGCTTCCGGTCTGTGACATCGATGACGAAACCTTCATATCCCGCAACAGCGCCATTTTTTTTCTTGCGTACAGTGGCGGTAATCCTCACGTCTATGACCGTGCCGTCCCTTCTGCGAAACCGGGTCTCAAAATCCTGGACAGACCCCGTCTGCTCGATGATTTCCCTAAATCGTTCGCGGTCGTGAGAATCGGCATAAACATGAAGGGACGATTTGATGCCGATGAGATCTTCCGGGGAGTTGTAGCCAAGCATCTTGGCGCCGGCAACGTTCATATCCAGTATGACACCATCGATATCCGTGAGATAGGCCATGGCAGGCGAATGTTCAAAGATATGACGGAAGCGCTGCTCGGAATCGCTCATTGATCTCTTTTTGTTAATGGCGGTATATTTTAGTTTTGTCACTTTTTTCTTAACTGAGATGGCAAATTCTTATCTTCTCCGCGGGAGCGTAAAATAGAAGGTCGCCCCTTCGTTCACCTTGCCCTCCGCCCAGGCGCGGCCTCCGTGCCGCTGGACGATTCGCTCGACCGTCGCCAGCCCCACGCCCGTGCCCTCGAACTCCTCCGGCTTGTGAAGGCGCTGGAAAATTCCGAAGAGCTTGTCGTAGTACTCCATCTCGAAGCCTACGCCGTTGTCCTTGATGTAGTAAACGTTTTCGTTTCCTTCGATGTAGCCGCCCACTTCGATAAGCGCCGGATCACGGTACTTCGTAAATTTGACGGCATTGGAAAGAAGGTTGGCATAGACCTGTTTAATGAGAGTCCTGTCACCGAATGCGGCGGGAAGATCCCGGACAGTGAACTTGATGTTCCTTTCCGGGTTGATCGTTTCAATCTCTTTCCACACTTCTCTCACGACGGCATCCATCTCGATCTGGGACGCGGATAAATGCTTTTTCACGACGCGAGAAAGTGTCAATATATCGTCGATGAGCTGCCCCATCATCTGCGAGCTTGATCTAATAACGTTGAACTTGCGCAGCGAGTCTTCGTCGAACTCATCGCCGTGCTTCTTTAGAAGCATGCGCGCGTAGCCGTCGATCGCGCGCAGCGGCGCACGCAGGTCGTGCGACACGGAGTAGCTGAAGCTCTCCAGTTCCTTGTTGGCAGCCTCTAGTTCCGCCGTCCGCTCCCTGAGGATCTGCTCTGCCTGCTTGCGCTTGGTGATATCGCGAGCGACATGCACAGAGCCGATGTGTCGGCCCCGTTCGTCGGTAAGCGGTGTCGCGCTTACCAGGAAATCGCCACCCAGGCGATCTTCATGCACTTCGACCACATGTTCCTGGCCGTCTGCCAGCGCAAGGGTGTGAGGGCAGAAGTCTGGCGGGCAATCAAGCCCGTGCACTGCCTCGTGGCAGACTTCTCCGACGCAGTTTTGAGGCGCTACTCCCAGCCGCTCCGCCATGGCCTTGTTGGCGCGTATGATGTGGTGGCGGTCATCGAGGATGGCGATAAGGTCAGGCACGGCGTCGAATGTCCGCTCCCATTCCTCTTTGGCATGGAGGATCATTTGCAGGGATTGCTTACGCTGCATGGCTACTGCGACGAGGTCGGTCACGAGCCGCATCGTCTCCACCTCATCGGGGGTGAAGTGTGCACGGGTCTTGGTGCCGAAAGAGAGAGTGCCGATGAGACGGCCCTGGGACATCAGCGGGTGACAGCAGTAGGCCTGGACGCCGAAGGACTTGATGAGCTCTGTCCGGACGTCGGGAATATTCAGGATGTCCTCGGCGATGATGCGGCGCCCCTCTTGGGCGACGCAGCCGCAGACGGCGACGCCGTAGTCCAGCCACTCGATGGCGCGGGCATCTTCCTCGGGGATGCCGGCGCAAGCGTTGAGATGGAGCCTGCCTGCTTTCTCATCCACGAGGAAGTTAAAGAATGTCTGGCAGTCAAGATGAGCCATGACGTTCCGGCACAGTTCCTCAACTATAACCTGGGGATCCTCGGCGTGAAGCAGCCGCGCGGCTGTCGCTGAGAGCAGTCGGAAGCGCTCATCGCTGTATCGCAACGCCTCCTCAGCCCGCTTGCGCTCGGTGATGTCGTGCGAGATGCCGACTATTCCGATGATGTTGTCTTGCGCGTCGCGTCGCGGTGCCTTGATCGATAGGAAGGTCCGCCGACCCTCAGGAGTATCCGCAACCTCTTCAAATGTTCCTGGTTCTCCACTCTCCAAGATGCGCCGATCATTCTTAATGATTGCACGCCCGATCTCCGGGTCTGCATATAACTCCATGTCCGTCTTGCCCAGGGCCTCCGGGGCGCTCCTGCCCACGATGCGGAGGACGGCGGGTTTTGCCATGAGCCAGCGACTCCGCGTGTCCTTTACGTAAATCGCATCGGGGCTATTGTCAGTCAATGCGCGGAGGAGACCCTCGCTCGCTCGCAGCGCGTCCTCGGCATCCTTGCGATCGGTAATGTCGATGGCGAAACCGATAACGCCGACAATCTTGCCGTGCAAATCACGACTCGGAACTTTGTGAGTTTCCATCCAGCGCACGCCTGCCGGGGTTTGCATAGGCTCAACGATGTTGATCTTCGATATTCCCGACTCCATTACTTCCTTGTCGTCCCTCCAGAAGGATTCCGCCTGCTCGCGCGGGTAAAGGTCGAAAAGGGACCGGCCTTCCAACTTTTCCTTCGGCAGCGCCATGCTTTCCGCGAAAGCGCGATTTACATGCAGGAAATGGTTCTCCCTGTCCTTGTAGAAGATCATTGCGGGTGAGGAATCCACGATGAGTTGTAGCTCCTCGCGCTGGGCGGCTAGAGCCTCCTCGGTCTTTTTAACTTCCGTAATGTCTACGTGATGCCATAAAAGGCCATACGATTTTCCATCCGCGTATATGGGGATGAAATCCCGGAGCGATGTCCGGCCGTCCCGCATTGCGATTTCCTCGCCTATGACAGGTTGTCTGCCGCGGGCTATTTCCCAGATGCGCCTTACCTGCTCTTCGGGATGGAGATAGGCATTCTTTATTTTATCAATCAGTTGACGCGGAGTTTTACCGATGAGGTCTTCCGGAGTATCTTTCAATCCGAAATAGTCGCAAAACGCCTGATTTGCCATCTCAATCCTGCCCTCTCCCACAAGCAGGAGGCTGCTTTGCATGCCTGCGACGAGGGCATGGAGGCGCTGAAGCGCTGTTTGCAGTTCTTGCTCGGCCCGCTTGCGTTCGGTGATGTCGTGAGAGATAGCGCCAACACCGTATATTTCACCGTGAGCATCGACTAGCGGGAATTTGTTCGCGAGGAAGATATGGTGACCCTCCGGGAAGTCAGCCACTTCCTCGATCTGGATGGCTTTGCCCATCGCCATCACTTTCTTATCGTGTTCCCGCCAGTAGTCTGCGACTTCCTTGGGGGCGATATCGTAATCGGTCTTGCCTCTTATTGCTTCCCGCGACATTCCGAGCATTTTCTCCAACGGCGCGTTGATTGTGATGAACCTCCCATCACGGTCCTTAAGGAAGATGGGGGAAGTGCTGCCGTCAATGACATCCTGCAAAAGCCGCTCTCTTTCGCGTATCGCCTCCTCCGCCCGCTTGCGGTCGGTGACATCTGCCAGGATCAGGGCCATTCGGCCGGGCGCCGGCCGGTAGGCGGCAACATCGAAGTACTTGCCGGTGGCCGGCAGGAGTATCTCGCCGCGGAAGGGCTCACCGGTGGCGAGCACATTCTCGTAGATGTCGAACACGGGGTTTCTGCCGGCATCCGGATAGACCGCCGAGTACCGTTTGCCGACCATCTCGTCGACGCGCTTTCCCAGATGACGATTCACCGCAGCGTTGACCGCGAGGTACGTGAAGTCGACCAACCGCCCATGGTCGTCGAAGATCGGTTCGATCAGCAGGGCCGCCTCGTTGAGGTTCTCAAAGAGGGATCGGTAGCGCTCCTCGCTGTGCCGCAGCGCCTCCTCCGCCTGATTGCGCGCGGTGATGTCGCGGCCATAGACGTTGGCGTAGCCTTCTCCAGGAATTGGCACAACCGCAACCGAATAAAACTTGCCACCCAGCTCCACGTCATCCTGTGTCTCCTTCCCTGCGGTCA
>Ga0335071_10008464_pt1 | contig 10557 bp, 11 predicted proteins | sample Lox_Sample_15_FD_206724 | JGI IMG/M metagenome (GOLD analysis project Ga0335071, IMG submission 206724) | Soil microbial communities from Loxahatchee National Wildlife Refuge, Florida, United States - Lox_Sample_1.5 | ecosystem: Environmental > Terrestrial > Soil > Wetlands | place: USA...
GAGGTGTCGAAATACGGTGTGGTGAGCCAGTGACCGGTACTGACAGAGCCGGGGACGGATTTTCGATCATAACGGAAAACGGTGTCAGCCACACCACGAACCTTGTCATTACCACGGGAGGGGCATCATACCCGAAGAGCGGGTCATCAGGTGATGGGTACCGTCTTGCTGCCTCTCTTGGCCAGCCGGTAACCGAGATTGCTCCGGCGCTTGCCCCGCTGCTGATCCGCCCATTCCCCTTCGCGAGCCTCTCCGGCATCTCGTTTGAAGGAATGCGGTTCTCGGTCTGGCGCGACGGGAGGAAGGTTTCGGACCATGCCGGCGATGTGCTCTTCACCCACCTCGGGCTTTCCGGCCCGGGCATCCTCGATGCATCGCGGGAGATCCGGCCCGGGGATGTGATCAGGCTCTCGTTTGCCGGCGCCATGCGGCGCGAGGAATTTGCCGCTGATATTGCGAAGCGTGTCGCCGAGAATACGGGCTGGCAGGTGAGCACGATCCTTGCAAAGTATCCCATCCCGGAACGGCTGAACCGGAAACTGCTGAAACTTTCCGGGATACCCGAAGAACTGAAGGGTTCCCAGTTCTCCGGAGAGATGAGATCGGCGCTGGTGACCAACTGTACAGAGTTTCCTCTTACGGTCGAAAGACTCGGAGACTTTGCAATCGCGATGGCAACCCGCGGAGGGGTTGCACTCGACCAGGTGAACCCGAAGACCATGGAATCGAAGCTTGTGCCCGGCCTCTTCTTTGCCGGGGAAGTGCTCGACATCGACGGCGACACGGGCGGCTATAATTTACAGGCCGCGTTCTCGACCGGCTATTGTGCGGCCCTGGGGATCTGCAGGAAGCTGGACGCTGCAGGAAATACAGGTTGAACGTTCGACCAGGTCTGGATGCCTGACCATAAGGGCTGCTCTCCTGCCCCATGATCCTGGCCTTTTGGTGCCCCGGTTTGTTATTCCTGAAGGGAGTCTTCCGGAATTACTGAAAAACGTGTAACAGTTTTACACACTTTTTTAAAAGAAGGATTATATGCACGATTCATGGCTGACCGGGCATTTTACGGGGTGCCTTAAAACGCTAATGTACGCTAATGGGCAGTGAAACTGAGGAGGAGCGGGCCATTCCATGGTCAGTACGGAAAAACCGGGGATTTTCCCGGAAGCCCGGATCGATACAAATCTTCCGGATGAACCGAACTCCTATTTTGCATCTCCCGGATCCGGAACGGAACCCGGGTTAAATGGCAATGTCCGTGGCTGAAATTCACCAGACCCGTTCTCAACGCAACCGCGAAAAAATGAAGATGGTTGCCGGCTCCGGGGCCCGGCTCACTCACCCTGTTTGAGACCCTTGGGTCCGAAGGTAATGCCGGCCTTCTTGATCAGGTAATAGGCACCGGCAAGACCCATGATCACAATGCCGATTCCAATCAGTTCGAACCCGTCGGTTTGGGCGGGATTGAGCAGGATCACTTTCCGGGCGATGGCAATGATCGAAAGAAGTACCACGATCTCGACATGGATCGCATTCTCCCGGAAGTACTCCATAATCGTATCGAGCAGCTCGATGCCGATCAGGACCAGCAGGAAGGTGCCCAGCACATCCGTCAGTTCATCGATTTCGAGAACACCGATGGGATAATTGCTGACTTTTTCGTACAGGGTGATGGCAAGATTACCAAGAGCAAAGACAAGGACGATCATCAGCAGCACGATGAGTGCGCCATAGAAAAACTTCTCAAACTTTCCAACAAATTCCAGCAGGTTCATGTTCACCTCATTTAAACGGAATCAGGTCCGGCATGGCCGGATCATACAGGTTCACCACGTCACCGATCACGATCACTGCAGGGGGTTTTACGCCGGCGTTCTTTGCGGCGGTTGTAATGGTTGCAAGAGTGCCGGCAGTGACCCGCCGGTCCTTACGGAGACCCCGCTCTATAATCGCGACTTTCGTATGCGGATCTTTCCCGTGCTTCACCAATACATCGGCGATCTTCCCGAGATTCGCGACCCCCATGAGGATCACAATAGTACCCCGGCTCCGTGCGAGCAGCTCCCAGTCGAGCGCAGGTTCAGCCTTGGTCGGGTCCTCATTACCGGTCAGGATCGTGACCTGTGAGGCGTATTTCCGGTGAGTAAGCGGGATGCCGACCGATGCCGGGACCGCAAGGGCACTCGATATACCAGGCACCATCTCAACAGGAATCCCCGCGCTCCGCATGGTCTCGAGCTCCTCGCCGCCCCTTCCGAAAAGGAAGGGATCCCCACCCTTGAGCCGGACCACAATCTTTCCCTTCAGCGCCCGGTCCACCATCAGGGCCTCTATCTCATCCTGCTCGAGGTTGTGCTTCCCACCGAATTTCCCGCAGTCGATCTTCTCGGCCCCGGCCGGCAGGGAGGCAAGGATCTCGTCCCCGGGCAGCTGGTCGAAGAACACAACATCTGCCTTGTCGATGACCGCCCGGCCCCGCTGCGAGAGGAGCCCTTCGCCTCCGGGTCCGGAGCCCACGAGATACACTTTGCCTGGTTTCTTACTTTTCATGCGTGATCCCCAGTTGTCTGTATGCCTCTTCGATGAGGTCCCCGGCCTGAGCCCGGAGTTTCTTTCCCTCATCCCTGGCCTGCTCAATGGTTCTTACGTCCCGCTCTATCCGTTCGGTCCGACGGCCGTCGAGAGAGAGCACTTCTGCAATGAGATGCCCGGCCTTGCAGTAGATCCCGAGGGGGGTATAGCACCCGCCGCCCAGCTGCTCCATGACAGCACGCTCGATCAGCACATCGGTCCGGGTCTGCGGATGGTCCAGTGCAGAGAGCACCTCCATCAGCGAGGGGTCCGCCCGGCTGACCACAGCCACGGTGCCCTGGTTGGGAGACGGGACGAATGTCTCCGGGGGGAACCGCTCGCCCGGGATACGGATCCCAAGCCGTGTAAGCCCCGCCTCCGCAAGGACGATTGCATCGAATTCCCCCGAACCCATCTTCCGTATTCTGGTATCCACGTTTCCACGGAGATCCTTTATACGTATATCCGGATCATGGCGGAGGAGCTGGGCGCGCCTGCGGGTACTGGACGTGCCGATGACCCTGACTCCGGAGAGTGAGCAGGTATGGGCCAGATAGTCCGCGGGGGAATCACGTTTAAGGATTGCCGCCGTGAAAAGGCCGCTCGGGCGATATGCCGGGATATCCTTCATGCTGTGTACGGCACAGTCGATGTCGCCTGCAAGGATCGCATCGTCGAGCGCCCGGACAAACACACCCTGGCCACCGATCTCATGCAGGGGAACCTGCGTAGAAGTATCACCCTGCGTGGAAATGATCACTTTTTCCGTGCTGATCCCAAGGGTGGTGAGTTTTTTTATCACCGTCTCTGTCTGCGCGAGGGCGAGTTTGCTCCCCCGCGTCCCGATCTTTATCGACATCGTGTGTACGCCTGTGCCAGTGTGGCGAGATCCTGGTCGGTATGCGCTGCGGAAAGGAAGTTGGTCTCAAACTGAGAAGGAGGCAGGAAGATGCCGGATGCAAGCATTCCCTGCCAGAAGGATCCGAATGCCACGGTATCACACTCCTTCACCTGCCGGTAATCCTGCGGCGGTGTATTCCGGAAGAAATACTTGAACATAGAGCCGAGCCGGACAAATGACCCGCCATCTTTGCTGCCGACCGATTCCTCCAGCGCCCGGGTATTCCCTTCGAGATCGCGATAGATCGCCGTATGGTTGTGGAGATACCGGATGGTCGAGATGCCGGCGCTGAGCGAGAGCGGGTTGCCGGAGAAAGTCCCGGCCTGGTACACCGGCCCCTGCGGTGCCACCAGTTCCATGATCTCCCGTCGCCCTCCAAAGGCTCCTATCGGGAGACCGCCACCGATGATCTTGCCGAGCGTAGTGAGATCCGGCTTCACCCCGTACATCACCTGGGCACCGCCGATCCCGACCCGGTATCCCGTTATCACCTCATCGAAGATCAGGAGCACGTCGTGGGCGCGGGTGATCTCCCGGATATCCCTGAGATAATTATCCTGCGGAAGGACCGGGCCGATGTTGCCGAGTACCGGTTCGATGATGAGCGCCGCCACGTCCTTGTGGGTGGAGAGCACGGATTCGAGCGCATCGGGGTCGTTGTAGGGCACCTGCCGGGTATGGGCCACCAGATCGGCAAGCACTCCGGCAGAGTCCGGGACACCCATCGTGGTCGCACCTGAACCGGCCTTGACAAGCACGGCGTCGTGTGCTCCATGGAAACCCCCTTCGATCTTCACGATATCCTTTTTACCCGTGAATCCGCGGGCAAGCCGGATCGCGGCCATCGTAGCCTCAGAACCGCTCGACACAAACCGGACCATGTCCATGCCGGGATGGTCCCCGGTGATAAGTTTCGCGAATTCCGGTTCCAGAGGGGAGGGGGTGCCGTACAGCCAGCCGTTCTCCAGCTGTTTGGCAACTGCAGACCCGATTGCCGGGTGTGCGTGGCCGAGGATCAGCGGACCGTAGGCCATGCAGCAGTCGATGAGCGTGGCCCCGTCCACGGTCTTCAGCCGGGAGCCTGTGGCCGAAGCCGTGTAGAACGGGTAGGGTCTGATCGCCCTCACCGGGCTGCTGACCCCGCCGGGCATCAGGGCTTTTGCTTCAGCGAAGAGCTCACTGCTGGACTTATGATTCATCGAGCCACCCGGCAGCATCGCCAGCAAAATACGTGATGATGAGATCAGCACCCGCACGCTTGATGCAGGTGAGACTCTCGAGTACGGTCTCCTTCTCCCTGAGCCACCCGTTGGCAGCCGCAGCCTTGATCATCGAGTACTCGCCGCTCACCTGATACGCGGCTACCGGCAGGCCGAGTGTTGCAATCTCCGAAAGGATATCGAGATAGAACCCCGCCGGCTTTACCATGAGAATGTCCGCACCTTCCTCTGCATCCAGCTGCGATTCGAGAAATGCCTCGCGGCTGTTGCCGGGATGGATCTGGTACGTTGTCCGGTCGCCATACGAGTAGCCGGAGTCCGCTGCCTCGCGGAACGGGCCATAGAGTGCCGATGCGAACTTTGTGGAGTAGGACATGATCAGGACTTCTTCGAATCCCTCGTCATCGAGGGCTGTACGGATGGACCTGACCATCCCGTCCAGCATACAGGACGGGGCTACAATATCGGCCCCGCTCGCGGCATGGCTCAGAGCAATCTTATTCATCAGGGCAAGGGAAGGGTCGTTGAGCAGATCGGGCCCGCAGCGGGTGTCTCCTACTATGCCACAGTGCCCATGGTCGGTATACTCGCAGGCACAGACATCCGTGATGACAACCATGCCCGGCACTTCTGCCTTCACCCGTCGCACCGCCTGCTGGACAACTCCATTGGGATCGTATGCAGAGCTGCCTTCAGGATCCTTCTCTTTCGGTATCCCGAAGAGCAGGATTGCCCGGATTCCTTTCTTCCAGAGCCCGGCTGCCACATCACCGATATCCTTCACCGGGTAACGGAACTGGCCGGGCATCGCCTCGATGGCACGGGGGGTCACGATGAGCTCGTCCACAAACAGCGGGGCAACCAGATCATTCCGGGATAACCGGATCTCCCTTAGGAGCGGCTGGATATTCCGTGACCGTGCCCTCCTCATACGTCGTTCGGGAAACATACTGCTCGTTTGCACCTCTTTACTTCCGGACCTGCTCGCTGAATACTTTTTTTAAATCCATCGTATTTATGGTTACAGTATCTGATACAGGCCTCAGTTTTTCAGAGGGATCGTGCCGGACCCGGATGACGATGCACAACCACTGATGCAAACGCATTCCGTGAGGCCTCTCCGGGATGCGGAGATGGATGGAGACGGGTTCCCGGGTATTTCTTTATCTTTTACGTGTTTATAGTAACCAACATGCCCCTTCACCAGGGCCCGCGATTTGGTTTTTCCGGGCTTTTTTCCGTGATGCTGATCTTTCTGCTGGTCGTGATGCTGATCGGCATTGTCGCGGCCATGCTGTTTGGCACGATGAAGATCCCGGAGAAAAGCGCCTTTTTCACACCGGAGGCGACTAAAGTCTCTATCGGGGGAAAAGAAGTGATCCGCATCGATCACCGGGGCGGGGATGTACTCTGCCTGAATACCTGTCGGGGCACGGAAACCTCGTATCCCGTCAACTTTTTTATCCAGACACCCTCCGCGATGGTGGAAGTCCGTGCGGCCCCTTCCACACAATCGATGTCCTATCGGCCCGGAGATGAAATTTATGTATATCATTCGAGCACCGGCTATTTCCTCTCCGACACGGGTGCTGCTATCCGACCGGACAGGAACATCTCTGAAGGAACAACAGCATCGCCGGTTCATATCCTCATCGTTGACAGGGCCGCAAACATATCGATCGCCAGGCTGGGACCGTTCTGATACCGGGTCCCGGATTCACCGGCTCCCTTTCTCTTCCGCGGCGTGCTGCCTGAGGGCGCAGGAAAGACGGAGGGCACTGGCTACGAGGTTCCGCAGGTCTTCCTGGGTATACCTGTTTCCCTCGATCTGGCCCCAGTCCTTTGTCGTATCCTCGTCATTCTCACCAACCCATGACGCGATCGCAACTTCAGGGATATGGAATCCGACCCATGAGAGAAAATTCAGCATGTTGCCGGCTACGTGCTGGATCCCGTCCACATGGCCGATGATGATCAGGCCGGCGACCTTATCCGTGATCAACCGGTTACCGAACCATGAGTACTGGTTCTCGATGCAGTTCATGCGTTCGACGAATTTCTGGATGAGCGCGGAGTGGTTGTTCCAGCGGATCGGCGTTGCGAGGATCAGGATGTCGCAGGCCAGCACTGCATCGTACACTCGTTGCATCTGATCGTCCGGGTACTTCAGGGAACTCTGGCAGGGATAGGTGCAGTAATCCGGATTCTCGGAATAGTTTCCCTCGCATTCGTATATCCGGAGATCCTTGAGACGGATGAAATCGGTCTGGCACCCGAAACTCCTGTACTGTTCAAGGGCGGTATCAAGCAGGCGCTCGGACTTGCTCATCTCCGGCTGCTGGCGGCTGGATCCTGAGATACCGAGCACCCGTATCTCCCGGCATACGCTCCTGTCCGGGATCGGTACGATATTGATCCCGAATTTCCTTCCGACAAGTGGCGCTGGCATGATTTAATTATCATGGAGCATGCGATAATCTACTTATTGATCCGCAGGGCCGGCAAGGTAATCATGCGGAGCCGGGGGTGGTAGGTATGACTGAAAATCTTCAGATGGTCATCGCAGAGAACCGCAGCAGATGTATCTGCGGGCCCTGCCCAAGCTACAACGAATGCATGCGGGCGGAAGAGGGCCTGTTGTTCTGCATTACAGGAAAAACCGGGAACTGCACATTCGGCATGAAAGGCTGTTCCTGCCCGGCCTGCCCTGTCCATAAAGACCGGGACTTCAAAAAAGCATATTACTGCATACGGGGATCCGAAAAAGAGCAGGTATAGCCGGACTTCCAGGAGGAAACTCCGACTATCCTCAGACAATAATCATCTTTTTTATATCGGCCGTTCTGACCATGTACCATGAAAAGTTCCCTGACCGGGCTCAATTATTTATCATTGGCACACAATCAGAAGTGATCATTGCAGTACACCGGAGAAAGAAATGGAGTTCAAGGATATTGTCATGCAGCGGTATGCGACAAAACAGTTCGACGGGAGGATGATTGAGGAGGCCAAGCTTTTTGCCCTTCTTGACATCATCCGCTATTCTCCGTCGGCTTTCAACCTGCAGCCCTGGAAGATCAAAGTGGTAACGGCGAGCAAGATCAAGGCAAACCTCCGCCCGCATGCGAACGATCAGCCGCAGATCACCACGTGCTCTCACCTGCTTGTCTTCTGCGCCAATGCGGAACTGGAGCCCCTGGTCGACAAGATCGTAGAGGGGATGCGTATGGGCGGCATGGCCGCGGGCACTGTCCGGCAGTACGAGGCAATGATCAAGGGCTATGTCGCTTCCATGAATCCGGAACAGCGCATGTCATTTGCCCGGGAGCAGATCCATATCGCCCTGGGAAATGCGGTGAATGGTGCCAAGTCGCTCGGGGTTGACTCCTGCCCTATGGGTGGCTTTGACCCGGTCGCCTTTGCCGAGGTCCTGTTCCTGCCGGAAGAATACGTCCCGGTCGTACTCTGTGCAGTCGGGTACGCTGCCGATACCCCGCCTCCCAAATGGCGTCTGCCCCGGGAAGAGGTATTTTTTTAATTTTTTCCAACAAGGTTCCCGGCAGGTACCTGCATGGCAGATTTTTTTGCCACATTTTTCCGGCATTCCTGAAAATAGTAAAAGTTTGCTGCCAATCACGCAGGCGGTTATTCCCTCTCCCGCTTGTCCCGGAGCGGATCCCCCGTGGTCAGCGCCTTCACGAGGGCATGTGCAGCAGGCATATCCCCCTCTTCTGCGCTGGAACGGATGGAAAATGTCGCATCCGTCAGCAGTTTCCGGGTCAGGACCCGGGTGAGATCATCGACAATGGCAGCGATCTTTTCATCCGATGCGCCAAGCCGGGCGAGGGCGCGCTCCCGCTCCCGTACCCGCACGGTCTCCGCCCAGGTATGGAGCGTTCCCAGCAATTCATCCGCATTTTTCCGGTTGAGGTGACGGAGAAAGATGGAGAGCTCGGCCTCCACAAAACCATGGGCCCGGTCCGCCTCCGCCTTGCGGGTGCTCATGGTCTGTTCGTTGACCGTCCGGAGATCATCAATAGTGAAGAGCCGGACACCGTCAATAGTCCCTGCTCCGACTTCCACATCACGTGGCTGGGCAATATCGATGAGCAGCAACGGGCGGGGATGGCCTTCGACAGGCCAGCACCGGTCTTTCATTGCCCGGGCGAGATCTGTTTTATGGATGACCGGGTGCGGGGCGGAAGTGCAGGAGATCACCACGTCCGAGAGGGTGACATAGTGGTACAGATCTGCCATCCTGACCGCCTTGCCGCCAATTTTGTTTGCAAGGATCTCCGCCCGGCCGTACGTGCGGTTCGCGACATACATGGCAGTGAGCTTCTTTGCAGCCAGCGCCTGGGCGACCAGGAGTCCCATCTCGCCGCTGCCGATAACGAGGATATGCCTGCCGTCAAGGGTCCCGAGTTCAGTTTCGGCCAGCTGGACTGCCGCAGATCCGACCGAGACAGCGCCACGGTTGATCAGGGTGCGTCTCCTGACCTCGATTCCGACATGGATCGCTTTGTTGATGCAGGTCTCGAGAAGACTGCTGGCAGTACCCGACTCCTGGGCGTTTGTCAGTGCCTTCCGGAGCTGCCCGAGGATCTGGTCCTCGCCCACGATCATCGAATCTATGCCGGAAGACAGGGCAAAAAGATGGCGAAGGGCACCGGTCCCGTCATGCATGAAATACTCTTTCCGCCCGTATCCGTTCAGGAATTCGCGGAGGGCTGCCGGGTCTCCTTCCACTATGACTTCCACGCGGTTGCAGGTCTGGAGGAGGAGGACCCCGGCAAAATGTTCCCTGGCTGAGGCCAGGAACTCTTCTTCGTCAGCGAACCGGAACGATTCAATGGTTGTCACGTTTGCCGTATGATGGCTGACTCCTGCAATTGCGAGAGGTACGATCGGTTCATTCATGCAGGTATCTCCTCCGCACATCGTCCCATGCCGTACCCGGATCGGTCACCAGCGCTTCCCATACCGCATGATCCTCAAGCACGTCCCGGAGGATCACCGTCCGCCGCGCCTGGTCGGGCTCGCTTTGCCTGAGCGCGTCCCGCAGCCGTTCCTGGAGGCCGATCATCGCGTCCAGCGCCGGGAAGTCCTCATCGATACGCTCGCGGATGAACCGTGAAACTGCGGGGCTGGAACCGCGGGTGCTGATGGCGATCGTGTAATTTTCCCCGCCGGTAACTGCCGGGAGGATCACATCGCCGGGTTCACCGTCCGCGTTATTGAACAGGATCCCGATCGCCCTGCAGGCCTTCCCGATCCGGTTGTTGATTGCCGGATCAGAGATTGCGGCGATGACCAGGAACGCGCCCGACAGCAGCTGCGCCAGCTGCCGGCCCGTCACGGCCCCGAGATCGAGTTCAACGCGGGTAACATCCATCCCGTCAAAGGCAGGAACGAACGAACGACTGACGACAGTCACATCTGCCTTGCCGGAAAAATAGGCAGCCTTCCGTGCAGCCACCCCCCCTCCACCGAATATCACAATGCGCCTGCCGGAACAGTCAACAAAGAGAGGGATCATCTGTTATTAGATAGAGCGATGGCGTTACATTAAGATTTGTAAATTCGAGGGGTCCCGCAGGACCCCGGGAACGAGAAGAACCGAAGGTTCTTCGAACGGTAATACCGGGATTCCTGCAAGAATTCCATGGGCCGAAGGTTCTTCGAACTGCCTGACGGAAAGAACTCCTACTATCTATCCCTGAAGGTTCGATATACTTAAATCGTTTGAATTCCCACATTGTAGAGCACACTGCGCCGATAGTGTAGTGGTTATCACTAGGCGTTGCCAACGCCTAAACCCGGGTTCGAGTCCCGGTCGGCGCACTTCTTTTGTTGACATCAGGT
>Ga0335071_10008466_pt1 | contig 10556 bp, 11 predicted proteins | sample Lox_Sample_15_FD_206724 | JGI IMG/M metagenome (GOLD analysis project Ga0335071, IMG submission 206724) | Soil microbial communities from Loxahatchee National Wildlife Refuge, Florida, United States - Lox_Sample_1.5 | ecosystem: Environmental > Terrestrial > Soil > Wetlands | place: USA...
GACATAGCGATTTCTGTAGCTTTCTGAATTGCCTCTTGAGATTTTATTGTCAGATTGTTCAAATCCATTGATGTCCCTCTTCTTTGCCAAATTTTTGAACTTCGTCGTTTCTTATTCTCTGATTAACTAGTAATGTACTATTATTTTAAATTGCACACCTGAGATACCGCCAATAGAGAAAATTGGAAGCACTTCAATTGTTAACCGAGCGGTTTAAGCGAACATACAGCAGGTAAGTCTAAACTCGTGATGACGCAAGATGTATGCTTTAAATTCAAATTAAAGTTTATGCGACAAGCACCGAGATTTTAAACACAATGTGTCCATAATCAATTTCTGTGACTCATAAAGGGTGAATCTTTCAGCTTTTTTTGATTGGAAAATGTTTTCGGGTTTTTTTGCTAAAAATTGTTTAATCTGAGTTTTTTTAGCTTTTTTAAGCTAAAAAAAGTCTGTTTGGAATGCATACTCTAATATAGTCGCAAAAGCCATTATTAATCATTAGAGTTCTTTAGAGGAAGAGTCAACTTAACATAAAGCTGCTTTTTCTCCAGATTATTCTGATTATAAGTCGTTTAGACAATATAGGGTAAAATAATATGGGTAAACGCAAAGTAACAAACGAAGGCAACCTTGACAGTATGATTCTTCCTTCAAAAAACGATGTTTTAGGTATAGCCGTCAAGATGCTGGGTGCCGATAGAATCATGGTAAAATGCCAAGATGGTAAAGACCGTCTCTGCAGGGTTAGAGGTAAACTGAAAAGGCGTGTCTGGATAAGAGAAGGCGATATCGTTTTGGTCTCGCCATGGGATTTCCAGGTGGAAACAAGAGGCGACATATTTTGGCGGTACCGGCAGAACCAGTCAGACTGGCTAAGAAAACATGATTATCTAACTATGTAACAAAATTAGCTGGAAAAACTTATGTCACAACAAACGTCAACCGAGATAAATTGTAGTGACTGTGGCAAGACTGCCACAGTTCCTTTCAAGCCAACAGCAGGTAAACCGGTCTATTGTCGTGAATGTTTAGCCAAACATAGAACAGAGCGACCCAGCGGGAATCGAGCGGACACCATAAACCAAAAATCTGACATCAGAAAGCAAGCCTGGTCCAGACGAAGAGTAAACTGGAAAAACTAGGAAGGTGACTTTGAGCATGAGTGGTACAAATATCGTTTTGCAGGAAAGGTGCAATAGCTGCGGCAGCACCAATCTTGATGTCAATGAAGACATGTATAAGTGTCTTGATTGTGGCATGGGCAAGTACAAAGCGGGCAGGCACAAGGGCGTTAGATAATTGCCCAGTTTGGTTGCACTCCGCTGAGAACAAGTATCCGTTGTTCGACCATACATTATTCCATAGTCCACACTTCAAAAGAATCGGCTTTATCACTGCAAGAAACGCTCCAATTCACATTCATTGTATTAGTCCCGTGGACCTTGGCGGCGAACAAATCGTGAAAAGAAACAAAGAGGCAGGATAAAATTGCCCCAAATAGGTAAACTATGCAACCTTGAGCCGTAGATTTATCTTGAGAATACAAACTAATCGTTCTTTGTCGTTAAGGCTCTTTCTTTCAAAGGGTCGTTGGCTTAAAAGCGTCCTTTTTAGGCGATAGCGCACATTAGGAGAACACATCCAAAATGTTTTAACTCCACAACTGTGTTTAACAGGTAGTTTGAACAAGGTTTTGAAAATGAGCTATTCTAAAAGGCAAGGTGGCAGTTACGAGGGAAGACAGGGTCATGGCAAGGGTTTTAAGCGTTGCCCAGTCCAATTAGGCGAAGAATTGGAAGTTGAAATCTCAGAATTGAGCCCAAAAGGGGAAGGAATAGCTAAGAACCAAGGCTTTGTAATCTATGTCGCCGACTCTAAACCTGGAGATCACGTAAAAGTGAGAATTACTCGAATAACAGACAAAGCGGCAAACGCACAAATAGTCAAGTAACACCGCTCTTTGCAAACCAAGCCAACTTTTCAAAAGAAACTGCGCTGATATCTCCGAACGGGTTCAAATCGTTGCATAACCGTATACACAAAAACGAGCATTTTGGCGATATTAAAAAAAGATTAGCACAGTCTTCTAACTAGAACAGCAAGAATCAAAAAATATCTTCTGATACTGTCATGTTAAACTTATGGCTTCATCAGCGTAACATGTATCGGTTCTATTCTCAGAATTACCCTATCGCCGTGTTGCCTGTAGTCCACGCCTATGTACTTATGCGCTAGCTTATCGATGTGTTCCTCGGCGCCTTCTTTTCTTATCTCAACGACCTTGCCCCTGATAAAAAGTGAATCATAAGGGTCGTTCATGTTGAATACACTGATCGCCACACGAGGATCGCGCCTAATATTTTTTGTCTTGACTCTGTTCTCAGTCGTGTTGACCAATACGATGTCGTTGTCGTGATCTATCCAAGTGGTGGTCACGTGTGGGGAACCGTCCCTCATCAATGTGGCTACGTTCGCGAAGTTTTTTGCCTCAATCAATTTCTTCGCTTTTTCAGGCAGGTTTACCATGTAGCCACCATTACTTAGACAGATGGCAGAAAGATTAATAGTTTTCTTGGACAATGCGTCGTGAATTTTCGTATGCATGGCACGACAGGTTTGAGCGCGGGAAAAAGAAAAGAACAAGATTTATGGCCATAATCGCTTGAAGGAAAGCTCTTAAGACAGCCCTGATTTCAATTCGATGGATGAAATGTATGCATGCGTTGGAATTGGATAACGTGAGCTCCGGTTATGATGGGCAAGTCGTGCTTCACAACGTCAGCTTCAAGCTGCAGGAGCCGTCCATATACGTCGTTCTGGGGCCTAACGGCGCAGGCAAGACTACCTTGTTCCGCACGATTGCGGGCATCCTTGAGCCGTACAATGGCAAAATTCTCCTTAACGGCCAAGACATAACCGCAAAAGAAACAACAAGAGCAAAGCTGAAGTATCTCTCGCAGTACAACGCGATGCCTGAGGAGATGACAGTTTACGGTGGGTTAAAATTCTATGCAGACATGGAGAAAGGCGACCCAGACAAAGCCATCGAATTGCTGGACCTTGACCAGCTTAGGAACAAGAGATTCTCTGACTTATCTTTGGGTCAGAAAAAAAGGGCTGCCATTGCAAAGGTGTTCCTAAGCGAGCGGGACCTGTACCTGCTGGATGAACCCACCGCAAACTTGGATCCAGTTATTTCCAAGGAAATTCGAGACATTATTGTAAAATTGAGCAAGGACAAGATGATCCTTTATTCGTCGCATAACTTGTACGAGGCAACTGACATTGGCACTTACTTGATTTTGATTAAAAATGGCGCAATGACGATGTTTGACAAGATATCTAACATCAAGTCGAAGGAGTACCGCGTAGGCATCAAATCCTCAAAAGACATATCGCAAATAGTGCCAGCGCACAGAGAAGGCGAATACTACGTGCTAACTGCGTCTACCCCTGAAGAGGCAGGATTGGCACTAAAAAAGATCGTTGATGCGGGCGTTTTGGTCACGGAGATGCGGCAACTCGGCAACCCTCTGCAGGAACTCTTCGAGGAGCCAACTGCTGATAAAAACCACAAGGGGGCCCCATAGATGCCCAATAGCACATTGACTTTTGCGAAGCGCAGTTTGGGGCTGAGTAAGATTCAGGCGGGAATGGGCATCTTTTTGGGTGCTTTCGGCGTTTTTGTACTCGACGCTCTCTCAATCGCCGCCGGGACTGCCGGTTCAGCCGTGTCGAGCTATCTTTTCACCGTCGCGTTCATGTCTTTTGGGCTTCTTATGTTTTCAATGCCTGTTCTTTTGCTCTATGTGTACGATAAAAACAATGGCGTATTGGAGTACTTGCTCTCGGTGGGATGGACACAGAGAAGGATTTTTGTACAGTACCTAAAATCAACACTGTTCTTGGCATCCACTCTCTTCATCGCGCAGGTTATCTCTGTCTTAATCGCTGGATTCATCGCAGGTTCGCAGAGTGTGCTTGTTTTGGATATACTAATGTTGCTTCTTACGGGTGTCCTAGGCTTTTCTGTGGTTTCATTTGTAACAATGGCTATGATGGCTTTTAGCTTACTACAGAAACAGCGAGTCGGCAGTAACAGTCCCTTTGCATTGCTACTAGGGGTTGTTATTATTCTTCCGATGTTTTTGCTTCCAGTTATTTTTGGGTTCAAAACGGGTTTTCTGGTTGATTTCTCGATCGCCATCTTTGTTGGAATACTGTCGATTGTTTTGTTGGCACTATCAAGTCGGCTGATTAGAAGAGAGAAAATGCTACCCTAACACTATATTACGGCGCCACCTTGCCCACTGCGTTTAGCGATTGGGCTCTGTTTGTTCATCGTAGGTTTCAACATGGCAGCAAAGAGGTTTTCATCCTTAGCACAACTGCCCAATAGCAGACAAAAAAATGAGATGAAAGAAAGCAGTGACAACATAAAAGCTAACGTTTCCCACATTAACAAGATATTGATTGACTTACAAGATTGTGCCAGACCATTAAACCCAGAACATTCAATCTTTGATTCTTGACCTGATTATCGAATCCCTCGTGAACTATTTCTTCAAAGCACAAATCAAATCTTTAATTAATTTCAAACAAACAAAATAGACATAATCGGGGGACTCTTGTGAGACTAAAAGGGGTTTGCTATGATGTAGGGACCGTTTATTATTTCAATTGGCGCCCCAATTTCGACCCTAAGGTTGTACACCGTGAGCTTGAAATCATAAAGCAAGACTTACACTGCAATGCTATTAGAATAAGCGGCTTCAGCATAGACCGCTTAATGATTACTGCCGAGATCGCTCTCAAGCAGGGATTAGAAGTGTGGCTTTCCCCGCAATTGTGGGATAAGAGCCAACAGCAGACGGTTAAATATCTCACCAAGGTTGCCCTATCAGCAGAAAAGCTGCATAAGCAGCAGCCGGAAAATGTGGTATTCAGCGTTGGCTCTGAATCGACTCTCTTTACGCAGGGGATACTTGAAGGCAAGAATATTCAACATCGCATGACCAACCAAAAGAACTGGACAAAAATCAAGGCTAAAGAACACAACAAACCACTAAACGAGTTCCTAAAGAGGGCAAACGATTCGGTAAGGCAAGTCTTTCACGGCAAAGTAACTTATGCATCGCTCATTTGGGAAACGGTTGATTGGAGCCTGTTCGATTTTGTTGGCGTAGATCATTACAGGATGCAAAAGATTAAAGATCAATACATTGACATGCTTAATCCGCTCTTTGAACTACGAAAGCCAGTTGTGATAACCGAGTTTGGCTATCGCACTTACCAGGGTGCTTCAAGCAGTTCTGAAGGTATGGCTGGCGATATCGTAGACCATAAGACTGAACTGATGCACCATATCCCATTGATAGGCCGATTTATCAGACCTAAAATAAGAGGCGAGCATATTCGAGACGAGAGCTCGCAGGCAAACGAAATCATAGATCAACTGAGAGTGTTAGACAAGTCAGGTGTCGATGGCACTTTCATATCGACATTTGTATCACCTCTAAATTATAATAATGACAATCCCCGCTTCGACATTGACATGTCAAGCTACAGCCTAGTTAAGAGCTATGCAGGCAACAAACACGGTATAACCTATCCTGACATGACATGGGAGCCAAAGGAATCTTTCAATGCGGTAGCTGACTATTATGCAAAACATTAGCGAAAGGAAATAAAAAAAGCGGAAGCCATTATTCATCAGCCATATTAACTAATTTGGCACCAAATTACTTTCAAACGTGGCCATTTTTAGCGATTTAGGATTGCTTGACAAAATAGCTAATGATTAACATCCATTTGCCAAAAGCAGTTTAGAGTGGGATGTTAGATTTACACCCCCATTTAGATTTCACGCAAGAAACATAAGAAATAGGGAGAACAATGCACTTCATCAGTTTAAACTATCCAATGAATCTTTACCGCTGAATACAAGGGTAAAACCGCTGTGTTGCATACCTAATTGATTCAAATGTAGTGTTGTGCGGAATAAGGCTGTCGAGGGAGATTTTTGCAGTGCAAATTTTTATCTTCTTTTCAAGACATAGAATCATGGAGATTATTAGGTTGGGTGGGTTACATGGTCAGCAATTCGAGAGCTAATAGTAGTTGGTTGATTGAGAGTTTGGGGGCTAAAGGCCCTGACTCAAAACTGAAAAAGAAACTAATGCTGTTTGGCCAGTTCGTAGGTGATTGGGAAATTGTCGAAGCCCAATACATTCAGGGGGACGGAACTTGGGTCAAGATAAAAGGCGAGGTTCACTTTGGCTGGATTCTTGGAGGCACGGCAATACAGGATGTTTGGATGGGCTGCCGCGAAGATTCCAAAAAGATGATTATGTTTGGCACAACTATCCGATTCTATGATCCAAAGATTGATGCTTGGCGCAGTACTTGGCTTTCTCCCCTCAAAGGACTTGCTCAAACCTTCATCGGTTGCGAGGTCAATGGAGAAATTGTTCTGGAACACAAAACCGTCGAAGGTTACCCTGAAAAATGGATTTTCTCGCAAGTTAAGCCGCAGTCTTTTCGGTGGCATTCTGAAGAGACACACGATGAAGGCAAAACTTGGATTCTGACGGAGGAAATGAAGATTCGCAGAGTTAATTCAAATGCGCCATGACCTAATTTGCACCCTCGAGGTTTAGTGCGAGCAAAAACCGTAGAATTGAGACGAATCGTCCGCCAATGCTTTCATTATGTGCCTGGCGCACGCAGCTTCAGATAAGGACGAAAAAGAGATGTTACTCGTAGCCTGATTACATGACTGTAAGGTTATTCCGCGGTTTCTCAAATTGGCTGTGAGATCAAGGTGGCCCCAAATACTTTGATTCCGCATTTACAATGACTTTAAAACAAGAATTCGATCAAATTGTTATTTTTGGCGCTGGTTTTCCAAAACGTACAACTGCCGCCAATGATGAAATTCGCAGTCGTCAACCCTACCCGAATCTGCCTCTGCTTCGCCACTACTTATCTCCTTAGAAAAATACCCGTGACGAGTGAGTGCCCTGCGAACAAGGCAGGTAAACTTGCCTCCTCCCTTCTATTCTTGGCAAACAATCATGTGTCAACTTGTTTTTTGCTCCCTTCTTTTGATTTTTCTTAAAAATTTTTTAAGTGAAAAAAACGTATTAGGCTTTAGGTATTCAGATGATAGACATAGCTACAATCTCTGCCTTGGTAACCACCGTAAGCATCATTGTGGGTGTTGGTTTTACTATTCTGGAAATTCGTCATTTCAACAAGACAAGAAAAACAGAAATTATTATGAAAATTTATGATAGATTTGGAAGTAAAGAGATAGTGGAAGCCATGAATAAGGTTGGCGCCTCAAAATTTGAAAGCTTTGACGATTACAGAGAGAGATATGGTCTAACTGACATCACTGAAATCGCCGTGCTTTTTGACGGAATAGGTGTTCTGTTGGAACAAAAATTGATCGACATTGATATGGTTGACCAGCTCTTTGGCACAACCATCTACTTGCTTTGGACCAGAATAGAACCCGTGATCAAAGCCATGAGAAAAGGCCTAGGCGAACCATCCTTCTTTGCTCATTTTGAAAATCTTATGAATAAACTAAACGAGCACAGAAAACAAAGCTAAAACACTTTTTTCCCTCACTCGCACGCCTTTCTTCAGATAAACGTTTTGAGGCAACTAAACAGTTTAGCTTCCTAGAGTTCAGTTTGTTTGTACCTTAGATTGCTGACCGTTCGTTTGATGTAAGATTTTCCTTTGTCGGTTATTGCGAATGTTCCAGTGCTTTCTTTCACGTATTCGTTTTCGATTAGAGGCTTCATTATATGTGAAAAGTTGTCTTCGAAATTGAATTCCCGTCCAACTGTGAATTCTGTGAACAGAGCTGGCATGTAGCTGGGCCTGAATGTCTTTTCTAGAGAATTTACGATTTCTTGCTTGGTTCCCAACTTATCCTCGTGGATCGAGTACATTACCCAGTTTCTGAAGGTCTCAAATCTTCTTTGCTCGATTTGTTTTTCAAAAGGTATCTTAAACTTAGAGAACTCGGTTTTTTCGCCGTGCATAGCCTTATAAGCTTCTCGAGTTAAACCGAAGCTGTCCATACAAATTCTAATGGCTATAAATCCGCCAACAACCGCATCCACCCAATGGACGCCAAAGATGGAGAGAAGCACCCCAACTATGACAGCCAATGAAGAATATACGCTGTTTTTAGAGTCAATTGACTGAGAAATCAAGGCGAGGCTTTGGCTTCTTCTCCCAACGAAACGCTGGTAGAGTGAAAGAGCAAACATCGATATGACGGCTATTAGCTCGATGAAGATTACGACATAGGGTATCGTGATGGGCAGGAATGAACCTGTGAAATTTTCAATTACTGAGGTTATTGAATCATAGAATAGAAAGATAGCTGTTACAAACATTAAACCGATTATTACTATCGTTCCGAGAATTTCCTTTTTGAATTTCATGCCAAACCAAACTACACTCGATGCTACCGTATCGACTGCGGTGTCTGCACCATCAGCGATTAAGCCAACGCTGCCGCTGAGAAAGCCAGCCACAAGTTTTAACACTGCAAGAAAAACGTAGCCAGCCGTCGTATTCCTTGCCGTAGCGGTTGGGCTAAGAATCTGATTTTGAAGTATAGTCGCGCCCTTTTCCATGGCTTTAGCGGTAACTTGGGCCTGTGCTTTGCCTTCTTCGGTTAGCTGGTACTTGGCTTGTTCGGTAAGCTTTAACCATTTTTTGCAAACCAAACCGTCACAGGTTTGTGCGATACCCACGTGTGAGCGTAATTTCTCTGGGTGTTGCGGTTTGTCAAACTGAATTGTTTGCAGAGCCGTATGTTCTTGAAGTTCTTTCAGGCTAAGGGGACCATCTTTGAGCAAAGAGAGCAGTATGAATTGGGACAAATCGTCATTCATTTTACTTTTTCTTTTTTTCTCCATTTCTATTCATTGACGTATCGGTGTGTCACCTTTTTAATATTATCGCAGAATAGATCTACCATACTCATTGAAAAGGTAGGATTAACCTTTAAACGAAGGCAACAATTTGATGATATGCCAAAAATGTATTCATCTGATGAAGCAACCATGAATAGATCCACCTGTGATTGTGCAGAGAACTATCATTGCGAAATTTTCTGAGAACCCAAAAATTATTTACTGACAGTTTTCCGATTTTGAGTTCAGTGTTATTCGATAATTTTATTAACTTTTTTCGACCCTAAATTGCCTAACAATGTAAAAATACGGTTCGAATAGGGTGCAAGCCTAGGAAAGAGAAACGTGTCTGGAAAGATTTCTGTTTTTAGATCTTCTAAAGGGGAAGCAGAGTACTTTGCGGCTTACAACGCTATCTTGAAACAATGGCCCGTTCCTTACGAAGAGATTTATGTTCCTACCAGCCTCGGAGACACCCATGTAATTGCATCTGGACCAAGAGATGGTACGCCCTTACTACTTTTTCATCCATCAGGAGCAGGCGCCACCATATGGTATAGAAATGTTGGCCAACTTAGCAAGCACTTTCGAATTTATGCTGTTGACACAATCGGCGAACCAAACAAAAGCATTCTCACACGCCCTATAAGCAGAAGTCACCAGCGCCAACAATTTGCAGCGTGGATTTCGGATTTACTTAATGGACTGCAAATCGACAAAGCTCATCTAGTGGGCAATTCTTTCGGTGGGTTCCTAGTACTTAATACTGTGCTTCACATTCCCGAGCGAATAAAGAAAGCCGTGCTTATCAGCCCAGCAGCCTCGTTTGTCCAAATATGGTCTTGGTCTTGGCATTTTATGCCATCTATTGGGATTGGACGGTTGACTGGTTCAGAGTGGGCTTTGCTTAGACCGTACAACTGGATTTGGCAAAACTTCCCTGTAGATGATCACATTGCAAAGTTGCGAACTCTTACAGCCTTAGAGGGGCGTCACCGTCACTGGTCTCCATCAGTATTTAATGACGAAGAACTGCGAAAAATTCAAACCCCCATTCTTTTGTTAATTGGCGACCATGAAGTAATTTACAACCCGGAAACAGTTATGCGAAAGGCAAGTCGCTTAGTTGCAGGGCTTAAAGCTGAAATCATTTCTGATGCTAATCACAATGCTGAGTATACTGCCCCCGAAGCAGTTAACGAGAAAATTATTAGTTTTCTTCTTGACCCATAAGGGAGATTGGATTTATCCTTGAGCAGAAGATTTGAGTCTTCGTCATGCTCATCCTGTGCGAGTCTGAGTCTTGTAAGGTTTGAAATTCAAGTTGAGGGGAAATCCCAGCACCTTTTTACCAGTAAACAGATGCTAAATGCTATTTGGACCAGACTCGCCTCAAAGCGCTGGTCAGATCAGAGATGGAGTGGCTTCAAACAGACCTCTGACGGCGATGCATTTTTTCCGAGAATAATTTGGGCTCAATTTCTAAAATTATGCCTAATAATTGGATAAATTTGGAAATGGCACGTCGTGTTAGATTTACACCCACGTTTAAATTCCACATGAAAAATAGCTCTGTTTACCGTTAGTTTTTTTCAGCTTCAGATTGGA
>Ga0335071_10008467_pt1 | contig 10553 bp, 8 predicted proteins | sample Lox_Sample_15_FD_206724 | JGI IMG/M metagenome (GOLD analysis project Ga0335071, IMG submission 206724) | Soil microbial communities from Loxahatchee National Wildlife Refuge, Florida, United States - Lox_Sample_1.5 | ecosystem: Environmental > Terrestrial > Soil > Wetlands | place: USA: Florida...
AGCGCACGAATCGCTGACCAGGCAAGCGTATAACTCTTTCGGGATAGCGGCAAGCCGACGTAGATCACTGTCCGAAAGTTTGACATCTTTCCAGTCTGATGTGACAAGCCATTCTCGCAGTACCTCAGCGCCTTTCTCTGGTCGATCTTGCATGGCAGTCGCCGCGGCCCTGACAAAGGCCCGTGCCTTATCGAAATCCTGGAACACGCTTTCGAACGAGTGAACAATTTCCATCGTGTCACCCATCAACACACAATTCACCAGACCGTGTTCTCGGTCCGTGACCAAGTGCGCCCACTGAGGCGGAGTTAGGCTCTGTTCCTTCTTGTAATAGTTTCGAAAATCGTCCTCGGATATATAGAATTCGAACCCGTTCTCAGTCCTGACCAGATACGGGGAATTCGCGTCATCGACGATTTCCACTATAAGTCCAGGTTCGGCTCCCAGAAATTGCTGATAACGTTCAGACATTCAGTCTCCTTTGCTCTAATTGAAGCGCAATGATATAGGAGTATTCGTACGACGTCTATATCGTTTGATCAATTCAACTTTTTGCATTTAAATTTCCGGTGCTATATGAAAATTGCTCACTCGACAGCAGAAATGTCGTCCAACTACTGATTTGATCTTGACAATTCTACTGCTGCCTCTTACCAATAAATCGCTACTGCCCGCATGCCGGCTTCTGTTTCACGAGGTGCGCGGCCTTGAGCGTTCGGAACAACCAAAACCGACGTGTGGCATGTCATAAAATAGTGACGCTATGCGCAAAGCGGCTCTGGCACGAGAGCCATTGCGTCACCTGAATCTTAAGGAAGGTGTTCTTGCTGGCCGAAAAAATAATCAGAGGCGATATGCGGGCGACCGCCAGACTGATCCGCCGCATCGATGACGGGGAAAAGGGAGTTTTTCGCGAACTGGCTCTACTTTACCGACACTCAGGACACGCGCACATAATCGGGTTTACAGGATCTCCCGGCGTGGGCAAGTCCACCCTGGTAGATCGAGTGGTAACGAAGTTTCGGGAAGACCGCAAAACCGTCGGGGTGCTTGCCATCGACCCCACTAGTCCCTTTACCGGAGGCGCAATACTCGGCGATCGTATCCGAATGCAGAAACACTTTATGGATGATGGAGTTTTTATTCGGTCGCTGGCAACACGCGGAACGTTCGGTGGCCTTACGCGGTCTACAGCGGATGCGATCATCGTTATGGATGCGATGGGAAAAGACGTGATAATCGTAGAGACCGTGGGAGTCGGACAGGACGAGGTGGACATCGTCCACAATGCCCATACTACTGTGCTCGTTACAGTTCCAGGAATGGGCGACGACATTCAGGCCATAAAAGCCGGGCTCATGGAAATCGGAGACCTTTTCGTCGTTAACAAGGCTGAACGTGAAGGTTCTGCCAAAACGGTGCGTGAAATCAGGTCAATGCTGGAGATGTCCGGTGAAAAGTACAAGGACTCGGGCTGGATGCCGCCTGTCATCGCCACAGCGGCCCTGGAAAACCAAGGGATTGAGGAACTTTACCAGGCGATACTCGAGCACCGTCGTCACTTGCAGGCGCACAATAACGACAAGTTGGTGAAACTGGAGAAGAACAGGATACGGAAGCAGCTCCTCGACCTACTGAAAGAAAATCTCATGGAAACCGCCCTGGAGAAATTGGGCGGCGAAGACACCTTGGAGCGGGTGGTAAACGAGATAGTGGCCAGAGACAAAGATCCATACGGCGCAAGCTCCGAACTCGTGGACAAGTTGTTGGGAGGCACACCCATTGGGCGCGAGTAAGGCCCTCCTCAGAACAGACTTCGATCCCGATTTTCTAATGCGGGTATTCACGGTAATCCCCGCATTGTTGATCCTGATGGCCGGCGCCGGGGCGCTGTGGATATACTTTTTCGCACTCTCATTGCTCCCTGCTGGGGAATCGCTCATCGACGTCGCCGGCTTGTCAGCGGACGTAAGAGTGGTCAGGGACGCGAACGGGATACCATACATAATCGGCGAGAGAGAAGAGGATGTGGCGCTGGTTCTGGGGTACGTCATGGCCCAGGACCGCCTGTGGCAAATGGATTATCTTCGGCGCGCGGGCCAGGGCCGTTTGGCTGAAATTCTTGGTCCCGATTACCTCGACGGCGATCACCTGATGAGGGCGCTGAGGGCCTCAATACGGCCCCAAGAGTATCCGGGAAACTTCTCCGAACGTGAGAAAAGATGGCTGGATAACTTCATCCAGGGGATCAACAAATATATTTCAGCTCACGCGAAGAAACCACCTGTGGAATTCTCACTACTCGAATATCGGCCCTCCTTGTTCTCGGCTGATGACATCATGTCCATATGTTTAGCGCTTGCGTGGGAGAGCTCGCCTGCAGTCCGCGTCGATCCTATTCTGACGCGCGTTCTCGGACGCCTGGGTCGAGAGCGGGCGATGGAACTGTGGCCCACCGACCCGGCCGCATCTACCGGATTCGTTTCTTCTGATCTCTCGGGATGGGAACCTTCGGGGCTGCTTTTTCCCAAACTCGGCAATAGCCATGCTCTGGAGCGTGTTCCCGGCTTTCGAGGAGGCTGCCTGTGGGCGCTTGGGCCGGAGCGGAGTCGCAGCGAAAAGCCTGTCGCCTGCACCAGTGTGTATCAGCGTTTGTCCGCACCGGGATTCTGGTATCGGGCACATTTGACTGCCGGTGATTTCCATTTATCGGGTGCTTTCATTCCTGGGGTACCGGCGGCCATTGTCGGCAGCAATATGCATATCACGTGGGGTTGCATCTCCGCGCTTGCTGACGATACAGATCTCTTTATCGAAAAACTGAATATCGAGCCTCCCCAGCGATATTGGAAAATCGACCGCTGGCGGAAGATTGAGGATCTGAACGAGGTAATCCGGACAACGGGCGGCTCGTCAACAACACGGACGATTCGGCTGACAGACACCGGACCTCTCGTATCCGATGTCTATAAAGACAAGGCTCTGTCTCTCCGCTGGACCGCTTGGGATGGACTCGGGTTGATGCCGGCGTTGCTAAGGCTGAACAGGGCCGGGAACGGCGACGAACTTAGGACAGCCCTGAAGCATCTGGTGGCCCCTTGCATGTATGTGGTGTGGGCGGACGATGGTCGTAATTGGGGCATCCAGTTTGCGGGTCGCGTTCCGATCCGAGTCGATTGCAGTGACGGTATTGTACCTCAGCCCGCGTGGACGGGAGTCCATGACTGGTTAGGGTTTATTCCTTTCGACGAGCTGCCGCGTGCTACCAATCCCGCTCTTGGCCTGGCCGTGGCAGCGGACGACCGACCGGGGGGAAGCACATATCCTTATTTCGTAAGCTGCTACTGGAATGATGAGGCCAGGGCGCAAAGAATCATTCAGCTCCTTGAACCAACTCAGGCGCTGCATCGCGAGATTATTGAGAAGCTCCAGAATGACAACCTTTCACCACTGGCTCGCGATTTGACGCCAAAACTATTGAAAGTCCTTGATCGGCAGGACCGAAAAGGCGGAATCGAACAAGATGCCATAAAGCTCCTCAATTCCTGGGATTGGCAAATGAACAAGGAGTCTCCGGCTGCTGCAGTCTTCGCGCTGTTCTACCAGTCTCTTGTGGACGAGGTATTTCGTGCGCCACTGGGTGATCCACTCTACCAGAGCTTTGCAAGCTATCCGCCTCTTGCGTCAAAAGTGATCAGAAAGGTTTTTTTGCATGACCAGACGCAGTGGCTGGCAGGCAGCGACCCCGAGCACGTGCTGGTGAAGAGCTTCCGCAAAGCGATGGTGCGAGGAAGAAACCGTATGGGTGGAGATGTCTCCGATTGGAGATGGGGCCGTATCCATACTGCAACCTTTGTTCATCCACTAACGGTTCGTTCGAGGTTCTTAGAGAGTCTATTCCAGGTCGGGCCGGTAAGTGTCTCAGGATCGGTTGATACTATCAACTGCGGCGGTTGGGTCCAGCCTCAAACATTCCACGTAGTCGAAGGCGCTTCCTTGCGCCAAATATCAGATATGACCGATCCCCCGCAGGTTTTCTCCGCCGGCCCTATGGGGGTTTCCGCGCATTTCTTCTCCAAACATTACAAGAACCAAACCCGGGCTTGGCTTGATGGCCGCTCTTTCCGGGATCCGGTCCAGTTTCCGGATGCCAGGAAATTCGATTCTAGTGCCGTGCTCTTCAAACACCGCGTCGGCCAAATATCAATGGAGAAATGACTTTGCTCCCTCTTCTTTGAGAGCAACGGCTCAGTCTAAGCTGTTCCCATGACCCTTGGTTCCATGAAGAGTATTCCCAATAAGATCCTCGTTGCCACTCGAAATCCCGGCAAACTTAATGAAATCCGGGCGTTGCTGAAACGGACCCCCATCGAATTCGTGTCTCTTGCTTCCTTTCCGGAGTTGCCCGAGGTGGTGGAAGATGGAGAGATGTTCGAGGAAAACGCGTCCAAAAAAGCTCGAATTATGGCGAAGGCAACAGGAATTGTCACTCTGGCGGACGATTCGGGACTCTGTATCGATGCGCTAAACGGACGGCCCGGGGTTTTATCGGCCCGGTACGCGGGAGAAGGCGCTTCCGACGCAGAAAAATGCGCTCGCATACTCTCCGAGATGAAAGATGTTCCTGACAGCTTGCGCACCGCAAGATTCGTGTGCGTGCTGGCGTTGGCTACGCCCGGCGGCGAGGAAAGACTGTTCAGAAGCGCCTGCGAGGGGCGAATAACAAGAGAGCCGCGGGGAGCAGCGGGGTTTGGGTATGATCCGATATTTTACTATCCCGAGTCCGGATGCACTTTTGCGGAAATGGATCCAGAATCAAAAAATCGCGTCAGCCACCGGGGCCGAGCCTTAAGCCAATTGCGTAATTATTTGGAGGAGCTGCTGGTTTGAGCCTGAAATCTCCTTCTGCCGCTCTTGGTCGGTGCGTCCAAGTCCTTTTCCGGCGCCAAAGCAAAATCTACTATGAATTCCGACCCCCCGTGATTAGGGCACTCTTCTGGAGACTCGCAGCGTTCGCAATATGCCATATCTCCGGTCCAATTATCCCCGGCCGCTTCAATATAAGGGCACCGAGTGCTGGTGAAGGATAGGTTAAAATCGTATAGCTCTGAAAACATTTTGATCCTAAGCAGATCGATTCCCTTCCCTCCCGCGTTAAACGAATACGGCCGCTTGGTGGCATAACTGTCCGTGTCTTGCACGGGGTAGAATCCTTCGAATACTAATTCCTGGTCCTTTTGCGGAATGCCGATGCCGGTATCTTTGACTACGAGGATGTACCTGACGCCCTTAACGTCTCCAGTCACCTTTACCAAACCGTGATCGGGAGTAGCTTCTATGGCGTTTCGGATAAGCCCTTCCATGATGGCCTGCAAAACGTGGCCTGGGATCAGTAGCTCTGCCGTGTCATGCAACTGGAAATCGAGAGTAACATTACGGCCGGCTTCTTTGGCCTTTTTCCCGATCGAATCCAAGACCGTGTCACCGAAGTCCTTTACTCTTATACGCTCCAGTTCGTCTCGTCTTGTGGGGAAAGTCTTTTCGAGCCAAGTCCCGAGTATCGAGGTGGCGCGCTGAATCTCCGGGGTATATTCAGTCTGAACTTCCATCAGATCCATTGCGGCCCTCAGAAAACCGGCAATCTGGCGTCTCTCCCACGCGTATCCTGTCATCATGATGCTTTCAACCTGGGCTTCAAGCCGATTGAGGCTCTGAACATGGCGATCCATACGCTCAAGTGACCGTTCAAAATCGTTTATCCCGATCTCGTTGAGCTTTTTGCGCATGTTGATAAGGCTTCCCCTAATAATGGCAAGCGGGGTCCGCAACTCGTGAGACAAGTGATTCAGGATCTTGGATTTAGCCGAGTTGAGATCTTCCAGTTCATGAAACGCTGTCAGCATCTCCTGGAAGAAGATCGAATTCTCCACAGCCATTGCCACGACACCGGCCAGAGAAGCCAGCAATTGAAGGTCATCTTGTGAGAATTGCCCGCCCTTTTTGTTGAAGGCTACCAGCACACCAATAGTTTCCTCTCTGGTGTGCAAGGGAACTGCGAGTTCATTGCGAACTTGAAGACCTGTGCGACTGACAATTGGAGTAAAAAACCTGGGATTGTGAGTTGGGTCGTTCTCCAGTACCGGTTCCCCGGTCTGAAAGACCTGGCCGCCTATGCTTCTTCCAAGAGGCAGCCTGATATCGGAAGTTCGTGGATCCAAAAGCCCTTTATCATCTTGTACCTCGCGCCAATACAGGTCTTGGCGGCGCTCGTCGTAAAGCATGACGCCAGCGGCCTCGCAATCCATTGCTCTTCTGAGTTCTCCGATTACGACTTCGAGCAACTGGTCAAGATCCATGGTCGTTGCCAGGGCCATGCTGGACCTGTAGATCATTTCCAGATCGTCCCTGGATTTTTTTAGTTTTTCATATACGGTCGCATTCTCTATAGCCAGAGCTATACCGCCGGCCATAGCTTCGAGCAGCGCCTCATCTCGTTCAGTGAAATCGCCCCCGAACTTGTTAATGGCCATGAGCACGCCGATGGTCTTATCCCTGGTGTTGAGCGGCACCTGCAGAACATTGCGTTGTATAAAACCTGTTTTCCGCGTAATTTCGCTATAATAACGAGCATCCTTAGAACTATCATTTACCCTGGCCGGCTTGTTGTTCTTGAACACCCAACCAGCTATGCTGCCTTCTAATGGAATTCTCAATTCCTCAGACTGAGGGGCCAAAATCTGTCTCGCGTCCCGCACTCGTCTCCAGTAGAGGTCTCCTCGGTTCTCATCGTACAGCAGGACCCCTGCGCCTTCAGTGAACAGGCTTCTGTTGACCCCATCAACGACAAGTTCGAGCAGTTCATCCAAATCTCGGGTCGAGACAAGGGCCTGTGACACATTGTGCAGAGCGGAAACCTCAAAGAGTTCCCTCTGCTGAGCGTCGCTCGATTGGTCAATGAGTTCGCCCGTAATTTTCTCTAAGTGCCTAACTCTTCTTTGCAGAGCCTCATAAGTGGGCTTTGCCATCCGACATACTCCTTACAGTCAAGACTGCCGGCAGATCATTGAATACACTCGTCTGGACCCTCGATAGCAGCGCGGCATATATCGCGGAAATTGTTTACACCCGTAAAGAATTCTCGCATCATTATCACCCATAGGTACCGACCTTGTCGGGTCAGGCGGAGGACGCCTTTATCGTTAATGAGAGCTCCCCATGAGTTCAGCATGAGGATCTCTTTCCAAAGCGTCTTAATGAACCGACCCCGGAATTTTTTTTCGGCTTTTTCGATGTCCAGAGACATGCCGAAGAGTTTCATCATGAAATAATACTGAATTTGTTCTTTTACCGAGAAATCTTTCTTGGCCCAAATGGGCATTTTCCCTTCGTTCACCGATTCAAGATAATGAGGGATCGAAAAAGTATTTGCAAAACAGGAACCGTTGACATACCCAAACGAACCACTCCCGACCCCTACGTATTCATCGTAATCGACGATGTACTCGTCTATCATGCTTTTTTTACGCGAAAAACACCATGCAGTTCCACCAGAGTAATCATCTCCAAGAATATCCACAATATGCTCATAAAATAACTTTTCCTGCCGGTAGCTGATCGGACCGAATCTCATAGTAAGCTGTCGCCGGGTAGCCTTGGAAACCATAAGAGGATAAAACGTTACTTGCTCGGCTTCAATCTCTTTCAGAATTTTAAGGTCCTCTTCGAGCATCGACAAGGTCTGAGTGGGAAAATTAAACATCATGTCGATATTCAACGTGTCGAAAGTTCCCGCCAATTCCGCCAATCGGTCACGAATCCGTTCACCGCTGCCGTATTTGTGGTAACGCTCAATCTGCTTCAACAGACCGTCGTCAAAACTCTGAACTCCCACTGATAATCTGTTGACTCCGCCGTTTTTTAGTATTTGCACAATGTCATCGGTCAAATGATTCGGGTTCGTTTCCAGGGATATTTCTCTGATACTGAAAGCCTGTCGCAGTTCATCGAGTAGTCTGCCAATTTCGTCCGGCAAGACAGTCGGCGTGCCGCCCCCCACATATAACGCTGCAAAATTGAACCCACAGTCAGCGTAAAGACTCACCTCCCGCCTAAGACCCTTGAAATATTCCCGCGCCACATCTCTGTCCAACGGAAACCTATTGAATGAACAGTACGGACACAACTCCTCACAAAACGGCACATGCACATAGAGAAGGTATTCGTTTCCGGACCTCGGTCGGATTGAGTCCGCATTACTGAAGCGATCGAGTTGCAGGATTCGGGAATGTCTGCGTTTAAGATAAGCTGTGAAGAGACGTTCCACAACCATTAAATCATTCTTTCTCAAAGTCAAAACTCAGACCGGGCCCAGTACCGGGGAGGCGGCTTCTTCGGCATCAGCCACAGAAGCACTATCCCGACAACGAATCCGCCCATATGCGCCCAGTACGCGACCCCGCCGGTATCCTGTTGAGAGCCGAATTGAGCGGCACTGCTGAGAAATTGAAATCCAAACCATAATACCAAATAGAGGAATGCCGGGATCTCCACAAGTCGAATAAATATGAAGATTATCAGCAAAGTTAAGATACGCGCATGCGGAAAGCTTATGAGATACGCCCCCAAAACGCCGCTGATGGCGCCACTGGCCCCTATGGTAGGAACTTTGGAGCCGGGATTGAATCCGACATGGATCAGAGACGCGCCGACTCCGCACAGCAAATAAAAAACAAGATAATTGAAATGCCCCAGCCGATCTTCAATGTTGTCTCCGAAGATCCAGAGAAACCACATATTCCCAATGACATGCATCCACCCTGCGTGCATGAAAATGGACGAGAAAAGCGGCATCAAGGCATTGCCCCAAAATCCGCCGTGATACAGATAATAGTGCGTGAACCTCCAAGGGGTCAAACCGTATTCAATTATGAAGTTGTCAATTCGCGTTCCCAGGGAAACCTCATAGATCCAGATAAGACTGTTGATGACAATTATGAAAAGGGTCACGATGGGCACGGTGCCTGATGGGATGCTATCTCTAATTGGAAACATGAATATCCCCGCTTACTGATTCAGGTAACAAGGCAGGTTCGTCTGGCCCAAGTCTTGGCATCCTCTCAGATTAATTCATAATTCTTTCTCGAAACTCAATGTTTCTTCATTTCAGGGGGCACCAAAGCCAATATAGGCATAATGATGTCGTCAAACGCTCGGGCGGTCAGTGAGGCGGGATACTCGAGCACGAACGGTTTGCCTTCATCGGATGTCGTGACGAGGCGTGGATCGAATGGGATACGGCCTAGGAAACGGAAACCTGTCTCGGCTGCGAGCCGCTGCCCTCCCCCGCTTTTGAAGAGCTGGTGCTCCGAGCCGCAATCGGGGCACACAAACCCGCTCATGTTCTCCACTATTCCAAAAATAGGCATACCGAGGGCCTTGCAGAATCGTATGGACTTCCTTACATCCTTCAGAGCCACCTGCTGAGGAGTAGTGACTATTATGGCCTGTGATCTCGGAGGCGCCATCTGGCAGATAGAAAGCGGCTCATCGCCCGTCCCGGGAGGCGCATCAATAATGAGAAAATCCAGTTCCCCCCAGTGAACTTCGCCTATGAATTGCCGTATCATCTGGTGCTTCATGGGTCCGCGCCAAATTATCGCCTCCTGCGACTGGTCCTTCACAACAAATTCGATAGACATGACCTTGAGGTTATCATTGTAACGCACCGGCACCAGCCCCCGCTCGGACCTGGCAGGTACCAGATACCCTTCAAGTTTCAATAGCGTTGGAACACTGGGACCGTGAATGTCTATATCGAGTAATCCCACCTGCTTGTCCGAAGCCGCCAGAGCAGCGGCCATGTTCACTGCAAAAGTGCTCTTGCCGACGCCGCCCTTGCCTGACAGCACCATCAGGGTGTTCTGAATTCTGGTGAGGCTGTCCGCCACCATCAGGTCCTCGCGGAGTTCCTGGATTTGTTCTCGCGTAAGAGGCGGTTTCTTCTTTTCAACCATGTTCTTCCTCAACGATTCTCATTGAAAATGATACGGAGAATGAACATCAAATTTCCTCGCCAAGAACTCTTTTGGTCTGAGCTTCGAGGATTGGTACTTTCGCCTCGATCGCGGATCAGACAGTTTCGAGTTTGACGCCAAAATATTCGTGAATCAGTATATTACGAAATCCGATGATCTTGGCCCACTCGATATCTTTGTATAGATCTTTGATTTCGTCCGGGAGTCGATTCGCGGCTTCTCCGATCACCTCGAAGTTTCTTATCACCGCATCTTGTGTTTTGACATCACGCTTGAATTCCTCGAATGACATTCCCTCGGTGAACTCACGAATTTTCCGGCACGATCCAAGCATGTCATCAAGATAGAGTCTACAGTCCCTGGGCATAAACGGTCTCCTCCAAAATGGTGGAACGTATTCGCGGTTTAATTGTGTCGGCAATAACGAGGTCAACCGGACGCCCAAACAGATCTTGCAGGAAGAACTTCAAATCGAAGTAATTGTCGAAAGTCGCCCTCTCGAACTCCACAAGAAAATCC
>Ga0335071_10008468_pt1 | contig 10552 bp, 14 predicted proteins | sample Lox_Sample_15_FD_206724 | JGI IMG/M metagenome (GOLD analysis project Ga0335071, IMG submission 206724) | Soil microbial communities from Loxahatchee National Wildlife Refuge, Florida, United States - Lox_Sample_1.5 | ecosystem: Environmental > Terrestrial > Soil > Wetlands | place: USA...
TAAAGCTTTCTTGGTGTTTCTTCCTAAATTCCATGATGTTTCTAGTAGCATCCTTGTGATCAAATCGGATAGAAAGTAGAAATCTCCTGTCCTTGGATCTTTGATCTTCAGGGCAAGTCCGTGTGCCTCAAAGCATTCAATTATCAGCGTCTCGATAAGACGCCGCATCATTACCGCACACGCATCAAACCACCCTTTTTCGTAGGAACCATTTATTTGGAACGCCACTCTTTCGATGTAGCCCCTGGTGTTCTTGACCAGAGCATGAGGCAACACATTCTGACTCAAAGGCTTGGTTCCCTCAGACGGCGGAACGTACCGAATAGGTGCTTCGCGCTGAATTTTCTTGGCAATTTCTAAGGCTCGAACTACTGTTGACTTCATCCGTCACTATTTCCTGTAAATGTGCCGTGCCATGCTCTCGAAGATCTTGTCTATTTGGTCGGGTGTAGCATCCGCAGAAATATGTATCTCCAAGTTAATGTTGATACCTGGCACGATTAGCTCACCATGTCCTTTGGACGGTTCCTCAACGGATTCCTTCTTTGGCTTCGTTTCTGGCAGTCGCGTGTCAGTCTTGTTGGGCTCTTCTTTCCACTTCCTCACGGACTGTCCTTTCGGCGCTTTCTTCTCAGGCTTCCTGGAGACGTCAGCCTCAGATAGCAATATGTAAAAAGCTGTCATTCTTTGTACGGCGCTCTCGCCCGCGCCTGTCTGATTCGCAAACCATCGCTGGACACCCTCCCTGTCCACGGACGGATCAGCGACTGCCGAAATAAGATCATCTGGATAGAGCCTTTTTCTTATTGCCTTACAGACTTCCGAGTACTGGGGATCATCTCGCCACGCCTTTGCCAAATCTTGAGTCTTACCTTCTTCATCAATGAGGCCGATTGCTTTCAAATATGGCAGCACATTTACTCGTGCCGATTTTGCCTGCATACTTAAGGCGGCGGCCAAGTAACTGTCTGTCACAACACCGGGAATGCTCTGTTTAAACTTATCTCGCAGTTTCCACCAGTGAGCTACGGGAAGCATAGGGAAAGAAGGCTTTTTCTCTTGTGCCATCGGTGACTCCTTTTTTTGGAACAGGGAACCCTTTTAAACGGAAGACCTGTTTGAGAATGTTTTCGATACCGTTGTAGAAATTGTGAAGTAGTGCCGCCACTCCGGCAAGCTCAAGTCTGGAGAGAGTCGATAACGGACTGGCAGGTAGCGCAGAGAGCGCATTCTCAATCGCCTCATACTCGGCTTCAATACGAAGACGATGGTCAGGCATCGAGAGGTACGCCCTCCCGTTCGATGAGTTCAACGAAAAGGCTCTTTGTGGACAGGTCTACAACATCGACTGGTTTGGATAAGGCACACAGGAGTTCCCCGTAAAAGGTGAAGAAGTCCTTTTCGTCTATGCCTTCCACCCCAATATCGATGTCGCGGCTTTCCCTATCAGGAGAAAGACTGGATCCGAACAGCAGCACGCGCTTTGCATGGTACTTGGCGGCTATTTCTTGAATTATCTGTTTGTCTCTGTCCGCGATCATTTTCTTTCCAGGTGGAGGAAAATGATGTCGTGAATCATTCTGCCAGGTGTTTAAGCATGCGGCCGTATTTCTTGTTGGTCGCGAGCAAAGCTTCCTGGAATTTCTTCCGGCGAAGTTGATCCCTCACCGGAGACACTATCAGTGTCTGCCCATCAGTGGAGATTTCCAGTGGAGTCTCAGCGTCTATTTTGAGGAGTTCCAGCACGGGCTTGTCAAGTATCAGCGCCAAGCTATTACCGTGTTTGGTAAGTTTCTTGATCATTGGAGACACTCAAAATTCTTTACGTATGTACAATGTATCACCGGCGGGCCGCTGGCGCAAGATTTTGCAGCCAAGAATTCCGTTCTATGCTGCAATGATGTTAGGCTGGACACATTAGGCCGGAATCGCTATCCTCTCCGGAAACAGTCTTTTTCCCTGGACAGACCGTGACCGACCAGAACCTCACACCCATGATGCGCCAGTATCGGGAACAGAAGGAACGCCATCCCGACGCGATCCTGCTGTTCAGAATGGGTGATTTTTACGAGATGTTCTTCGACGACGCGAAGAAAGCCTCAAGAATTCTGGATATAGCTCTGACTACACGCGACAAGAACAAGGAGGAAAGTGTCCCTCTGTGCGGATTCCCGCATCATGCCGCGTCCGGATACATTTCTCGACTTCTTGCAGCCGGAGAACGGGTCGCTGTGTGCGATCAAATGGAAGACCCTCGGCATGCCAAAGGCATAGTTCGTCGAGAAGTGACCAGGGTGCTTACGCCGGGATTAACCGAGGAGCCCGGGATTCTCAAGGCCGAAGAAAATCATTTTGTCGTTTCACTAGTCTCACGGGCAGACCGGATAGCATTGGCCGCGTTCGACTTTTCTACAGGGGATCTGTTGGTGACACAGACTTCGGACTCTTCACTGGCCTCGCAGGAATTGCGACGTCTGGACCCCAAAGAAGTTCTCTTTCCGGAAGGTCTATCCGATCGGCAAAAAATTAAAGCCCTCCTGGATGAATCATTTTACGTTCACCCGGTGGAAGACTGGATGAGTGATCTGCGCACTTGTGCAGACGTTCTCCGCGATCAGTACGACGTCCGGAACCTTGACGGTTTCGGTTTCAGTGATGACTCCCCCCTTACTGTTGCTGCCGGGATTATTCTGAATTACGTCAGGCAGAACAGGCCTGATGCGCCGGCGCATATCAAACCGCCTCGCGTGTATCACCTCGGCAATTATATGGTGCTGGACCACGCCACCCTCAGAAATCTTGAAATATTCAAGAATATTAAGGACGGGACCACCGGCGGAACGCTCGTGCGCCTTTTGGACCGAACGGTCACTGCTATGGGCGCCCGCCTTTTGCGGCAATGGATCGCATACCCGCTGCTGGACGTAAATGAAATCAATCGGCGTAGTGAAACTGTCGAAGCCCTGGTTGAGAATACAGTTTTGCGATCCGAACTGCGGGACGTGCTCAAAGAAATGGGGGACCTGGAGAGGATAGCCGGAAAAATCTCCCTCAAGAGCGCCAATCCTCGGGATTTGGTCCATCTGCGATCTTCGGCTGAGCAAATCCCTTCTTTGTTGAAATTGTTGCAGGGAATCGAGACTGAATTAGGCATCAAAATCAGAGAGATGGATGATCTCTCCTACGTTGCCCACGCGATCAAATCCGTAATCGTAGACTCACCGCCCTGGAACATAAGAGACGGAGGCGTCATCAGGGACGGTTATAACGAAGAACTCGACGAACTGCGCAGTATCAGCCGAAGCGGCAAGGAATGGATCGCAAGCATTGAAGCAAGGGAAAGGGAAGCCGCGGGCATCCCTAATCTGAAGGTGGGATACAATCGTGTATTCGGTTATTACATCGAGGTCACCAAGGCTCATCAGAACAAGATACCTCCGCATTATGTGCGCAAACAGACGCTGGTGAACGCCGAACGCTACATTACTGAGGACCTGAAGGAATATGAGCTGAAAGTCCTCAATGCACAAGACAGGATCCTGGAACTTGAGGAAGAAATCTTTGGCCTCCTGAGAACCAAACTGCTGGAAGTAATCCCCAGGATACAGGCTACTGCAAGCCTCATAGCCACTCTGGACGTGCTTGCCTCGATGGCGGAGGTCGCGGCTGCACGTGGATACGTACGGGCGGAGGTTCATGACGGGGACGAAATCCGGATCGTCGAAGGTCGCCACCCTGTGGTGGAAACCTTCGAACACGGGGAGACATACGTTCCCAATGACATCCTGCTGAATCGGCACTCTGATCAGGTCCTGATTATCACCGGGCCGAACATGGCCGGGAAATCCACTTATCTTCGTCAAGGCGCGCTGGTTGTCATCATGGCTCAGATGGGGAGTATGGTCCCTGCAAAAGAAGCCTCAGTGGGAGTCGTGGATCGGATCTTCACGAGGATCGGGGCAGCGGATTATCTGGCTTTCGGTCAGTCCACATTTATGGTCGAAATGAATGAAACCGCGGAAATTCTACACAGCGCCACTGAGCGTTCACTGGTGCTTCTCGATGAGGTCGGTCGGGGAACCAGCACCTTCGACGGACTATCCATAGCTTGGGCGGTCACCGAGTACCTGCACGACAAGCGAGGCGGCGGCCCTAAGACCATGTTTGCGACTCACTATCACGAACTTGTGGACATTGCTCGCGTGAAAGCCCGAGTTCGGAACTACAATATTGCCGTGAGAGACTGGGAAGGCCGAGTCGTTTTTCTTCGGAAGATCGTTCCGGGCGGTTGCAGCCGCTCTTACGGTATACAGGTGGCGAAACTCGCAGGAATTCCTGTATCGGTCATCGAGCGCGCCCGCGAGATACTATCGGGCCTTGAACGAAACGAGCTGGACTTGAGGGGGCTGCCTGTAATTGCCGGCAGACCGGAGAGCAGCACTGAAGCCGGAGGAGCATTTCAGCCGGAACTGTTCGGGGACTCGAGCCGAGACATAGTAAAGGATTTGGAACAGATCGATCTAAACGATACCACTCCTTTAGAAGCCCTCAACATACTGGCCGACTGGAAGAAGAGATTTTTATAAAGTAGCATAGTAGAAATTGTACTTATTGCACTGCAATTACATTTGAATTTGTTGTCATTTTATGATATCCTCTCTGCGATGGGAGATCTCGCGTGCCGAGTTTCAGATCTCCTATTGTCAGGAGGATGGAAGATGTTAAGCAGAAAGGTGGCAAAGCTAATTGTAGCCGGCCTCTTGTTAATTGTCATTACGTCGCCTGCATCGGCCTATGTAGCATACGACACTCACGTATCGTTTCTGGAGATCGTCACAAAAGATATTCTTAGGCTGCTCCCCAGGGCTATGGGCTCTTATATTTATAATAATCGCTATGATTTTATGCGTGGCATGACTTTCATGACGCGCGATATTCGGGCAAGTACTCTGAAAAACAAAGACCTTGAAGAGATTAGACGGGAAGCATACGCAAGATTGATGCGGGACATCCCGTTCTGCACCGAAGCGTTCAAAGGCGGCGAGTTGAAGCTTGACACTTCGTCCACCAATGTTGCCGGTCGGCTGGGAATGATCGCTTACTCCATCATGCTTGTCAAAATGCCCGCGTTCCCTGATCTTGAATACTTAGAAAAGTTTTCAATGGCCTTGGATGAAATCCTCGTCGACAATCTCATAGACATTTGGCTTTTTTATGATGGGTACGGGGATTTTCATTCGCTCGGCGAGCTTATGGAAAGGCTTCAGCCTGAAGACATGCCCCGATTTAAGCATGTGAGAAATGACTCGTATGCGTCCACAATGAAAGAGGATCCCTTTGTGATCTTCCGTGCGCCCGACAAGTTCAACAGGAACATGTTGATGACCGATGTGGACATGAATTACGTTTATAACAATATAGTGAATAATATCCTCGATGCCTTAGTCTACATATGGAAATGTTCCGGTATGGACTTGTCCCATCCGTCTTATGCCGCGCCTCCTGGAACCGTCATAAAGAGGTTAAGCCGCCGGGCTATGCTCTCCGGTGGGGTCCTCGCCAGGCCTGCTCCGCTTCCTACGGCTCAGGCTCCTGCGCCCGCGGAAGGGGAAGCAGAGGCCGTTCCGGGATCGGAGGCGGCACCGACTGAGGCTGAGCCTGGTCCAGGGAAATAGATAAGTCATTTCGCGTTCGCGCGATTGATTCAGTGGCCGGCGTCTTTGCCGGCCTATTTATTTCCCATGCACCGGCGCGTAGGCCGGCGCCTACTGACGTGACCACGGCAGGTTTCATCTGCATGACGCCAAAGTGAGATTGTTGGTGGGACCGTCCCGCGTTCTGCGGGGAACAGGGATTGGCGTCATCTCTAATAGACAGGCGGGACGCCGGTCCCACCATTGCCTTCTTACAATGACAGAGGAGCGACTAATTCACCGCCCATAACTGAATGCGCACTTCACGTTCCCTTTTCTACTTGACACCCTCGGGAAGACTCAGTAACATCATTCGATTATCAACGAGCGATAAACGCGCACGCAAAGGAGCGTATATATATGGCCGTGAAGATCCGTTTGTCGCGCTATGGCGCAAAAAAGAAGCCGTTCTACCGTGTAATTGCTGCGGACAGTCGCTATCCCAGGGATGGCCGATTTCTCGAAGTGCTGGGCACCTATGATCCGCGTAATAAAAGTGCCGGTATCAACCTTAATTTAGAGGCAATCCATAGCTGGGTTTCGCGAGGGGCTGAGGTATCGGATAGCGTTCGCCGAATCATGAGGCGTTCCACACCCGCCGCCGAAATCCAAGAGTAGGCTGTTTGGCCGGTGCAGTTGTACAGACTCCGGCGGGATCGCTTTTGAACTGAGAGGGGACCGCTATGAAGGAATTGATCGAGTACATCGCCAAAGCGCTTGTGGACAGTCCTGAGGAGGTGTCGGTTTCGGAAGTGGAAGGAGAGGTCACTTCTGTGATAGAATTAAAGGTCGCTAAATCGGACCTGGGCAAGGTCATAGGGAAGCAGGGTCGAACAGCTAGGGCCATGCGCACGATTCTCAGCGCAGCCTCCACCAAAATGAGAAAAAGGGCTGTTCTGGAAATATTGGAGTAGCTTTTACTCGGACGGCTCCCTGAAAGGAGGCATGTACCTCCGGATTCCAAAAGATAACCATGTCCCGTAGGAAGCTCATCGTGATCGGACAAGCGGTCAAGCCGTTTGGGATCAGGGGAGAAATTAAAATCAGCCCTTTCACAGAGACTTTTGAGACTTTCAAACGATCTCCTGCTCTGATTTTTGGCGAATCCCCCCACAAGGTATCGAGAATTCGAATCCACAAAGGAGCCGTGTTAGCATCCCTCGAAGGCATCGATAGCCCTGAAAAAGCGATGCAACTCATCGGGAAACTGGTCAAGACCGAGGAAAAGAATCTTCCGCCGAAAGAGGAGGGCGAGTACTATTGGTTTGAATTGATAGGCATGAAAGTTTCCACTGTCGAAGGCCGCGATCTTGGAGAAATTACGCATATCACGCCCACCGGCGCGAATGATGTTCTCCATGTTATGCGGGCCGGCAAAGAGATTTTGATGCCTATGATCGATGAAGTGATAATGGATGTGGATACGGAAAAAAATACAATGATCGTGAACCCTCTGGAGGGACTGATCCCGGATGATTGATATCCGTGTCCTAACGATATTTCCGGAGATCTTCAAATCGTTTCTCAGTTACGGCAATCCGGCTCGGGCCATAGAAGCCGGACTGATCGATGTTCAGACAGTGGATCTTCGGGAGTTCACGACAGATAGACACCGCACAACGGATGATTATCCATTCGGCGGTGGAACAGGGATGATCATGAAGCCCGAGCCCGTAGTAGCGGGCATTCGGCACTTGCGAAGCGTCATGAGAAACCCGCTTGTCATACTCATGACACCGCAGGGACGGCTGTTTACTCAATCCATAGCAGAGGCGATGGCCGTATCGGAGAGCTTACTTATTGTTTCCGGAAGGTATGAAGGCGTCGATGAACGCATTCGAGCCTTTGTAGACGACGAGATCTCGTTAGGAGATTATATACTCTCGGGTGGGGAGACGGCCGCCATGGTGATAATGGATGCCGTGATAAGGCTCATACCGGGAGTTATCGGCGCAGACAGCCACGGTTGCGGAGAATCCTTCTATAATGGTCTGTTGGAGTATCCGCAGTACACCAGGCCGCGTTTATTCGAAGGAATGGAAGTGCCGGAAGTCCTGTTGGAAGGCCATCATGAGAAAATTCGGCGCTGGAGGAAAAAAATGGCGCTGGCCCGAACCAGGGCCAAGCGTCCTGATTTATTGAGGGACCGAGCCTGCACCCCTGAGGAGGAGAATCTCCTCGAGGAAATCCGCTTGGACAGCCTTTCCAAGCCTACGGAGAAAGACGATGGATGTGTTGAAAATGATTGAACAGGAACATATGAGACTGGACATTCCACAATTCCGCACCGGAGATTCCGTGAAAGTCCACGTGAAAATAGTCGAAGGCGCTCGCGAGCGAATCCAGGTCTTCGAAGGAGTCGTTATCGCCTTGAATCGCAAAAGCGCGAGGACCAGCTTTACTGTGAGGAAAGTATCTTACGGGATCGGAGTGGAACGAGTATTTCCGTTGCATTCGCCTATGATCGACAAGATCGAAGTCGTAAATCACGGGCGAGTCCGACGTTCCAAGCTGTACTACCTCCGAAAACTCAGAGGCAAGGCTGCTCGTATCAAAGAACGAGTGACAAGAGTCAGTCAATGAGACCTTTCATGGCAAGACTTTTCCTCATGAGAAACATCCTCCGTAGGCATTTGTAACCGCGAACGCGCTGAAGCAGTCCTTGGTTCGTCCTCTCGGACCCCGGATCGCAGTCCGGGGCAGACTCTGATCCGCTAGCGGCCGACGTCCTTGTCGGCCCATTTGTTTCCCGTGCACTGGCGCCCGCGTCTTTTGCGGTAGCGGGTGCCTACCAATGTGGATATTCCCCGAAACAACTTCAGACAGCAGAAAATCAACGGGTGCCCGCGTAAGTGGCTGCTTACCGATCATCCGAGGAAGATCTTCCCAAACAAATGATTTTGTAATATAACGCCGCCGAGAATTTAGGGAGAATTCATATCCTTGAACGTATGGTCGTGCGGTTAGTTGCGTAGAACCAAATCACCAGATTCGTGTGGGCCGAGCAGTCGATTCGAGGATGAGGCTGCGGCTCAAGGCGCCTGCCGGATTGCAGGCGTGGATGAGGCCGGACGAGGTCCTCTTGCCGGCCCCGTGGTCGCCGCGGCTGTTGTGCTCTCGTCTTACCATCTGATTCCGGATCTCAACGATTCCAAGCTCTTGACATCCTCGCAGAGAGAAGATCTGTTCCACCGTATTCAGGCAAAGGCTTTGGCCATCGGCGTCGCAAGCGTCGACTCGGATGCAATCAACGAAATCAACATCTTTCAAGCCACTCGCAGCGCCATGTCGCAGGCTGTGTGCCGGATCAGCCCCCCGCCTGACTATCTTCTGATAGATGGTCCGATTTCAATTGACCTGGACCTGCCTCAACGTGGTGTAATCAAGGGCGACAGGCTCTCTTTTTCGGTCGCGGCCGCGGGCATAATAGCCAAGGTAACCCGGGACAGGATCATGATGGAACTCCACGAACAGTACCCGCAGTATGGTTTCGACAAGCACAAAGGTTACGCTACGCACGCTCATAGAGAAGCCATCCTGCGCTACGGGCCGTCACCGGTTCATCGACGGTTTTTTAAAGGAGTTGCTGAGAGCCTACTCCCTCTGTTTTCCAAGACCTTTTGATAGCGGTTCGCGATTTCGTGCTTGAAATCCATGGCCCGGCAGAGACGCCGGGCCCTACCATTAATGGTAGCGACCGGCCTCCGTGCCGGTCTGCACCTGTGAAATATTATGGGAAAGCGTTTCCGTAACCAGGCACGTCGATGAATGCCGGTCCCGCAAATTCGATAGAAACTGAGGCCACTCTCATTGTCGCTTCCGACAATCCGGAAAGCATCCTGAGCCTGGTAGGTGGGATCACTTCCATAGGCGAGTATGCGGTTGATCCCTCCGGCGATTTCAGTATCAATGATTATTATTTCGACACTCCGGCCGGAGACCTTGCCGGGCTGAGATGGGCATTCAGAATCAGGCGTGTGGGCGGGGAGACGAGGATTACCTTGAAGGGTCCTTCTCGAAAGATCCAGTGGGGCGGGGTGGAACGAAGTGAGATTGAAATGTCCTGGTCTTTCGAAGCATTCGAGAAAGTGATCAACATGCTGTCAGGCCATGGTTTGGCGGTTTCTTTGCCTCACGAACGGGTGATAGCGGATGATCCCCTCTCGGCAGTGCACGCCACAGGACTGATAACGATCCAAATGCGCGAGACTGCAAGGACCATCCGCAACGTCGTAGCTGCCGGATCGGACCTCACCCTCGCTGAACTCTTGCTCGACACGGTGGCTTATCACTTCGGTCACCAAGTTGTACGGCATCACGAGACGGAAATAGAAGCCAAGACAACGGAAAGTGCTTCGTTGGTGCGAACCGTCGCGGAATACCTGCTGAATCTGTGCCCAAGAGAGTTGCGGGTCTGGTTCCACAGCAAACTTGCCACAGGCCTGGCTATCGAAACGCTCTTGAGCAGCGGACGTTTGAAGAACCTGCTTCGTGGCCCCCATTTGATACCGGCCGCCTACGATGTAATTGAGAAATATCTCGGCGAGAACAGGCCGCAAGGGCAGGCCCAGAGTCAATGTGATTGACAAATCAATCAAATATTGTTACACAACCCCATCATGCGGCACTATCAATCGGTACCGGATCTGAAGAAGGAAAAGGAGGCTGCAATTTTTGACGCAGCTTGCCGGGTCATTCGCGAAAAAGGTTACCATCAAGCACGTATCACCGATATAGCTCAAGAAGCGGGAATTTCCTACGGCCTCGTCTATCACTATTTCAAAAGCAAAGCGGACCTGTTTGACTCAATTCTCAATGAGTGGTGGAATGGCCTGTTTTCAGTTATGGACCATCATGAG
>Ga0335071_10008469_pt1 | contig 10551 bp, 11 predicted proteins | sample Lox_Sample_15_FD_206724 | JGI IMG/M metagenome (GOLD analysis project Ga0335071, IMG submission 206724) | Soil microbial communities from Loxahatchee National Wildlife Refuge, Florida, United States - Lox_Sample_1.5 | ecosystem: Environmental > Terrestrial > Soil > Wetlands | place: USA...
CGGCGCATTTATCTGCAAGGCCGGAGCATGAATGATAACGTGGAAATCGCTCATCAAATCGGCTATCTGAAATTTAATCCGCGCATTCTGGTGACTGATAACGAATTGAATCGCTTGCCGGATAATAAAGTGATGATCATCGGCACGGGCGCGCAAGGCGAATCCAATGCTTTTTTGGCCCGCGTGGTTTCGCATGAACACAAAACAATCGAACTCAAGGAAGGCGACACGGTAATTTTTTCTTCTTCGGTTATTCCGGGCAATGAACGGACGATTCAAAGTTTAATGGATATGATCACCCGCCAGGGCGCTGATGTCATCAATTACGAAATGATGGACGTCCACGCGGGCGGCCATGCCAAGCAGGAAGACTTGAAATTGATGATGCGCTTATTGAAGCCGGAATATATTATGCCGATCGAAGGCAATCATTATATGTTGAAAGCCGAAGGCGCCTTGGCGGAAAAAGTCGGCATTCCCCGCGAAAAAATATTCATCGCCGATAACGGCCAAGTGGCTGAATTTTCCAAAAATGCCGAAGGCAAGACTGTCGGCCGCTTGACTCGCGAAAAAGTGATGACCGACTACGTGATGGTCGATGGGCTGGGCGTGGGCGATGTTTCCAATATCGTTTTAAGAGATCGCCGCGTCATGGCCGAAGACGGGATGATCGTCATCATCGCCACGATCGATTCCGAACACGGTAAGACGATCGGCAATCCGGATATCATTTCCCGCGGTTTCGTTTATATGAAAGACAGCCGCGAACTGATCGAAGCGACCCGGATGAAAGTGAAAAAATTGGTGGAGTCGCACGATTCGCGCACTTCCGCCGATGTCGATCACATCAAAAACCGCATCCGCGACGAGGTCGGTCAATTCCTTTTCGGCAAAACCAAGCGCCGCCCGATGGTGCTGCCGGTCGTGATCAAAGTCTGATCATTCGGATTTTTTGCAAGCCGCTTCAGCAGCTTATCCTGAAGCGGCTTTTTTTTGAACAAACTTCGTGCTATAATTAAATTATTACGATCCAAGCGGCGATCAATTTTAATATTAAAATCGGCGATTGCTTTGCCATGGCGCGGCAATCCCATCGAATAATAAATTTTTTATGCCCGGCCAGATCAAAATATTGTTAGTCGACGATGATCCGATGGTAGTCAGGATGTATCAAAGAAAATTAACGTTGGATGGTTTTAATCTCGCTTTGGCTTATAACGGCGAAGATGGATTGGCGGCGTTAAAAAAAGACCAGCCGGATATTATTCTGCTGGATATTATGATGCCCAAGATGAATGGCATCGAGATGTTAAAAAAAGTGAAAGCCGATCAAGCAACCAAGAATATTCCGGTGGTCATTCTCACCAACCTTGGCGATCGCGAGGAAGACATTCAAAAAAGCCGGGAACTGGGCGCCTGCGATTATTGGGTAAAGGCGAATACTCCCCTGAAGGAAATAACCGAGCGAATCAGGAAAATTTTGGCCGAAAAAATTTGCTAAGCGATAAAAGCGGATAATATTAATTTTTTAAATATAAAAAAATGAATAAAAAAATTTTAATCGGTACGGCGATCGCCATTGTTTTGGTTTTGGCCGGAAGCGGCGGATATTTTTGGCTGATGGCCAAAAAACCGGTAGAAAAAATAAACGCGGTCACTCCGCCGGTAAGCGGCGGCGCGGCCTCGAAAATCGTGGCTTACGTCGGCTATTCGACCGCCCAGCCGTTTTGGGTCACGCTCGGCGCGGATATTAAAGCGGAAGCGGACAGAAAAGGTTTAAAATTCGTTGATTTGACTCCGCAGACGTTGGATCCGCAAGAACAGAAGCGGCTGCTGGATGTCGCCGTCAACAGCGAGATCAATGGAATTATTTTGGGCGGCGGCGGCGATCCGACGGTTTTGAAGCAGGGACTTGATAAAGCCTTGGCGCTGGGCATTCCGGTCATCACGGTCGATACGGAGATAGATCATCCGGCCGTAAAAGGATTTATCGCGACGGATAATTTCGCCGGCGCGGTTTTGGCCGGAGATTATATCGTCAAAGCCACCGGCGGCAAGGGTACGGTGCTGATTTTGGGAGGAACTTTGAATCATCCCAACGGCGACGCTCGCCGAGACGGAGTCAAACAGGAAGTGGAAAAGGCGGGGATGAAAGTCATTTATCGCCAGGCCGATTTCGCCGAGCAGGAAGCTTATCAGGATACGGAAGAAGAATTGAGCAAACCCAATGACATCAGCGCTATTTTCGCGGCTTGGGATCCGGGAATTCTCGCCGCCGACAAAGTCGTTCAGCAGAAGAAATTGCAGGGCAAAATTATCATGTCCGGTTTTGACGGGTTGCAGCCGAATCTGATCGCGATCAAGGCCGGCGACATTTCTTCCGACCTGGCTCAGCCGATCGAACAAATCGGAACCAAAGGGGTCGATATGATCGTCGATCTGCTCGCCGGAAAACAGGTTCCCAAAACAACGTTGATCCCCGGCTTTTTGATAACCAAGGATAATGTCGATAATTACCTGAATAAATAAGATTGATGTCCATCAAGATAAAATCAATCCGCACTAAAATACTCTTGGCCATCTTCGTGGTTATTTTCGTGCTGCAATTCGTCAGTATCGCCATCCAATATTATCAGAATCGTTCGCTGCTCATCGTCGCGATGGAGCAGCGAGCCACGATCTCGTCGGCCCAGGTTTTTTCGGATATCTCCGGCAGCTTCAAGGATCTGAATGACGTGGCGGACAAGAAGAATTTTTTATCGGTCTATGTCAATTTAAGGAGCAATATAATTTTCCCCAATTTATTGGCTCAAGTGCAGGATTTGAAAAACGTTTATTTCGTCGATGACGGCGGCAAGATCATTGCCGGAGATAATTTGGGAAAACCGATCGACGCCAGCGCCTTAAAATTAGTCGCGGGACAAAAACTTAATTCCGCGGAGACGGATAATCGCGTCATAACTTTCGTGCCGTTCAAAACGGACAACAGTTTTTTCGGCGGGCTTGTTTTCTATTTTTCCGATCAGAGCATCAGCCAGCAGGAAAATTCGCTGCTGTTGCGCTCGGTGGCCACCTTGCTCGTTTACTTGATCCTCGGATTTCTGGCCACTTTATTCGTGTCCAGGAAAATTACCGAGTCGATTAAGAATCTTCTCAAGGGTACGCAGGAAATCGCCAAAGGCAATTTGAAATATATCATCAAGATCGAATCAGACGACGAAATAGGCGATTTGGCGGGCAGCTTCAATTTGATGACCAAAAAATTGCTGACCTCGCGGAAAAATATCGAAGATAAAGTCAGGGAACTCTCGGAAGAACACGGAAAATTGTCTTCGCTGGTCGAAAGCGTCAAATTGGGCGTGATTATGGTCGATTTAAACCTTAATGTGGTGATGGCCAATTCGGCCGCTAAAAGAATTATGGGAAAATCGGCCGACGATCCGATTACCTTCATCGATCTCGCTGAAAAGATAAAAAGCAGCCTGGATATTTCTCAAGCCTTAAGCTTTTACGTTAAAAGCGGCAAATCTTTGAATGTCCAGGAATCGGTCATTGATGAACGTTATTATCGGCTTTTCATGTCGCCGGTGCGGGATATCATCGAAAAAATATTTATCGGCGCCGTGGTGGTGATGGAAGACATTACCGAGGAAAAAAAGCTCGATAAGATGAGGTCGGAGATCATTTCCATCACTTCGCATCAGCTGCGCACGCCGGCGACCATCATCAAGGGAAATTTGGAAATGGTTTTGGGCGGAGACGTCGGGAAGATCAACGCCCAGCAAAAGGAGCTGCTTGATGATACTTTTTTGGGCAATCAAAGAATGATCAGCCTGATCAATGATTTGATGGATGTCGCCAAGATCGATGAAGGCAAGTTCAAGCTGGCCATGGAACCGGCCCAGCTTGAGGATGTGGTCGTTGACGTGATCAAGGAAATTTCGCCCTTGGCCAAGGAAAAGAAAGTCGAGCCGTCTTTCGTTTATCCGGCCAATCCTTTGCCGCCGGTAAAGATTAACCGGCAAAGGGTGAAACAGGCCATTCAGAATATCGTCGACAACGCCGTTAAATACAGCAGCGCCGGAGACAGCGGCAAAGTATCGCTGGACATTCAGGAAGAGACGAAATTTTTGGAATTGATCGTCAAGGATAACGGTATCGGCATACCTGAAAAAGAGCAGGATAAAATTTTTGAGAGATTTTCCCGCGGGTCGAATTCGACCAAATTGGATCCGGGCGGTGGCAGCGGCCTCGGCCTTTACATTGCCAAGGCGGTCGTGGAACAGGGCGGCGGCCGAATTTGGTTTGAGTCGAAAGAGGGAGTCGGAACCACTTTCCACGCCACCTTTCCTTACAATTGATGTTCGCGGATTTTTAATTCATAATTTGTGAGAAAAAAATGACTACGTCGGCAAAAAAAATTTTAATCGTCGAAGATGAGCGCCTGATTGCCAAACCGCTGGCGCTGAAGTTGCGCTTCGCCGGTTTTGAAGTCGCGAATGCTTATGACGGAGAAGAGGCGCTCCTGATTTTAGAAAAAGAAAAATTCGATCTCATCCTCTTGGATTTGCTGATGCCGAAGGTCGACGGATTCGAATTCCTTTCCCGCCTTAGGTCGCGCGGCGATCAGACCTCGGTCATCGTCGCTTCCAATTTGAATCAGGAAAAGGATATTTCCCGCGTTTTGGAATTGGGGGTTACCAGCTATTATGTTAAAACAGACACTTCTTTGGATGAAATAGTCGACAATGTGAAAGCCGCTCTGCGGATGGCTTAAGCATGTTTTTTCAACGGCGGCCGGCTTCTTTTGACCGCTTTTATGACTTAAAATTAGCGCAAAAAACCGCCCTTGCGGGCGGTTTTGTTCAATTCTTTACTCATTATTTTCCTCCTCGCTAAGTTCGGAATTTTTTTCTTCGCGCTCGCTTTCTTCTTCGCCGCTTACTTCCCGCTCCTCGACTTCTTCATCTTCGATCTCGCTATATTGTTCCAGTAATTCTTCCGTAAGCGCGTCAAGATCGTCTTCTTCGGAAAGGCGGCCGATCTCATAATAATATTCGATGCTCTCTTCGATAAAATCGCGGAAAGCCTCGCGGCTGAAATTGCCGGCTTCCCGCATCTTGGTTCTGGATAATTCCAGAATCATCTGAGCTGTTTCGTTCATATGGATATTATGAGATGGTTACAAAACTATTACTTCGTCTTGGACGAAAAATCCTAAATTTCGCTTAAAAATAGTTTTGTAACCGCCTCTATTTATTAGTTAGCCGCGGCTGATTGTTTTCGACGCTATTAAGATTTTTTAGCCTGATTGCTCGATTTTGAGTATTTTTTTCACTTCTTCCAATAGCGCGTTTTTGCCAAAGGGTTTTTCCAACACTCCCTTGATCATGTGGGTTTGATTGAATTCTTCAAGCAGCTCGTGCAATTCCGGCGAAGTCACCGGCAGGGCCGAAATCAGCAAGACCGGGATTTTTTTTATCTTATTATCTCCGGTCATCTCTTGGCAGACATCCAGGCCGCTCATTCCCGACATCATAAAATCAAGAATCAGCAGATCATAGTCGGGATTAGCCCTCATTTTTTTTATCCCTTCATGGCCGCTGTAAGCGGCATCGACATCGGCGGTCAGCTCCGCCAGAAAAGCTTTGACGGTGGTTACGGTGTAAATTTCATCGTCGATAATCAAAATTTTCATATATTTAACGTTTAAAGCATTAAGCGCGCAAGCGTTATTTTTTAATATTCGGATCAGCCTGATTCAAGGGCAAGGTAAAATAGAAATTCGAGCCGTGGCCCGCTTGGCTTTTTACGCCGATCTTCCCGCCCAGATAATCGATATTCTGTTTGCAAAGATACAAGCCCAAACCCATGCCTTCGCGCGAGCGGGAGGCGGAAGGTTCCAGCTGGGAAAATTTTTGAAACAGCAGATCCTGCAGTTCCGGCGGGATGCCCCGGCCTTGATCGATAATTTCCACTTTAGCCGTTTGCGCGGTCGGTTGGGAAAGGGCGATGGTGATCGTCTGGCCATTCGGCCCGTATTTAACCGCGTTGTCGACTAAGTTGAAGATGATCTGAGAAATTTTTTCCTTGTCGCTGGCGATTTTTATTCCTTGGCCGGCGATTTTAAATTCAATTTTCGCCTTTGTTCTTTTGGCCAGTTCTTGCAGCGGCAATCGCTGGGCCAGGAGAAAATCATCCAGATTAAAAGTATCCGGCGGATTTTTCAGGCCGGCGCGTTTGCTCCGGGAAGCGGTAAGGATTTGCCTGATCAGACTGGCAAGCCTTTCGGCTTGTTCATGGATGATGTTGACATAGCCTTGGAATTCCGCGGGCAACAGTTCTTTTTTCTGGCCCATTACTTCGGACAGTCCGATGATCGGGATGAGCGGCGTTTTAAGTTCGTGGGTGACGATATTCATGAATTCATCTTTCATCCGATTCACTTCCTGCAATTGGCTGATTCTGATTTCTTTGTCAGTGACGATTTTTTTTGTTCTGATCAGCCGTTCGTTATAATCGCGCAGCTGTTTGATGTTGTTATTCAAGGCGATTACCATCGAGTTGAAAGAATTGGCCAGGCTGGCGATTTCGTCGTTGCCGCGCAGGATATTTTTTTCCACGATCGCGTTCAAGTTGCCCCGTTCGATGACTTTGGCCAGCGCGGTTAATTTTTTCAGCGGCGAAACCAAATGGCGGGAATAGGCGACGGCATACCAAAGACATCCCAGGCAGGTCAGCAAAAAAAGGACGATCCCGAAAATTTCGCTGACCAATTCCGTAAAAGCGATGTTGGCCTGCACTTTTTTATTGTATTCGAGTTCGGCCAAGAGCAGGGTGATAGCATTATCTTTGACGAAGTCTTTATTGTTATTCGCGTTGTTGTAGAGATCGAGCGCTTGCAGGAAGTTGCCGGCCAAATTGGCTTTGACGCCATTATCGCAATCAGAAATAATTCCGTCAATGGTGTTTTTCAGGCCGGCATAAGCCGTGATGCTATCGCCGTCGGTGATGTTGCGGTCAAGTTTTTGCAGGGTGGCGTCCAGAACTTTGCGCTGATCGTCGTATAAAGCGAGCGTCGAAGAATTATTGCTTTTAATGTAATCGTATAGGGCCGTGACCAGATCGTCGCTGGATTGGATCAGGCTGTATTCCGATACTTCGGTATCGGTTAAAGACTGGTATTTTTTGACGATGATCAGGTGCAGGCCGACAAAAAAAGCTTCCGCAATCAGCAAAACCGCGATAACGATCAGAAAAGCGCTGATTAATTTGGCTTGCAGGCTGGAATTGCGCATTGGCAGTCTATTTCGCCGACGTGCCATAGACTTCCTGGTAAGTATGGAAGCCGTCTTTGATCACCGTAGTCATCAGATTGTCTTTAGTGACCAAGGTCGGGGTAATGAAATAAGAAGGCACATTTATTTTTTTATTGTTAATGATATTATTGACCGACGGGGTTTGTCCGTTGATCATGGCGACTGCCGCTTCCGCCGCCGCGTCAGCTTCGTTTTTAATCGGCTTGTAGACGGTGGAAGTTTGCGTTCCCTGCGCTATTCTCTGGCAAGCCGATAACTCGGCGTCTTGGCCCGAAACCGGAACTTTGCCGGCCAGGCCCGCTTCGGCCAAAGCCTTGATCGCTCCCAGGGCGATTTTGTCGTTGGCCGCGACCACGGCATCGACTTTGGTGCTGGTCGCCAAATAACTTTTCATCGCCGAGTAGGCGGCATCGGTTGCCCAGTGGGGAATAAAGCGGTCAAAAACCAGTTTGATATCGCCGCTGTCGATTTTGGGCTGGAGCACGGACATTGCCCCTTGCTTTACCAGGAAAGCATTATTGTCGGTCGGCGAACCGCCCAAGTAGACGAAGTTGCCGCTGCTTTTTGCGCTCACCACGCTTTGCGCCTGCAGCGCTCCGACTTTCACGTTATCGAAAGAGACGTAGAAGTCCAGATCGCAATCATTGATCAGGCGGTCATAGGCGATGATTTTAATTCCTTGGTCGTGGGCTTTTTGGATTTCCGGCCCAAGTTTGTTGGAATCGGCCGCGACGACGACGATGAGTTTGATGCCCTGGCTGATCATATTCTCGATTTGAGAAATCTGCGTGGCCGGGTCGCTGTCGACGCTGGTTTGCAACACGTCGACTTTGGCGCCAAGCTGTTCGGCGCGCTGGACGAAGAGATCGCGGTCAGTGTGCCAGCGGTCCGCGACCACGGCGCCCAAAGAAAAGCCGATCACCGGAGCCGCTTTCGGCTGCGTTGGCGCCGGTTTTGACCACCAAATCCGGTAATAGACGACGGAAATTCCGGCGATAACCACTACCAGGATGCCCAAAACGATTAGAATTTTTCGCATAAATTTAGCGGGTTATTTTGTTAATAATCGAGTTGATTACCCGATTTGATTATACCATGTTGGAAAATTTGCTTCAAAGTTCCGGAAGAATTGCTTGAAAAAATTCGATTGGTTCGCTTTGTCCGGATTGGTTTGATTTTTTTCGTTAAGTATTATAAGATTATCTCAATTATCGGTTAAATTGCCAGTAAAATGTCTTTATCCATCGGCATCGTCGGTTTGCCCAATGTCGGCAAATCCACCTTGTTTAACGCGATTACCAAAAAGCGGGTGGCGGCGGAAAATTATCCGTTCTGCACCATTGATCCCAATGTCGGCGTCGTCAAAGTTCCTGACGAACGGCTTTTGGCATTGGCGGAAATTTCCCATCCGGCGAAAATTATCAACACGACGATCGAATTCATCGATATCGCCGGTTTGGTCCGCGGCGCGAACGAGGGCGAAGGCCTGGGCAATAAATTTTTATCGCATATCCGCGAATGCGACGCCATCTGCGAAGTGGTGCGCGATTTTGAAAATTCCGACATCGTTCACGTGGCCGGAAAAATAAATCCTGATGAAGACAGAGAAACGATCGACACTGAATTGATTTTGGCGGACTTGGCCATGGCGGAAAAACTTTACCGCAACGCCGAGTCGGCGGCCAAGAGCGGCAAAAAAGAAGAAATTAAATTAAAAGAATTATTCGGCAAAGTTAAGGGCGCGCTGGAGGTCGGCCAGCCGATCCGCAAACTGGAAATGGACGAGGAAGAAAAAAAGATCGTCAAGCAGAATTGTTTTTTAACCGCCAAGCCGATTATGTATGTCTTGAATATTTCCGACACGGAAACGCCGGTGGATTTGGCCAAATGGCCGCAGAATACCATTAAATTAAACGTGAAATTGGAGCAGGAAATCGCCGCGCTTGCCGAAGAAGAGCAGTCGGAGTATATTGAGGAGCTGGGTTTAGAGGAAAGCGGCTTGGACAAATTGATCCGCGAGGCCTACCGTTTGCTCGGCTTAATCACTTTTTTTACCACCGGGCCGGACGAAACCCGCGCCTGGACCGTGCGCCGCGGCGCGACCGCGCCTGAGGCGGCCGGAAAAATTCACTCCGATATTGAAGAAGGGTTTATCCGCGCCGAAGTGATCGGCTGGAAAGAATTTGTCGCCGCCGGCAGCGAAGCGCGCGCCCGCGAAAAAGGCTTGATCCGCACCGAGGGCAAGGATTATTTCATGCAAGATGGCGATGTCGTAAATTTTTTACATAATAATTAGTTCTTTTTCCCAGGCAGGATCGAAAATTTATCTTAGCCAATGAAGGAGGGGGTTAGATGATCAAGATATTTAAGGAAATAGAAGCACAGCTGCAAGTTATTGCCGCGGGAGAGCTGGCGCCGCCGCGGGTGCCAGTTCCTGAGAAGAGAAAAAAAGGAGTAAGAAAGCTTGGCCCGCTGCCGTTGCGATTGAGGCAAATTTATGCCTTGAACGAATTTTATCTCGCGAATTTGTCTCACGAAGCCGTGCGGCAAAATCTCGGCTTGAAGGATAGTCTGGCAAGAAAGCAAAAGATCGTTTTGCAAGTCTACCTTGATGGCCTGCGGCGGAAATACCGATCTAACGATGACGTTTCCGTGTATGAGGATTGGATAGTCAGGCGGGTAAAAATTTAAAATGACCCAAAAAACAGACAGGATATTTGCAAAAGCGATGGCTCGGGCCACCGCTTTTTTATTTTTGCTTGAGAATGACGATTTCCCGCCAGACTTTTTGGCCGGGTCGGCCGTAGACGATCGTGCCGCGGCGGGTGGTATGGAGAATTGATCGCAAATTTTCCGGCAAAGGATTGATCACTTGCCAGCCGTCCAAATTCGGATTTAAGAAATGCCAATCCGGGCGATCGCCTTCGGCGCGCACCGGAAAGATGATCACGATCCGGCCGTCCGCCTTGAGAATTTTTTTAAACTCGGCCAACGACGCGGAATATAATTTTTCCAGTTCAATTTTATTTTTTACCGGATCGAATTTTCCGCGCTGGGGGCCGAGATACGGTTCGGTGACGATCGCGTCAATGGAATTTAATTTTATTTTTTGCGCAAGCTCGGACGCGGGAATGTTAAATAATTTGAAATTTGTCCCGAGGCTATCTCGGGATGCCGACTTTACGTCGGCATAATTTTCCCAAAGCCACTGGAAATTTTTTTCCGTGTCGGC
>Ga0335071_10008471_pt1 | contig 10550 bp, 9 predicted proteins | sample Lox_Sample_15_FD_206724 | JGI IMG/M metagenome (GOLD analysis project Ga0335071, IMG submission 206724) | Soil microbial communities from Loxahatchee National Wildlife Refuge, Florida, United States - Lox_Sample_1.5 | ecosystem: Environmental > Terrestrial > Soil > Wetlands | place: USA: Florida...
GCCCGAGGCCGCCGATTGCGCGAGCGCGCCGAGCGCCTGCTCGACGTTTACGCGCGCGGGCCGTTCCGGGGCCGCCGGCCTGATCGGAGCGTCTGCCGCCGGAAACGGCGCGGAGGCGGCTTTCTTCGGCGGCGGCATGAGGCCCGAGAGCGTCTCCTCGAGACGCTTCTGGATTGACGGGTCCGGCGCGGGCCGCGCCGGGGGCCCGGACGACGCGACGAAAGCCGGGTTGGTCGCACCCGACGGGCGCACGACCGGCGCGCCCGGAGGCGAGATGATCGGCGACGGCATCGTGTCGTTGACGCCGCCCTCGCCGAGGCCCGTCAGAACGTCCGAGAAGATGTCGTCCGCCGAGAGGAGCGGCATGGAGGGGTCGCTCTTGCCCGAAGGCGGCGCCGGATCGAGGGCCGGGCGCAGCCCGAGCGCCATCGCGACCTCCGCCTGGAAGACTTCCTCCGTGAAGGGCTTCTCGAGGATGCTCGTCGCGCCGACGCGCTGCGCGTCCGCGCGCTTGTTGCGGCCCTTGTAGCCCGACATCATCAGAAGGATCGGCGGGGTCGGCCCCATGGCCTGCATGGCCTTGATCACGTCGGGCGTCCGCATCTTCGGAAGCACCGACGAGACGAGGACGAGGTCGGGGCGGGACCGGCGATAGGCCTCGAGGCCTTCCTCACCGTCGCGCGCGGCCACGAGCTCGACGTCCGGCTGCGGCAGGAGGTAGCCGCGGATACGGTCGAGGTAACGAGGCTCGTACTCGATCAGCAGGAGTTTCATTTTCCGGAAAAACCATTATGGCCCGCAGGCCCGGGGTGTCAACGAATCCCCGCCCTGCTAGACTCTGCGGCCCCGAAGAGCCCGCCCGCCGCGGATTCGCGCGCCGCGGACTCGATCATGTCGAGGTGAGCTCATGTCCGGACACAGCAAGTGGAGCACGATCAAGCACAAGAAAGGCGCCGCAGACGCCAAGCGCGGGCGCCTTTTCACGAAGCTGATCAAGGAAATCACGATGTCCGCCAAGGTCGGAGGCGGGATCGTCGAGTCGAACCCGCGCCTGAGGTCGGCGGTCCTGGCCGCCAAGAAGGCGTCGATGCCTTCGGACAACATCGACAAGGCGATCAAGCGCGGCACGGGCGAGCTCGAGGGCGTCACGTACGAAGAGCTCACGTACGAGGGTTACGGCCCCGGCGGCGCCGCACTTCTCATCGAGGTCATGACGGACAACAAGAACCGGACGGCCTCGGAAGTCCGCCATATCCTGACGAAATACGGCGGCAACATGGCCGCCTCCGGCGCCGTCGCGTTCCAGTTCTCGAAAAAGGGCGTCATCGCCGTCGAGAAGACGGCCGCCAAGGAAGACGTCCTCATGGAGCTCGCCCTGGAATCGGGCGCCGAGGATTTCAAGACGGAGGACTCGGACGTTTTCGAGATCCTCACGGACCCGGCGTCGTTCGAGGCCGTGAAGGCCGCCGTCGAGGCGAAGAACATCGCGGTCCAGACCGCCGAGATCCAGATGGTCCCGCAGAGCACGATCGACGTCGGCGACAAGGGTCCCGCGCTCATCAAGCTCCTCGAGATGGTCGAGGACAACGACGACGTGCAGAAGGTCTGGTCGAACGGCGACATCGACGAGAAGTACCTGCAGGAATAGCGCGCTTGAAAATCCTCGGCGTCGATCCGGGGAGCCGCGCGGCCGGATGGGCCGTCGTGGACTTCACGGCCGCGCCCCGGCTCGTCGCGGCCGGCGTGATCCGGCCGAGAGCCTCGCTCCCCTTCGCCGAACGGCTCGCCTCCCTGCACGCAGCGCTCACCGAGATCGCCGCGCGCGAGGCCCCGCAGGCCGCCGTCGTGGAGAAGGTCTTCGCGGGCGTCAACGCCCAGAGCCTCATCGCCCTCGGCGAGGCGCGCGGCGTCCTCCTGCTCGCGCTCTCCCAGGCCGGCCTCTCCCCCGCCGAGATCACGCCCGCCGAGATCAAGCGCGCCGTCGCCGGTTCGGGCGCCGCCGAGAAAGAGCAGGTCCGCCGGATGGTCACGGCCCTTCTTGGCAAACGCCTCGCGCTCGACGCGGCGGACGCGGCGGCCGCTGCTCTCGCGCACGGTTTCGTCGTCGCCCGCCGGGGAGCCACGCAGGGCCCCGCGGCGCTCGCGGCCGCCGCGCGTGTCGTCGTCCGGCGACCCACGGGCTGAGGCGTTTGAGGGAAACGGCCTCCGGCTGCTATCGTCCAAGCGGCAACTGATGTCCTTTCAAGGATCCCTGAACGAGCTGCCCCTCGCCGACATCGTCCAGCTGGTCGCAGTCTCCGGCAAGACGGGCATGTTCTCGATGACGCGTGCGTCCGAGAAGGGGTACGTCTACCTCCTGAACGGCCAGATCACGCACGCGAAGGTGGGGGACCTCGAGGGCGACGACGCGATTTACGCCCTCGCCCTGTGGAATCAGGGGACGTTCCAGTTCTCGCCGGGCGTCGAGAGCGACGGCCACACGATCACGCGCTCGAACACGAACCTCCTCCTCGAGGCGGCCCGGAGGAGCGACGAGTGGAAGATCCTTTCCCGCAAGATCCCGGCGACCGACTCGGTCCCGGTCCTCATCGCGCGCGACGGGATGACGGGTCCGGTCACGCTTACGCCTCTCGAGTGGCGCGTCGTCGCGATGACGGACGGCCAGCGATCGATCGAGGACATCGCCCGAAGCCTCAAGACCTCCTCCTTCGACGTCGCGAAGACCCTCTACGGGCTCGTGACGGCCGAGCTCGTCGAAGTCTCGAAGACGCGCGGCGCCGCCGCTTCCGGGCCCGCGCCCGCGCGTCAGGTCCCCGCCGCCGCCACGGCCGGCGCCCCGCCGATGCCGCCGTCGACGGGCCAGAGCGTGACGGTCTCCTCTCCCAGCGGCGCCTTCCAGGCTCTCTCGAAGGGCGACGAGAAGCGAAGCCTTCAGATCCTCTGCACCAAGGTCAAGCAGGAGGCCGAGGGCGCGGCCGGAGCGGCCGGGGAGGCGTCGATCGACCGACCTTACCGGTCCGCGCTCGCCGAGCTCGACCGGGGTCGCGGCCTCGAAGTCGTGCGGGAACTCATCCGGACGCTCGAGGAGGCGATCGGTGCGCTCCGCGGCCCGGCCGCCGCCCGGACGTTCCGCGAGAGGATGAACCCGCTCCTCTGAATCCGTAAGTCCTTCCCTTCGTTTGCTCTCCCGGGCCGGGACGGGTTAGACTCGATCGGCAATTTCCCGTCTTCTGGGCATCGGTTCGAGGCACTTCCCCGCCAAACCGGGCGTTGACGCCCGCCGCAGGCGGCAAAGGAGATTCGATGAGACGGATGCGGACCCGACTGACCCTCGCCGCGGCCGCGTGTTTCGTGCTCTCCCTCCCGGCGCAGGCTCAGATCGCCCCGACCCTCTCGGGCGAAACGGGCCTCTTCGAGATCACGAACGCGGACATGCTCGCGGCGGGCCGTTTCTCCGTGGGCCTCTCCTGGAGCATGTGGACGCTCACGGCGGCCCCGGTCCCGGGCTCGAGCCCGTACCCGGACGACCCGCTCCGCTACGACCTCCAGCGGATCGGCGGCAGCGTCGGCTACGGCCTCATGGACCGCTGGGAGATCGTCGTCGGGACCGGCTCGAACCGGTACCACGCCGACGACATGGCCTGGCAGGGCGTGATCAACGGTCATTACCGCGCCGGCGGCTTCTCGCACACCGAGATGGACAAGGTGCGGATCGGGACCAAGATCCTCATGAACCCGACCGATCCGCTCCGCGTCGCGCTCTTCGGCGGGATCTCCTTCCCGACGCAGTCCATGAACGACGTCAACGCGATCGGGACGTCCCGCTCCGACTACGACTTCGGGGCTTCGTTCACGAGCGGCTGGGTCACCTTCCAGACGAGCTACCTCCTCACGGCCGACCTCGGCACCGGCACGCCGTCGCCCTACGCCGGCCCGACCGGCTACAACGTTCCGAACCAGTGGAAGAACGCGCTCGGGATCGCGGTCCCGGTCGTCCCGAACGTCTTCAAGGCGATCGGCGAGATCAATCGCGTCCACTACGACGGCGGCGACACCCAGCCCGTGGACTACTCCGAGGCGCTCCTCGGCGGCCGCTTCGCGTTCGGCGACTTCACGGCGTCCGGCGCCGTCCGCATCGCGATCGACCGCTGGGCCAAGTACGGTTCGACTCCGGGCTCGATCGGCGGGCTCGTCCAGTTCGCCTACGCGCCCGCGCCCCCTCAGCCCGTGAAGGCCAGGGTTGCGCCGCTGAAGGAGGAGCCCCCGCCGCCCGCCGAGCCGGTCCCGGCGGCCCCGGCGCCCGCACCCGCGCCCGTCGTGGCGCCTGCCGCGGCTCCGTCCGAGCCCGCCGTCGTGACGGCTCCGGCCGCGCGCCCCGCGACCTCCACGACGGACGAGATCCTCTTCGACGCCGCCAAGAGCCGCCTCACGAACATCGCCAAGGCGATCCTCGACGGCGTCGCCCTGCGTCTCAAGAACAACCTCGCCGCGACGTGCGTCGTGTCGGCATGGACCGACGGAAAAGAGAAGGGGGACCACGCCGCCCTCGCGAAGGCCCGCGCCGAAGCCGCGAAGGACTACCTCATGAAGCGCCACGGGATCGACGGGTCGCGCATCACGACCGAGGTCAAGGGCGACGGCGACTCCGCGGACGCGACCCGAAACCGCCGGGCGGTCGTCTCCGTCACCTTCCCCTGATCCGCAGCTGATCCGGCGCGCCACGGCGGCGGTACACTGACGCCGCCGTGGACTCGGGATCGAGCGGACTCTTCTCCACCGGGACTTTCTCGACGGGCGCCGGGCCCGGCGCCGGGGGCGTGTTCCGGTCGCGGGCGCTCGTCGTCCTCGCGACCGCGGCGGTCGTCGGCCTCCTGTGGGCGGGCAAGGTCCTCTTCGTGACCTTCTTTTTCGCGCTCTTTCTCTCGTTCGCGCTCCAGCCGTTCGTCGCGCTCCTCGAGCGGATCCGCTTCCCGCGCACGCTCGCGGTCCTCGTCGTCATTCTCCTTCTGACCGCGCTCGTCATCTTCTTCGTCGTGAACGCGCTCGGCCAGATCGAGGCGTTCTCGCGGGACCTTCCTTCGTACGAGACGAAGATCCGTGCCTTCACGTCAAAAGCGCAAGGCCTCTTCACCCAGCTCGAGGAGCGCACGCGCTCGCTGCTTCCCGAAGGCGACCGGAGCGCGCGGGCCGTCCGGCTCGAGGCGGACGCCTTCGACGCCCTCTCGCGCGTCGCGCTCCAGGTCAAGACGATCCTCTCGCTCCTCCTCTACGCCGCCACGGTCCCGATGCTGGCCTTTTTCATGCTCAAGGACCGCGAGAGATACGGCGGCGCCGTCGCGAAGATCCTCCGCCTGAAGGGCGGCCGGGCGGCCCAGGACTTCGCGGAAGGCGTCGCGCGCGTCCTTTCGGGCTACGTCCTCGGCGAGCTCTTCGTCGTCCTCATCACGGCCTGCGTCACGACGGCGGGCCTCCTCGTCCTGCGTGTTCCTTACGGCTACGTCCTCGGGCCGATGGCGGGCGTCTGCGTCCTGATCCCGTATGTCGGCGTCATCATGTCGACGACGCCCGCGTTCCTGATCGCGCTCCTCGCCTCGCCCGACGCCGCGCTCCCGGTGAAGGTGCTCGTCTTCTACTCGATCGTCCAGTTTCTCGAGGGAAACGTCCTGACGCCGTTCATCGTCGGGAGCCGCGTGCGCCTGCACCCGCTCGCCGTTCTCTTCGCGTTCCTCTTCTGGGGCATCCTCTGGGGCGTCCCGGGCGCGATCCTCGCGGTTCCGCTCACGGCGATGATCAAGGTCGTCACGGAGCGCTTCGAGCGCTACGCGCCGTGGGCCGCGCTCCTCGGCGAAAGGACGCCGGACCCCGAGCCGCCGGAGGAGCCCGAGTCGCTCCTCGCGAACCTGTAGTCAGCCGGCCAGGTTCTTCCTCCGCACGGCGAGAAGCCCGCCCACGACGCCGGCCGTGAGGCCGAAGAGGAGGAGAAGGAGCGAGGTCGAGCCCGGCAGGAACCGCACCGCGAAGACGCCGAGGAACGCGTTCTTCGTCGCGACGACCCATGCGATCACGCCGCGGTAGACGACCCAGAGCCCCCCGACGGCGAGCGCCGCGCCGAGGAGGCCCTGCGCGAGCCCGCCGAGGACGAAGGGGCCGCGGATCAGGAACTCGGGCGCGCCGACGAGGCGCAGGACCTCGATCTCGTCGCGGTGGAGGAGGATCGTGAGGCGCACGACGTTCGCGATCGTGAACGCGGCGCCGAGCGTCAGGAGCGCCGCGAGGACGAAGCCCGCGGCTTTCGCGAGCTGGACGGCGCCGCGGAGGCGGCGGATCCAGTCCACGTCGAACTGGACCTCCTCGACCGCCCGGTGCGCCGCGAGGTTCTTCAGGAAGCCGGGCACGGCCTGAGACGAGAGCGCCGACGGATCGAGGTCGATCTCGAGGGACTCCGGGAACGGGTTCGTCGGAAGCGCGCGCGCCGCCGGCGCGAGCGAGCGCCACCAGTCCGAGAACCGCGCGCGCGCCTCGTCCGGCGTCACGCGTTTCATCCGGGCCACGAGGCGCGAGTCCTTCGCGACGCGCTCGAGGTCTGCGCGGTCCGCGGCCGTCACGCCGGGCCGGAGAAAGACGGTCACGGCCGACTCGTCGCGCACGGTCTCGACGACGCCCCGGAGGTTCTCGGCGACGAGGAAGAACGCGCCGACGAGGCCGATCGAGATCGCGATGAGCGCGATCGAGAGCGACGTCATCCGGCGCGCCCGCACGAGGCCCTCGAACGCCTCGCTCCAGAGCGCGGCGAGGGACGCGGTCCCCTTCACGGCGCCGCCTCGTCGCGCCGGTGGGAGGCCTGCGGCGGCAGCGCTCCCTCGACCAGACCCTCGACGACGCGGCCCCCGTCCAGCGTGAGGCAGCGCCGGCCGGTCGTCCGGATGAGATCCTGGTCGTGCGTCGCGACGAGGACGGTCGTCCCGCGCAGGCTGATCTCGACGAAGAGCTTCATGACCTCGTGGGCCAGCCGGTGGTCGAGGTTGCCCGTCGGCTCGTCGGCCACGAGGAGCACGGGGGCGTTCACGAGCGCCCGCGCGAGGGCGACGCGCTGCTGCTCGCCGCCCGAGAGCTCCTCGGGGAGCGCGGACATCCGGTGGTGGAGCTCGACGAGGCGGAGCGTCTGATACGCGCGGCGGCGGCGCTCGGCCGCGGGGACGCCGAGGAACTTCTGGACGTACGTCACGTTGTCGAGCACGGTCCGGCGCGGGAGGAGCTTGTAATCCTGGAAGACGACGCCCATCGAGCGGCGCAGCGCCGGGACGCGCGCGGGCGGCATCCCGCTCACGTTCATCCCGTTCACGATGATCTGGCCCTCGGTCGGCTTCTCGGCGCGAAAGATCATCCGGAGGAGCGTCGTCTTCCCCGCGCCGGAGGGTCCGGTCAGGAAAAGAAACTCGCCCTTCTTCGCCTGGAACGTCACGTCCCTCAGGACGCGGCGGCCCTGATACTCCTTGGCGACCCGGTAGAACTCGATCACGCGGGGGGCCCGAGCTTTTCCCGGAGGAGCCGGTTCACGACGGCGGGCGAGGCCTTGCCGCCCGTCGCCTTCATGACCTGCCCGACGAACCAGCCGAACGCCGCGGCTTTTCCGCCGCGGTACGCGGCGACCTGCGCCGGGTTCTCCGCGATCACGGTCGCGACCGCCTCGCCGAGCGCGCCCTCGTCCGCGATCTGGACGAGACCCTTCTCCTTCACGAGGTCCGCGGGCGCTTTTCCCGTTTCGATCACGTCGGGCAGGATTTCCTTCGCGATCTTCCCCGAGATCGTCCCGGCGTCGATGAGGGCGACGAGCGCGGCGAGGTTCCGCGGCGAGACCGGCACGCGCCCGGCCTGGCGGTCCGCGTCGGACATCCGCCCGAGGAGGTCCGAGAGGAGCCAGTTCGCGAGAGCCTTCGGATTCGACGGGTGCGCGGCGACCGCCGCCTCGTACCAGTCCGCGAAAGGCCGCGCCGAGCAGATCTGCGCGGCGTCCGACGCGGGCAACCCGCACTGCGCCGCGAGCCTCGCGGCCCGCGGCTCGGGCATCTCGGGAAGCGAGGCCGCGACCTCGGCGACCCACGCGGCGTCCACCTCGAGCGGGCCGAGGTCGGGGTCCGGGAAGTAGCGGTAGTCCATCGCCTCTTCCTTCGTGCGCATCGTCTTCGTCGCGCCCGCGCCCGGCTCGAAGAGGCGCGTCTCCTGCACGACGGTCCCGCCCGCCGAGAGCACGGACGCCTGCCGCGCGATCTCGTGTTCGAGCGCCTTCTTCACGTGCGCGATCGAGTTCAGGTTCTTGATCTCGACCTTGACCCCGAGCGCGGAGGCGCCCCGCGGGCGGAGCGACACGTTCGCGTCGCAGCGCAGCGAGCCCTCCTCCATGTTGCCGTCCGAGGCGTCCACCCAGCGCACGAGCCGGCGCAGGCGGACGAGGTAGTCATACGCCTCGTCGGGCGAGAAGAGGTCCGGCTCCGTCACGATCTCGATGAGCGGCGTCCCCGCGCGGTTCAGGTCGACGAGCGAGGCCGAGGTCGGCACGTCGTCCCACGGCACGTCGTGCATGGACTTTCCCGCGTCCTCCTCGAGGTGGATGCGGTTCAGGCGGATCTCGCGCCGGCCGGCGTCCGTCTCGACGGCGACGCGCCCTCCCGTCGCGAGCGGGCGCTCGTACTGGGAGATCTGGTAGCCCTTCGGGAGATCGGGGTAGAAGTAGTTCTTCCGCTCGAAGACCGATCTCGGCTGGACCGCGCAGCCGGCCGCGAGCGCGACGCGCAGCGCGAGCGTCACCATCTCGCGGTTCGGGACGGGCAGCGTGCCGGGATACCCGAGGCACACGGGGCAGACGGCGGTGTTCGGCGGCGCCCCGAACGTCACGGGGCACGCGCAGAACGTCTTGCTTTTCGTCTTGAGCTGCGCGTGCACCTCGAGCCCGATCACCGGCTCGAACGGGGACGTGGGCATGAGCGCGAGTGTAGCGGAGCGCCGCGGCTTCGGCCCCGTCAGCGCCGGCCCTGCGCGATCTTCACGGCTTCCGGCAGGGACCTCAGGCGCAGCATCGCGAGGACGCCGAGCGCGGGCCCGGGGGCGAGGAGGACGAAGACCCACCTCCAGGAGAGCGCGGGCAGGAACGTGGGGACGAGGTCGATCGAGACCGCCGTGAGGAAAAAGCCGATCGACGTCTGGATCGTGAGCGCCGTGCCCATGTACGCGGCGTCGCCGAGCTCCGTCACCGCGGCCGAGAACTGGGCCGAGTCCGCGACGACGGAGAAGCCCCAGACCGCCGCCACGGCGAGGAGGACGAGGGGAGGCCCGCCGTAGCAGAAGCCGATCGCGACGCAGCACGCTCCGCTGACGGCCATCGCGGCGGACGTCACGAGCGTGCGGCCGGCCCGGTCGGCCGCGAGCCCCGCGAGGACGCAGCCGGCGGCGCCGCTTCCGATCACGAGGAACGCCGCCGCCTCGGCCGCCGCGTGCGGGAGGCCGCGGAGCGCGAAGCTCGCGCGGAGCATGACGGGGATCCACGTCCACATCGCGTAGAGCTCCCACATGTGGCCGAAGTAGCCGAAGCTCGCGAGTCGCACGCCGCGGTTCGCGAAGACCTTCGCGACCTGCGTCGGGTCGAAGCGCGCCGGCGCGGGCGCGAACGGGCCCTCCCTCACGAAGAGGAAGACGACGAGGGCGGCGGCGACCGCGCCCGCCGACGTCGCGAGGAGCGTCGCGCGCCACGCGGAGCCGAAGACGGCGTTCGCGAGGTACGGGACGCCCTTGCCGAGCGTCAGCGCGCCGATGAGGACGCCGAGCGCGAGGCCGCGGCGCGCCTTGAACCACGTCGCGAGGATCTTCATGCCGGGCGGGTAGACGCCCGCGAGCCAGAAGCCGGTCAGGAACCGCAGGACGAGCGCCGCCGCCGGGCCGTGCGCGAAGAGGGCGAGGCCCGCGTTCGCGCCCGCGCCGAGGAGGCTCGCACCGACGACGAGCTGGCGCGGCGCGAAGACATCCGGCAGGTTCAGAACCGCGCTCGCGAGCGTCCCGGCGACGAAGCCGAGCTGGACGGAGAGCGTGAGCCAGGTCGCCGTCGAGTCCGCGAGCCCCCATTCGGCCTTCAGGAGCGGCGAGACCGCGGACGCCGAGAACCACAGCGACATCGCCAGAAGCTCGGCGAGCGAGAGAAGAACGAGGACCCGCCAGCGGCCCGGCGGGTCGACCGCGGAGGGCGGGCCGGCGGTCATCCCGCGGCCGGGACCAGCTTGCCCGGGTTGAGGATTCCCTTCGGATCGAGAGCGGTCTTCACGGCGCGCATCGCGGCGAGAAAGGCGGGCGGACGGCGGATCGGCAGGAAGTCGCGCAATGTCAGGCCGACGCCGTGCTCGCCCGTGATCGTCCCTCCGAGCCGCACGGTCTCCTCGTAGATGGCGGTCAGGACCGGCGCGATCGCCGCCTCGTCGAGCGACGCGCTCCCCTCCTTCAGGAGGCGCACGTGGAGGTTGCCGTCGGCGGCGTGCCCGTAGGCGAACGCCCGGAGGCGCGCGTCC
>Ga0335071_10008472_pt1 | contig 10550 bp, 4 predicted proteins | sample Lox_Sample_15_FD_206724 | JGI IMG/M metagenome (GOLD analysis project Ga0335071, IMG submission 206724) | Soil microbial communities from Loxahatchee National Wildlife Refuge, Florida, United States - Lox_Sample_1.5 | ecosystem: Environmental > Terrestrial > Soil > Wetlands | place: USA: Florida...
GATGGGGGCAGCCTTCATTCCCAACGCCCGGCTTGGAGACGTGTTGTCTGCGGTTCGGGATTACGGTCGTTATAAGGAGTTTTACAAACCCACGGTTGTCGATGCCCGATCGCTCGGCACTGACGGGGGTTGCGACAAATACTCGATGCGTGTGGTGAACAACGAGACCGTAGTCGAGACGGCACTCGACAGCGAGTACAAAGCCTGCTACCTCCGGCTCGACGAATTCCGTTGGTACAGCACCGCAAACGCCACGCGCGTGCAGGAGATTCGGCACTACGGCCGGCCTGACGAGCAGGAGCTTCCACCGGACCAGGGCAGCGGCTACATCTGGCGCGTCTACAGCCTTGCCAGGTTCGAGGAGAGAGACGGCGGCGTCTATATTGAACTGGAGGCGATTGTCCTCAGCCGGGACATCCCGGTCGCGTTTCGCTGGCTGGTCGATCCGATTGTGCGCAGGGTGTCGAGGAACACCATGCTAGTCTCTCTCCAACAGATGGAAGATGCGGTGCACTCAACAGCCGTGACTGCGAACAGTGCAGCGAAATCGTCCACGATTGCTGCCGGCAACGCTGAGGGCGCGATCGCTTCGGGCAGCAACATAGCGAACCGCTTTGTCGCAAGCCCGAAGCCTTGACTGCCGCCATGGTTATGAGTACGGGGTCGATAGCTTCGAGATTTGCGGTTGGACGTGGCCTTACGACAAGAGTGAAGTGACGGGCTCGTAGCGCTGGCCGGGCGCAAGCAGCAACCCTCTTTCGCCAGCTCGATTCTAGTAGCTGGTCGAACAAGCGAGCAGGACACTCATCAGTCTGCACTCTGCTCGTCGCCTTCCTCCTGCACATCCACCTGCCCACATTCGGGCATTGCCGGTTCTCGGGCTGGCCGTCTACCGGCTCGGACGGCCTAGCTCCCCATCTTTTCTATGGCTTAACGCGAGTCTGCGATTGGCATCGCACCTGCATACTGTCTATCCTATAGGGGTGAAACGATGCTAAGCGCAGAAATGCAACATTCGGCGAAGCCTTTGATCGTCAAGTTGGACGACGAATGCACGAGCGATGATGCGGAGTACGTTCGGATGCTAACCGAGGTTACCTTCAGGGATTCTGTGGGCGAACCGACCCTGTCGTCTTTCAGCAGACTCGGAGCGAAGTTCCTTGCTGAGGAGGCCTACATATTGGATGTGTGCAAGCGGCTTGATCGTAGGGACAGCTTGCCCGGGAGCCTGGATTCTGAATGAACGATATCGTCCAAGTTGTTCTGAAGCATGGCTACCCAATCCTGTTCGCTGCCTTATTCGCGCACCAGCTAGGATTGCCGGTACCCGGGCCTCTGTTTCTGCTCGCCGCCGGGGCGCTCGCCGCCGCCGGGAAACTGGGCCTCCTCGCCGTGCTCGGTTTGGCGATCATTGCCTCTATCATGGGTGACTGGCCATGGTACGAGGCGGGTCGCCGGGACGGCGACAAGGTATTGCACTTCATTCACCGCCTCGCACGAGATCCTGACGCCCACGATCGCAGGGCTAAAGAGACGTTTGCCCGTTATGGACCTCCGATTCTCGTCATCGCGAAGTTCGTCCCTGGACTCGACGCGGTGACGCCTCCCCTGGCCGGGACATCACGCACCAGCCGCCTCCGTTTCCTGACGCTTGATGCAATTGGCTGCGGTCTCTATTCGGGCGTCTACGCCGGACTCGGCTATGTCTTCAGCCATCACTTGGAGCGCGCGGCGGCCTACGCTGGCAGAGCGGGCACGGTTTTGGCGGGGCTTGCGCTCACGGGGCTCCTTTTATACACCGCCCGCAGGTATCGCTTAACGCGCGAATTTCGGCTCGTTCAGATCACACCATCAGACCCGAGGGGGTCTGGAGAAACTGTCGCCAATCCCTGAAGCCACATTGAAGGACTCGAGCAGGAGCACTAGACCTGTAGCGGAGCGGGAGGCGTTGTCCGATGCGCGCAGTACATAGCTCCTTCATCAATGTTGGCCAGCGCGGGTCATTGGCTACATGGTGGACAGTGACGATTCCCTGGGTCGACCAAGCCGTTCCCGCAGGGCTGTCGTTGAGGGGAAGGCCGACAGGTACGTCCGCGCGAACGACGTCGCTCGCCCGCGAATAGTGCACGCGAACACCCACTTTTCGGCTGCACTCCGCACCTCAGCTTGTCATCCGCTCTATGAATAAAGGGATATCCCGCGACTTGAAAGTGCGATTGATTCTAAGTCAGATGTTCATCGATTACGGAAAGCCATTCAAAATAAAGAATCGCGACGTGAATATGAATAGCTCAGGATGAAGGGTATCAAAGCGGAATCGCTTATGACTTATTGATTCTAAGGGTTGGTGAGCGCGGAAGGAATCGAACCTTCAACCTACTGATTAAGAGTAGTCGAGGGTCGGAGGAGTCAGATATTTCTTCTCATCGCAGAATCAATGACTTACCCACAACCGAGCCCGCACGGAAGCGTTTTGACCCGGTATTGAAACGAAGCACTTTAGCTCACTCGGGACCGAAGCGTACGGCACACTTGTGGCACACCTAACGTCCATTCACGATGGGGTGAACCCCTTCGTTGAGACAGTTTTGAATGACACATGTGCCAGTGGCATCGTTTGCAAGCTCAGCCGCTTGATCGGGACATTTCTTCAGCAGGGATGAGCGTGATTCTCCCAAGGCTGTCCGGCCAATTTTCCAGAAAACAACTTCGCGTTTTGCTTGGCTCACGTCTACGGACAAGGTGTCACAGGGCAAAGTGCGGGGAGCCGTTTCGGGTAACTCGTGCGCCTGCTTACAACAGTTCTCTCGCTCCTAGACTTTGTCCAGTCATACTGCAACTCGGTCAGCAAAAAGTGCGCGTGATCACTGACACGGCGGCGCAATCCCCTAACCTCTGCCTTACGGGCACCGAGACTCCGATGAATAACGGGGGAATCCCACAATGAGTCGATCTCTTACATTAATCTGGGTGTTTCTGCTCGCGGCCGGTTCGGCTATCGCTCAGTGGGTATTCCGGTGAAGGTGAACATCAATTCCGGAGGGAAGCCGAACGGCATTCCGGAGCGAAGGTGAACAGCAGTCGGAGCGCAGCGACGCTGAGAGGCTGATTGTGGCGCAAGTGTTCGGAATCGTCAAGCGAGATTGTCCGAAGCGAAGCGGAGGCGGCTCGGCGGGGATTGGGGGTGCAGGGGAAAGGGGCGGCAGCCCCTTTGCCCCTGCTCCCTCTTTGTAGAAGAAGGGATTCATGGGCCGCTCCCGCTCTAAAACGCTACCGTAAGCTCTTTGGGCTTCATTTGGCGTGCCAATCTCCGAGAAGCCGGTTTTCTGGCCGAGTTCCCGGTCGCCGAACACACATCTACGTTCAACAATCGTCATTCCGGAAGTCCTCTGTCTTATCGGGACGCCGTCAACTCATGCAAAGTCTTTTTTTCATCAATCGATAGTTGAGGCTCCCGTTTGCCCTCGATACTGGAGAAACTGAGACCTGCTCTTGACCGGCACTTGGCCTTCCACCAGTTGAGCCGTCGCCGAAACTGAAGACGCTCACGGAGGCGCGGCGGTGTCGCGGGGAGCAATGCGGCACTCCTTAACCGCGCGTGCTGAAGACTGCGATGTTTCGAAAGTGCAAGAGCAAATACTAGGTGTAGTAGTAGATAGGGCCAAGCCCGTAGGTTGAATGGCATGCGCAGAAAACTTCCCCTTCGTCTGGTAGTAAGCATTTGCTTGGTCCTGCTCGTGTGCCAAGTGGTTACCCTCAATCTGATCGCGCAGACCGACCTCGGTGCCCTGAAGGGCCGGGTGTTGGACAAGCAGGGCGCTGTCATCACCGGTGCAAAGGTGACGTTGCGCAACCCCGCCACGGCGTGGGAGCGCACCTCCCAAACCGACGGCTCCGGTGATTATTCGTTTGTTGCTGTTCCGCTGACTGGCGAGTACACCGTGAGTGTGAGCGCTCCTCCGTTCAAAATCGCGCAGCAGGACAAAGTCGAGTTTCGTGCGGCAACTACCGCGACCGTTAACTTCACTCTCGACGTTTCGGGCGAGAAGGCCGAGATCAACGTTTACGGTACGACGGGCTCGCTTCCCACCGAGTCGAATCAAGTGGAAACCCGACTCGACCTGCAGAAGATCGAAGACACGCCGGTTCTGAGCAACAAGGCGTCGAGCCTGCCTTTGCTGAATTCGTCGGTTCGTCCAGCACAGACTACAGGCGATCTGTTCATGAACGAGACGCTGTATGTCATCAACGGCAATGGACGCCGCCAGACCACCTATCGTCTCGACGACACCGACGCTGATGACAGTTGGGGACGGCAAACCATGTTCGCGGCCGTGCCATTCCCAGTGGTACAGGAGTTCACGGTGTACAGCAATGCGACGTCTTCGGAGTGGGGACGGAATGCGGGAACCGCGGTGAACCTCGTGACGAAATCCGGAACCAACAACTGGCACGGCGACTTTGTGGGCATGGGGCGTCCGTCGGGCACGCAAGCCAACACCCCGCTGACCACGGAGCCGGCGGACAACGTCATGGCGCAGGGTAGTGGTACGGTTTCCGGTCCTATCGTTAAGGACAAGACGTTCTTCCTGGCCTCGGCACAGTACGGCAACCAGGATCGCGCAGCTGTCATCACGTCGCCGGTGATGCCGGGCGCAGTCTATGAGGGCAATTTTAGCCAGTGGCTGGCACTGTTCCGCATTGACCAGATGATCGGCAACAACCAGCGCCTGACGTTACGAGGCAACCTTGATCGTTTCCAGGACACGAACCCGCAAGATGCGGTAAGTGGCGTAGCTTTGCCTACGGCGGCACGCGTGTTTACCCGCAACACCTACCAGGCGGCGCTGACCGACGACTGGACCATTTCGCCAACGATGGTGAATGACGCCCGCTTTCAGTTGCTGGTAGCGTCGCCGATCACGCAGTTCATCCCGGTGGTTTCGGCGCCCCAGGAGTACGTGTCGGGGTACTACACGAACGGGGAGTCCCGTTGGGCAAACCTGCTCAACCACCAGTACGAGTGGGGCGACACGCTGAGTTGGTCGAAAGGACACCACCAGATCAAGACCGGCTTCAGTGTGATTTACAGCTCGTCGGGCGGATATGGGCAGGAGTTCGGCAGCGGCTACCTGCAGGGACGTTTCCAGATCAACTCGAAGTATCAGACCATTCCGATTGCCACGCTGCTGACCTACGATCCCTCGCAGCCGCCTCCAGGCTTTCCTAAGGGATCGCCTCCGATTGCCAGCAGTTTCACGCAGTCGTTCGGCAACGCGACGTACAACGTGAAAGAGACGCTGTACGGGATGTTCGTGCAAGACAACTGGTCGCTGCGGCCGAACCTGACCGTCAACCTCGGCCTGCGCTATGACGGACAGACCTTCACCAGCCAGTACTTGATGTTCTCGCCGCGAGTCGGCCTCGCGTGGCGCATCCAGCCGGATACCGTGGTGCGAGCGGGCTACGGGATCTACTATTCCGAGGAGCGTGCCAACCTGGAAGCCTCGGCGGCGCTGGGCGGCCCGCAAGGCGTGTTCACCTACACGGTCGCGCCGGGCGGATACGGCTTCCCCACTTCGTTTTCACCGATCACGAGTATTCCGCCGGGAGTTGCCTTGCCAGCGCGCGATATCACCATCCTCGCCGGACAGTGCAACTACCTCAACCAGTTCCTGAACGTAAGCCAGTTGCACTTTTGTCCCAACACTTTCTACAACCCCTACACGCAACAGTGGAACTTGGGCATCGAGCATGACTTCGGCAAGGGCTGGCTGTTCTCGATGGACTATGTTGGTTCACACACCATCCACATCGAGCAACCTGTAGACATGAATGCCCCTTCGGAGTTCGTGCGTACCGCGCCAGGCCAGACACGGTCGGTGGCGGCGGCCAATGCCACCCGTCCCATCGTGCCGGTCAACAATGGCTACCGTCAGACGCTTGTATATGCCAACTTCGGTTCGGCGTTCTACGACGGACTGCAGGTCAAGCTCAACAAGCATCTCACCAGCAAGCTGTCGATGCTGCTCACCTACACCTGGTCACACGACTTAAACACGGTAGAGTGGGATGGAACGGGACAAAACCCGAACAGCTACGCCTGCCTGGTGGTCTGCGAGAAGGCAACCAGCCTGCTGAACCAGACCAATCGCGCCGCACTGAGTGGCACCTACATGTTCCCGTGGCAGATCCTGTTCTCGGCCGTGGCCGAGATGGGCTCCGGCTTCCCCTACAACGTCACGACCGGCGTCGACAACAACGGCGACGGCAATACCTCTGACCGTCCAGTGGTCAACGGCGTGGTCGTTCCGCGCGACTGGGGAAGGGCGCCGGCTTTATACGACTTTGACTTCGCCCTGCAGAAGGCGTTCAAGGTTGGCGAGCACATGAGCGTGAGCGTACGTGCGGAGTCATTCAACACCTTCAACCACCTCAACACCTTCAGCCGCAATGGTGTGTACGGCAATACAGCAACGCCGGTCGCCACCTTTGGACAGCCAGTCGGCGGACTGGCCAACATCGGGCCACCGCGGCAGATGCAATTCTCGGCGCGCATTCAGTTCTAGCGCCGGCATCGTTCGGGCTGCGCGTTTCCGTCCGGGGACTACGGGACGAAGCGCGCAGCCCGTTCAGCAGTTATTCTAGTTTTGAGGACCCTATGCACACGGATTCGCGGCAGGCTCGGCGGTGGACTGCCCTGGCATGCCTGCTGGTTGTGCTGTTACCTGCGGCCGTGTACGCGCAATCGGCGGCGTCGCGGGGGAGTATCAGCGGCGCGGTGACGGACCCGATGGGGAAGGCCGTGGCGGGTGCACAAGTCACGGTCCGCAACCTTGACTTCACTTCAACCCGCACACTGACCTCGGACGAGAACGGAGCCTACAGCGCCACCATGCTGACTACCGGCACCTACAGCGTCGAGGTGAAGGCACAAGGCTTCACGCTGAAGAAGCCGGCGCGCGTAACGCTTAACGTCGGTGCCAGCGTCCAGGTAAATGTCACGATGGGGGTTGCAGCCCTGACCCAGGGCGTCACGGTTACTGCACACGGTCCAACCGTGGAAGGCAATACACTTCCCCCTGCGATCAACAAACAGGCGCCGGAGGTAAGCAACACGCTGGCGGGATTGACGGTCACGTACCTACCCAACCGTGACCGCGATTTCAGCCAGTTCGGCCAGCTTGCCGCTGGCACGCAGCCGACGCTGGTGAACTCCAGGTTAGTCGTGGACGGACAACGTCCGAACTCTCTGGCGGTGGCTGTGGATGGCGTGGACTTCATCGATCCCCTGCGGGGCGGGCAGCGCGGCGCCGCTGATGGTTCCTTCTTCTTTCCCCAGACCGTAGTACGCGAGTTTCAAATCGTGCATGCCGGCGTTTCCGCCGAAGTGGGCGGCACCAACGCCGGGTTCATCAACATCGCCACCAAGGAAGGCAGTAACAAGTATCGTGGAGAGGCCTTCTACATTGGCCGACCGTCGGCATTCACTTCGCCCGACACCTTTGGTAACTCGCTGACCAATACGCAAAATGAATTTGGCGGCTCTATTGGTGGCCCTATCAAGAAAAACAAAGCGTTCTTCTATCTCGGCATGGAGCAGGACTATCTCGACGTGCCGTACTGGACCGAGTTCGAGCAGCAGGCGCCTGGAGTAATCGTGCCCGGCTCGCTGACCGCCCTCCAGCAACAAGTGGTTGGCAAGAGCGATCCTAGTGCCGTCTTTGCTCGCACCGACGTCCTGCTGAACAAATCCAACACGCTCAATCTGCAGTTCGACTTCAACCGCATCAACGCGACCAACGTGGATGACGGTTCCACCCGCAGCGTCGCGCCCATCGCCAACGCTTCCGCGCTCACGGGCACAAGCTACTGGGTGCGCGGCAACCTGACCTCGGTCTTCAATACATCCACGGTGAACCAAATCATGGCGCAGTGGGCGCAGGACCAGCGCATCATGGCGCCTAATTCGTCAGCGCCGGAATATGTTGTTAACGGATTCGGCATTCTGGGCGGCAGCAGCCTCGCGAACTGGGCCTACACCTCGAACATCGACCGCTTTAACGACGACCTCGCCATCATTAAGGGAAGAGCGACGATCCACCTCGGCGGTGGCTTTGCCTACGACCCGGCGCAGCAGCGTCACGAGGCGAACCTCAACGGGCAGTTTGATTACAATTCGCTGGCCGACTTCCTTGCCAATACCCCGCGGCGCTATCAGCAGACATTTGTAGCGGGCAATCCGTTCTATAGCGGCGCCGTAAAGTCGCTGGGGCTGTACGCTGATGTGAAGTTCACACTAACGAAGACGTTGACCCTCAATGCTGGCCTCCGCTGGGACGCCCAGTGGAACCCGCAACCCTCCAACCCCAATGCCGCGATCCCTTCGACCACATACATTCCCAACGATTTGAACCAGTGGCAGCCGCGACTGGGCGTCGCCTGGAACCCGGCGCCAAACACTGTAGTGCGGCTCTCGGCGGGTCTGTATGACGCCCCAACTCCGGCGACGTATTTTCAGCGGGTCTTTACCGATAACGGCGTAAACACAGTCGTGGCCGACAGCTATTACGATCCGCAGGTCCTCGCTCTCGTCGCCAACGGCAACGCTCTGCCTGCTCCGCCCGCTGGGCTAACCACTCCTGCGGCGTTGGTCGTGGGCGTTCATCCTAGGTTCCGCAACCCGCGCTCTTTCCAGGCCGCGGGTAGTGTTGAACAGCAGTTGACGCCGAAGATCAGCCTGTCGGCTGGCTACGTCCACAACAGCACCTGGGACCTGCAGCAACTTGTTAGCGAGAACCTGCTTCCGCCGACTTACGATGTCGCAGGAATGCCGATTTTCCCCACGCAGCGGCCGGACATGAGTGTGGGCCAGCTCTTAGTGAACGATTCGTCGGCGCATTCCTCCTACGACGGGATGATGCTGACCGCGAACTTCCAGCTTCCCAAGCGCTCGCAGTTGGTGGCGAACTACACTCTCTCGCAAACTCGCGACAACAACTCCAACCTCGGGCCGTTCACCCGCGTCCCGGGGCTGAATCCCTACAACCTGTCTGCCGACGGCTCAGACTCGACTTTCGACGTGCGCAACAGTTTTAATCTCAGCGCCATCACCAACTTGCCCAAGGGATTCAAGATCAACCCAATTCTCGTGGCGCGTTCCGGCATGCCGTATACGCCGATCATCGGATTCGATACTCAAAATGACGGCGATGACTGGAATGATCGCGCCATCGTGAACAACAAGGTCGTCGGTCGCAACAGCGCACGCCAGCCGGCGTTCTTCAACCTCGATCTGCGTTTTGTCAAAGACTTCGCGTTGCGCGGCGAGGGCCGCCACCTCGATCTATTCATGGACATCTTTAACATCACCGGCGCCGGCAATCGCAACTTCGGCCCGGAAGCTGTGAGCCTATTCGGCACCACTGCGGCGCCAATCTACACTGCTGGACAAGCGCAGTTTGCACCCGACACTAACCAGCTCGGTAGCGCGCGACAATTCCAGTTCACGGTCCGGTTCACGGCGTTCTGAGAGCAGGCTCGGACCTATGAAGCCGCTTAATTAAGGCAAGACGGAGCGCCATTTTGGGGAGCTATGGACGTCATGTTGTGTTTGGATTTGTCACCGGAGAGCCCGCATTCGTGGGGGAGGCCACGGAGACAAATCGAACAAGCCCACAGACTGACATGCGACCGTGACTTTGGGTGCTAGGACAGACTCCCATAGACGCGAGCCACAAGTCACAGTCTGGGAAGTGGGTGCCATTAACTCTTACCTCTTGCCGAAACCGGCTTTGGTTCATTCCTTCTTCTCGTCTTGTGGCGGATTGCGTTTCTTGCGCATGGACTCGCCGCGCATCTCGATGCGATGAGCGTTGTGCACCAGACGGTCGAGTATGCCGTCAGCGATGGTGGGATCGCCAATCTGCTCGTGCCAGCGCGAGACCGGCAACTGGGAAGTGAGGATGGTGGAACGAGTCTGGTAGCGATCCTCACAGATCTCCCAGACTTCGCGGCGCTCGTTTTCATTCAGCGGCGTCATGGCCCAGTCATCAATGACCAGAACCGCGATTCGGCCCAGTCGTGGCAGGAAGTAACGCAAGCTGCCGTCCGCTCGGGCCAAGGCCAGCTCACGAAGCAAAGCGGCAGCTCGCAGATAGAGAGCCGAGTAGCCGTCGCGGCAGGCTTTCTGCGCCAGAGCGGATGCGATGAAGCTCTTGCCGACGCCGGTCGGACCCAACACGAAAATGTTCTCGTGGTTGCGGACCCAGGACGAGTCTTTTGCCAGAGCACGCATTACCGTCTTGTCCAGGCCACGCGCTGTGCGATAGTCGATGTCCTCCACGCAGGCCGGTCCTCTCAGCTTGGCCGCTTTCAGTCTTCGCGCCAGCGCCTGGTTCTCGCGCCAAGTCCATTGTTGATCGACCAGCAGAGAGAGTCGTTCGAGGAAGTTCAGCTCGTTGATCGCTCGGTCTTGCTCCTGCGTTTTCAGGGCCTCGACCATGCCCTGCAACCGCGTGGCCAGCAGTTTTTCCATCATCGGTTGGTTC
>Ga0335071_10008473_pt1 | contig 10549 bp, 10 predicted proteins | sample Lox_Sample_15_FD_206724 | JGI IMG/M metagenome (GOLD analysis project Ga0335071, IMG submission 206724) | Soil microbial communities from Loxahatchee National Wildlife Refuge, Florida, United States - Lox_Sample_1.5 | ecosystem: Environmental > Terrestrial > Soil > Wetlands | place: USA...
TGTTTCCTTTAACAGAGAAAGAAATCCCCGATGATACTATTGAAAAACGAGTATCCTCTCTTTGAAATATATTTTTCACGCTCTCTCAAGAATCGTTGCCGGAGCCATTCCCCCGCCCGTGCAGAGCGAAATAAGTGCGTACTGGGCATTTCGCCGGATGAGTTCATTCACCGCCGTAACTGTCAGGCGACAGCCGGAATTGCCGACAGGATGGCCGAGGGCAAGAGCGCCTCCGTTCACATTCAATTTACTCTGATCCGCCTTCAGCTCCTTAGCCCAGGCAAGCGGTATGGGTGCGAATGCCTCATTGATCTCATAGATATCGATATCATTAAGGGAGAGGCCAGCTTTCTTCAGAACTTTGGGAGTAACATAAATGGGGCCCGTGAGCATTATCTCGGGATCGGAGCCGATGACGGCATTCGTGACAAATCGGGCCATCGGATTGAGCTTCAGTTCTTTTATTTTTTCTTCACTCATAAGAACCACCGCCGATGCGCCGTCTGTAATGGTACTTGATATACCGGCGGTTATCCATTTGGTGTTCGGCAAGACCTTGAGGGAAGAAAGCGTCTCGTGGGATGTCTCGGGCCTGATCGGTTCATCAGTATCCCTGACAATTTCATTGCTGTCTTTATCAACGCCTTTAATGGGCAGGATTTCATTCTTAAAATATCCTTTGATGGTCGCCGCGTGTGCCTTCCGGTGGCTCGCAATCGCAAATTCATGGCATTCTTCGCGTGTGATTTCCCATTTGTCCGCTATCATCTGTGCCGCCTTGATCTGATCCGGTATGCCGTACTTGCTGGTGTAAAATTCGCCAAATGGATTGCCCATGGGCTTGCCTGTATGCAGGGTGCCGTTCAAATCCGAAAACATACCGTACTTTGTCAGTAATTCGCATCCGCTTGCAATTACCACATCCATTGTACCGGAAGCGACCATGCCATAGGCAAGCTGAATGGCAGTGAGACTGCTTCCACACTGGCGGTTTACCGATACACCCGGGACGGTTATCGGGAACTTCGCAGCCAACACACCCATGCGCGCCAGGGTGAACCCCTGCTCCCCAACCTGGTACACGGTACCAGTAATAACATCATCCACAATTTTAGGATCGAGATCAATCCTGCGGACGGCCTCATCCAGTACTGCACCCAGGAGTTCAGGGGCGGTCCAGTTCCGAAGATATCCATTCTGCCTGCCGATCGGCGTTCTCACAGCACTTACAATAAAAACTTCCTTCATATTCTCCTCTCAAATTGACATTCTGATTATTGCGATTTTTTAATGCTTATTTTTTTGTGTAATCATAAACCCCTTTGCCGGTTTTCCTCCCGAAGCGACCGGCCCTGACCAGTTTCACCAACAATGGGGCGGGGCGGTATTTATCACCCAATTCCCTGTGCAGGCCCTCCATAACATGAAGGAGAGTATCGTTCCCCACAAGATCCGACAGTGCCAGCGGACCAATGGGATGATTGCAGCCCAGCATCATACCCTTGTCTATATCCTCCGCGCTGGCGACTGCTTCATCCAAGGCATAGAAGGCCTCGTTTAGCATGATACAGAGAATTCTGTTCACTGCAAAGGCAGGCGCTTCCTTTACTACGATAACCTCCTTGCCAATCTTTTGCCCCCATTCTTTGGCGATCTCCAGGGTCTCATCAGACGTCTCATAGCCCCTGATAATCTCCAGCAGGCGCATCACCGGTACAGGATTGAAGAAATGAGTGCCGATGAACCGCGCAGGCCGCTTCGTGATGGCTGCCATCTCTGTAATACTGAGACCGGAGGTGTTGGTAAAAAACAGGCAGTGGGTGGGTACGATCTCTTCCAGTTCGCTGTAGACCTTCTTCTTGACATCCATCACCTCTATGACCACCTCAACGACAACGTCGGCATTGCCGGCAGCCTCTTTAAGGTCAAGGGTCGGCTTGATCCTGCTTAAAACGGAGTCCATGTTCTCCTGTGTCCTTTTTCCCTTCTCCACGTCACGGCTTAAATTCTTTCTTATCGTATTCATCCCGCCATCGATGAATCTCTGCTCAATGTCCCTCATGGTTACTTGAAAACCGGCCTGGGCGCATACTTGTGTTATGCCGCTTCCCATCAAACCGGCTCCTAAGACGCAAACTTTTTTAATTTCCATGATAAGTCTCCTCTTTTATCTTGAAACCACATTGATCAGTGCAACTGATCTTCACTCACCCTGATAATTACTTTCTCTCACAGTCCCCTATATTATTTGCCCGCAAACATATCCTTATAGGATGCCCGCATTTCCCTCTTAAGAATTTTTCCCGTCGGCGTCTTGGGGAGAGCATCAAGAAAGATGACGGCCTTGGGACACTTGAATGCGGCAAGTTCTTTCCGACAGTGTTCCATAATCTCCTCCTTCGTAATCTTCTCGCCTTTCTTTGGGACGACTACCGCCGTTACTGCCTCAACCCACTTGGGATGCGGTAACCCTATGACGGCAACCTCCTGAACCCTCTTGTCCAGATATATGGCCTCTTCGACTTCACGAGTCGGAACATTCTCGCCGCCTGTCTTAATCATATCTTTTTTGCGATCGGCGACGGTTATATATCTGTCATCGTCCATAACCCCAACATCCCCGGAATGGAACCAGCCTCCCTTCATAGCCTCTTCAGTTTTTCCGGGATCCTTGAAATACATAGTCAAGGCATGTGGTCCTTTCCCGCAAATCTCCCCGGGCATCCCCGGCTTGCCGATGGGCCTGTAACTGTCATCTTCAAGCCGTGTTTCCATATTCAAGCCTCCCATGCCGGCCGAACCAAGCTTCTTCAAAGCGTCCTTTGCCTTCAGGATTGTATGGTAAGGGGCCAGTTCGGTCTGACCGTAGTAGTTGTAGATTCTGGTCCCCGGTAATCTTTCTATGAGCTCTTTCAACACCTCAACGGGCATGATCGAGGCGCCGTAATAGCATTTCTTGAGACTGGAGAGGTCATACTTGTTGAAATCAGGATGCCTGAGCATTCCAATCCAGACAGTCGGCGGTGCAAAGAAAAGAGTTGCCTTGTAGTCGGCGATATTTTTGAGGATCATACCAATATCCGGGGCAATCAGAATGTTGGTTCCCCCGACCCAGAAAATAGGATTCATGAACACATCGCGCTGCGCACAGTGATAAATAGGAAGGGCATTGACAGAGATATCATCCTCATCATACTGCCCGTCAATGATAGCCCCCATATATTGGGCCATCAGCGCCTGATTGCTGATGATAACGCCTTTCGGCAGTGTCTCCGTACCGCTCGTGTAGGTCATTTGCACCGGGTCCTCGATATGCAGGATTGCGTCAGGCTCCTCAGAGGGATATTTTTTATACCAGCCGTCAAAATCCTTAAACTGATCACTCACAGGCAATTTCCCGGCGCCCTGATTGGACCAGATCCAGGTTTTCACGGTGGGCATGTCATTCAGGACATCTTTTACCAGGTCATAGAGGCTGTCCTCCACGATGAAGACCTTGCTCTCCGAATGGTTTATGCAGTAGGAGATATCTTTACCCCTTAGGAGATAATTGATTGCCAGATAGATAGCGCCTATCTTCGCGCAACCCAGCCATGTCAAAACATGGTGGATCGTGTTGTGGGCCAGGATGGCGACCCGATCGTACTTCCGCACCCCGAGATCAGAGAAGGCGTTGGCAACCCTGTTGCACTCTGCTTCCAGTTCGGCATAGGTGAGTGTCTTATCCCGGAAGATCAGGGCCTTCTTATCAGGATAATGGTAGCTGCTTCGCCGGATCATGTCTGCAATTACCCAGCGGTTCACCTTATTGTATCGATCCATCAGGAATTCAATATTTTCTTTATTCAAGGTATTGTATCTTGCCTTCTCCGCTTCCGTTAAAGATTTCCAAATATCCGCCATACTGTCATCCCTCCCTTTTTTTATTTCCTTTTTAGTCCCCTTTTTTAAATTAATATATTACCCATTATGCCACTTCCCGATGTCAGAAATGTTAAACTTTTATTCCTTTATTCTCCGTTAAACATGCCACGTGTCCGACAATACCCGTTAATCTGAACTGTGAAATGCCGACCGCTGTGAAGTTGTATCACATTTCCACATATAGTTCGACGAATGATTTCTTGAAGAAAATAAGGCTGTCAGCCGTATCCAAGTTCAGCGAGCCTTTCCTCGCTAATTCCGAGGAAATGCGCAATTTCATGAACAACGGTAATTTCGATCTGCTCTTCAAGTTCTTTAACTGTCTCGCACATCTTTTCCAAAGGTTCCTGGAACAAAATAATGGTATCCGGATAAATAGGCGGATAGCTCACAGAACGATCCATGAGTGAAGTGCCCCTGTACATACCAAGCAGAGGCGCATTCCGATGAAGACCCATCTCCTCACGAATGTCTTTTGAAGGGCGCTTCTGAACGGAAATGAGAATATTTTGCAGATGACAGTGTATTTCCTGAGGTATGCGCTTGATCGCCCTGGTTACGACCCGATCAAACTCTATTTCGCTCAGCCTAAGCCTTTTCTTCATAGGGAGAAACCATTTTAAAGATCCAATATCAAACCCGAAGGAGACGGACAAAAACTTTGCTACGAGATTAGATTCAATGTCTGAATGAGATATTGTACCTGCTCAGGATTGTTTGGAGAAAGATTTATCCATCCATAATTTTCATCAGACTTCTGATATCTCTACGAGAAGTATCTTATCCTCTTGCTGAATCGCATTGACTACTTCCTGGCCGCTTATCACTTTACCAAACACCGTATGTCTTCCGTTCAGGTGAGGCTGCGGGGAATGTGTTATGAAAAACTGGCTGCCGTTTGTGTTCGGCCCTGCATTTGCCATTGAGATCACACCTATTTCATGCTTCAAGGGGTTCCCTTTTACCTCATCCTCAAACTTGTAACCGGGACCGCCCCTTCCCGTGCCTGTCGGATCTCCCCCTTGGATCATGAAATCGCTGATCACCCTGTGAAAAGATACACCGTTGTAAAAACCTTCTTTACTGAGAAAGACAAAATTGTTCACTGTTTTGGGTGCATGCTGTGGATAAAGTTCCAATTCAATCACCCCTTTGTCGGTTTCAACAACTGCCCTATATACCTTGTCCGGGTCTATCTGCATTTCAGGTGGGTTATTCCATTTTAAGCTATTCATATTTAATTCCTCCTGATCTACTTGGTGGGCTGAGGGAAAAGGTTGATGTTCTATATCTTTCTCATCTGAAAGGTGCCGTGTGCGACGCAGCAAATGTCGCCCTTTTCGTCTTTCAGTTCCAGATCCAAAACCCAGTCTGCCTTCCCTGCTTCTTCAGTAATTTTTCTGATCTGCTCCGCCTGCTCGGGAGACATTGATGCTTCAACAGTAATATCCGTAGTTGCAGGCTTCTTAAAGGCGATTATAACCTCCTTCAATAGTGGATAATATTTTTTGCGGTCGAAAGAAGCATAGAACAGAACACCCCCGGCATAATCCGCTAGGGAAAATAGCGAACCGGCATATACAGTACCGAGGTGATTTACATTCGGCTCTTTCGGCAGGACAATTTTCACGACATGCTTCTGAAAATCCAGAATGCGCATCCCCATCTTTTCAATGATCTTAATCGTCTTTTCAAGCCAATTAACAATGTCTTTATGTTCATCACTTATTGCCATTTCTTTTCCTCCTGATTTGGTTTTGTTTTATCATGTCACTCCGAAGGAATTGGGAGCGGCTGCCATAAGATTTTTCCTTAGGGCTTGAACCACTGCACAAGAGCGAAGGCACCTGTACTTAGCCCCTTGATCCTGCCCTCATGCTCGGCTTCAATAGCTTTTTCAGGTGAATCCTCCTTCTGAAAATGGACGGCTGTCCTCACTACACCTTTCACAGGTGCAAGTGAGAGCAAATCATCAGGGGATCTGAAAATTGCGTTACGAAATATGGATTTTCCTTTTGTTGCCTTCTCTATCCTGCGCACCGCCCAGGGGCTTAAGCTATTCAGGTTTGCCACAGCGACTACCCCGCCTTTTTTTGTCACACGAAACAACTCAGCTACACATGCTTTTGCGTCCTTGATGAACTCAATTGCGGTAATGGATACGACCTTATCGAAGATGCCTTCACGAAAAGGTAACTTTGATATATCCCCCCACACCGGATAGAAAGGATAGAATGCAAGCTTTGCTCTCGCGTGTCGCAGCATAGGTAAGGATATATCGAGCCCTGTAACCTTTGATCCCGAAGAGAGGATATCAAGGGTGAACACCCCCGTGCCGCAGCCTGCGTCAAGGACTAGTTCCCCGTAAGCCGGTTTCAAAAGGTCTAACATCAATTCAGATTCATATTTCTTCACAAGTGAACCTATGGGGGTCGTGAACCACTGATCGTATTTTTCGGGCCATTCGTCAAAAAGAGCGGTCTTTTTTGTCACGTATATACAATGCCTCCGCTAATTGTTTACCCGCCGGCTCAAGGATTGCGCCAGGATTCGCGTTGGAGCCTTTTCCCGAATGCCTTTAGTCGGCGATAAGAACGACTTGGGCTGAAGATTATCATTATTTTCAGAGGGGGTCAATTTAGTTTAGGTCTAACAGGTTTACTATCAAATAGACATTACCGTAATCACTGATTACATACATAAATGTTGACTCCAATGCTTCTAAATATCCCTTGACATTCATAGTGCAGGAAGTTTAAAAAGTCTTCACTCGGTAAACCTTACGGCAAACGCAACGACAAATATTATTTTGATGAAACTTTAAACAAGGGAAACATGAAAGCCAGAAATTCGCCTTTGCAGGATCCCGCAGAAAAGAATCCGATCGACTTCTTGCAGCAATTTGTCGGTGTTTTTAGTAGTAAAGGATGGTTAAACCAAACGCTCCGTATCAAACACCGCAACAGAAGATATAGAATTTCCTGCAGTGAGAAAAAATTCTTTGCCTATCGCATAAATGATAACTGTTCCGTCTCTCCGGGCTTTCCAGGCTGGCCTGTGTGCATCATCACCCATGATCAGATTATTGACGAAGCAAAGATGTCCGCGTTTGCCTCAACCGAACCCAGTGTACATGACTGGCTGCGTTGTTTCCACGAAGAAGATTTCGAACTTATTTAAGAGGTCTCATTAATATGAATATTATTGTTTCCGGGTCACTGGCTTACGACAGGATTATGGATTTCCCGGGACATTTCTCGGATCATATCCTTCCCGGAAAGATACATGTCCTGAATGTATGCTTCCAGGTGAATAGCATGAAAGAGAAATTCGGAGGCACCGCAGGAAACATCGCCTATGCACTCACCCTTATGGGTGAAAAGCCGATAATTTCCGCCACCATCGGACATGATTATCACAGATATCTCGAATGGTTTAAAAAGAATGGGATCTCTACCGAAAACATCAAGATCATAGAAGATGAATTTACCGCCAGCGCCTATATAACTACAGACCTGGCCGACAATCAGATTACCGGATTCAACCCCGGTGCAATGAAATATTCTTCCTCGATGGATTTCGATAAACTTAATCCGGCGGATACTATTGTCATCATCTCTCCCGGCAATCTTGGGGATATGGTAAATTACCCCCGCGCCTGTAAGGCCAGAGGGATAGATTACATCTTTGACCCTGGACAATCTTTGCCCGTACTGGATACTAAAGACCTGGTGGATGCCATCGACGGGTGTCGCATTTTGATCTCGAATGATTATGAGCTGGATCTAATTATAAGCAAGACCGGCTTAAGCAAAGAAGGTCTGCTTACACTGGCCAGGGTTATCATTGTCACCCTGGGTGAGCAGGGGTCGCAGGTATCGACGGTGGACAGTGAAATAAGTATTCCCGTTGTTAAACCAAAGAAGGTTAATGACCCGACGGGCGCGGGCGATTCTTACAGGGGCGGGCTGATCAGCGGACTGATCCGGGGTATGGACATTGAGCAATGTGCGCTGATGGGGAGTGTTTGTGCGTCGTTTGCCGTCGAGTGTTACGGAACTCAGGACTATAGATTCACCCACGAGGAATTCAAGGAAAGATTTAACGGGATCTACTGAAAGGTTTCCAATTTTTGTGTCACATCTTCCCAAGATGCGTATAGATTCTCAAGTTCCTTGGCAATATCAACAAGGTCCTGGTTCAGTTGTTTGATTTTCTGCGGCTGTCTGTAAATATCGGAACCACAGAGAGTTTTTTCATGTTCCGCTTTCTTTTCTTCAAGATGGATGATACGGTTCTCCAGCGTCTTGAGTTCCATTTTTAAAGTTTTAGTTATACGGGAAAGCCGGTTTCTTGCCTCTGCTTCCTGCCGCTTTTCCTCCCTTGCCTTAAAATACCTCCGACCTGATGTTACCGCCTGATCATTCGGCGGCATTTCCACAGCAAATGATCCTGCCGGTTTCTGAGGCTGTTTTTCGTCAATTCTCTCCGACATGGCTCCTTCCGTTTCACCACGCTTCTGAATAAAATAAGAATAGTTGCCATGATATTCGATGCATCCACCTTCACGAATTTCGATCACCCTGTTGACAAGGCTGTCCAAAAAGAACCGGTCATGGGAGACTATGACGACAGTGCCTTTATACCCAAGCAGGGCGTTCTGAAAAATTTCTTTCGTTTTCAAATCCAGGTGATTGGTAGGTTCATCCAGTATCAGCAGATTGGAATCCTGAAGCAGGATTTTCAGCAGGGCCAACCGGGATTTCTCCCCGCCGGAGAGGACAGATATCTCCTTATATATATCATCACCGGAAAATAGAAAGGCACCCAAGAGGTTCCGCTTCTCCTGGTCACTGCTGCGGGTTCCTGTCAGATTGACTTCTTCCCAAACAGTCCGCTGATAATCAAGATTCTGGGCGCTCTCCTGAGAGAAAAAGGCCATGCTTACATCCAGGCCGTACGATACGGTCCCGGAGGACGGTTCTTCCGTGCCGCTTAAAATTCTGGACAGGGTTGATTTGCCGGCGCCATTGACACCGACGAGGGCTATCTTCTCACCTCTGTAAATCGTCAAGTTTACAGAGTTGAACACTCTTATATCATCATACCTTTTGGAAACATCCCGGACGGAGACTACCTCTCTGCCACTTTTCGACGCTTCTGGAAACTGGAGATGGACTTGTTTTCCTTTACGTTCAAGTTCGATGAGTTCAAAGCGTTCCAGCATCTTGATGCGGCTCTGAACCTGTTTGGCCTTAGTCGCCTTATACCGGAATCTCTCGATAAATTCCCGTGTCTTTTTGATCTCTGTACGCTGGAGCTCCATCTGTTTCTTCAGGGCTTCCATACGCCTTTCTTTCTCTGCCATGTAGTAGGAGTAATTTCCTTTGTAAACGGTGAGGCGATGATTGGATAATTCCACAATCTGACTGATCATTTTGTCAAGGAAGACTCGGTCGTGGGCTATCGTAAGCAAGGTGCCGTGGTAATTTTTCAGATAGCTTTCCAGCCACTCCATACTCTCCGTATCCAGGTGGTTGGTCGGTTCATCAAGGAGCATTATATCCGGCGTGGAAAGGAGAATCAGGGCAATCAGAATCCGCATCTTCCAGCCACCCGAAAATTCAGTGCAGTACCTGGAGAAATCCTTTTCCCGGAATCCAAAGCCATTCAGTATTTGCTTGGCCTTGGCGTCAAAACGGTATCCCTCTAGGGCCTGGAAACGGGCTACGGCAGTCTCATATGAGTTCAGCGCCTCCATGTACTCAATAGATTCAGGATTAAATCGGGATATACGGTTTTCGTAATTCTTCAGAGTCCGCTCAATATCTGCTATGCCGATTTTTTTTCTGAGATAATCTATCAATGGGACCGGTTCCAGCTCGACCAAGTCCTGAGGCAGATAACCGATTGTGCGATTTTTCCGGTTTGTGATTTCGATGGTGCCCTGGTCAAGGTCAACCAGCCCTAAAATCGCTTTTAACAGGGTTGTTTTCCCCGTGCCGTTATCTCCCACCAGGCCGATCCGGCTCTTTTCCGGAATCATCCAGGTTATATTCTCAAATATCCTGTGATCGGAAAAGGCAAGTGAGATTTTGTTAAGATAAATCACTGATTACAACCAATAAAAAGACTTTTTTCAGCGGAGGAGTATAGTAAAAAAAGCCAGGAGTGTCAATTTTCTGATAAATATTTCGCCACCGGGCATTGTTTCTCCTTTTATATATGCCTTAACAATCAGCAAATATTGACGTTACTTTTTTTACCTTGACAGTGAATGATCTCTCTCTTATATTCACAAATATTTTTGATACATTTTTGCACTAATAATTATTTAAAAGTTAACATTTTTGCATATTATTGCCATCCATTATGTTTTATTAAGTGAGTTCAAACAAGAAATTTTTGGTTAAGTTTATTGGCCATATAAAAATTTTTTTATATTTGTCACTTCTGTTTGTTTTTTCAATGCACATGGATGTGTTGAATCTTAGAATATCATTTTGAGTGAAAGGATTTAAATTATGCCAAAGCGCCCCGACATTAACAAAGTATTGATCATAGGATCAGGCCCTATAGTTATAGGACAGGCCTGCGAGTTTGATTATTCGGGTACCCAGGCATG
>Ga0335071_10008474_pt1 | contig 10548 bp, 4 predicted proteins | sample Lox_Sample_15_FD_206724 | JGI IMG/M metagenome (GOLD analysis project Ga0335071, IMG submission 206724) | Soil microbial communities from Loxahatchee National Wildlife Refuge, Florida, United States - Lox_Sample_1.5 | ecosystem: Environmental > Terrestrial > Soil > Wetlands | place: USA: Florida...
TGATCCCGCCGCGGAGCGAACGCCCCGTTCGGGCCGGGGTTCACCCTCAGGCAGCCCAGGGCCGGGCGCTCTCCGGGGCGCCTTGCGGAACTCGCTCGCGGGACCCCTTCGGCGAAAGGCTCACGCGCCCGGGCGCCGGGGACGACGGGCCCTCCCCTTCGCCCGCAGGAAGAGGCGGACCCAAGGCCTTCGAGCACCCTCCTCGCTTTCCGCTCCATGGACCCGGGGTGTATCTTCTCGGGGTCGATCGCCAAGGTCCTGGGGGAGCCCGATGAGCGGACCGATCTGGCCGGGCAAGCCGTTCCCGCTGGGCGCGACCCCCGACGGGCGAGGGACGCAGTTCGCCGTATACGCCCGCCACGCCGAGGCGATCGAGCTCTGCCTCTTCGACCCTGCCGACCCGAAGAGGGAGGCACGGCGCGTCCGCCTACCGGACCGGACGGGGCACGTCTGGCACGGCTACCTGCCCGGCGTCGGCCCCGGCGCGCTCTACGGCTACCGCGCCCAGGGCCCCTACGAGCCGGAGCTCGGGCACCGCTACAACCCCGCCAAGTTGCTCCAGGATCCTTACGCCCGGGCCATCGCCGGGGAGGTCGACTTCCGCGGTCCCATCTACGGCTACCGCCAGGGCGCGAAGGACGAGGACCTCAGCGTCGACGACCGGGACGACGCCGCCTTCGTCCCCCGGAGCGTGGTGGTCGCCGATCACTACGACTGGGAGGGCGATGCGCCTCCCTTGACGCCCTGGCATCGCTCCATCATCTACGAGGCGCACGTCCGGGGATTCACCATGCGCCACCCGGAGGTCCCCCCGGAGCTGCGCGGGACCTATGCCGGGTTCGCCACCGCCCCCGCCCTCCGCCACCTCACCTCGCTCGGCATCACCGCCGTCGAGCTCCTCCCCGTGCACGAGTACGTGGACCACCCCTTCCTCGCGGCCCGGGGGCTCCGCAACTACTGGGGGTACTCGAGCCTGGGCTACTTCGCTCCCGAGCAGCGCTACGCCGCGGGCGGGGCCCGCGGGGAGCAGGTGGACGAGTTCCGCTCCCTGGTGAAGGCCCTTCACCGGGCCGGCATCGAGGTGATCCTCGACGTCGTCTACAACCACACCGGGGAGGGGAACCACCTCGGTCCCACCCTGTGCTTCAAGGGGCTCGACAACCGGACCTACTACCGGCTCTCCCCCGAGGCCCCGAGGTACAACGTCGACTATACCGGCACGGGCAACTCCCTCGACCTCACCCACCCCCAGACCCTGAAGCTCGTCATGGACTCGCTCCGGTACTGGGTCACCGAGATGCACGTCGACGGCTTTCGCCTCGATCTGGCCGTGACCCTCTCGCGCGATCCGGACCAGTTCGATGAGGCCTCGCGCTTTCTGTGCGCGGTGGAGCAGGACCCGGTGCTGGAGCGGGTGAAGCTCATCGCCGAGCCGTGGGACCTCGGGCCGGGCGGTTACCAGGTGGGCGGGTTCCCGGTGAACTGGTCGGAGTGGAACGGGAAGTACCGGGACGCGGTCCGCCGCTTCTGGAAGGGCGACGCCAGCCAGGCGGGGGAGATGGGGTACCGCCTGACCGGGTCGGCCGATCTGTACGAGCCGGCCGGACGGAAGATCTTCGCGGGCGTGAACTTCGTCACCGCGCACGACGGCTTCACCCTCCGAGACCTGGTCTCGTACGACCACAAGCACAACGAAGCCAACGGCGAGGACAACCGCGACGGGACCGACGACAACGCCTCCTGGAACTGCGGGGTCGAGGGGGAGACAGAGGACCCCTCCGTCCTTTCGCTGCGCGACCGCCAAGCGCGCAACCTCCTCGCCACCCTCCTCGTCTCCCAGGGCGTTCCCATGTTGACCGCCGGGGACGAGATGGGCCGTACCCAGCGCGGCAACAACAACGCCTACTGCCAGGACAACGAGATCTCCTGGCTCGACTGGTCCCTCGACGAGCGAGGGCTCGCCCTGCTCGGCTTCGTCCGGCGGCTCATCCGCCTGCGCCTCTCCGAGCCCGTGCTGGAGCGCCTCCGCTTCTTCCGGGGGGACCACCTCTGGGACTCCTCCCTCAAGGACCTGGCCTGGTTCCGGCCCGACGGGACGGAGATGCGCCCCGCCGACTGGAACAAGCCCTTCGCCCGCTCCGTCGCCTTCCTCCTGGGAGGCGACACCATCGATACCCTCGACGAGAGGGGGGAACGAATCGCGGGGGACACCTTGCTCGTGCTCCTGAACGCCGACCACGAGCCGGTCACCTACCTCCTCCCCGACGTCGACTGGGGGCGCGCCTGGGAGATCCTGGTCGACACCGCCGGGGCCACCGATTCGAAGCGCGACATGGTGGACGCGCGCGGCTCGATCCGGGTCGAGGCGAGGTCCATGGTGATCCTCTCGAGGAGGGCGGAGCGCTAGGCCGCCGCCCCCGGGGAGCCTTACCCGGGCCCGCTCCATGGACGGGTCGGTGGGGAGACGGTCCCCGCCTCCCGGTTCGCGTCGCCCCGCTATACTCTCTTGCCCATGGACACCCGCAAGCCCACCCTCCTCGTGGTCGACGACGAGAAGAACATCCGCCGCACCCTGCGGATGGTGCTCGAGGCCGAGGGCTACGAGGTGGCGGAGGCCGGGTCGGCCGAGGAGGCCTTGAAGCTCCTCGAGGTCGAGCCCGTGGATCTCGGCATCTTCGACATCCGGCTCCCCGGCCTGGACGGGCTCTCCCTCCTCACCAAGGCACGGGAGCTGTGGCGCGACCTGCCCGTCGTGGTCATCTCCGGCCACGCCGACACGAGCGACGTCGTCGACGCCATGAAGCGGGGGGCCAGCGACTTCTTCGGCAAGCCCGTGGACCGGGACCGGGTGCTCGTCTCGGTGAAGAACGCCCTCTCCCGGAGGAGCCTGGAGGAGAAGGTCCAGGTGCTCTCCGCCCGGGAGCGGCGCTTCGCCGACGAGATGCTGGGCGAGAGCCCGGCCATGGGGAAGCTGCGGGAGGAGATCGGGAAGGTGGCGCCCACCAGCGGACGGGTGCTCATCAGCGGCGAGTCCGGGACGGGCAAGGAACTCATCGCCGCCGAGATCCACCGACAGTCGAAGCGAGCCGATGGCCCGTTCGTGAAGGTGAACTGCGCCGCCATCCCTTCCGAGCTCATCGAGTCGGAGCTGTTCGGGCACGAGAAGGGGAGCTTCACCGGCGCGGCGGCGCGCCGCCGGGGCCAGTTCGAGGCCGCCGACGGCGGCACCCTCTTTTTGGACGAGGTGGGCGACATGAGCCTGTCCGCCCAGGCCAAGGTGCTCCGCGCCCTCCAGACCGGCGAGGTGACCCGGGTGGGGAGCGAGCGCGTCCTCACCGTGGACGTGCGGGTGGTGGCCGCCACCAACAAGGACCTGGAAGCGCAGGTGCGGGAGGGCGCCTTCCGGGAGGACCTGTTCTTCCGGCTCGCCGTCGTGCCCCTCCGCTCCCCCGCCCTCCGCGAGCGGCTCGCCGACGTGCCCCTCCTCGCCGAGCGCTTCTTCCTCTTGGCCGTCCGGGAGAACGGGATGCGCCCCAAGCCCGTGGACCCGGAGGTCTACGAGCGGCTCAAGGGGTACCGCTGGCCGGGAAACGTCCGCGAGCTGCGCAACGTGTGCGAGCGGATGGTGATCATGAGCGGCGACCGCATCTCCGCCGCCGACGTCCCCGAGTCCATCCTCAGCCGCCCCCCGCCGGCGGGAGCGGCCCCGGGCCCGACCGACCTGTCCCGGTACGGCGAGGTCCCGCTCCGCGAGCTCCGCGACCTGGTGGAGCGGGACTACATCCTGAAGAAGCTCGAGGAGCACGACTGGAACATCACCCAGGCGGCCCAGGCCCTGGGGGTGGAGCGCACGAACCTCCACAAGAAGATCAAGCAGCACGGGCTGTCGCGGGGCGGGCGGGCCTTCCCCCCCGAGGAGCCGGAGGGGGAGGATCCCCAAGAGCCCGAGAAGGCCGCCCGTTAGCGGCCCGCGAGCCGCGCCGAGACGAGCGCCTCGAAGGGCGGGTAGCCCTTCAGGGCGGCGAGACCCGGGTGCCTCCGCAGCGAGGCGGCGGTGACCGTGCCCACCGGCGAGTCGAGCGCCTCGGCCAAGAGGGCCACGGCCTCGTCCTTCCGCCCGGCGGCGAGCGAGATCTGGGCCACGTCGGCGTGCGCCAGCATGCGCATGGGCAGATCCTTCATGTGGTCCAGGGCCTCGTGGGCCTCCAGGAGGGCCTGCTCGAAGCGGCCCAGCCCGGCGTGGGCGCGGGCGAGCCACAGGAGCTCGTCCGCGAGCCCCCCCTCGTCCCTCTGCCGCCGCATCTCCTCCACCTTGGCCTCGAGGGAGCCCACCACCGACTCAAGATCGGCTCGGGCCTCCGAAAGCCGCCCGAGCGCCTGGCGGGAAGTCCCGGTGAGCAGGGCCCGGGGGAGGAAGGGCCCCTCCCGCGACACCGGGTCGGGGAGACGCCCGGCCGCGGCCAAGGACAGGGCTCGCTCCGGCAAGAGCGCGAGGAGGTCGATGGCCGCCTCCACCGCCACGTTGGAGGCGCTCCACTGCTGGACGGCCGCGTCCAGGGCGCTGCGGGCTGGCCCCAGATCGCCCTTCCGCCAGAAGGGGATCATCGCGCAGGTGGTGGGCGCCCGGACGTCCCCGGGGGAGAGCTCCTCCGCCCGCTCACAGGCGCGCTCCGCCTCGTCGAACCGGCGGAGCTCTATCATCCGGTCGGCGACCAGCATGGCCACGAAGTAGGAGTGGGGATCGAGGACCATGGCCCCCCGCAGGTCGTCCAGGGCGGCGCTCCACTGGCCCATCGCCATCCGGGTGTATCCCAGGTTCACCCGGGCCACCGCGTCCCCGGGCGCCCCCTTTGCCTGGATCTCGTACTCGGCGAGCGCCCCGGGGTTGTCGCCGTCGCAGGCCCAGCGCACCTCGGCGAGCGCCCCGTGCCCGGCGGGGAGCTGCGGGTCGAGACGGAGGGAGCGGGCGGCGTGCTCCGCGGCGTCGGCGCAGGTGGCGTCGAAGGGGACGCGGCCCACGTTCGCGAGCTCGGTCTCGAGGACCGCGATCCAGGCGTGCGCCGTGGCGAACGAGGGGTCCCGGGCCACCGCCGCGGACAACAGCCCCAGGGCGCGCTGCCGGTCTCCGTCGTCGGACGACCGACCCCAGAAGTAGAGGGCGCGCAGGTAGAGCTCTTGCGCCACCGCGTCCCTCGTGACCGGCCGCTCCGCCCGGGCCCGCTCCGAGGCGGAGAGCCGGGCCCCGAGCGCGCGGGCGATCTCGAGCGCCACCTCCCCCTGGAGGGCGAACAGATCGCCGTCCCGGCGGTCGAAGCGGTCGGCCCAGCGCTCCTCCCCGGTCGCCGGATCGACGAGGTGCACCTGGATCCGCAGCCGGTCCCCGTCGCGCTGGACCGTCCCCTCGACGAGCGCGTCCACCCCGAGCTGGCGGGCGATGGACTTCCGGTCCCGGCCCTTCCCCTCGATCCCCTTGACCGAGCCCTGCCCGATCACCCGCAGGTCGCCCAGCTGGGCGAGCCGGGTGACGAGCTCGGCCTGGATCCCGGCGGCGAGGGCGGCGTCCCCGGTTCCCGCGGTGAGAGCGGCGAAGGGGAGGACCGCCACCGCGGGAGGCCGGGCGAGGGACAGGGGCGACCGAAGGAGGACCGCGGCAAGGATCGCTCCCCCGACCAGGATCGCCGCCGCGAGGAGGAGGGGCAAGACCGCCCTCCGCCGCTCCGGCTTGGGAAGAACGAACCGGATGGTGGTGTCCTCCGCGGTCCTCATCGCGTCGCGGAACGCGACCAGGGCGGAGAGAACCTCGGAGGCGTCCCGCGGCCTGTCGGCCGGGTCGCGCATGAGCATCCGGGCCACGAGGTCACCCAGGGCCGGGCACTCGGACACCGAGAGCTTCGGGGCGGGACCCGCCTCCAGGCTCTTGCCCCCCTCGGGCAGGGGGACCTCCCCCCGGAGCATCTGGTAGAGCATGACGCCGAGCGCGAACACGTCGGTCCGCTCGTCCTCGGCGAGATCCCCCCACTGCTCCGGCGCCATGTAGGCGGGGGTGCCCCCCAAGGTCCGCTCCCGGCCGAAGGCGTGGGCCATCCCGAAGTCCAGCACCTTGACGTGCCCTTCCTCGCACAGGAACACGTTCGAGGGCTTGAGATCGCGGTGGGTCACCCCCTCGGCGTGGGCGTGGGCCAGGCCCCGGGCCACCTCCACCCCGACCCGGAGCGCCTCGGCGAGCGGCAGGGGGCCGCCCCGGAGGCGTTCACCGAGCGTCATGCCCCGGAGCAGCTCCAGGACGAGGTACGGCCCCTGCTCGCAGCGGCCCACGTCGTGGAGGGTCACGAGGTTCGGGTGCGAAAGCCGCGCGATCGCCTCCGCCTCCCGCAGGAGCAGATCCCCGCCGCCTCCCCGCAGGCCCCGCCCCGGCCGGACCGCCTTGAAGGCCACCGAGCGGCCCAGCTCGCGGTCGCGCGCCTCGTAGACGATGCCGAACCCGCCCCGCCCGATCTCGCTCAGGAGCTCGAAGCGGCCGACCCGCTGGCCCGGGCGGAGCACCCGCTCCCAGTCGTCGCTCCGCCCCGGCATGGTGGCGAGCTCGAGCAGGAGCGCCGACATCGCCTGGCTCTTGTCGTGAGCGAGCCGTTCGCCGGAAGCGTCCTGGGATTCGAGGGCCATTGGCGTGCTTCGAGGATACCAGCGCGTTCCCCCGGGTGTCAGCGGCCCTCCCGCGCTCGCGCGACACGTCCGGCGGGCCCTATCTTTCGCCCGGGCCTTGGTCCGATCGAAAGCGGGCCAGGGGGGACGGCCCTCTTCACTCCGAGTCGAGTCGGGCCGGACGTACACCGGCGCCACCGTCCCACTCCCCCCTCGTCCCCCCCCTCCCTCCCCCCTTCGCCCACAGGGATCCGCGGGCCCCCTTCCCCCTTCGCGGCGCGCTCCCGAGAAGAGCCCCGCCCCCCTTCCCGGGCGTCGCCCATTGCCTCGTTCACCCACCGTGATGAGGTCCCGAGGAGAGAAGGAGGGAGGAGAGGCCCAGGCACTCCTGCCGCCCGGGGCCTCCCTCGAAGTCCCCGCCCGAAGATCTCCTCTTCGGATCCTCCCCGGAGGAAAGAGGGGACAGGAAGGCGGCGGCGAGGCGCGCGGGCTCTCCTCGCCTTCGCCGCCCGAGCGCCGAGGGCGGAAGAGCCTGCAAGCCAGGCGAGGGCTCTGCCCTTCGGCCTATGATGGTCTCGTGCTGCCACTCCCCTCCTCCCACGGCATCCCCGGGCTCCCCCCCGAGCCTCCCCGGGCGTCCGACTCGCCCGTCCGGCTCGCCCGGCTCGCGAAGCGAGTAGAGAACCTGGAGGGGCTCCTCGCCCGGGTGGAGCTCTCCCCCGACCCGGACCTGTGCCTGGCCGGGCTGGAGCGGTTCTTGGATGCGGCCGGGGCGCTCCCCAAGGAGCCCGACCTCCTCGACGCCCTGGTGCTTCTGTGCGGCAGCTCCCGGATGCTGCCGGCCCTCCTCGCCCGGGCGCCCCACCTCCTCCGCCGCGTCGTCCGCTCGCGCTGGCTCAATCGGCCTCGGCCCGAGTCGGACCTCCGCCGGCTCCTAACCCGGGCCCTTTCCCGGCTGGACCCGGAGGACGTGCCCGGGCTCCACCGTCTCCTCAGGCGGCTCCGGGCGCGCGAGGTGCTCCGCATCGCCCTCCGCGACCTCCGCCGGGCCCGCGTCCGGGAGGTGACGGACGAGCTCTCCGGGCTCGCCACCGCCTGCCTCGACGCCGCCATCCGGTTCCATGACCGGCGCCTGCGCGCCCGGCACGGCCCGCCCTCGGGGATGGCGGGGCGAGAGCTCGGGGCCGGCTTCTGTGCCCTGGCCATGGGCAAGCTCGGCGCCCGCGAGCTCAACTTCTCCTCGGACATCGACCTCCTCTACATCTACGACCGCGACGCCCAGACCCAGGGCGAGCGGCCCCTCAACACCTTCGCCTACTTCGCCAAGCTGGCCGAGCTCGTCACCGAGTCCCTGGCCAAGCTCACCGAGGACGGGATCGTCTTCCGGGTGGACCTGAACCTGCGCCCCGACGGCCAGAACGGTCCCATCGTGAACAGCGTCCGGGCGGCGGAGCTCTACTACCAGTCGTTCGGGCGCAGCTGGGAGCGGGCGGCGCTCGTGAAGGCGCGGCCCGCGGCCGGCGACCAGAAGGTGGGGGAGGAGTTTTTGAAGGCCCTCGAGCCGTTCATCTGGCGCCGGAGCCTCGACCTCAAGGTGCTGGAGGAGATTCACGCCATGAAGGCCCGCATCGACGCCCGGGCCGGAGCGGAGGGCAAGGACGACTTGAAGCTCGGCAAGGGGGGGATCCGGGAGGCGGAGTTCTTCGTCACCGCCCTCCAGCTCCTCCACGGCGGGCGCGAGGAGGGACGGGCCCTTCGGGTGCGGGCGCTCTTGCCGGCGCTCGACCGGCTCCTCTTCGCCGGCGTGGTCCCGGCCCGCCACCGGGACGAGCTCGCCGACGCCTACCTGTTCCTGCGCCGGGCCGAGCACCGCATCCAGATGATGGACGGCGCCCAGACCCACCGCCTTCCCCCCCCGGGCGAGCGCACGGGCCTCTCCCGGAGCATGGGCTACGTCTCCGCGGCCGACTTCGAGGGAGCCCTGGGCCGGCACCGCGACCGGACCATGCGGATCTTCGGCGACCTCTTGGGCGCGGCCCGGGACGAGCCACAGCTCGACGCCGAGCTGACCCTCCTCGCCGATCCGGAGGTCGAACGCGCCCGGCGCGCCGACATCGCCGAGCGGCGCGGCTTCTTGGACCCGGACCGGGTGATCGCGGCCATCGACTCCATGGCGCGGCGGCGGACGCCCTTCTCCCCCCTCGGCGACCCCGCTCACGCCGCCAGCCTCCTCGCAGACGCCCTCGGCACCCCCGATCCCGATCAGGCCATCTCCCAGCTGAGCGACTTCGCCGCCGCCCTCTCCAACACCGAGCCGTACTTCAGGCTCATGCGGGAGAACCGGCGCGTCACCCGCCTGCTCCTCTCGCTCTTCGGCACCTCCGACTTCCTCTCCAAGCGCTTCGTGCGCACCCCCGAGCTCGTCGACCTCCTCCTCGGGCACGAGCAGGAGATCCTGGAGAAGCCGCGAGCGACCATGGAGGAGGAGCTCAAGGAACGGCTCGGACCGCCTTCGGACGGCCTCGAGCAGGACCAGATCCTGGAGCTCCGGCTGGGGGCGGTGCGCCGCTACAAGGACCAGGAGATCCTCCGGATCGCGGTGCACGACATCGCCGGGGCCATCGACCTCCCGGCGGTGGCCCGGCAGCTCTCCGACCTGGCCGAGGTCTCTCTCGAGGCCTGCCTCGAATTGGCGGAGGAGGAGGCCCGGGGCAAAGGCACCCTGCCCGCCGGCCGCCTGAGCGTCATCGGGATGGGGAAGCTGGGCGGGCGCGAGCTCGGGTACCACTCCGATCTCGACCTCATCTTCGTCTACCCGGGGGAGGCGGCCGCCGTGCACGAGCGCTACGCGCGGCTCGCCCAGCGATTCCTCTCCTTCCTCCAGATGCCCCTTCGCGAGGGGCGGCTCTACCAGATCGACACGCGGCTGCGCCCCTCGGGCAATCAGGGGGCGCTCGTGATCGGGGTCGAGGGTTTCATCCGCTACCACACCGGCGAGGCCTTGCCCGGCGGCCCGGCGCGAGGGGCGGCCCAGGGGGTGCGCAGCCAGCTCTGGGAGCGGCAGGCCCTGCTCCGGGCCCGCCACGTGGCCGGCGATCCCGCCCTCTTCGAGGAGGTCTGGCGGCGCGCCATCGTCCCCTCGGTCTACGCTCCCAGGGGCGACCGGGCCGCCATGGCCGAGGAGATCCGGCGCATGCGGGAGCGGATGGAGGCGGAGCTGGCCCAGGAGGCCTCGAGGGGGCGCGACCCCAAGACCGGCCACGGCGGTCTCGTGGACGTGGAGTTCGCCGCCCAGTTCCTGCAGCTCGCGTACGGGCACGAGCACCCCGAGCTCCGCACCGGCTCCACCCCCGAGGCCCTCTCTCGGCTGCGGGCCGCCGGGCTCCTCTCCGAGCCCGCCCAGAGGACCCTCTCCGACGGCTACGCCTTCTTGCGCCGGGTGGAGCTGCGCCTGCGCATCGTTCACGACTACAGCGTCGATCACCTGCCCCCTCCCGGCCCGGCGCTGGACCAGCTCGCCCGGCGGCTCGGGTACGGCGGCCCCGAGGCGGCCGCACGCTTTTTGTCCGAGTACGACCGGGTCACCGCCGCGGTGCGAGAGGCCTTCGACGAGGTGGTGGCGTGACCGCCGAGGACGAGGTCGACGCCCTTAAGGAGGCGCAGCGCCCGTTCGAGGAGGCGGAGGCGGCGCTGGTCCGCTCGGTGGTGAGCACCCCGGCCTGGCTCAAAGAGCCAGACGAGTGCGCGCTCCGCTACGCCCTGAACCTCGCCCGCCTCTCAAAGGTCCGCACCTCGGACGGAGGAGACCTGGACCTCGGCCCCGCGATCCTCCCCTTCCGGGAGGACGTCCGGACCGCCCTCCCCGCCTTCACCTCGCCCACCGGCCTCGACCGGCCCGCGGTGAGC
>Ga0335071_10008475_pt1 | contig 10548 bp, 9 predicted proteins | sample Lox_Sample_15_FD_206724 | JGI IMG/M metagenome (GOLD analysis project Ga0335071, IMG submission 206724) | Soil microbial communities from Loxahatchee National Wildlife Refuge, Florida, United States - Lox_Sample_1.5 | ecosystem: Environmental > Terrestrial > Soil > Wetlands | place: USA: Florida...
ATATCCCACACCTGGTACGCTGCTCGAGTCGATCGCTTTTTCCTTCCAAAGCCGGTATAACGCTTCATTCATCACTTGGTGATGGATGAAGTCGGTACAACTTCCCGGCATAACGCCATCGCGCAGAAGATAAACCTTTTTTTGGAGAATTTCTGAAATTTGAGCGCTGATCGGCAGATAATAGTTCTCATTGAAAAACATGAAGATCTCATTATCTTGCCTGGTGAACTTTGACCGGTCTGTTAACCCATCCGCCCGCACAGGAAGCCGTTTTAGGGCTACCTCGTGAACAATCTTGGACTGCTCGATCAAGCTCCATAGCGGCGCGTATAGTTCTTCAATTTGCTGCTGGAGATAATGAAGTTTCGCTTCCTGCTGCCGTGACTCGATCTCTTTTTTTCGTCCAAGATAATAGTTGGCAACCCAACCAAGCATGGTGATTATTCCACCAACAAGTGCGCCGATCAGTACAGGCAGCAAGTTTTGTATCATACGGTTTTGTTCCAGAAAAGGCGGTGCGATACTGATTTATTCACCAAATATGACCTGCCATCCCCCCTTTGCCCTGCGAGGAAGGGGGCCGGGGGGATAGGTTCTTCTGCACTGTTTTGTTCGTTGAACATAGGCTATCCACCTAACAATGAAGACAATAGTTGCTTTTTTAATTGCTTTGTCGCTATTATGTGATTGTCAATAAAAACTTCTGTTTGATGAATTGCATTGAACTTTCCTGCAATTTCTTTTTGCTCGCCCAATGGCGGGGATATTACTGGGATTGCCATACAGTCTGACTTGGTGATTTTCTTTTGGTACGTTCCAGTAACGTAGGGTTCGTAGGAAATATATTCAAGATATTCCGAATAAAAATCTACATCAGTTTTTTCACAAGGGCGTAAAACATGTGCGTGGTTGTTGACCCAGTATTTTCCACTGGCTTTGAAAACGACTGGAGAACTACGAAACAGCAAATTCATGCCATCTTCTTCTAGAAGCAAAGTTATTTCATCGAATATAAAGCCATCGATATAATCAATAATTCCTACTGCGCCATAATAAGGGTATTCACCATTTCGTTTATTTCTTTCGCTGTCTTTTAAAGGGATCCTCATATTGTCTAAAAACTCAAAGACTTCGCCCAATTTTTTTACATCCCAATTAGAAGGTATTTGCCCGATTTTCGATTCTTTTCTTGAAGCTTTTTTGTTTCCAAAGGCGAAAATATGCTTGCGTGCTGAATCTATTAATTTTTGATTTTCTTGCTTTAGGCGTTGATATTCTTGCATTGTATCATCCGCTGCCCAGAGCAGGTCAGCGATGCGGCGCTGTTCGTCCAGATGCGGGAGGGGGAATTCCTGTCGGGCAAGCGAACTCCAGTTGATCGTTGGCGAAAGTGAACCCACCGAAATCTCCAAGGCGCGCTGGTGGAACAACTCGCTTTGCATGAAAAACGGCAAAAACTCGGGCAGGCATACATCTGCTTTGGCACGCAAGACAATCGCATGTGCTGAACAAATCCCCTCAAAATCTGCCACTGCAAGTTTCCGCTGGTAGGCACGACGCTTGCCATAAATAATATCACCAGGCCAGAAGTGTAATTTCTGCCCAATCACATCGTCCGGCGAACCCCAACGCCTAAGTTTAAGAGATTCGGGATCGAGATGCTCCAAGCCAACATAGCGATCAAGATCCGTGTCACCAGGCATGACGCGTACGTTGATGTTTTCGGCAATCTGGGAGAAGGGATAAATGGTCATAGGCAATTAGATAATGCCTTCTTCTTTACCATGATAGAGATATGAAAATGCGTCATGAGCAAGTCTATTTTGCTTCTTATTGCTTTCATCGAGATAATATTTTGTAGCAGACACAACCCCTACAACTAAAGCACCGCCAATTTGTACTTCAGTAGGAACATACACACCTAGCGCGATTGTCGCCAGTAGTGCAGGCGCTTCGACCTTGAATATTGTTTCTAATCCACCGAGGATTGTAGGAAGCCTCTCGCTTTTACATGCTTTTTCTAATTTACTTACTCCTGATCGTATCTCTTCCGAGCACTTAGCAAGCACATCTTGCAGTTCAGCGACATCTTCAACAGTCTTTAGTTTTTCCTGATAAGAGTAAATGATCTTCCTGAACTCTTGCAACTCATCGTTCTTATATTTTTTCTTGAAATCCATTATTTGCTTTATCGTCACATCTTGGCGAGGAACTGGCAAAACCTTATTTAGAGCAAAAGAAAGACCTGGCAAGCTATGAGATTCATTTCTTGTGCCAAGTATCAACTTTTGATACAGACCATAATCTGTACCTGGAGTTGTAGTGTCCCAATCGCCTTCGTTTGCTAAAAACTTAGCCAATAATGCCATGTACAAATATCCATCTTGCTTATTGAAGATTAAATCGTTATCTTGAAGTTCAGCGATTTCCTTATCAACTACGTAGTCAATGAGAAATTCAGGTAATTTCCCACAATTTATCGGAAATGTGCCTTTTAACTTAAAAGCCGCTTTTCCATTTTTATAGTTTTCAGACTCAACTATCTCAATGAACTCTTGTGCAAGTTCTTCTTGATCATGAACATAGGCTTCTGGATAAAATGCCACAAATGCGTCATAATCGATGAGTTCTTTTATTAAGTCAAGGTGATGAACTTGTTTTTCCGCATTCCGAGGGACAATTGAACTAATCCGATCCCAATAAAAAATCGATTGTTTAATCCAGTCCGAATTTCTAATTGCAATTGTAGGATAGTACAAAATCGTTCTAGCCATTTTTATCCTCCAGTTTTAGAATCAAATCGCTAATTGTTGAACCAAGTAGTTTTGAACTTTCTTCCCAAGCCTTTGCCGCTTCCTGCAGCCCATTGGCAGAATAATGCCCTTTCGACTCGCCCACAGTCCGGCCACGTACATACAGCGGGATGCTCAAATTGCCGTCGTTGGCACGAATCTCTTCCAATAATGCTACCTTTGCAAACCCTTCAATATCCTTGAAATCGTGATAAGCGTCCGCGATGCGCTCTTGCTGCTCCGGCTTGAGAAAACTCGTACTACGCTCACGCGTTACTTCATCCACCGCGTTGATGAAAAGAACTTTGCCTCGGCGTTCCGATGGTTTGGAGGTGCGGCAGATCACGATGCAGGCTTCCATGGGTGAGTTGTAGAACAGGTTGGGACCCAGCCCCAGCACACACTCCACCAGGTCGGCTTCCACCAGTTTCTGACGCATCTCCGCCTCTTCCTTCCTGAACAGCACCCCATGCGGAAAAAGGATCGCGCATCTTCCGCGCTCCCCCTTCCCTTTCATGGATGTGCTCCGGGGGTTGATGTTCTCCCCCTTCCCTACCAGGGAAGGGGGCCGGGGGGATAGGTCCGCCCCCATGCTTTTCAGGATATGCTGGAAGAAAGCGTAATCGGCGCGTCCCTGCGGCGGAGTGCCCAGGAAGTTGCGGCCCCAGGGATCGCTAGCCCAGGCTTCCCGGTCCCACTGCTTGATAGAATAGGGCGGGTTGGCCAGCACCACGTCGAAGGTGGCCAGGCGATCCTTCTCGATGAAGGCCGGGCGCTCGAGCGTGTCGCCGCGTGCAATCGCGAAATCATCCACGCCGTGCAAGGCCAGGTTCATGCGGGCAATCGAGGCGGTCATATGGTTGCGCTCCTGCCCGTATAGCTTCAGTGTGCGATACTCCCCGCCGCCGCGCTTGACCTGGTCGAGCGCCGAGATCAACATGCCGCCTGTGCCACAGGTGGGATCGTAAATGCGTTCACCCGGTTGGGGATCCAGCATCTGCACCATCAGGTGCACCACCGTGCGGTTGGTATAAAACTCCTGGGCGGTATGCCCGCTGTCATCCGCGAACTGCTTGATTAGGTACTCATAGGCATTGCCCAACTCATCCTCGGGCACGTTGGCAATCGAGAGGGTGTACTGCGAGAAATGCTCCAGCAGGTTTTTAAGCGTGCGATCGGGCAGGCGTTCCTTGTTCGTCCAGGGCGCGTCGCCAAAAATCCCTTCCAGCCGGTCGGGGTTGGCTGATTCGATGGAGCGCAGCGCATTCTGGATGGCCTGGCCTACATCCTTGGGGGTCTCACGCACATTCGTCCAATGTGCACCAGCCGGGATGATGAAGCGCTCATTCGCCATGCTCCGGGCGTAGGATTCATCGCCGGATTCGCCGAACGCCTGGGCATACTCTTCATCCCACACATCCGAGATTCGCTTATAAAACAAGAGCGGGAAGATGAACTGCTTGTAATCGCCGGCATCCACCAATCCGCGCAGGATGGTGGCCGCGCCCCACAGGTGGGACTCGAGCTCGGGGAGGGAGAGGCGATCAGTCATTTTCATCTTTCTCCCCCTTCCCTTTCAGGGAAGGGGGCCGGGGGGTTAGGTCAGCCAGCATGACCCTCAGATGAGCTTCTGCCTCTTGAGCCTTCTTCCATGCGGCTTTGAAATCTTCGATTGCATCAGCCAGAGGTGGAATATCTTCACCGATGGGCGGAAGCACATAGCGGGAGATATTCAGCGTCCAATCTTGCTCGCTTATTTCGCGCAGCAAGATCACCCTGGCTTTATCTTGCACATCTTGAAATGCTTGAGTCCATTGCAGGACTTCCGCGGTATGTTCCGGCTCGAGGAAATTCTGGGCGCGGCCCTGGCGGTATTGCCCGGAAGCATCCACAATCAACACCTTTCCAACTCGCTCGGGCGGTTTGCGCTTCCGTAAGATGAGAATACAGGCGGCCAGCCCGGTCCCGTAGAACAGGTTGGGCGCCAGCCCGATGACAACCTCAACCAGGTCATGCTCGAGCAGATATTTGCGGATCTGCCCTTCGATCCCGCCGCGGAACAGCGCTCCCTGCGGCAGAACCACTGCCATGCGCCCGCTGCCCTCGGCCATGGACTTGACCATGTGTTGCACCCAGGCAAAATCACCGCTCGAGTCGGTTGGCAGGCCGGCAAAGGCGCGGCCCCAGGGATCATTTTCCCAGATCTCATGTCCCCACTGCTCAAGCGAAAAGGGCGGATTGGCGATTACACAATCGAAGGTCGCCAGTCCGCCGGCGGGATCGGTGAAGACCGGGGCGCGCAGCGTGTCGCCGCGCTCGATGGAGAAATCTTCCAGCCCATGCAGGAGCAGGTTCATGCGCGCCACCGAGGAGGTGGTCAGGTTCTTCTCCTGCCCATACAGCCTGCCATAAAAAGTGCGCGGATCGCCGCCGCGCTCTTTTACATGTGCCACCGCACCCAGCAGCATACCCCCGGTGCCGCAGGCTGGGTCGTAGATTGTTTCATGTTCGTGGGGGTCAAGGATATCCACCATCAGCCGCACCACGCTACGGGGCGTGTAAAACTCCCCGGCTTTCTTATTGGTGGCATCCGCAAATTTCTTGATCAGGAACTCGTACGCATCCCCCACAATATCGCTGGCTACCTGCTGGTTGCCCAACTTTAATGCCGAAAAATGCTCGATCAGGTCTTTGAGCAGAGCATCCGGCAGATGGTCCTTGTTGGTCCATTGGGCATCCCCGAACACACCATATAAATGCTTCTGGTTGGCTGCTTCGATGCCGCGCATGGCGTTCTGCAAAGCCGTGCCCACGTTGGCAGGTGTCTCGCGCACAGCCTTCCAGTGGCAGCCATCCGGCACCTGGAAGCGATGCTCATCGATAAAATCCGTGCCGTAGGTCTCAATCGCTTCCTGAAACTCCTCATCCCACACGTCGCAGATGCGCTTGAAGAACAGCAGCGGCAGGATGTAACTTTTCCAGTCTGAACGGTCCACCGGGCTGCCGCGCAGGATGTTGGCAGCTTCCCAAAGATAGGTTTCGAGATGGTCAAGGGTAACTAGAGCAGGCACAGGATCTCCCGGTCATTGACAACCCTACATGATGTTAGCCAAGCATATTTCCGAGCCCCCATCAACATAACTCCCAAAAAGGGGGCTTCCTATAAAGCTACCTTATTTTACAACCAAACCGGCCTGGTGGAGACCCTCTCAAGTCCACCCTTATTCATCATTTCTTCATAATTGTGCGGTATGATGTAGCCGAATATTTAAGAAAGAGTATTCGGCAACTATGGACGCGCCTATCCCAAATTGCACACGGGGGCGGGAGTTACCGAAAGCGAATAAGAAATCATCGAGGAGAACGGAAATGAGCAAAAGTCAAAGAACCTGGATCATTGTTGGGGCCGTGTTGGTGGTGATCGTCGGGGTCGTGCTGGTCTTCGCCAGCCTGCGCACCCAGGCAAATACGACTGGCAGCGCCAGTACCACCGGCACCGGCGCATCGTCTTACCAGACCACCACCGTCCAGCGCGGTACGCTGACCTCCACGGTGGAAGGCACCGGCACGGTCAAGAGCCAGCTCTCGGCGGTCATCAACTGGGCCACCGGCGGGCAGGTGGATAAGGTCAACGTCCAGATCGGCGACAAGGTCAAGGCCAACGACACCCTGGCCAGCATGGTGCAGGATTCCACCCTGGATTCGTTGCAGAGCGCGCTTACCACCGCCCAGCAGAACCTGGCCGAGCTGACTTCGCCGCAAGCGATCGCCAACGCCAAGCTGGCGGTCACCACGGCGCAGACGAATGTTACCAATGCGCAAATCGCCTTGAATAACGAGCAATACTGGCAGAATCCCGCCCTGATCCAGAACTACTATGCCAATTACGTGATCGCCAAGGCCAACCTGGACAAGGCCCAAAAGACCTACGATTCGCTTAATGTAGGCCCATACATCAATAATGCCAACGAGGCGGCTGCCTATAACAACCTGTATACCGCCCAGCAAGCCTACAATACCGCCCAGTATTACTACAGCCTGTATTCGCAGGCCCCGACCCAGAACCAGATGGATCAGGCCAAGGCAAACCTGGACCTGGCCAATGCCACATTGAAAAGCGCCCAGGATTACCTGGCCGCGCTGACCGGCGGGACGATCTCCCCGGATGCGACCGGCTCCGACCTGCTCAAGCTCAAGCAGGCCCAGCAGGCCGTGCAGACCGCCCAGGATAACCTGGCTGCGGCCCAGTTGACCGCCCCATTCGATGGGACCGTCACCCAATCGAACGCGGTACCCAAGGCGATGGTCACAGCCGGGACAGAAGCGTTCCGGGTCGACGATCTCTCCAACCTGGTGATCGGTGTCTCGGTGGTCGAGGTGGATATCAACCACGTCCAGATCGGGCAGACCGCCACGGTCACTTTCGATGCCATCCCCAACAAGACCTACACCGGCAAGGTGATCTCGACCGACCTGGCCGGCACATCCTCGCAGAGCAGTGTCAGTTTCAATGTAAATGTGCAGATCACCAATGCAGATGCACAGGTCAAGCCGGGCATGTCGGCCAACGTCACCATCCTCACCAACAAGGTGGATAACGCCCTGATCGTCCCCAGCACCTCCATCTTCACCGATACCAACGGCGCGCAGTTTGTATACCTGGTCCAGAATGGCGCCACCACCAAGGTGCCGGTCAAGGTGGGCGTCGTCTCGGATTCGGCCACGCAGATCACCAGCAGCACACTGCAGCCCGGCGACACGATCGTGCTCAGCTTTAAGAGCAGCTCCAGCACCAATGGATTCGGCTTCCGGCTGGGCGGCGGAGGCGGCGCTGCCGCTGGCACCAGCACCTCTTCCGGCGGGGCCAGGCAAGTGGTAACGCCGTAGGCCAGGAGATGGAAATGGACGATGTCGTTATCAGGGCAAAAGACCTGACAAAAATCTACAAGATGGGCGAGGTGGAAGTCCAGGCGCTGTGCGGCGTATCCCTGGAGGTCAAGCGCGGCGAGGTGGTGGCAATCACCGGGCCGTCCGGCTCCGGGAAGTCCACCTTGATGAACATCCTGGGCTGCCTGGACCGCCCGACCAGCGGTATCTACATCCTGGATGGTGAACAGGTGGCCGGGCTGAACGATGACCAACTGGCCGATATCCGCAACCGCAAGATCGGCTTTGTATTCCAGTCCTTTAACCTGCTGCAGCGGGTTTCGGCGCTTACCAACGTGGAACTGCCGCTGGGATATGCCAACCGGCCGGATGAAGGCCGGGGCCGGGCAGCCGAAGCCTTGCGGGCAGTCGGGCTGGAAAAGCGCATGAAGCACCGCCCGGCGGAACTCTCCGGCGGAGAGCAGCAACGCGTGGCGGTGGCGCGTGCCCTGGTCAATGAACCGGCCATCCTGCTGGCAGATGAACCGACCGGCAACCTGGACTCGCATGTAGGCCAGGAGATCATGGACCTGTTGCTGCGGCTCAACCGTGAAAGCAACACTACGCTGGTCATCATCACGCATGATCCCCGGATCGCCGCCCAGGCCCAGCGGACCATCATGATCCGCGACGGCCAGGTCGAGAGGAATCCACAATGAAAATCAGACGAGTTTTAGTGGGAACGCTCACCGTGCTGGTGAGCAATAAACTGCGCAGCGGGTTGACCATCCTGGGCATCGTGATCGGTGTGGCGGCAGTGATCGCGATGCTGTCGGTTGGCCAGGGCGCCCAGAATTCCATCACCTCCTCCATCAACTCGATCGGCACGAACCTGCTGTTCCTTTCGTCCGGGGCCGGGCCCAGGTTTGGCGGCGCAGGCGGGGGCGGTACTGTGGTCATACGGAACGTGCGGCAGCTAACGATGAACGATGCACAGGCCTTGGTCGACCCCTACCAGGCACCCGACGTCCTGGCAGTCGCACCCATTTTACAGGGTGGCAACATCGCCGCCGCGGCGACCAACGGTCAAAGCACCACCACCACCGTGTATGGCGTGCCCTCCGATTATTTTTCCATGCGGGATGAGACCATCGCAGAAGGCGCCATCTTCAGCGACCAGGAAGTGAACCTGCACGCCCGGGTGGCCGTGATCGGGCCTGACCTGGCCACCACCCTGTTCGGCCAGACGACCGGATTGATCGGGCAAACCGTGCGCATCAAGGGCCAGACCTTCGCGATCATTGGCGTTCTGCAATCGAAAGGCGGTACATCGATAGGAAGCTCCGATAACCAGATCATCATTCCCATCACGACAGCTCGCGACCGGGTCATCCAGACGCCCGGGAACTACGTGAACATGATCTACATCCAGGCCACCAGCGCCAACAGCGTTACGGATGCCAGCACGGAGATATCCAATATCATGCGCATGCGCCACCACGTGGCGGTGGGTTCGGAAGACTTCTCGATTTTCAACCAGCAGGATCTGGCCAACACGGCTTCTTCGATCATCGGCGTATTGACCGTCTTCCTGGGAGGCATTGCAGCCATCTCGCTGCTGGTGGGCGGGATCGGCATCATGAACATCATGCTGGTCTCGGTGACCGAGCGGACGCGTGAGATCGGCCTGCGCAAGGCCGTGGGCGCCCGCAACCGTGACATCATGATCCAATTCCTGGTGGAGTCCTTGTTCCTGAGCCTGCTGGGAGGTGCCCTGGGCATCGTGCTCGGCTGGCTGATCGCCCTGCTGATCGGGCGGATCGCCTCGGCCAGCGGCTCTGCCCTGACGCCGGCCGTCAGCCTGAATGCCATCCTGCTGGCCACGCTTTTCTCGGCCGCTGTCGGCCTGTTCTTCGGTATCTACCCGGCCCGGCGCGCTGCCAGTTTGGAGCCGGTGGAAGCATTGCGTTACGAATAAGGTTTTTCCAAATACTGGAGAAGAACCGCATTTTGGTAGTGTGCGGCTTGGCCGCACACTACCAAAATGCGACTTGCTCCTGATTTTAGGATGGATACTAATTCTCTGAGAGGTCAACCATGTCCACACTTGAAGCAAAACCCCGCAAGGTAAGAATCCTGAATGCCAGGATGTTATCCCTGGCAGCGCTCGCGCTGGTGGTGCTGGCGCTGCTGTTCCAGGCCGCTCCGCTCATCCGCACAGCCGGATTGCGCAGGAGCGCCAATTTCGGCGCGGCCGGCAACGGCCAGGCGCTGCCGCAAGGGCAATCGGGCGGCACCCAGCTCTTCGTCGGCGGAGGCGCAGGGCAGCTCCAGGGCGGGACGAACACTTCCGCCCGGCGGGTCCTGGTGGGCGGAGGCTTTTCCCGGGTCACCATCCTCATATACTTCGTGATGCTGCTGATCTCCCTGGCCGCCGCGATCGGCATGCTCTTTACCAAACGCTGGGCCCAGGTGCTGGGGATCATCATGGCCGTCCTGTACGGGTTAATGGGACTGCTATCGCTCGTCCCGATGCTGTTGGGCTTCGTCGTCCCCGTCACCTTGATCCTGGGGATCGTACACCTGCTGCTGGCGGTGGCGGTGATCGTGCTGGCCTCGATCCCAGGCAAACCCGCCAGCGTGGCGGCACCCGCTCCGGCGGCTGACCCTAGCGGTGTTTAGCCTACCGGGAAGGCCGCATCCCGTCATTAAATCATCGAATATAAAAGGAGACCGCCAAATTGGCGGTCTCCTTCGTTTTTTCTGGCGGTGTTCCCAAAACGCCGTCCTTCCAAACAGGCACCTGGCAAGTTCAACGCCTCCCTAGATCCCGACCTTGCTGAGCGATTCCAACAGGTCAGCCAGCAAGACGGTCAATTCGGGATGGGTT
>Ga0335071_10008476_pt1 | contig 10547 bp, 9 predicted proteins | sample Lox_Sample_15_FD_206724 | JGI IMG/M metagenome (GOLD analysis project Ga0335071, IMG submission 206724) | Soil microbial communities from Loxahatchee National Wildlife Refuge, Florida, United States - Lox_Sample_1.5 | ecosystem: Environmental > Terrestrial > Soil > Wetlands | place: USA: Florida...
TGCTTCACATCGAAATCCAGAGCATAGCCCACAAGGATGATCAGAGCCGCCGGCAGGACAAGCAGCATCCCGAGAGATGTCGGGTCCCTCCAGATCTGCCGGAACTCCTTGATGATGATCGGCCGGAGACGTTTGAAAATCCCCGGATGTACTGCGGACCCTGTTTTCGCCGTCTGGGCAATCACGAATTATTGCTCCCCTGCTTTTTGTCTTGTTCAAGTAGGTACAGGAACACGTCTTCCAGCGACGGAACGATTCTCTCGATGTGATGCAGGAGGATGCCCTTCTGATCGAGCACCTGCCGAATGCGGCTCTTGCCCTCCTCCTCTGAAGAGGTCATCACGTGCAAAACCGTCCCGAAGACCGAAGTCTCGATCGCCCAGGGTTGAACACGGATCAGTTCGAGCGCTTCGACGACGGGCTCGCATGCCACTTCCAGTATCGGTTGTTTGATGTTTTCGGTTTTCAATTCCACCGGACTCCCTCCGGCGATCAGCCTGCCTGCATTGATCAGGATGATGTCATTGCAGTACTCCGCCTCGTCCAGAAAGTGGGTGGTGACAAGGACCGTGATCCCCTCGCCGGAAAGTGTGTTGATGAGCTCCCAGAAATTCCTGCGGGAGACGGGGTCCACTCCCCCGGTCGGCTCGTCCAGGAACACGATCCGCGGCCTGTGGAGTATGGCGCATCCCAGCGCCAGGCGCTGCTTCCACCCGCCGGAGAGGGTGCCGGTGAGCGCGCGCTCCCGCCCCCGCAGATCGGCCATGCCGATGACCCACTCCTTCCGCCGATCGACCTCTTCTCCGCCCAGACCGTAGATCCCGCCGTAGAACCGGATGTTCTGTTCCACGGTCAGGTCGTCGTAGAGCGAGAACCGCTGGGACATGTACCCGATGCTCCGCTTCACGTCTTCGGGGTGCGTGCGGATGTCGAACCCGTCGACCAGGGCCGTCCCCAGCGTGGGGGGGAGAAGCCCGCAGAGCATCCGGATGGTGGTGGATTTCCCCGCGCCGTTCGCACCGAGAAACCCGAAGATCTCCCCCCGGCGGACGGCAAAGCTCACGTCGTCCACGGCAGTGAACCTCCCGAACTTCTTCGTCAGGCGGCTGACCTCGATGGCGCTGTCGGTCACGGCGGCCCCCCCGCGGCACGGGGCGTGCCCAGCAGAGAGATGAACACGTTCTCCAGGGAGGGCTCGATCCGCCGCTCCCCTGCCACGCGGATCCCTTCCCGCTCCAGCGCGGCCACCAGTGTCTTCCGCTGCGCGGCGGCGCTGTCGACCACCACGTGGACGCGGTCGCCGAACGCCTGCACCTCGCGCGCGCCCCCCTCCTTCCGCAGGACCGCCGAGGCATCGCGGACCCTGTCGCACACGAACTCCAGGATCTCCCCCCGCATCAGTGTTTTCAGCGCAGCAGGCGTGTCCACGCGCAGAAGCGCGCCGCGGTTCATCAGGGCAACGCGCGTACAGCGCTCCGCCTCGTCGAGATACGGCGTCGTCATGACGATCGAGATCCCCTGCCGCAGCAGCGCCTGCAGGATCCGCCAGAAGTCCCGCCGCGACACAGGGTCCACCCCCGTGGTCGGCTCGTCAAGGAATATCAGCCGCGGCTCGTGGACGAGCGTGCAGGCGAGCGCGAGCTTTTGCTTCATTCCGCCGGAGAGCTTTTCGGCCAGCCGCGCCCGGAAGGGGGTCAGCCGGGTGAACTCGAGCAGCTCCTCGCGGCGCGCGCGGTAGTCGTACACGCGGTTGATCTCGGCAAAGAACTCGATGTTCTCGTCGACCGTGAGGTCCCCGTACAGCGTGAAGCGCTGCGAGAGGTAGCCGATTTCCCTCTTGACCGCGTCGGCCTCGCGCGCGATGTCGTGCCCCAGCACCGTGGCTGTTCCCCCGCCGGGCGCCAGGATGCCGCACAGGAGCCTGATGGTCGTCGTCTTCCCCGCACCGTCGGGTCCCACCAGCCCGAACATCTCCCCCTCCCCGATGCGCAGTGTGAGGCGGTCCACCGCCATGACGTCCCCGAACGAACGGGAGAGACCCTCCGTGACGACGGCGTCTGCCACGGCGTCTCAGCGGCCTCCTGCGGACCCGGTGATGACGGCGTCGGCGGGGAGGCCGGGCTTGAGAATGCCGTCGGGATTTGCCGCCTCGATGCGCACCCCGAAGACGAGCTTCGTGCGCTCCTCCTTCGTCTGGACGTTTTTCGGCGTGAACTCCGCGACGGGAGAAATGAACGTGACGTTTCCTTCGACGTATTTCCCGGGCGCGAAGGCGTCGATGCTGATCCGGGCGGTCTGGCCCAGGCGCACGAGCGCCAGGTCCGCCTCGTTCACGTAGATCATGAGCTTGATCCTGTCGAGGTAGGTGAGGCGGAGGACCGTCATCCCCGGCGTGACCAGCTCGCCGGGCTCGACGCCCCGGAGCGTGATCACCCCGCCGGACGGCGCGAGCACATGGCAATCGCGCACGCGCTTCTTCAGAAGGTCGGCCTGCGCCGCCGCCTGGTCCCTGCGGACACGGGCGCCCTCGATCTCCTCGGGCCGCAGGCCGGTCTTCAGCTTCCGGTATGTCTGCTCGGCCGCCACAAACCGCGCGTACGCGTCGTCGTAGTTCTTCTGCGTCACCGAGTGTTCCGCCAGGAGCGCCTTCATCCGCGCGTAGTCGGTCTGCGCGGTTGCGTAGGCGGCTTCGGCCTGCACCACGTCCTCCCTCCGCGAGCCCTCCAGCGCAAGCCTGTAGGCGGACTCGAACGAGGCGAGGTTCGCCATCGCCTGGCGCAGCTGTATCTGGTACTCCGTGTCGTCCACGACCAGCAGCGTGTCCCCCGCGGCAACGCGGGATCCCTCGTCCACACGCACAGCCGTGATCTTCCCCCCCACCTCAACGCCGATGTTCACGTCCGTCCCCTCGATCGTGCCCGAGGATTCGATCTTCCCGCCGTTGCCGCCGGAGCAGGAGCAAAGCATGACCGCAAATGCAGCCGCGGCCGGTACCATCGATTTCATGGATGACTCCCTGTCGTTGCTGGACGGGGTTCGCCGGACTGCAGGCGCGCGAGCGCCGCCGCGGCACTGTCGGTCAGGATCCCCTGGAAAAAGATCGTCTTGATGGAGCGAATCACTTCCGATGCCGAGTACGGTGCGTCCGCCAGAAATCCCGGATTGACGACCGCCTCCACGGCTCCGATGAACGTCCTGAGAAAGAGATCGATGTCGATATCACCCCTGACATACCCCTCCTCCATGCCGCGGCAGATCAGCGAGCGAAACTCGTTCGAGAGGCGCTCCCTGCGGAATTTCTCGATGCGCTGCCAGATCGCGGGCGTGTGCCGCCGGAAATCGCGCATGATCGGCCTGTTCAGGAGCGTGAGCCGGCGCCCGAGGAACGTCATGAGCCTGTCGAGCTTCCCGAGAAAACCCCCGGGACCGTCGACGATGGACTGGAGCTCCGATCGGATCTCCTCGAGTATCCTGTCCATCACCGCCCGGAGGATCTCCTCCTTGCCGCCGGCGAAGTGAACGTACAGCGTCTTCTTGCTCATGCCGACACGCGAGGCGATGTCCGCCACCGACACGGATGAGAAACCCTCTTCGAGAAACCGCTCCGTGGCCGCGGTGATGATGAGCTCTCGCCTGTTGTCGTCGGATGTCATGTGGGCCTCAGGAAACCGAATGAGTTTCTCTGGTTTCCAAGGTAGGAAGAGCGGGGGAAAATGTCAAGCGTGAGATTGCTTCGGGGCGCCTTCGGCGCCCCTCGCAATGACAGGCGCCTGTCATTGCGAGCGCTTTTTGCGAAGCAATCTGTACAAAAAAAACCGGCCCCCTTGCGGGAGCCGGTTCTCTGTTTCTCTTGCGGGCGCCGATCAGTACATGTCGCCCATGCCGCCGCCGCCCGGCATCGGCGGAAGCGGCTTCTTCTCCTCCGGCTTCTCGACGATTGTGGCTTCGGTGGTCAGCAGGAGCGACGCGACGGAGGCCGCGTTCTCAAGCGCGGTACGGGCAACCTTCGTCGGGTCAATAACGCCCGACTTCACAAGGTTCTCGTACTGCTCGGTGAACGCATTGTACCCGAAGTCGTCCTTCCCTTCCTTCACCTTGTTGACGACAACGGAGCCTTCCTGCCCCGCGTTCGCGACGATCATGCGGATCGGCTCCTCCACTGCGCGGCGGACGATGTCCACACCCGTCTGCTGATCCTCGTTGGCCATCTTCAGGCCGTTGAGCTTCGACGCAGCCCTGAGGTACGCGACGCCGCCTCCGGGAACGATCCCTTCCTCGACAGCCGCGCGTGTGGCGTGAAGCGCATCCTCCACGCGAGCCTTCTTCTCCTTCATCTCCACTTCGGTGGCCGCGCCGATCTTCAGGACCGCGACGCCGCCGGAGAGCTTCGCCAGCCGCTCCTGCAGCTTCTCCTTGTCGTAGTCGGAGGTCGTCTTGTCGATCTGGGCCTTGATCTCGTTGATGCGCTTCTTGATGTCGTCCTTCTTGCCCGCGCCCTCGACGATGGTCGTGTTGTCCTTGTCGACCGTCACCTTCTTGGCGCGTCCCATGTAGCTCAGCGTCGCGTTCTCGAGCTTGTACCCCTGCTCTTCGGAAATCACCGTGCCGCTGGTGAGCACCGCGATGTCTTCGAGCATCGCCTTGCGGCGGTCGCCGAACCCCGGCGCCTTGACGGCAACGACCTTGAGCGTGCCGCGGAGCTTGTTCACCACGAGCGTCGCGAGCGCTTCGCCCTCGACGTCTTCCGCGATGACCAGGATCGGGCTGCCGGTCTGCGCGACCTTCTCGAGCACCGGGAGCAGATCCTTCATCGAGGAGATCTTCTTGTCATGGATGAGGATGAGGGGGTTCTCCAGCACCGTCTCCATCGCCTCGGCGTCCGTGACGAAGTAGGGGGAGAGATAGCCGCGGTCGAACTGCATCCCCTCCACCACCTCGATCGTGGTGTCGGTCCCTTTTGCCTCCTCGACGGTGATCACGCCGTCGGTACCGACCTTCATCATCGCATCCGCGATGAGTTCGCCGATCACGCTGTCGTTGTTCGCCGAGATGGAGCCGACCTGCGCAATCTCCTTCTTGCTCGTCTTGTCGACGGGCTTGCTGATTTCCTTGAGACCCTCGACGACCTTCGTGACCGCGATGTCGACGCCGCGCTTGAGGTCCATCGGGTTCGAACCCGCCGCGACCATCTTGAGTCCCTCGCGCACGATCGCCTGCGCGAGCACGGTGGCGGTGGTGGTGCCGTCGCCGGCGACATCGGACGTCTTGGACGCGACCTCCCGCACCATCTGGGCACCCATGTTCTCGAGCGGGTTTTCCAGCTCAATCTCTTTCGCCACGGTCACGCCGTCCTTGGTGACCGTCGGCGCGCCGAATTTCTTGTCGATGACCACGTTCCGGCCCTTCGGGCCGAGCGTGACCTTGACCGCGTCCGCAAGCTGGTCGACGCCCCTCTTGAGCGCGGCCCGGGCTTCGACGTTATATTGAATGATCTTCGCTGCCATTGTCTTTCGTCTCCTTTGGTTTGATACACTCGTTCGGGCTACACGATCGCGAAGATATCCGCTTCGCGCATGATGAGGTACTCGTCCCCCTCGATCGTCACCTCGGTGCCGGAATACTTTCCGTACAGCACCTTGTCTCCCACCTTCACCTCGGGGAGAACCTTTTTCCCATCATCGGTAACCTTTCCGGGACCGATCGCAACCACTTCTCCCACCACCGGCTTTTCCTTCGCGGTGTCCGGAAGAATGATCCCCCCCTTCGTCTTCTCTTCGGCCGGAGACGGCTTAATCACGACACGATCAGCCAACGGCTTTATCTTCATAGTGAGCCCTCCTGAGCTTGTAAGTTATTGAAGTTAAATAGATTAGCGGAGTCTTACCCCGGTGTTAGCACTCGTTGCGGAAGAGTGCTAGTAATATAGCACAATGCGGGAAAATGTCAAGCCCCTGACACATTTTTCGTGTCAGGGGCTTGCAGACTCCTGTACCGGATGGGGCTACCTGAGCGGGCTCACATCAAACACATGCAGCCCGTAGGGGGCGAGATCGAAGTACATCCCCTTGGCGAGGAGACCGTTCCTGTCGCGGACGTAAAACGCCTCGCTCATGAGGTCACGAAACTCGAACTGCGAACCGGCGATCATCTCCAGCGGGACATCGACGTAGCATTGTCCGCTCAGGGGTGCGTAGTTGATCACCACGAGCCTGGTCCCCGCTTCGGGGCTGTGCCACCAGAACGTGAGAAAGTTCTGCCATGTGTAGTTGTCGTGCCACGCGGGGCGGGGCATGAGGAGGCGCCAGGTCCCTCCCCTGAACACCGGCGAGGCGATCACGGGAAGGAGCCTGGCGTAAAAGGCGCTCGTCCGGGGTGCCGGCGTTTCGGCGGGCCTGCGCGTGAGCTGCACGGGGAGCTTCACCCGCCGGCCTTCGAACTCTCCCTCGTGGAACATCACCATCCCGGGGATCGTGCTGATCACGGCCGCGGCGGCAAAATGCCAGGGCTCCGAAGAGAGCGACACGGCGGCGCGCTGCTCGTCGTGATTCTCGATGAACCGGAGGGAGCGCTTCTGGTATTCCTCTTCCGCGCGCAGGTGGTCACGCACGGACCCGGCTCCTTCCCTGAGGAGGCGGTCGTACAGCGTCTTGTCGTACGTGTAGTCGAACCCGAGCTGCTGGAGGTCCCATTCAAGATTCCAGTACGCTTCCGCGATGAACAGGAATTCCGGGTACCGCGCGCGGACGGCGGCGATCGCCTCCGTCCAGAACTCCCCCGGCGCCGCTTCCCCCCCGTCCGGTGCCGCGTGCGTCCCCCACGTCCTGGAGAATATCTCGTTCATGACAAGCATGGCCATGTCGCAGCGGACGCCGTCGCACATCCCCGCAATCCTCTCGAGCTCCCCGATCATCGCGCGGCGCGCCGCCGGGTGCATCACGTTCAACTGGGCGGTGTCGGTCCATCCGGCAAACGACGGATCGCGCCCCATGGCGAGCGTGACGGGACCCCCGCGCGTGTTTGCGCGGAAGAAGATCTCGGGCTGCTCCGCGGCGTCCAGATCGCTCCCCTGCACATAGTATTCCGGGTGCGCGCTCACCCATCCGTGATCGTTGGCCGTGTGATTCGGAACGAAATCGAGCACCAGGCCGATTCCCCGCGCTGCGAGCGCCGCCCGCAGCTCCGCAAGACCATCCGCTCCCCCGAGCGGGGCAGGGACGTCATAGGCATGCACTGCGTACGGCGAGCCCCCGACGTCCCTGTCCGTGAAATCCGGGAGAACGGAGCGGTACGCGGCGCGGAGCGATTCTTCCCGCGCAGCGATTGCTATCCCCGCGGGACCCGAGGCCCAGACGCCCATGAGCCAGACAGCGTCGATGCCGAGGCCCGCCCAGCCGGCGATGAGCGCAGGCGGAATCGTGCCGAGCGTGACGGGCTTCCCTTCCCGGGCGGAAAGCTCCCGGAGGAGAACCCGTGCGTTGACTTCATACAGGATGGGATGCCCCTTCGCACGGAGGGACACGGCGGGGTTTTTCTGCTTTGCCATGTGTGAACCGTCAGGATCCTGTGCTGTCAGGGCCGGGTGCGACGCCGCGGTACGACGTTCCGGCGATCACGAGAACGAATTCTCCGCGCGGGGGCCGCTCACGGAGCGCCGCGATCACTTCCGACACGGCACCCCTGCGCACTTCCTCGAACTTCTTCGTTACTTCTCTGACCAGTGCCACCTGCCGCTCCCCCATCGCTCCCCGCACGTCCTCAAGCGTCCGCCCGATCCGGTGGGGGGATTCATACAGCACGATTGTCCGGGGCTCGCCTGCAAGCTCGGCCAGGCGCGTTTTCCGCCCCTTTTTGACGGGAAGAAACCCCTCGAACACGAACCTCTCGGTCGGGAGCCCGCTGATGACCAGCGCCGCAAGGAGCGCGCTCGCACCCGGGGCCGGGATGACGGGGATGCCCGCGTCAATCGCCTCCCGCACCACAGCCCAGGCCGGGTCGGAAATGCCCGGCGTCCCGGCGTCCGTCACCAGCGCCACCGCATCCCCTTTTCGCAGAGCGTCGACCAGTTCATGCGACCGCCGCCGCTCATTGTAGCTGTGATAGCTGACGAGAGGTTTCTTCACCCCCAGGTGGTCCAGAAGCACCCGCGTGGTGCGCGTGTCCTCCGCGGCGATCAGGTCGACGGCTCCCAGAATGCGGACCGCGCGCAGCGTGATGTCGTCGAGGTTGCCGATCGGCGTGCTGACGACGAAGAGCGCGCCCCGGCGTATCTCCTCGCTCATATGCCCCAGTCGCGGGCGTACCTGAAGTCGACGTTGACCGTCCTGTGTGAGATCTTCGCAACCACGGGGGGTCTGCGCTTGAACTGGCTCTTCTGCACCATTGTGCGGACTGTCCGTATGAACGTAAGATCGAACCCCATCGCGGCAAGCTCCGCGTCGGTGCGGCGCTCATCGATCATGGCGAAGAGCAGGCGGTCTGCCTCCGCATACGAGAACCCGAGCTCCCCCTCGTCCGTCTGACCCGACCAGAGGTCGGCGCTCGGCTTCTTCTCCACGATCCTGGTCGGGACGCCGATGTCGGCGGCCAGCTGCCACACCTGTGTCTTGTAGAGATCGCCGAGCGGGTTGACGGCGCTCGCCATGTCGCCGAAGAGGGTGCCGTACCCGAGGAGCAGCTCCGTCTTGTTGCTCGTGCCCAGCACCAGCGCCCGGTCGCGCGCCGAGAAGTCGTACAGCACGATCATCCGCTGCCGGGCCATGACATTGCCGGCACGGACGCGGTCCTGCACCCGGGCGGACTCCAGGTAAGGTTCGACCATCGGCGTGATATCGACCGTCGCCGCGGCAATCCCCAGCGCATCGACCACGAGCTGCGCGTCGAGCAGGCTTTCCCTGCTGCTCATCCGGTAGGGCATCATCACCGCCGTCACGTTTTCCCGCCCCAGGGCCTCGCACGCCAGGAATGCCGTCACGGCAGAGTCCACCCCGCCGGAGAGGCCGAAGACGCCGCGCGTGAATCCCGCGTTGCGCACCTCATCGGCAAGGAATCTGACAAGGAAAGATCTGACGACAGCGGTGTTGAGGGAGAGGTCGGCGTGGGGGCCGGAGGTTTCCATGGGGGGAAGCTAGCAAATTAGACCGTGTGATTCAACAGCAGGGCTCCGTCATTGCGAGCGCGTCATTGCGAGCGCTTTGTGCGAAGCAATCTACGCCGTTGTTTGTTGATTCGTGGAGGGGTCTTTCGTATACTCAATAGCCGGTGATCCCCGGCGCCACGCATCCAGGTTCTTCTTCGGACAACGCGCGATGACATCCAGGACGGCCGTCTGTCTCCTCCTGCTCGGTTCGGCGGGGGCGTCCGGCGCCCCGGCAATCACCGGCAGGCTCGAGGAGGCCCTCCGCCGGACGGAACCCGGCGGGCTGGTCCCCGTCTGGATCTTCTTCAACGACAAGGGGGTCCCCCCCGACGCGCCCCTGCCACCCCCCCTGTCGCTCGTTTCCGCACGCGCCCTCCGGCGCAGGGCGGCGGTGCTCCCCGCGGACCGCCTCGTCGATGAGACCGACCTTCCTGTGTGCGCTGCGTACATCGACCGGGTAACCCCCCTCGTTGCAAGGGTCAGGCAGGTTTCCAGGTGGCTGAACGGGATCAGCGCGGAGGCCACCGCCGAACAGATCGCAATGCTCAGGACTCTCCCCTGCATCCGCACGGTGGATCTCCTGCAGAGGTACCGCCGGACGGACACCGAGGTGAGCCCGCCCGGAGCGGCCCGGACAGGGGCCGGTCATCCTGCGGGGGCGGAGGCGCTTGACTACGGTGAATCTCTCCCGCAGGTCAGCCTGGAGAATATTCCCGCGGTCCATGCAACGGGGAACTCTGCACAGGGGATCATCATCGGCATATTCGACAACGGGTTCAGGCTCCTCGGCCACGAGGCATTTGCCTCCCTCCGGTCGAGGATCATCGCCCAGCACGACTTCGTCGACCACAAGAGCAGCGTCGTCCCCAACGATCCTGCCGCCGGATTCGGAGCGCACGGCGTCAACACGCTCTCCACGCTTGCCGGGTACGCGCCCGGCAGACTGATCGGTCCCGCCTACGGGGCGTCATTCATACTGGCCAGGACGGAAAACGATAGCAGCGAGACGCCGATCGAGGAAGACAACTGGGCGGCGGCTGTCGAGTGGGCGGAAAGCCTTGGCGTGCAGGTCACGAGCACGTCGCTGGGGTACTTCGACTTTGACCCGGGGTGGACCAGCCTGACCGCGCAGGACATGAACGGCCGCACAGCGGTGATATCGATTGCGGCACTCATGGCGGCCCGGAAGGGAGTCATTGTCGTCAACGCCGCCGGGAACGACGCAGACCTGCGCGCCGGGAGCCCGAACACGCTTATTGCGCCGGCGGACGCGGACAGCATACTCACCGCCGGCGCCGTCACGCCGTTCGGCGTGAGAGCCGGGTTCAGCTCGTACGGGCCGACATCCGACGGCAGGATCAAACCCGACGTGATGGCAGTGGGGACGAGCATCCAGGCCGCAAGTGCGTAC
>Ga0335071_10008477_pt1 | contig 10545 bp, 6 predicted proteins | sample Lox_Sample_15_FD_206724 | JGI IMG/M metagenome (GOLD analysis project Ga0335071, IMG submission 206724) | Soil microbial communities from Loxahatchee National Wildlife Refuge, Florida, United States - Lox_Sample_1.5 | ecosystem: Environmental > Terrestrial > Soil > Wetlands | place: USA: Florida...
TCCACTTTCTGAATGAATTCAGCCATCAATTCGGTCACACCCGGCTGGCTGCGTTCTTCGATTTCGTAGCCCACACGTACGGCCGGATGCTTGATGTTGAGGATGTGTCCGAGATCGACCGGCGTCGCCACTACCACGACATCGCACGGCGTACGATTGATCGTTTCTTCGAGTTCATGGCGTTGCATGGCCCCATAACCCATAGCCGGGAGCAACGTGGTGACATGCGAATAGCGCTCGAACGTACCCCGGATCGAGCCCACGGCATACGGGCGGGGATCCACCAACTCGGTTGCGCCACATTGGCGCGCCGCCACTACGCCCGCACCATACGGCATTTCACCGTGGGTGAGAGTCGGACCGTCTTCCACCACCAGCACGCGCTTGCCGCGAACCTGCTCCGGATTTTCAACCGAGACCTTGCACGCGGTTTCGATGATCCGCGCGGCTGGATTGGCCAGTTGGATATTGCGCCGAACAGTTTCGACATTCTCGCGAGCGGCGGTATCGACCTTGTTGATGACGACCACCTGGGCGCGCCGCAGATTGACCTCGCCGGGGTAGTACGCCATTTCGTGGCCGGGCCGATGCGGATCAGCCACAACGATCTCCAGGTCCGAAACATAGAAGGGCGTGTCGTTGTTGCCTCCATCCCAGAGGATGACGTCGGCTTCACGCTCCGCCTGGCGCAGAATCTGCTCGTAATCGACTCCCGCGTAGACGACCGTGCCATGCACGAGGTGAGGCTCGTATTCCTCGCGTTCTTCGATCGTACAGCGATGGCGCTCGAGGTCCTCGATCGTGGCAAAGCGCTGGACGGCCTGGGCAGCCAGATCGCCATACGGCATGGGATGGCGGATCGCAACGACCTTGAGTCCAGCGGCGCGCAGATCGGCTGCGACCCTGCGCGACAATGGGCTCTTCCCGCAACCGGTGCGTACCGCACAAATGGAAATCACCGGCACCGCCGCTTTCAGTTGAGTCCGCTCCGCGCCGAGGAGCCAGAAGTCGGCTCCATCTGCGGTGGCCCGCGAGGCAAGGTGCATCAGTGCGGGATAGGAGATATCGCTATAAGAAAAGACGACAACATCGACATGCTGGTCGTGGATGAGTTTCTCCAGATCCTTTTCCTCAGCGATAGGAATTCCATCCGGGTAGCCCGGTCCGGCCAGCACCGCCGGATAGCGTCTGCCGGCGATGTCTGGAATCTGGGCAGCCGTAAAGGCAACAACCTGATAGGCAGGGTTGTTGCGAAACACAACATTAAAATTATGAAAGTCACGTCCAGCCGCACCTATGATGAGCACCTTCTGCATGGAATTCCTTCCTCCCACACGCCGCGATTACGATCTATCGTCGCGCTCCATAGCCGAAAGAGAAGTGAGGGTGCTCACAGGTGGATGTGATCTTCGACCTGCGATTTCGTGATTGATGACTGGGGTCCGTCGCCGAGACCAATCCGCCGTCGGCAGCGACAAATCCGCGTGAATGGGGCGAGTTCCTGCTTAAGCGATAACTCGCGGCAAATCACACAGCTAGCCAATAATCTGTATGGAAAGGAGGTTCGGCCCTCCGCGTGCACAAGTCCTCGTCTTCTCTCTGGCCGATTCCTGAGACGAGAAGACTGGACACTCTCAATGCTTCAGAAATGCGCCAACCCAACGTGTAACGCCCAATTCCGCTCTCTCCGTGAAGGCAAACTTTTTCTAGCCGAAGCCCGACCCGCCGGTACACCAGGCTTGGGCCGCCGTCAGCCCCGCCAGCGAGAACACTTCTGGCTCTGCCAAGCCTGCTCGTGCCAATTCACACTTCGCTACGACGCCCAGGCAGGCATGCTGATCGTTCCACTCATCGCAGACCTCCAGCAACGAATTGCGGCTGAAGCGGGATAGCCGGACGCCAAAGGAGACTTCATGGATCGTCGAGGGGTTTCAAGATTCTCATGCGCCGTGTGCGGGGTCGAGATGTCGCGTCATGGGGGCTGGTTCCTGGTGGTGGAGAACCGCTGGCTGGACCGGATCAAGGTTCTGGCCTGGCATCCCGTTCTGGCGCGGCAAACGGCGATGCGGAGCGTGTGCGGAGAAGAGCACCTGAAGACACTGCTCACGCACTGGCTCACCCATGCCAACCTGCGCGTTTTGGCGGCGGCGCCTCCGCCGTGGTCAGACAACAATGAGTCCGGACCTGCCGAAGCCGGCACGACGTCGCCGATTGGCAAGGTCGTGGGGGAACTGGCTGTGCACCGCGAATCGTTGTCCCGGGTCTGGACGGGATCGCCCCAAGCCCTGGAATGTATCGTCAACGCGCTGGTTCACGGGGTAGGCGCGCGGGCCTACGCCCGGAGCGCCACGCCCGCGAACGCGTAGTCCCGCCATGAGAAGCTTTCGGGCGGGCGAATGCAGGACCGGACCCAGGATGTTGTGTGTCTGCAGATAAAACTGGCAGATTCTCAGACGGAAGGAACCGTTACAACCACAGAGACAAAAATGCCCTGCCCGCGCCTCCGCGAAAGGCGCGGGCCAGGACGGGGAAGGAACGCTAGTTCGCGTAGAACGCAGCGTTCTTTTCGAGGAATTCCTTCTTCTCTTCCGGCAGATCGTCCGCGGTAAAGATCGAGTCTGATGTGCAGGCCGGAATGCAGGCGCCGCAATCGATACATCCTGCAGGATCGATGTAGAGCTGAGTGGCAGCCTCAAACTTCGCTTCGTCTTTCTTGGGATGGATACAATCGGTCGGACAGACTTCCACGCAAAGCTCATCCTTGATACAGCTGTCGGTGATTACGTACGCCATGGATGCGAATTCCTTTCTGGACTGATTCACGGTTAAGGTACCGTGGGGAACCAGCCGGAGCGGTGACATTCATCACAGCCCGCTGTGGTCCATGTCTCACACACGACAGTGATCGCGGTCACATGCAGTCGGGACCGCACGCTGATACAAAATGAACAATCGTTGATCCAAGGGAATAAAGCAGAATTGCCCGGCCTTATCCCACGACCCCACTAGCCGCTCCCCAGCGGCGGGCCGGGCATTCTTCCCCTGGTGGGATTTCTCCCTTCCTCCCCCAAGAAATCGCAAGACCCTGCTGCAGTACTGATCTGCCCTGGGGTCATGCTACGGGCTTTTCTGTTGTGCGCGCGCCATCTCAGGCTGTTATCATTTGCGCCTTCATGAAACTGAACACGGGGTCACTTTTCCTGATTGGCTTTCTGGGGATCTTGCCTGCCTTCCCCGCCGTGGCTGCCGAGGCTGCTCCCTACGGCGTGCGCATGGAACGGCAGTGGATTCCGATGCCCGATGGCATCCGGCTGGCCGCGACGCTCTACTTGCCGGACGGCGCCAAGGCGAATGAGAAGTTTCCCGCCCTGCTCGAATACCTGCCCTATCGCAAGGATGACTCAACTGCGGCCCGGGACTACCCGATTCACTCGTATTTCGCGCGCCGCGGATACGTTTCGGTGCGCGTCGATATTCGCGGCTTCGGCAACAGCGAGGGCGCACCGACGGATCGCGAGTACTCTCTGCAGGAGCAACTCGATGGCGAACAGGTGATCGCGTGGCTCGCCCGCCAGCCGTGGTCGAACGGCAACGTCGGGATGTTCGGCATTTCCTGGGGCGGCTTCAATTCGATCCAAATGGCGATGCGGCATCCGCCGGCGCTCAAAGCAATTATCGCCGTAGATGCAACGGAGGAGTTATTCAAAGACGATATTCACTTCATCGACGGCATGATGCACTTCGATGAATTCGAGCTCAACATGGACATGGCGCCCGGCATGACCGGCGCACCGGACTACACGCTCGACGAGAAAGTGCTGGGGCCAAGATTCGACGCCGCACCATGGTCACTGATGTACTTCAAGCACCAGCGCGACGGCGAGTTCTGGCGTAGTCCGGTGCGGCCGTTGAAAAATATCAAGATTCCATGTTTTCTGATCGGCGGGCTGCTCGACGGCTATCGCGACTCCATTCCGCGCATGCTGGAGCAGGTGAAGGCGCCGGTCAAGGCACTGATCGGACCATGGAACCACACGTTTCCGAACGACGCCGAGTTCGGCCCGCAGATCGAGTGGCGCGACCAGGCGGTGCGCTGGTGGGATCAGTGGCTGAAGGGCCGGGACACGGGAATCATGGACGGGCCGCCGATTTCGATCTACATGCGGCACTGGCATCCGCCGGACACGGAATTGAAGGAAGTTCCGGGAGAGTGGCGGGCCGAGATGTCGTGGCCGCCGCAGGATGCGGTGAATACGACACTGTATCTACAGGACTCGCACCTCCTCTCGAGAGAGGCCTCGAAAGCAGCGACGCATCAGCTGCGCTACGTTCCGTCGATTGGCGTGGAGGCCGGATTCTGGTGGGGTGAATTGCTGACCGACCAGCGCCCGGTGGATGCATTCAGCCTGACATACGATTCGGCGCCGCTGAAAGAGGACCTGTCGGTGCTGGGGCGGCCGCACGCTTTGCTGCAGGCGAGTGCTTCGGCGCCACTGGCGAATTGGTTCGTGCGGTTGTCGGACATCGCACCGGACGGAACGGTGACACTGGTCACCGGTGCCGGACTGAGCGGAGCGCAACGGGAATCGATGTCCGATCCGAAAGAGCTAGAGCCGGGGAAGCTGTATCCACTCGACATCGAGATGCACCTGACGAGTTGGGTCTTTCCCAAAGGGCACCGCATTCGCCTGGCAGTTTCGAATGCGCTCTGGCCGATGATCTGGCCGACTCCGTACAACATGACGACCAGCCTGGAGTTGGGAGGCGAACAAGGATCACGACTCGTACTTCCAGCGGTGCCGCCAGCAAAGATTGCAGCGCCGCAGTTCGCGCTGCCCGAACCGTCCGAAGAACGGAAAGACATCGTCTCTGTGGGCTGGCCATTTCCTGGCGAATGGACCACTGAGCGCGACCAGGTTCACGGCAAGACCAAGGTGAACTGGAGCGGAAAGTCGGAAGAACACTATCCGTGGGGCAAGGAGACGGACCTTGAGAAGATCACCTACTGGGCCGACGACAATCATCCGGAAATCAGTTCGGTCCTCGGCGAAGCCGACACCACGCTGGAGCTGAAAGACCGCATCCTGGTCTGGCGCGGACGCCTCAACCTCTCCAGCGACGCGAAGAACTTCTACTACAAGTACAGTCGGGAGTTACTCAAAGACGGACAGGTCGTGAAGCAGAAGACGTGGGAGGAGACGGTGGCGAGGGATCACCAGTAGTCACAGGTATGGTTTAAATGCCCAGCTATCTAGAGCTAGTGAGCGTCGATGTGGAAGCAACATCGCGAATACGCCAAATCAGAAGCGCGGTAGCCGTCACTGCAAGGAGCGCGAACAAACTGCCATCATAGGCTGACATCATGTATGTAACTGGAGGAAGTGTTCCCAGAACAGCCATGAAGAGTCCGCCTCGAACTCCGCCTGCTGCGAAACCACCGCCCGATGGAGTCGCAGCAATCGCCATGAATAGTCCTCCCGTGAGCCAAACTCCAAGTAGCATCACAGCCGCGAGCCACCTAAAACTCCGCCTAAGTGCAAACCTGCGTAGGATCAAGTAGGCACACAGGCATGTTACTGGAAGCATGAAGGTGACTACCCGTGCTTGAACAGTGTCAAAACTCCTTCCCGCTACGATGTGAAGTGCCACATCGGGGAACCAAAAGCTGAACGCTCCCGCGACTGCAAACCAGAAAGCCAACTTCGGTTGCTGTATCCGCGAAATCATTGTGGAATACCCACTACTATTATGCGCTAGCCCTGACTTGACATACCAGGCAATTACATTCACGACGTTCCGTATGGCTCATCACTTCTGACACACGCCCGCCCCCTTGTACACCTTCCCTTCCTTCATCACGAACTCAATGCTTTCCAGCACGCTCACATCCTTCAGCGGATCGCCGCTCACGGCAATCAGGTCGGCATACTTTCCAGGCTTGATGGAGCCGATCTCGTTTGAGTGTCCGAGCAAATCAGCGGCGTTGGTGGTTGCAGCCTGGATTGCCTGCATCGGCGTCATGCCATACCGCACCATGAAGGCGAACTGTTTTGGGCTTGTGCCGTAGGGGCACACGCCCAGATCTGTGCCGAATGACATCTTTACTCCGGCTTTCACCGCTTTCGAGAAGTTCTCTCGTTGCAGGCGGCCGAGTTCGCGGTCGTGTTCCAGAAAATCTGCCGGCATCTGTCCCGTCTTCGCACCCGCCTGGATGCACTCTTCGTCGTAGATATCCATGTCGAGATAAGTGCCGTGCTGTTTTGCCAGCGCAATGATCTCGTCGTCGAGCATCTCGGCGTGCTCGATAGAAGCCGCGCCGGCCAGAATCGCGTTCTTGATTCCCTGTGCCGCATGCGCGTGGACAGCAACGCGTAGGCCGAAGTTTCTCGCCTCTTCCACCCCCGCCTGCAACTCTTCCGGAGTGAACTCAATCGACGAAGGGTTACTGCCGTGAGTTAGCACCGCGCCGGTCGAGAGCATCTTGATCAGATCGACGCCGTTGTGCGCCAGCAGACGAATTTTCTGCCGGACTTCCCATGGACTGTTGGCTTCGCCGTAATGCAGGTCCCAGGGAAGCGGAATGTCGGGCGCCTGTCCGGTCATGGCGCCCGCGCCACCGGTAATCGTGATGTACGCGCCGGCGACGTACATGCGCGGGCCGACAATGTCTCCACGATTGATGGCGTCACGCAGGGCGACGTCGTTCAGGGCGCGGTAAGTACCTACGTCGCGGACGGTAGTGAAACCGGACTCAAGCGTCTTGCGCGCATTGGGAACGGACTCAAGCGCGATCTGTGATGCCGTCTTCTTCAGAACATTGAACGGCTCGCCGTCGCCCTGGCCGTCAGCGACGTGGGTGTGGCAGTCGATCAGTCCGGGCAGAATGGTTTTGCCGGAGAGGTCGATGACGTTCGCGCCGAGCGGGATCGCGATGCCCTTTCCCACCGCCTTTATCTTCCCGCCTTCGATGAGGATGACCTGATCGGTGAGAACGGAAGCACTGTCGGGATCGATCAAATGCCCGGCGCGGACAGCGGTGATTTGAGCTGAGACGGAGGTGGCAAGGAAGAGAGTCAGGAATAGGTTTTTCATTCGGTCCCCGATCGCCCAGAGGGAAAAAGGCGGGCAGGAATGCCCGCCCCACACGTACTTAGTCGGCCGCGGCTGCTGTCTTGCCCAGCCCTACCTTCAAGTCCGCTGCCAGCAACTGATGGAACAGTTGCTCGCCAGCCTCGCGGCGAACGGACAGTCGCCCGGCCTGGTACACCCGCGACTTCAGTCCGCGCTGCACGGCTTCACAGATGCCGAGGTCTTCGTCCTGTACGCGATTGCCGACGGCGACGCTCTGCTCGTTGTACTCACGCGCTTTCTCGCTGACGTCGGAGAAGTAGAAATCGAAAATCACGCGGCAGTGATCGACATCGACCGGAATGACGAGGTTTGTATCCATGTAGCCTTCGTAGCAGTTGAACATCCAGTTCGGATACTGCCAGAAGTACCACGCGCGATCGCCGCGGCGCGTATTCGAGGTGGCAGCATCTTCGTCGCCACTAACCATCGGGCTGGATTGCAGGCAATAACGGTCTTCGTTTTCGATCGTGTACTGCCTGTAATCGAGAACCGAACTCAGGCCTTTGTGGAGATGCGGCACGTGATAACCGCCGTCGAGATAGTTGTCGACGAACACCTTCCAGTTGCAGGCGATGTCGTAAGTCTTCGTGGTGAAATAGCGCAGCTTGCTCAGGCCGAGCGGCGCAGCTTTCTTCAACATGCCCCCGAGAAAATCGTGCAACGATCCCGCCGCCGGATCGAGGTTGACGAAAACCAGCGTTTCCCAGGCATCGACCTTGACCGGTACGAGGCCGTTATCTTTGCGCTCGAAGTTCTTTACGCCGTCGAACTCCGGCATGCCCTTGAGCGAGCCGTCGAGGCCGTAGTTCCATCCGTGATAGGGGCAATGCAGGATCGATGCGTTGCCGCAGGGTTCGGTGACGACCGCCGCAGCATGGTGGCGGCAGACGTTGAAGAAGGCGCGCAGCACGCCGTCGGCACCGCGCACCGCGACGATCGGCTCGCCTGCGACGGTAGCGGTTACGAACTGACCGGGTTTCTCGACCTGATCGACGCGGCCGATGACCTGCCAGGTCTTGCTGAAAACCGCCTGCTGCTCGAGTTCGTAGATGCGCGGATCAACGTACCATGGCGCGGGAATCGTCGAGGCATCCGACAAAGACGCCTGGTCGTCGTAGCTGTCAAGGATCTGATGGAGGCTGGCAGCGGTCATGCTTTCTTCCCCGGATTCTGGACTTTTTCTGAACCAATGGCACGCCGCATCAATTCCGTGAACTGCTCGATGCGGGCTTCCTTCTTTTCTGCAACCGATCCCTGCTTGCGAAACAGACCGGGATCCAACTCTTCTGTGAGCAACGCATCCTGGAAGCGGTCCATGGTCCATTCCAGGATGGAGCCGATCATGTCGGCATCGAGATCGGAACGCAGCTCGCCGCGGCCCGCGCCGTAACGCACGAAATCACGCCAGCCATAGGGGTCTTCGGAAACGAGGAAGCGGTTGATTTCACGGCGCAGCGCGAGATCGGTGCCGTAGTTCCCGACCAGATAAATACGGTACGACGCCCAGTTGTCGCGGACCATGAGTTCGGTGCGGCCCAGCCAGTAACGGAGCATCTCGAAGAAACCGTGTTTCTGGATCTCCGCAGGCGCTTCCATGTACTTGGGAAAGGAGCGCACAGCCTTCTTGTAGGCCTCGAGAAAGAGGCCGTCTTTGCTCTTGAAATGCTGGAAAACGGAACCCTTGGCAATATTCAACTCGGCGGCGATGTCCTCCACGCGCGCGGCGCTGTAGCCGTGTTCCGCAAAATGGCGGATGGCGGTATCGACAATCCGCGCCCGCTTTGCTTCCGAGCGCGGCCGTGGCTTCGCGTCCACCCGGAACTGCGTCCGTTTGGCAAGACTATTGGTGATGCTGTTCATTGCTTGACCCCAGGTCAATGAAAGATACAGCACCGGGAAACCATTTTTCAATGGCATTTTTCAATGGATTTCGTTAACTTCGCTTACCCGCAGTGGGGCATTTTTTGACCAACAGTCATCGATGACGAAGGACACATCGAGCCGAGTTTATGACGCCATTGTCATCGGCGCAGGCCACAACGGCCTGACCGCGGCTTCGTATCTCGCGCGCGCCGCCATGTCGGTACTGGTACTCGAGCGCCGAGATATCGTCGGCGGATGCTGCGTGACGGAAGAGATCGCGCCCGGCTGCCGCGCTTCCACGACTTCCTACATCGCCAGCATGTTGCGGCCGGAGGTGATTCGCGACCTGCGCCTGGCCGAACATGGACTGCGCATGGTGCCGTGCGATCCGGCATTGCAGGTTCCCTTCCCCGATGGACAACTGGTTTCCTGGTGGGCCGATCGAGAGCGCGTGGTCGCGGAACTGCGAAAGATTTCCGTGAAGGATGCGGAGACGTTCGTCCGCATCGACGATCAACTGAAGAAGCTGGCTCGCTACCTGCAGCCGTTCTTTCTCGAGCCGCCGCCGGAAGTCGACACCGGATCTCTCAGCGGATGGAGCGACCTGCTGCGCGTGGGCAAGCGCTTCCGAGGCATTTCGAGTGGAGAGATTTCGCAGCTGGTTTCGTTTTTGACAGGCAGCCTCGGAGAGTTTCTCGACCGCAATTACGAATCGGAAAAAGTGAAGACGTTGTTCTTGGCCAACAATGTATATGGCAAACACGGTGGACCGTATCAACCCGGAACGGCGCTGGGCCTGCTTTTTCACCTGCTGAGCGGCGGCGAGCACGAGTTGCAGGGATTCTATGGACACGTCATGGGCGGCATGGGCGCGATCACTTCGTCCATGGCGGCCGCGGCTCGAGGCTTTGGCGCCGAGATTCGCACCAATGCCTCGGTGGCGCAGATCGATTCACGCAATGGCGTTGCGCGCGCCGTGATTCTGGAAGACGGAACCGAGATTCGCGCGCGATTGGTGCTCTCGAACGCCGATCCCAAGCGAACGTTCCTGAAGATGGTCGCGGAGAAAGAATTGCCGGGCGAGTTCCTGCACGCGGTCCGAGGCATCAAGATGGACGGTCCCTGCGCCAAGGTGAACATGGTGCTTGCCGAAGAGCCGCGTTTCACGGGCACGCCCGCACACTACGATCCGCAGCAGCGGTCTTTGTTCACGCTGGTGCCGTCGCTTGAATTTGCCGAGCGCTGTTACGATGTCGCCAAGTTTGGAGAAATTCCCGATCAGCTCTGGGTCGACTGCGTGATCGGCTCGAATGCCGATCCCTCGTTGGCCGGTCCCGGCAGGCACGTGATGACCTGCTTCGTGCAGTACGTTCCCTACAAGCTGCGGCAGGGCACGTGGGACGACAACCGCGAGTTGCTGGGCGACCGCGTGGTGAGGAAAATCGCCGAGTATGCACCGAATGTGCCCGCGGCAATCGTCGCGCGGCAGATTCTCACGCCCCTGGACCTCGAGCGAACCTACGGTCTGACCGAAGGCAACATCTTCCACGG
>Ga0335071_10008478_pt1 | contig 10545 bp, 10 predicted proteins | sample Lox_Sample_15_FD_206724 | JGI IMG/M metagenome (GOLD analysis project Ga0335071, IMG submission 206724) | Soil microbial communities from Loxahatchee National Wildlife Refuge, Florida, United States - Lox_Sample_1.5 | ecosystem: Environmental > Terrestrial > Soil > Wetlands | place: USA...
TTCGGCTTCCCGGAGTATCCCGATGATCTGTTCTTCGCTGTATTGGCTCTTTCTCATAGTTCCGCTGCCCTTTCTTTTCGCAGCAGAACTCTCCTTTTGTCACGTCCATCTTTTCGGGGTCAGGTCACTGCCGCAGTCCAAAACGACAGGCGTTTGCCAATGACTCACCGAATGGCTCGCAGCGTCTTGGAGTGCCCGCTTGGGTGCTTCAAAAGGACGGCGAACGAAAACCAACATGGCTAGTTAATACACTAAGTTCGCACCAAAATCAGGAATTTGGCCAGCTTTTACTTCGTTGCTCCAATCGTCGAGCTTGCCGTAGTCCATCTTCCAAAATCTCCGGCACAACTCGAAATATTGCAAAACGGTGTCTCGTTCTCCCTTTTCCAGTAAATCCTTGGCCAAACTCATATTCGGTCCAAAGCTGTTCATTACCGGGGAGCCCTTGCTATGACCGGCAGCAAGCAAGTATTGCTTTGCATCCTCAATTTTCCCTTCATGCACGGCAATGCGTCCAAGCACAAGATTGCCGTCTTGGATGGCATTACCATAATTCCAATTGCTGGTGTATTTAGGGGCCAGCGCAAGCAATTCACTGGCATATTTACGAGCATCTTCGATCTTCCCGCTATTGAAACTTTCTTTAGCCGCATCGTCCAATGCATAGAATTTATCCGCTTCGTCATGCGCCGTGTTTAAAGAGTTGTTTGCCCGATCCAGACGGCCTTGCTGCGTGATTGGATGGCTTTTCGCCAAATGATGCATCAGAAAAAATGGGCTGGCAAAGATCAGCACACACAACAAGCCGTTGAGGCAAACTCCGGCTAAGGCAAAACCGAATATGCCTTTTTGTTCTCTTCGTTTGATTTGTGCCAGCACGATGATACCAAGTGCGAGACCAAGTAAAATCAGCAATAACGGGAGCATTCCGATTACCCCGAGAATTGCGAGTCTTGTGTGACCGTAGGTTTCCAGAAACCAGAAGAAAAGAATGTAGAAAAGTAAACATAGAAATGGAGCGAGCAGACTGAATATGGCTGCCGTTCTAGCGAATCGTCCTTTTAGCCGAGGAGAAGGCTGTTCTTCCACAACTGGCGCTAGTGAATCATTCATAGCAGATATTTCGGTTGCTGCTATAGTTTTATGTCACCGGATCAAAAAGCTGTCAATGCCTTCTCAATTCTCCCCATCACCTTTTCCTTCCCCAGCACTTCGAGCAGGTGATAAAGGCTCGGGCCGGCGGGCTTGCCGGTCACGGCCAGACGGCACGGATGCACCAGCACGCCGGCTTTCACACCCAGCGACTTTGCGGTTTCCTTGAGCGCAGCTTCGAGCGTGACGGCATCAAACTTCGGCGCCGCGGCAAACGCATCGCGCAATTTTTCCAGGCGCGGCTTGTTCTCGGGCACGAAATCCTTCTTCGCCGCCTCGGCGTCGTATTCAACCTGGTCTGTGAAATAAAATCCGGCGTACCCGGGCAGCTCGCTGAACAATTTGAACTTGCCTTTGCAGGTGTCGAGCGCGGCCTTTACGTAAGCCAACGGAAACCGGTTGGTGTCAATCTTCGCCTTCGCAAACGCGTGCACGGCCAGTTCGTAAAACCGGTCGTCGCCCAGTTCGCGGGCGTATTCGCCCTGGAGCCAGAGCAGCTTTTCGTAATCGAACCGCGCGTTGTGCCGGAGGATTTGCGGCAGGTCGAACCGCTCGACCACTTCCTCGCGCGTGAGCTTTTCACGATTATCCTTGGGCGACCAGCCGAGCAGGCAGAGATAATTCACCACGGCTTCGGGCAGAAACCCGCCGTCCAGGTAACTCGACAGCGACGCGCCCTGGTCGCGTTTGCTCATTTTCGAGCCGTCGTTGTTCAGGATGAGCGGGATATGCGCGTAATGCGGCGGCTTCACGCCGAACGCCTGGAAGAGCGCAATATGCTTGGCCGTGTTGCTCAGGTGGTCTTCGCCGCGGATGACGTGCGTGACGTCCATTTCGAGATCATCAATTACGTTTACCAGATGGAACACCGGCTGGCCGTCCGAACGCTGGATAACAAAGTCCGGATCTTCCTCCTCACGATCGGTCAGCTTGCGGACGACGTCGCCGACGACAACGTCTTGAATCGTAACGGGCTCTCGCTGCATTTTGAATTTGATGGCGCCTTCGTGCTCGTAAGCAAGCCCGTGCGAAAGCAGTGCCTCGACGCGGCGCTGGTAATTTTCCTTCCGCTGGCTCTGGAAGTACGGGCCGAAATTGCCTTTGGCCGGGCCGGTGGCATCGCCGGTCAGCGGACCTTCGTCCCAATCGAGCCCGAGCCAGCGCAGGCCGGTCAGGATGACGTCCACGGCTTCCTGGGTGTTGCGCGCGGCGTCGGTGTCTTCGATGCGGAGGATGAACGTGCCGCCGGTGTGGCGGGCATAGAGCCAGTTGAAGAGCGCGGTGCGGGCGCCGCCGATGTGCAGATAACCGGTGGGCGATGGCGCAAATCGAACGCGAGGTTTCATGGGGCAGATTTAACCACGAGTGGACACGGATGAACACGAATAAAAACCGCCCTTTTAACTTTGCGAATCAATTATCGGACCAACAGCGAGTCGCCTCGTTTCGGGAGGCAGTGGTGCGCGGTTCAATAGCGGACGCGGTAAAAGGTGCAGGGGCCGGCGGTAGTGATGAGGTGAGGGCTGAACGCGTCGGGAACGTCGCTCCACGGTCCATTCACATTGGTGGCCTGAACGAGCGTTCCACGATCCCAGGCCAGTTCGATTTGCGTTCCGACGCGTCGCGATGTCAGCGACGGCGGCGAGGAGACGAGGGATTTGATTTGGTAGATGACGCCCTGGCCGGCCCCGTTATTGAGATCGCCACCGGTGGCGACATCCGCGACAAACAGGGAATCGCGTGTGGCGAGGAGGCCATCCAGATGGCCAATGCCCGCCTGCTGGCCGTAGATGAAATGGAAATACGATCCCGTGGCCGGGTCGGCATAAATGACCGGGTTTTTCGGGTTGCTGGTTCCGCCTGAGCTGTAAACACCGTGGAAGCCCAGAAAGACGCCGGTGTTCAAGCCCGGAGGAAATCCTGGCGGCGCAAAAGTGATCTGGTTCGCGCCGGTGCTTTCGCGACCGGTGAACGGGTCCGGGAAAGGCTGAAATGCAATCAGCGGCGGGATGCCCGCGCCGCCCACAAACGTATTGGTCCGGTACGAGATGTAGTTGGTTGGGAAACCGAAGAATGGCGTTACGGCGCCAAAATTCGTCCGGGCGATCAAATTCAGTTCGTCCGCACTCAGCGGCTTGCTGCCGTCCACCAGACCATCAATTCCGTTGTCTTCGAAATAAAAGTCCCCGGTGGCCGGCTGGAAAGCGAAGCCCGCCGGATTGCGCACGCCGGAGGCGATGCGGGTGATGTTGGTGGCGGCCAGCGACGTGCCGTTATCAATGATCGTGATCTGGTGGATGGAATCGCCCACCAGAATCCCGGACGCACCCGGAATATTTTCGTTCGTGAGAGTCACGGTGTCGGTCGTTGCGGCAAAATTGTTCTCCGCCCCGATTTGAAACGAGAGGTCGTAGCGGTTGGTGAATCCGGGAGTTCTCCGCAACCCCAGCTCGGATTGTTGGTGCTGCGTCCAGTTCCCCGGGTAGGTAAAAATCAGTTTGCCCGCGAGGGTCAGCGGGGCGGACGGTGTCGCGCCCGCGCGCAAAATGTAAATCGGATGCGGCCGGCCAAGCACAAAAACCAGATTGTCCATGACGCGCAGGGCGGTCAGGCTCCCGGGCAGGTTGCTGTAGAGAATCGTGCCGGCGCCGTCGGCCAGTCCGTTCGCGTCCGCGTCGGTGAAACGGACGACCTGGCCGGTGGAAGAGCTGCTGAAAAAATTCGTTCCTTGGGTAATCGTGACCAGAAACGAACCATCCGCCAGTTTGGCCATGCCGAGCGGGAAGTTCAAACCGCTGGCGAAGGTGGTGACGCGGAAATTGCTTGTGTCCACGCCCGGCCCCTGGAGGGTGAAGGGCTGGCCGGATGCCGGATGATACGCGAGCAGGAGGCAGAGCAACACTCCCGACGAGAGGCGAGAACCCAGACCATTAAGGAGCTTCATAGGCTTGATTAGACCATGAATGACTCCGGATTGACACCAATAAAATTCAGTGGCCGCTCCGGCAGGCTGAAGCTGGATTCAATTGCCGCAGCACCTCGCAGAGCCGGCTCAATCGCGGCACGGCCACGCCGGCGGCCTGGGCCCGACGCAGCGGTTCGAGAAACATGCCCTCCATTTCCAGCGGCTGGCGGCATTCGAAATCCAGCAGGGTGGACGCCTTGTACGCGCCCATCGTCCGTGTCCGTTCGATGTTCTTTTCGGCGAAGGCGACCGGGATGGGATAGCCCAGCCCGGCGGCGGCGGCAATGACCTCAAGCATCAGCTCGCGCAACAATTTTTCCCAACGCGGGTCGGCAAGAATTTTATCGGTGGTCAGCACCGGACCGATTGCTTCCGCGCTCCGCGTTCCGCACGCCGCATTCATGAATGCCTCATAGCCAACAGTTCCAGCCACGCCGAGGCCGTTGAACGGGATGTTCCAGACCAGCTTCTCCCATTGCGCCTGCGCCAGGTTGTCGGTGACTTTGCAGGGCACGCCGGCGGTTTGGAACAGCTCCGCCAGTTGTTGCGTGCGCGGTCTAGCCGGGCGCTGAAACTCGCCGAGCATAATCAGGCCGTAGTCCGAGTGGCGGATGACGCCCGGTTCCAGGCGGTTCAAGCAGACGAAGCAGAGGCCGTTGAGAATCTGCTCCGGGGCAAAAAGCCGGGCCAGGGCTTCGGTGTTGCCCAGGCCGTTTTGCAGGCTGACGACGGCGGTTTGCGGTCCCACCAGCGGCGGGAGCAGTTTCGGAAACTGGTCGTTGGCCGTGGTCTTGAGCGCAATCAACACCACATCACTCACGCCGATATTCGCCGGCGTCCGGCTGCAGCGGGGCTGGACGTGGAAATCGCCTTTGACGCTCTGGATGGTCACGCCGCGCTGCCGGACGACATCGTAATCGGACCGCAGCAGGAAATGCACATTCAATCCGGCGCGACAGAGCATCGCTCCGTAATAGCTTCCGACGGCGCCACAGCCGACGACGGCGATTTTCATTTTTGATTTACGATTTGAGATTTACGATTTAGGCGATGCCGTGTTCCAACCGGAATTTTGCATCCGCCCGTTTCAAATCGTAAATCGTCAATCCTAAATCATAAACAAAAAAGGCGCTCCGAAAACTCAGAGCGCCTGGTATAAATCTGAAAATTACTTGCCACCGAGGATGGCGTCTTTCGCGGCTTTGGCGACGCGGAACTTGACGACGCGCTTGGCCGGGATCTGGATGGTTTCGCCGGTCTTGGGGTTACGGCCCTGGCGGGCGGCGCGGTTTTTCAGCACGAGTTTGCCGATGCCGGGCAGCGTAAAGGTGTCCTTCGCATGCTTGTAAGCGAGGGCGGCGATGTGGTCGAGAATTTCCACCGCTTGTTTCTTCGAGATTTCAGCCTTTTCAGCAATTGCGGCGGCGAGTTGGGATTTCGAGAGTGCGTTTGCCATATCGGTTTCCTTGATGGTTGTTGTTGTTGCGGTTTTACGTTTTTGGTCAAAAAGTCAATTGACTGCGCCCGTATTAAGTATTTCAGCCGCACTGTGCAAGCAAAAAAAACACAAAAAAACGCGCCTTTTTGTCGTCTCCCGGGGTCGAGCCGGCACCGGGCCGGTGCGGGTGGTAGCCGCAAGGCCACGGGGTCGGCCGGCCGGGACAGCCCGCCCGCCGCTGATTTCAGGTTGGGGCAAGAGCCGGCTTGACATCCGGGGGCAATTTTACACCATCCGCGCGTGGCGCTCTTCACCATTCAAAGCGAGTTTCACTATGAGGTCGTCCGCAAGATTTTTGAGGGCGGCATGGGGATTGTCTACGAAGCCGAGCAGCACGGGGCGCGTAATTTCGTGAAACGGGTCGCCATCAAAATCATCCGCTCCAATTACGCGAGCCAGAAGATGTTCATCGAGAATTTCATCGGTGAAGCCAAGCTGGTCGCCGACCTGATTCACACGAACATCGTCCAGACGTACCATCTCAGCGAGGCCAACGGCGTTTATTTCATCGCCATGGAATTGATTCGCGGGGTGAACCTGGAGCAGTTCAGCCGCCAGATGGGCGAGAAGCGCCGGGTCTTGCCCAAGGAACTCGCTGTGTTCATCACCAGTCGGATCGCCCGCGGTCTGGCCTACGCCCATGCCAAGACCGACAAGGACGGCAAACCGCTGGGCATCGTGCACCGCGACGTGAGCTTCAAAAACATCATGATCGCTTTCGAAGGGGACGTGAAGCTGACGGATTTCGGCGTCGCCAAAGCGCGCGGTTTCCTGACCGACCAGGAAGGCGAAGTCATCGCCGGCAAGGCCGATTACATGAGCCCCGAACAGGCCGATTTTCAAATCACCGACAAACGGTCCGACCTGTTTTCCGTCGGCGTCGTCCTCGCGCACCTGTTGCTGGGACGGAATCTGTTCAAAGGGGAAAATGCCGAGGAGTCGCGCAGCCGCATCATGAACCAGCCGATTCCCGATTTTCGCGCGCTCGATTCCCGGATTGACGACAAGCTCAACGACATCCTGCATCACTGTCTGGCCCGGGACGTGAACCGCCGTTACGCCAGCGCCGACCAGTTGATGTACGACCTCGAGTATTACATCTACCACGACGGCTACGGTCCCACGAACGAGACGCTGGGCCGGTTCATCCGCGAATTGTTCGGCCAGACCGCTCCCCACCAGGCCGAGGAAACGCACGTCAAGGCCATCAATCTGGAAGAGACCGCGCGCCTCAACGAACGCGGCAAATAGGCGATGAAGCGCGCCGCCGCCCAGATCGTCACCCTCGGGCTGCTGCAGACCGCCGCCGTTCCCGACCCGGAGGCGAACCTAAAAAAAACTCTTGCCCTGGCCGAGCGCGCGGCCCGGCGCGGCGCGCAAATCATCTCGACCCAGGAACTTTTCCGCTCACCCTATTTCTGCCAGAGCGAGGACCATAAAAACTTCGAGCTGGCCGAAACCATCCCGGGCCCCAGCAGCGACGCCTTTTGCCGGCTGGCCAAAAAGCACCGGGTCGTCATTGTCGCGTCGCTCTTTGAGAAACGCGCCGCCGGGGTTTACCACAATACGGCAGCCATTATTGACGCCGACGGGACGCTGCTGGGTTGCTATCGCAAGATGCACATTCCCGACGACCCGTTGTACTACGAAAAATTTTATTTCACCCCCGGCGACCTGGGTTTCCGGGCCTGGCAGACGCGGTACGGGAAGATCGGCGTGTTGATTTGCTGGGACCAGTGGTACCCGGAAGCCGCGCGGCTGACCGCGCTGCCGGGCGCGCAAATCCTGTTTTATCCCACCGCCATCGGCTGGCATCCCCGCGAAAAAAAGAAGCTGGGCGAACGCCAGCACGACGCCTGGCAACTCATCCAGCGCAGCCATGCGGTGGCCAACGGCTGCTACGTGGCTGCGGTCAATCGGATCGGCCACGAAATCCTCGATGGCGTCGGCGGCGACGGCATCGAATTCTGGGGGCAGAGCTTTGTGGCCGGAACCAGCGGCGAAATCCTTGCGAAAGCCAGTGCGACAAAAGAGGAGATCTTGATTGTACCGGTGGATTTGGCGCAGGTGGACGACACGCGCACGCACTGGCCATTCCTGCGCGATCGCCGGATTGATGCTTATGGAAATCTGGTAAAAAGGTTTGTGGATTGAATTCTCTCTATGGCGATGTTGGGAAATCGGCACAACTTGTGTAACCCTGGCAAAGATGCAATGTTTTTAAAGTTATGGATTCAAATACCGGCTCCGCGCCTGCCAAAACGGTTCGTTCACGGTTGCTAACTATTATTCTTTTGACCGGAATAATCGGATTGTTCGCGGTGATAGCTGCTCCAAATTTTTTTATCCACAGCGGGCCAAGCAAGATTTCGGGAATCGCCAGTCATCTTCGTCAGATTGATGCGGCGAAACAACAATGGGCAATCGATCATGGCGTAACAAACTCCGTTCAGTCAGACCGTGAGCTTACTCCCGGCGATCTGGCTCCGTATCTACTCGCAAGTTACACCCGCAAAGACTTTGGCGACCCGATTTATGGCGAACATTATTTTATCAATCGTTTGAACGAATCCCCCAAAGCCCAACTGACAAAAGATCTGAGAGAGCATGGTTGGCCCGGCAACTGGAAAATCCCCAAAGGGACCGTCATCGTTCTCGTTGACATCCACGAAAAATTCATATTACCGCGCCATGAATCGGAGCCGCCGAAATCGCTCGCTGAAATTTTGACCAAGAATTGATGGATTGAGGTACGGATGCAATTGAGCCGGGCAAACAGAGTCGGCTTGGATCACCGGCGCGAACGGGCTGATTGGCAATTATCTCATCCAGACTGCGCCCAAATTCGCTCCGCATCGGCGCCGCCATGGGCTTCCGCGAAGGGCTTTGTGGGTGATGGCCTTGCCAGACACGGTTGCCTGGCCAGCTCGAACGGTCCATTCCCAGTCAGGGAGGCTGTGGCCCAAGCCGCCGTATTTCGCTTGTGCCCGCATTGTTTTATGACGGCCAAAAAAAGTTTTGACAATTTTCAATATTTAAATCATTTTATCCGCATCCGTTGATTTGACGGCCTCATGAAGAGTGGCTGAGGGACTGGCCCGCTGACGCCACGGCAACCGGCTCCGAATGCGTTCGGAGCGACCAGGTGCCAAATCCAGCCCCGGCGGGTGTCGGGGGAAAATGAGAAGCGCAGCGTTGTTGTTTTGGCCCCTTCTCTCCATGAGTCGGGGCTTTTTTTGTTGGTCCGAAACAGGTAGGGACGCCGCATTGCGGCGTCCGGACAGCGCAGCGCGCTATCCCTACCAAGAAAAGTTTATGAGTGAACAGCACGGTTTCATGAAGGCGCTCAAGTGCCGCGAGTGCGGGCGGGAGTACCCGCTCACCGCCACGCACGTCTGCGAATTCGACTTCGGCCCGCTCGAAGTCGTCTATGACTACGACCGAATCAAGAAGTCGCTGACCAAGGCGGCCCTCGAATCGCGGCCGGAGACGATGTGGCGGTATCGTGAGCTGCTGCCCGTGGCGAACGAGCCGACCGTCGGCCTCCAGGTCGGTTTCACGCCGCTGGTCAAGGCCGACCGGCTGGCGAAGAAGCTCGGCATCCGCGAGCTGTGGATCAAGAACGACACCGTCAACTATCCCACCCTGTCGTTCAAGGACCGGGTGGTGAGCGTGGCGTTGAGCCGCTCGCGCGAGTTGGGTTTCGACACCGTCGCCTGCGCCTCGACCGGCAATCTGGCCAACTCCGTCGCCGCCAACGCGGCGTCCGCCGGCTTGAAAGCCTACGTGTTCATCCCGTCGGACCTGGAGCACGGCAAAATCCTGAATTCGCTCATTTACGGCGCGCACGTCATCGGCATCAAAGGCCATTACGACGAGGTAAACCGGCTGTGCGCGGAGATTGCCGGCAAATTCGGCTGGGCGTTTGTGAACGTGAATATGCGGCCGTACTACGCCGAGGGCTCCAAGAGCATGGCGTATGAAATCGCCGAGCAACTCGGCTGGCGTCTGCCGCAGCACACCGTGGTGCCCATGGCGTCAGGCTCCTTGCTGACCAAAATCCAGAAAGGCTACCAGGAATTGCTCAAGCTCGGCCTGGTAGCGGAAGCAAAGTATTCCGTCCACGGCGCGCAGGCGACGGGTTGTTCACCCATCTCCACCGCGCAAAAGGCGGGCATGGACTTCTTCAAGCCGGTCAAGCCGGACACGATTGCGAAGTCGCTGGCCATCGGCACGCCCGCCGACGGTTTTTACGCGCTCAAGGTGATGCGCGACACCGAAGCCGCGGCGGATGACGTGACCGACGACGAAATCCGCGACGCGATCAAACTCCTGGCGGAGACGGAAGGCATATTTGCCGAAACGGCCGGCGGCGTGACGGTGGGCGTGGCGCAGAAACTCATTGCGTCGGGTAAAATTCCGCATGATGCTTCCGCCGTTCTCTGCGTGACCGGCAACGGTCTGAAGACGCTGGACGCGGTGGACGGCCATGCCGGAAGGACGCGTGAAATCAAGCCCAGCCTGCGCGAGTTTGAGTCGCTGCTGGCGCATGAGGAAAAGGTAAATGTATGAATTGGTAGGACCCGCTGCCGCGCGTTCGGCCGACGCCTAGGTCAGACCCACCAAAAGAAAAATAGAATTTATGCCAAAAAAAGTACGCATCCCGACACCGCTCCGGAAGTTGACGAACAACGAGGAGCTGATTGAAATCAACGCCGCCACCATCGGCGAAGCCATCACCGAATTGCAGAGCCGTTTCCCGGGCATCCAGGAACGCCTCGTGGATGAAAAGGGCGAGGTGCGCCGCTTTGTGAACGTTTACGTGAACGAGGAGGACATCCGCTTCCTGAAAAACCGCGAAACGCCATTGAAAGACGGCGATGAAATCAGCATCATCCCCGCTATCGCGGGTGGTTAAAAAGTGATCGGT
>Ga0335071_10008480_pt1 | contig 10541 bp, 9 predicted proteins | sample Lox_Sample_15_FD_206724 | JGI IMG/M metagenome (GOLD analysis project Ga0335071, IMG submission 206724) | Soil microbial communities from Loxahatchee National Wildlife Refuge, Florida, United States - Lox_Sample_1.5 | ecosystem: Environmental > Terrestrial > Soil > Wetlands | place: USA: Florida...
CGATGGCATCCGCGCCGCGGATGGGAACCTGCAGGTGCGCTGCCAGACCTGCGACGAGCGCACCCCGGTCGTCTACGACACCCTGATCGGGGCCGCGCCGGCTACCGCCCGCGGCGGGCACCTGACCGAGGTCGACAGGCTGGATGCCCTGACCCCGGCCGGGCGGATGGAATTCTGGCTGGGCCAGTTCGACCGCTGCATCCGCTGTTACGCCTGCCGCCAGGCCTGCCCGCTGTGCAACTGTCCGACCTGCCTGTACGAGCGTGACGACTCCACCTGGGTCGGGCTGCGGATCGGCCTGGACGAGAAGCGGACCTTCCACCTGGGGCGCGCCTGGCACCTGGCCGGCCGCTGCGTGGGCTGCAATGAATGCGAGCGCGCCTGCCCGATGGAACTGCCGATCAGCCTGCTCAACCAGAAGCTGGCCGAGGCGATCGAGCAGGCCTTCGGCTTCCGCGCCGGGCGGGCGGTGGCGTCCTCGCCAGTCGTGACCGTCCTCGACGGGGAGTACCGGGAGGGCTAGATGGGCAAACCGCAGCGCTGGCTCGTCTCCCCTCAGGAACTGGACGGCTGGCTGGACAGCCTGGCGGACGGCCGCCGCCTGATCGCCCCGCGCCGACTGGGGGGCGTGACCGTCTACCGGCCGGTAGCCGGCAGCGGCGAGATCGACCGGGAGCACCGCCCGGTGCTCTCGATCAAGGAGCTGTTCTTTCCTCCCACCGAGCGCCTGTTCACCCTCCGGAAGACCGGGCAGGAGATCCACCTGGAGGAAGCCCTGCCGGAAGCGCCGGCGGTCGTCTTCGGGGTGCGCCCGTGCGAGGCGCGCGGCGCCCGCCTGCTGGACGCTGTATTCCTCGACACGCTGCCAGCCGACGCGTACTATGCCCGTCGGCGGGCGAACACGACCCTGATCGGCCTGGCCTGCCGCGCCCTCGGCCCGACCTGCTTCTGCACCTCGGTCGGTGGCGCGCCGGACGCGGCGGATGGCATGGATCTGATGCTGTACGAAACCGAGACGGGCTTCCTGGTCGAGGCTGTGACCGAGAAAGGCCGTTTCCTGGTCCCCGCCGGCGAGTGGAATAAAACCGCCGCAAAACCGGCCTCCTCCGCCCCCGGGCCACGACCCGCATTCCCCGCGCCTCGATCCATCCCCTGGACGGAGCGCTTCGACGATGTCACCTGGCAGCGCCTGGCGGAGCGCTGCCTGAGCTGCCGGGCCTGCGCCTACGTCTGCCCGACCTGCCGCTGCTTCGCTGTGCGCGACGAGCGCCTGGGCCCGGGCGAGTTCGAGCGCATCCGCTGCTGGGACGCCTGCGCCGGCGAGAACTACCGCCGCGTGGCCGGCGGGCACCGGCCGCGGGCGGAGAAGGGCGCACGTCTGCGCAACCGCGTCTACTGCAAGTTCGTGTACCTCCCCGAGCAGGTCGGGCTGCCGGAGGCCTCGGCCTGCACGGGCTGCGGGCGCTGCATTGACGTCTGCCCGGCCGGGGTGGACATCACCGAGGTCCTGGCGGACCTGGGGAGGCCGGCATGAACCCGAACCCGATGCTGCCCTACCTGGGCCGGCTGACGGCCGTGTGCGACCTGGCTGCCGAGATCAAGCTGCTGCGGGTGGAGATGACCGACGGAGGCCAGGAGGCATTCCGCGATTACCAGCCTGGCCAGTTCGCCTTCATCTCCGCTCTCGGGCTGGGCGAGGCGCCCTTCGGGATCGCCAACAGCGCCCAGCGCGGACCGGAGCTTGAGTTCGCCGTCGCCCGTTTGGGATCGGTCACGACCGGGCTGCACGAGCTCGGTCCGGGCGACATGGTCGGGGTGCGCGGTCCGCTCGGCAACGCCTTCCCGATGGAGCGCTTCAAGGGCAGGAACCTGCTCGTCCTGGGCGGGGGCATCGGCGGCGCCCCGCTGCGGCCGGTCATCCAGCACGTGCTCGACCAGCGGGCGGACTACGGCCGGCTGACGATCCTGTGGGCCGCCCGCACCCCCTCGCTGCTGGTCTTCACCGACGAGTACGACGCCTGGCGCGCCGCCCCCGACACGTTCCTGCACCTGACAGTCGACCGGGCCGAGGCAGCCTGGGGGGGCGAGGTCGGGCTGATCACCGAGCTGCTGCGCAAGCTGGCTCCCGTGCCGCGCAACGCCGTGGCGATCACCTGCGGCCCACCGATCATGATCCGCAACACCACCAGATTGCTGGCCGAGATGGGCTTTCCCGACGAGGACAGCTACGTCACCCTGGAGGCGCGTATGCACTGCGGGCTGGGCAAGTGCGGACGCTGCAACCTGGGCGAGAAGCTGGTCTGCACCGACGGGCCGGTCTTCGACATGCAGCAGGTAGGCCACCTGCTGGAAAGCTATCTTTAGCAGGACCTCCGGGCCAGGGGGAAATGCTCCGCCCGCGGCTATAATCCGGACATGCCTAAGTTGCTTACCTCCGGCAGGCTGATCGCCGCCATCGGCGGCTTCGGCGCGCTGGTCGTCATCCTGGTCTCGGCCACGGTGCTGATCGGCGGCGGGCCGAACGCACGGGCGGTGATCAAGATGGCGGACGGCCTGGTGCTGCTGTGGATCGTGCTGGGCGGGCTGCTGATGCGCCGCTTCCGCGACCCGGTGCGCGCCTTCATCCAGACCCTGCAATTCGACTGGCGGGTCAAGTTCGTGCTCTTCTGTACCCTGCTGGCGCTGCTCGAGGAGGCCGTCACGGTGACGATGACCAACCTGGCGCCGGCCTTCGGCGTGCCGCTTGGCGCGGCCTACATCACCGCCTCGGCCAACTACCTGGACGTGGTCTGCCTGCACAGTGTGGTGGTCTTCGTGCCGATGTTCGTCGCCTGGGCCTGGCTTCTGGGACGTTACGACTTCAGCCCGAACGCGGTCTTCCTGCTCTTCGGTGTGACCGGCACCCTGGCGGAGGTCAGCTTCGGCGGGGCGCAGCAGCTGCTCGATTTCGGCTTCTGGATCTTCGTCTACGGCCTGATGGTCTACCTGCCGGCCTACACCTGTCTGCCCGAGGGCCGCGGGGCGCGCCCGCCGCGTCCCGGTCACTACCTGCTGGCGCTGGTCGTCGCGAACCTGTCCGCCATCCCGGTGGCGGTGGTGGTGCACCTGATCCACCCGGTTTCGATCCACTTCCCGCCAATCGCTCCCAATTCATAGTAAAATCCCCCCACTTTACTCCTATTCAAAGAGAGAGCCCCGTGGATAAAACCTCGAAAGCCGTCCCGATTGTCGTCGCCATCCTGCTGGTGCTGTGCGCCTGTGTCATCGTGCTGCTGGCCGGCGCCTACTACCTGGTCAAGGAGTACGGCCAGAGCCTGGTGCAGACCGTGGTGCCAAACGCCCCGGACCTGCCCTTCAGCCCGACCCCGACCAACTTCCAGCTGACGCGCCTGCCGCCTGGCTCGGTCCCGGACGACACGCTGACTGCGCTGGACCAGGCCCAGGTCCCGGTCAATGACTACGCCGAGCTGGCCTGCCGGCTGGAGGACAAGTGCGGCCTGCCCGCCACCCTGACCCCGCCCGCCGCGCCGCTCACCGCCGGGACGCAGGGGCCGTTCTGGGTCTTCAACGAGGACACGATGCAGACCCTCCAGGTGACCGCCACGCTGCGCTACGTCACATCGCACGTCTACTTCTGGGTGGACGACACGGCCCAGTACAACCAGGCGGACCTGCAGAAGCTGGCCGACACCTTCGAGAACAAGATCTACCCCACCGACCGGGCCTTCTTCGGCTCGGAGTGGTCCCCCGGCATCGACGGGGACGTGCACATCTACATCCTGTACACCCACGGCATGGGCTCGTCGGTGGCCGGCTACTTCTCCTCGGACGACGAGTACAACCCCGCCATCCGGAAGTACTCGAACGGCCACGAGATGTTCGTGCTCAGCAGCAGCCAGAACCTGGCGGACGAGTACACCTACGGGACGCTGGCGCACGAGTTCCAGCACATGATCGAGTGGCACCAGCACCGCAACCAGAGCACCTGGATGAGCGAGGGCTCTGCCGAGCTGGCCTCCTTCCTGAACGGCTATTACACCAGCGGCTTCGACATGCTCTTCGCCCTCAACCCCGACCTGCAGCTCAACACCTGGTCGGACCCGCAGACCGACCCGAACAGCGACACGGTCCATTACGGCGCCAGCTTCCTGTTCCTGGACTACTTCCTCAACCGCTTCGGCAAGCAGGCCACCCAGACGCTGGTGAGCGAGCCGGCCAATGGACTGCAGGACGTGGACCAGACCCTGAAGGCACTCAACGTCGTTGATCCCAGCACCGGTCAGCCGGTCACCGCCGATGATGTCTTCCTGGATTGGGCGGTGACCAACTTCGTGCACGACGCCTCCGTCGGGGACGGGCGCTACACCTACGCCAATTATCCCGCCGCGCCCACGGTGCATGCCACCCAAACCCTCTCGTCCTGCCCGCTAGACCCGCTCAGCCGGACCGTCCACCAGTATGCAGCCGACTACCTGGCCATCGACTGCCGCGGCAGCTTCACCCTGGATTTCACCGGCGCCAGCTCCGTCAACCTGCTCCCGGTCGACCCGCATTCCGGCAAGTATGCCTTCTGGTCCAACCTGGGCGACTCGTCCGACATGACCCTGACGCACAGCTTCGACTTCACCAGGCTCAGCGGGCCGATCTCGCTGAGCTACTGGACCTGGTACGACCTCGAGAACACCTTCGACTACGTCTACCTGGAGGCCTCGACCGACGGCCAGCACTGGCAGATCCTGCAGACCCCCTCCGGGACGAACGACAACACCACCGGCAGCTCCTTCGGCTGGGGCTACACCGGTTCGAGCGACGGCTGGAAGCAGGAGACGGTCGACCTGTCGGCCTTCGCCGGGCAGACCGTCTCGCTGCGCTTCGAGTACGTGACCGACCTGGCGGTCAACGGCAAAGGCTTCCTGCTGGACGACGTCTCCATCCCCGCCGCCGGCTACGCCAGCGACTTCGAGCGGGACGACGGCGGCTGGCAGGCGCAGGGCTTCGCCCGGATTGAAAACCTCCTGCCACAGACCTTCAAACTGGCGCTGGTCGAAAGGACCGCCACCGGCACCACCGTCCAGGACATCCCCGTCGCCGACGACGGGACCGCCGCGATCCCGCTGACGATCGGTTCGAACGGCGTGAACCAGGCTGTGCTGGTGGTCGCCGCCACCACGCCCTTCACCCTGACCGAGGCTGGCTACCAGATCGCCATCAAGTGAAAGGAGTTCTCATGTCCACTGCCCCTACTTCCGAGGTTTTGAATTTCGCCGAGATGGTCACCTACCAGGACGGCTCGGTGGTCTCCCGCCAGATCACCAAGGCCGAGGCCGGAAACGTGACCCTGTTCGCCTTCGATCGCGGCCAGGACCTGAGCGAGCATACCGCCCCCTATGACGCCCTGCTGCACGTGCTCGAAGGCCAGGCCGAAATCCGCATCTCCGGCAAGCCGTTCACGCTCCAGGCCGGCCAGGCGATCATCATGCCGGCGAACCAGCCGCACGCCGTCAAGGCAAGCACCAAGTTCAAGATGCTCCTGACCATGATCAAGGCTTGAACGCAGCTCCCGGAGCGCTCCGGGAGCTGCCTTTTCATTCAGGCGGGCGGGCCAGCCGGGCGCAGAGCCGGTCCACCGCCCGGCGCGGGGCGTTCAGGAACCCCGGGAACGCCAGCAGGACGCCCGCCACCGCCAGCATCCCGGTCAAGAAGAGCAGGTCCCAGGCCAGGTATCCGGGCCGGGCGCCGGGCAGGAAGACATAGCGCACGACCAGCATGGAAAGGTGGAACAGGCCGGCCAGCAGCAGCGGGACCGAGCAGGGACGCAGATCATCCAGCACGCCGATCAGGTGCAGGCCGAGCAGGGCGGCGATCCCGGCCAGCAGCAGCGCCAGGTAGAGCGGGAAACGACTCACGTTCTGGGGCTGCCGGAACAGCTTGAAGATAACGCCCACGTACAAGACTGCCACCCCCACCAGTAGGATCCAGACATAGACCCGCAGCAGGACCGGCAGGAGCAGGTTGCCGTAGGCGCGCACACTCGCCAGGGCCAGGATCCAGCCGAACAGGTAGGCAGCCCCCAGCGCCACCAGGCTCGCCCCCACATCCCCGCCGACACCCGGCCCGGCCTCCCGGAATTGATCCAGGCTCTCCTTGATCCCACCCGCCAGCACCAGGCTCAGCGCTGCCAGGCTGAACAGCATGGTCGCCTGGCTGAGCAAGGCGCGGCTTGCCTCCCGCCGGACCGACCCGGCCTGCGTCTTGAAGGAAACGTCGCGTGGGTTTACCATAGGCCTCCTTCCGATCCCGACATGAAAGTCATTCCAAATTCCGGGACGGAAGACACTTTCCCGGAATGCTGTGCCCATGTACAATAATCCCTGGAAGGGAGAGATTGACATGGCCACATTCCTGAAGATCCTGAAGTTCGTCGGCATCGCTCTTGGCTCGCTGATCGGCGCCATCCTGGTCTTCCTGCTGGTGCTGTTCGGCTACTGGTATTTGCGCCCCAATCGCGCCCACGTCAACACCAGCGTGGTGGTCAGCAGCTGGGATATCGCCAACGACAAGAACCACAACTCCAACACCGACATGATCGAGTGGCAGGGCAAATTCTACATCGCCTATGTCTCCTCGCCCTTCCACTTCGCCAGCAATAAATCCGTGCTGCACATCAAGACCTCCAGCGACCAGGGCCAGACCTGGACCGAGGTGCAGACCTTCAACGCCAATGGCCAGGACATCCGGGACCCCAAGTTCGCCATCATCGGCCCACGCCTGTTCCTGTACGCCCTGAAGAACGACGAGTTCCTGGCTGAGCCCTACCTGAGCATGTACTCCTACACCTCCGACGGCACGAGCTGGCAGGAGCTGCAAAAAGTCCCCGGCGTGGACGGCTGGCTCTTCTGGCGTCCCAAGACGCAGGACGGGGTCACCTTCTACAACGCTGCCTACTGGCACGAGCACGGCAAGTCGGTCCTGCTCAAATCCACCGATGGGATCAACTGGACCATTGTCTCCTACATCCACCAGGGCCAGCACAACGACGAGACCGATATCGAGTTCCTGCCCGACGGCCGGCTGCTGGCCACCGCCCGCCTGGAGTACGACTCCTTCGGCGACGGCATGTTCGGCCACCCGGACGGCGCTACGCTGATCACGGTCTCCTCCCCGCCCTACACGGCCTGGACCGACCTGCTGCAGTCCAAGGTCACCCGCCTGGACGGGCCGAACCTGTTCCTCTACGATAACCGGGTCTTCGCCGTGGGCCGCTACCAGCCCGACCTGGGCCGCTCCGGCCCGCTGACCGACCAGGGCAGCGCCCTGGCGAAGAAGCGCACCGCCCTGTTCGAGGTGCGCGCCGACGGCCTGGCCTACCTGACCGACCTGCCCAGCGACGGCGACACCTCCTACGAGGGTGTCATTCTGGACGGCGACACGGCCTACATCTCCTACTACACCAGCCCGATCACCCACGACTTCGCCTGGATCCTGGGCATGCTCTCGCCCTCCCAGGTGCGCATGGCCAAGATCGATCTGAAAGCCATGCTGGCGCTGGCGGACCAGACCCAGGCGCGCTGATCCCTCCCCTGCGGATCGACAGCCCTGCGATTATAGCAGGGCTGTTTTTCGTCCTGTGCCGGCGTGCGGCAGTTGTGGGGCAAGCGTGGGCCGGGCGCAGGGCTCCCGTCGATTTCAGCGCCCGGTGAAATGACCGCCTATAAATCTGAGGGGACCGCCTGCAAATCGTCCAAGACCGTGGATGGAACGCAGGCGACCGGCCGAAGCGCCTGGCGGCCGTAGGGCAATCGTCGGGCAGCCGTGTGGAAGCCGGCCTTGCTCCAGCCCTCGCCGCGTGCGAGAATCGACCGCGTGCCTGGCTACGCATTTCCTACACGATTTCTTCACTTTTTATTAATGACCTTACGGTACACTCAACCCGGAAAACCTATGAAGACATCCTTCAACCGCTACCCCCAGCAGCTGCGCACCCTATTCCTTGCCATTGGCGTCCTGGTCGTGGCCGGTGCCGGCCTGTTGATCGCCTCGATCGCCACCAGGGGCGGCTCGAACTCCACGGCCGATACGCCTGGCTTCTACACCCAGGCCGCCGCCACCCTGACTGCCATGGCGGGCACGCCCTCCGCCACCCCGGCCCCGACCGACACGCCCGTCCCGTCCGTCACAGCCACCGGCTTCCCGACCTTCAGCTTCACCGCCGGGGCCAGCCCATCGCTGGCGGTCGGCACCGACGTCGCCGCCAGCGGCACGTATTGCGACAACTCGGCCTACGTCAGCGATGTGACCATTCCGGATGGGACCATCATCGCCCCCGGCGCCAGCTACGTCAAGACCTGGTCCTTCCAGAACACCGGCGCCTGCACCTGGAACACCAATTACTCGATCACCTTTGTCAGCGGCAACCAGATGGGCGGCGCGACCACCAACCTGACCCAGTCCGTCTCGCCCTTCGGGCAGGTCAACGTTTCCGTCACGCTGACCGCCCCGACCGCCGCCGGCACCTACGTCGGTTACTGGCGGCTGGCCAACGCCCAGGGCGCTGGCTTCGGCGGGGTCGTTTTCGTCAAGATCGTTGTCTCCGCCGGCACCGGCACACCGACCGCCACGCCCACGGCCACCGGCGCCACCGCGGCAGCCTCCACCAGCACCAACACCTCTACCCCGCTGCCCACCAGTACGCCCGTGCCCAGCAGTACGCCGGTCCCGAGCGACACACCCACACCCACCCCGACGACCGGCTCGTAAAGATCGTCGCGACAGCCCGCTCGAATCAAAAGTGCGGCGCAGTTCTTTTTGCGCCGCACTTTTGATTCCACATCAGCGGATCTACTCCGGCTCCGCCTGCCTCCAGCGGAAGCCGCTCAGCGCCCACAGCACCACGTTGGTCCCATAGAAGACCCACACCAGCCGGAACATGATGGCGGACAGGTTGCCCAGGCCCAGGTTGTAGATCTCGCCGGCGATCTCGGTGGCGAACCAGCAGGTGGCCGCGATGGCAGCCATCCAGGCGTTCGGGCGCGGGTATAGTTTGCGGCGCAGCGCCTCCCAGGAAAACCACATCGTCGTGCAGAAGAAGGCGGTGTAGGCCGGACCGATCACGGCATGCCCCACCCGGACCACGTCGTTCCACAGCAGCCCCAGGGCCAGCGCCGCCGCGCCGTAGATCAGCAGCGGTAGCCAGGCATCCGTCCAGCGGAAGTGCTTCAGGTACGGCAGCCCGCAGGCCATGCGCAGGATCAGGAAGACGTGGGCGACGATCGAAAGCACCCCGCCGGCCATAAAGACCCACGAGCCCACGCCCAGGCTTGGGCTGACCACCACCACGCTCATCAGCACATCGGTCACCAGCATGCAGACGAAGGCCGCCAGCAGCAGCCCCCAGTCCCGCCGGCTCAGGCGGTTCCGGCCGATGCTCAGAACGAGCATCATCGCCAGCAGGGTGAGCACCGGCTTGGCCACGGCGGGATACAGGCTGGAACTGCCGGCGAAATAGTCCTTCCAGTCCACGCCGAAGATCGAGCCGGCCAGGAGCAGGCTCGCCCCCACGATCCCCAGAACCCAGTTACGCTTGGCGCTGCTTACCACCGGCCCCCCGGTCTTTGCGCTCATGCCGCCTCCTGAAAAAAACGTACGGGCGAGGCATGCCTCGCCCGTACGGATGATTAAATGTGGATCCCCATACCTTCGGCTACGTGGGCAGCCTCCATGATCGTCTCGGAGAGGCTCGGGTGGGCATGGACGTTGCGGGCGATCTCCGCCGTGGTCAGCTCCATGTTGTGCGCCAGGGTCAGCTCGGGCAGCAGCTCGGTGACTTCCGGCCCGATCATATGGGCGCCCAGGATCTCACCGTACTTCTCGTCGACCACCAGCTTGACCCAGCCGGCGTAGTCGCCCAGGCCGAGCGCCTTGCCGTTGGCCTGGAAGGGGAAGCGCCCGATCTTGACCGTGTAGCCGCGCTGCTTGGCCTGGGCTTCGGTCAGGCCGAAGGAGGCAATCTGCGGCTGGCAGTAAGTGGCGCGCGGCATCATCTCATAGTCCAGTGTGACCGTCTCGGCACCGGCGATGTTCTCGGCGCAGACGATGCCCTGGGCCGAGCCAACGTGCGCCAGCATCAACTTGCCGGTCAGGTCGCCGACAGCCCAGATGCCCGGCACGTTGGTCGCCAGGCGGGAATCCACCTCGACCATGCCGCGCTCGTTCAGCTTGACGCCCAGCGCCTCCAGCCCCAGATCCTTGCTGTTGGGACGGAAGCCGATCGCCACCAGCGCCTGCTCCGCTTCGAGGGCCTGGCTGGCCCCCTCTGCGGAGACGGTCACCTTGACACCGGTCTTGGTCGTCTCAACCGCTTCGACCTTGTGTCCGACCAGCACCTTGATGCCGCGCTTCTCAAAGGCCTTCTTCAGTTCGGCCGAGACCTCCTCGTCCTCCAGCGGCACCAGGCGTGGCAGCATCTCGACGATGGTCACGTCCACCCCGTAGGCGCTCCAGATGGTGGCAAACTCGACCCCGATGGCGCCCGAGCCGATGAT
>Ga0335071_10008481_pt1 | contig 10541 bp, 5 predicted proteins | sample Lox_Sample_15_FD_206724 | JGI IMG/M metagenome (GOLD analysis project Ga0335071, IMG submission 206724) | Soil microbial communities from Loxahatchee National Wildlife Refuge, Florida, United States - Lox_Sample_1.5 | ecosystem: Environmental > Terrestrial > Soil > Wetlands | place: USA: Florida...
TGGCATCGCTGGGGCAGGCTTGCTTGGCGACCCCGCTGCACTTCTCGTCGAGGTCACACTCCCCGGCGGCGGCGCGGCACACAAAGGTGCTCGGCTGCACCACGTCGGTGGGACACGCGGCGCTGCTCCCCGTGCACGTCTCGTCGGGATCGCACGCATCGCCCGAGCCGCTGCGGCACACCGTGCTCGCTAACGCGAAGGCGTCGGCTGGGCACGCGCCGCTGGTTCCGGTACAGCTTTCCGGCACGTCACACACGCCGGCCGATGCGCGGCACTGCGTGCCGGATGACGTGAACGTGCAAGTGGAGTTGCAGCAGGAGCCAGCGGTGCCATTCGCGGCCCCCTGGTCACACTGCTCGCCCGGTTCGACAACACCGTTGCCACAAACCGGAATAAAGAAACGGATGGCGGTGTTGGCTAAGGAACCAATCGTGGTGAAGCTGTACAAGTCGTAGTTGGCGGTCGTGATCTCCCAGCCGATCTGTGCCTGGCCGCCGGTCGGGTTGTTACTCGCCCCGAACTGGTAGATGAAGTCGCCACTCTCGCGAACAATGATCTGGATGTTGAAGAAGCTTCCAGTGGCGCTCCACTCGGGCACATTGGTCCATGTAGCGACGAACGAGCGGTTCGGCGCAGTTCCGACGCTAGCGTAGCGGACGGTTCCGCCGGCGGTGAGATCGATATCGGTGCCGTAGGCCCGCAGCGCGCGTACGAGGTTGGCATCCGGGATCGGGTTCGTATAGGTTCTCGGCGAGACGTTCTGTGTACCGTTCCCACAGTAATTATTGTTGAACTGCAGACGCGCATTGGACATGACGCGTACTGTCGTGTAGTTCACTCCGCCAAAATTGAACGTGAAGCCCAAGGGCAGTTCCGCGCTGATATCGTCGTCAACAGCTGCGCTGCCCCCCGTGCAGCCACCACCCCAGGTGACATTGGTATGAGTCGATGGGTCGATCCAACTGAACGTCGTCGGGGCATTTGCGTACGTGGCGGCCTGCGCCATGGTGGCCCACAGGACTAGCGTCACGGCGGTCGTCGCAGACGAAACCGTTGTCCGAACGCAACTACGCGCACGGTGCGGCCTGCGCAACGGAAAGCTGGTCGGCCCACAGGCAAGGGGGCGAAGCGTCCGCCTCCGACGCGGCAGCACGGTTCTGTGTGCCGTGCACAACATGCCTGGCCGCAGGGCAATATGCGTGCCGTTTGTTGGGGTACACAGTGTGACCTCGGCCAGATTCCCCGCAACTGTCGCCCGGCAAATAGTATGCGCCGTCGTTACGAAACAGACGGGTTTGCCCTAGGCAACGACAACTTTTGTCCCCCCGAAGAGCGCCATTAACCGCCTACGGCCGTTGTCCCACAGCCCACCAGGGGCCCGGCGCCAGAGTTCCAGGGGGCTTTGCGACGCAGCCGGCAAGCCAGCGGTGCTCACCCCGCGTCCTGCAAGATGTCGCGCTCAGCTTGCGGCCACACCGCTTGCAGGATGCCGAGGATGCGATCGATGTCGGCGGTCGTCGAGATCAGCGGCGGCGCCAGCGCCACACATTGAAACAAGGCGCGTGCGATGAGTCCGCGCTCAAAGGCCGCGGCGACGATGCGGTGCGGATCTTCGATGTTGGGGAACGGCTCCTTCGCCGCCTGATCGCGGACGATCTCGATCGCCGCGAGCATGCCGAGGCCGCGGATCTCGCCGACGATCGGCGAGCGGCCCAACGCCTCGCGCAAGCGCTCGAGCAGGTAGGTGCCGACGCGGCGCGCGTTGTCGACCAACCCCTCGCGTTCGATGATGTCTATGTTGGCAAGGCCCGCCGCACAGCAGGTGGGATGATTGTTGTAGGTGAGCCCGAACATCAGTGGGATGCCGTCCGGCATCTCGTCGCGAATGGTGTCGTAGATGCGGTCAGAGACGACCGACGCCGAGAGCGGCAGGTAGCCAGACGAGATCCCCTTCGCGAAAGACACCAGGTCCGGCTCGATGTTCCAGTGCTGCATGCCGAACCACTTGCCGGTGCGGCCGAAGCCGGTGACGACCTCGTCGAGGATGAGCAGGACGTCATGGCGCTGGCAGATCTCTTGAATGGGCCCGAAGTAATCCGGCGGCGGCACGAGCATGCCGCCGGTGCCCATCACCGGCTCGAGGATCACGGCGGCCACGGTATCGGCCCCCTCACGCTCGATCTGCGTTTCCAAGTCGTGGGCGCAGGCCAGGCCGCAGTCCGGATAGATCTTGCCGAACTCGCAGCGGTAACAGTACGGCGGTGCGAAGTAGGCGTGTGAGGCGTCCTGTTCGATGAAGGCGTGATACGCCAAGATGCCCGTCGCGGTGCCGGCGCCGCGCGTCGCGCCGTGGAAGGCCCAGCGCCGCGACAGGATCTTCACCTTCGACTGCTTGCCGCGCAGTGCATGGTAGAGCCGGGCAAACTTGAAGTTGGCCTCGTTGGCCTCGCTGCCGCCGCTATGAAAGAGCACGTGGTTGAGGTGCCGATCCGCGGGCAGGAGCCCGACCAGACGCTCGGCCAGCCGCGTGGCCGGTTCGTTCCCGAAGTCCCAGAAGCTCGGATAGTAGGCGAGTTTGTGCAGCTGCGTGGCGACGGCGTCGGCGATCTCGCGGCGGCCGTGGCCGACGCTGATGTTGAAGAGGCCGGAAAAGCCGTCGATGACCGTGCGGCCGTCCGCCAACTGCAGCTCGATGCCGCGGCCGCCGACGAAGATCTTCGAGCCGTGTTGCTCTTGCTTGCGGAACTCGGTGATCGGGTGAATGACGTGCGCGCGGTCGAGCCGCAGGATGTCGTCCAGATCCGGAATGAGATTGGGCATGCTTACCTCCGAAGCGCGGCGTCAGACGAGCCTACCGCAGCGCGGGAGACTTTTGAACGGCCGCGAGTGCCGAATCTTATGACGCCAGTCACGGTGGTTGCAGACTCAGGTCATACCTCGGAGGACGACCGAATCTACGGCGTCGCTGAAACCGGCGGAGCAGACGGCGTCACGGTCGCGGTGTCCGGCGCGGCGGCATACGTCAGCACCACCTCGGCGGGGAATTCGCTGATGGTCGCACGATCGCCGGTGAAGGTTTGCACCGGCTTGCCGTTCACCGTGACACCGGTGAGTGGCCGCGGCAACGGTGGCTGCACGACGATGTTGCCCGGCGGCAACGTCAAGTCGCCCCAGAGGTGCACACGGAGCGCAGTGGGTTCTTCGCCCCGCACGCTGAAGTGTAAGACGCCATAGTAGGTGGGCAGGCGTTTGACACTGACGCCCGATGCGCTCATCACCCACGCCCGCGGGACGCCGGCAGCAACCACGAGCGCGCCGTCGGCCTCGCGTTCGTAGGCAAACATGTTGCGCACGGCGAGAAGGAAGCCGGACCCAACCCATGTGTGCGGCATGTCGCCGATGAACCGCGGGAGGGTGGGATCGCGCCAGACGAGCTCTGCCCACTGGTTCCAGGCCGGCGGCCGCTGATCGGCCAGCATGTCGTTGAGCAGCTCGGCGGCGCGCTCGCGTTCCCCGAGCAGGACGAGGGCCTCGACGTTGCGGAGCTCGTACGGTGTGTAGGCGTCGCCTTGTGCCTCGGCGTGTCGCCGCTCCTGGACGTGCGCGTAGTATTCGTCAAAGGTGCGCCGCAATGCGTCCTGCGGGAGGTTGTCGATCTCGCCGGCGATCGTCAACGCAATCGCCGTCGACGTCGGATCGAAGTCCCCATACTCCACGGAGCCTGGAATGAAATCGATCTTGTGATTGGCCATCGTGCGCTCGAGAGACGCGTAAAGATCGGTGCGGAACGCGTCGCGCAGCGCCGCAAGGCTGGCGGCATGCGCGTCATCGCCCAGCGCCACGGCGAGACGCGCGGCATCCTTGAAGCCACGCAGCGCAAGGAAATCGTCCCAGTACGAATGGACCGGATGCGATGAGTAGCCCTCGTGGCTGATGGATTCTGGCAGCAGCCCGTACAGCGCCTGCTTGTCAGGGCGTTGGTAGGCGTCTGTCAGCCGCTGCTGGCGCAACCCCGCGAGGTACTCGACTGCCTTGATGATCGCCGGCCACCGATCGTTCACGAACCCGATGTCGCGCGTCGAACGGTAGTACTCGGCAACGGTGTAGATGAACTCCCCATTGCTGTCATTCTCGACGGCCGTATCCGCGCCGCGCTGATCGACGCAGCAGGGAATGCGGCCGTCGGGCAGTTGGTAGCGCGCGTACCAGCGAAGGAAGTCACGTACCTCGCGCGTGAATCCCATCTGCAGCAACGCCGTCGAGGTGATGGCGCCATCGCGAATCCACGAGCGTGCATAGGTGCGCGAGCCAGGTTGAATGGCGGCGCCGTCACTGTTGATCAGGATATACGCCAGCGTGCTCTTGATGGTGCGCACTACCTGGTCGGCCGCCGGCGGCAGCTCGAAGACCACGCGGTCGAGCAGTGTTTCCCAGAGCTCCGCAGTATCGTCCAGCAGTTTGTCGAAGAATGCCGCCGGGCTGTCGTCGTCCGCTCTCCGGCCGCTGTCTACGTCGTGAAACGGCACCGCGACGTAGACGTCTGCATGGCTGGTGGCTCCGAGGTGCAGATTGTACTCGAGCGCGCCTGACGCGTAGCCGAGTGGATCGGACACCTGCGGGCGCAGCGGCAGCTTCCCTTGCACCAGGAAGTGGGTGACCAGGTTTTCTTCGAAGGTTGCAGCACCGAAGCGGTCGGGAGCCGTCAATGTCTGTACGACCTTGTCACCGTTCACCCACACCTCGCGTGCACCGAACACGATATCGCGGATGGCCGTCACCCCACCCACCATGTTGAGCGACTGCCAGGGTGGCAGCACCTGGAACGGGCGCACGGCGACGAACAGGCTGACATCGCGCGGGCCATCGGTGTGGTTTTCCACGCGGTAGCGGACGTACAGCTTGGCTTCGCCCGGTTTGCCGGCCGCAAAGGCGGTGATCTTGAGCTCCAGCTGGTCTATCGCCCAGGTAACCGACGGAATGGGAAGATAGCCGCGCTCGAGTTGTTGGCTGATGCGCGCCGCGTTCCACGTGAGGAGCTTGCCGTCGGCGAACAGGAACGGCTCGATCGAAAACGCTCCCTTGTCGACCTCGAGCGCACCCTCCTCGTTCATGAGCGCTTCTTTGTCGTCATCGCGCGCTCCGATGACCGTCCAGTACGTCTGCCGGTCCATGAAGTACTTCGGATACGTGCCGGGCGGCGCATCGCGGGCAATGGCTTCGAAGAACTGGTTGGGCGACGCAGAGAACTCGAACGGCTCCACCGTGATCTCGCGCACGCCGTAGCCTTGGTCCCGACTGCTGCGTTCGAGGTCCAGCCGGATGTACCGCGACTCGCCGTCGGGCAGATAGATGTAGTCGCGGCCGCCATTGCCGACGGTGCTGGTGTGGATCTGGGTCCAGTTTTCGCCATCGTCCGACGCTTGCACGTGGTACGCGGTCGCGAAGTCGTCCCGGTCCCAGTCGATGACCAGGCCGCCGTACTCGCGTCGCCTGAGGAAGTCGATCAGCACCCACTGGTGCGGCGCCAATTCGCCGCTGTGCCAACTGCTGTAGGGATCCTGGTCCAGAGCCAACTCGGGGCCGTGACCGGCCATCGACGTGGAGGCGGAGACTTTGGGCTGTGCGTTCTTCGCGGGCGGGACCTCGCGCTCCTCGAGGGTGAAGTCGTCGATCCAGACGGAGCCGCTGCCCCCGGTGCCCGCCGTAATTGCGAACTCAACGTAGGCAATGTTCTTCGGCGGGCCACCACCGGCGGGCCCCCAAGCGAATTGCAGGCGCGGTTTCTTGATGATGACCTGGCGCCACTCGGGAGGGAATTTGAAATCGCGCTGCCGGTACCACCACACGTTCTGGCCGCTGCGATCAATGAGCTTGAACTCGAGAACGTTGGGCGGCGCCTCGCCGCGCACGAAGAACTTGAACGCGTAGTTGGCCGGCAGCGAGATGCTCAAGGCCTTGCGGGCAATCACATACCCACCGGCGCCGAGATCGAAATCGAGCCGCAGGCTCATGCCGCTGTGGCCCGCGTCCTGCGCGATTTCGACGCGCGCGCCGTCCGATGCGCTGGCCGCCCATCCGGTCAGCTCGTCGAAGTTGTCGAGAACGGTTTGCGCGGAGACCGCACAGGTATGTGCGAAGATGAGGGCCGCAACCGCCACCTGGTATCTGCTTGCCAGCCTGACCACGTCCGATCCGATCCCCTGCGTACCCTCAGATCCATCATTCACAAATTGCGCGGCTTCGCCAACGCTGACTGCTGCGGCACGCCGGCGACGGCGGCGAGGAGTGGTGCCGCCTGACGCGCTTGTCTAAGATAGCCACAGCAGATATCTGTCATCGTCACGGGGCACTGAACGTGGAGAGTATTCTATGCGGCCAGATGTGGTATTTCTTGGTCACAATTCCAGCAGGTAGGATCCTCCAGACGGGAGCTGGAGAATGCGCACCAGTTCTCGCGGTGCCGCAGGCGTTGCGCTGAGGAGCCAAGCCGAGTGACGCGGACCCGCAGCGAGCGTTTGATCAGCAGCGGACTCGTCTTGGCGGCGGTGCTCACCGTCTTGGTGGCGGCTGCGGCATATCGGACGACCCAGGCGCTGCGCACTACGGCCGACTGGGTCGCCCACACGCAGGAGCTACAGGCGGCGCTGGCCGACTTGTTCTCGACGCTCCAGGAGATCGAAGCCGGCGAGCGCGGCTATGTGATCACTGCCAATCCGCGTTTCGTGGAAGAGGGCGCGGCGCTGAACGCCCGGGTCGCGGCGCAGCTCGCAAACCTGCGCCGCTTGACCGCAGACAATGCGGTGCAGCAGCAGCGGCTCAGCGTGCTCGATGACCTGGTGGCGCGTAAGACGGCTTTCGCGCAACGCGTCATCGATCTGCGAGCGCACAGCGGCTTCGATGCCGCTGCCGCCCTCACCTCCACAGAAGAGGGTCAAAAGCTCATCGAGGGGATCAACTCGCTGGTCGGCATGATGCACGGTGAGGAAGGTGACCTGCTCGCGCAGCGCAGCGCCGCGCTGCGCGCCACGGAGCGCGCGGCCGTGCTCGCGCTCACCGGGTTCGCTACGCTCGCGTTTGCGCTCTTGGGCTTCGTGTATGTTGTCGTGCGGCGCGATCTTGCAGAGCGCTCCCGTGCAGAGGCCAATCTGCGCGGCTTGCTGGAGGCTGCGCCGGATGCCACCTTGGTGGTGGGCGAGGCGGGACGGATTGTCATGGTCAACGCGCAGGTTCAGGCCCTCTTCGGGTATGGCCGCCATGAACTCCTCGGCCAGCCGGTGGAGTTGCTCCTGCCGGAGCGCTTCCGCAACACGCACCTGCAGCATCGCGCCCGGTATCTCGACGATCCGCGCGCACGCCCGATGGGTGCCGGTTTGCAGCTCTATGCGGTCACCATGGAGGGCAGGGAGTTCCCGGTCGAGATCAGCCTGAGCCCTATGCAGAGCGAGAGCGGCATGTTGGTGACCGCCGCGGTGCGCGACATCAGCGAGCGCAAGCACGCCGAGGAAGCCTTGCGGGCGGCGGCGGCGCGGATTCGGGACCTGTACGACCGCGCCCCCTGCGGCTACCATTCGCTCGGTCCCGATGGCACCTTTCTCGAGATCAATGACACGGAACTCTCTTGGCTGGGGCGTACGCGCGACGAGGTGGTTGGCCGGATGAAGTTCTCGGACGTCTTGACAGCGGACAGTGTAGAGCGCTTCGAGCGTGCGTACCCGCAGTTCATCCAGCGCGGGTGGGTGCGCGATATCGAGTTCGAATGCGTGCGCCGCAACGGGAGCGTGCTGCCGGTGCTCCTCAACGCGACCGCGATCACCGACGCTACTGGGCGGTACGTCTCCAGCCGCGCCACCATGATCGACCTGAGCGAACGCCAGCGAGCAGAGCGCCTGCTGATCGAACGGCAAACCCTCGAGCGTACCAACAAGGAGTTGCAGGAGTTTGCCTATGTTGCCTCGCACGACCTGCAGGAGCCGCTGCGCAAGATTCAGGCGTTCGGGGACCGGCTGAGAACCAAGCATGCCGCGGCGCTCCCCGCGGAGGCCACCGACTACCTGTTGCGGATGCAGAACGCCGCGGCGCGCATGCAGACGCTGATCAACGACTTGCTCAGCTTCTCGCGGGTGACGACGCAGGCGCAACCATTCGTTCGGGTCGATCTCGCGATGATCGCGCGTGACGTCGTATCGGATCTGGAAGGCCGCCTCGAAGAAACGCACGGCCGCGTCGAGATCGCCGCGCTGCCGACGATCGAGGCCGACCCGACGCAGATGCGCCAACTCCTGCAGAACCTCCTCAGCAACGCGCTGAAGTTTCACCGCCCCGACGTCGCGCCATCCGTGCGCGTGTCGGGCCGGCTGCTGAACGGCAGCAGCCGGTCGCCCGCCCAGCCGGCCACCGAAGGCGTGTGCGAGATCAGCGTCGCCGACAACGGCATCGGCTTCGACGAGAAGTACCTCGACCGCATTTTCACCATCTTTCAGCGTCTCCACGGGCGCAACCAATATGAAGGGACGGGACTGGGCCTGGCGATCTGCCGGAAGATCGTCCAGCGCCACCGCGGCCAGATCACTGCGCACAGTACGCCCGGACAGGGGGCGACCTTCGTGGTGACGTTGCCTGTCCGGCAAGTGGCGGAGGACACCCGGGCCGCACCGGTTGGAGGGCACGCGACGACATGACGGACCGGGCGGTGCACGTGCTGCTGGTGGAAGACGATGAGGATGACTACATCCTCACGCACGATCTGCTCGGCAGCATCGATCCACAGGGCTTTGTGGTCGACTGGGTAACCACGTACGACGCCGCCCGCGAAGCGATGGCGCGCAAGGAGCACGAAGTGTTTCTTATCGACTATCATCTCGGGGCGCGCAGCGGGCTCGATCTGCTGCGGGAAGCCGCGGCAACTGGGTGCGATGCGCCGATCATCGTGCTCACCGGACAGGGCAGCCGCGACATCGATCTCGAAGCGATGCAAGCGGGGGCGACGTCCTACCTGGCCAAGGCCGAGATCACTGCGTCCCTGCTCGAGCGCACCATCCGCTATGCCCTGGAGTTGAAGCGCGCGCAGCGCGCAGTGCGTACCCTGCAGCAGCAAGCGCAACAGCGGGAGCGGCTGGCAGACATCGGTGCGATCGCCGCGCAGATTGTGCACGACATCGGCAATCCGTTGGCCGGTATCTCGATGCAAGCGCAGCTGTTGCTGCGGCGCGCCAATCAAGAAGGGGGGCATCCTCTGAGCATTGCGCGGCAGCCGCTGGAGCGCATCCTGGGCGAGGTCCATCGCCTGGATGCCCTGGTGAAGGAGTTCCTCGAGTTTGCACGTGAGCAACGCCTGGAGCGCAAGATCATCGATCTGCGCCGCTTTCTGCAGGAGATCGTTGACCTCTGGCGACCGGTCACCGCCGCGCTCGGGATCGGCCTGACGCTGGACCGGTCCGATGATCTCCCTGCGATTGACGCCGACGAGGATAAGCTGCGCCGCGTATTCGAAAACCTCGTCAAGAACGCTGCCGAGGCGATCGTGCAGGGCCCGGGAGAAATCGCCATCCGCGCCCGCAGCAATGCAACCGCCGGCGTTCGCATCTCGGTCGAAGACACGGGACCAGGCATGGCGCCCGACATCCAGCCGTTCCGCTTGTTCGAAACCACGAAGCCATACGGCACCGGTCTGGGTCTGCCCATCACGCAACAAATCGTGCGCGCCCACGGCGGCAGCATCGAATTTACGCCGCGGCAGCCGCATGGCATGGTCTTCTGTGTGGATCTCCCGCTCCGCTTGCAGCGGCGCTGAACTGCAACAGCCGGTCGATCCACAATGGCATGCCGAGGGCGTGGTTGTAGAGGAGGAAAGAAGTGGTGAAAGGTGAAGCAATGACGATTACGCTGCTCATGGCGGAGGACGACGAGGAAGACCGCCTTCTGACCAAGGACGCGTTGATGCAAAGCCGCGTCGCCAACAACGTGCGCTTCGTCGAGGACGGCGAAGAGTTGATGGACTACCTGTACCAGCGCGGGCAATACGCCGGCCCGAATTCTGCGCCGCGACCCGGCCTCATCCTGCTCGACCTCAACATGCCACGCAAGGACGGCCGCGAAGCATTGCGGGAGATCAAGGCCGACCCGGACCTGCGCGCCATCCCGGTCATCGTCCTCACCACCTCGAAGGCGGAGGAGGACATCGTGCGCAGCTACGACCTCGGGGCCAGCGGTTTCATCAGTAAACCGGTGACGTTCGAAGGGCTGGTCGACGTGATGAAGACGCTCGGGCGCTACTGGCTCCACATTGTCGAGTTGCCCCAGCGCGGTCATTAGAGTAGCTGAGCCACTCGGCGACCCTCCGCCAGAGCAAGCGGAATGTCCTGATGCGCACGTGGTTCGACCTGACCGGCAGGTGTGCCGTGGTGACCGGCGGCAGCAAGGGGCTCGGACGCACCATTGCGGGTGCGCTGGCGCAGGCGGGCGCCGACGTGGCCATCGTCAGTCGCACCCCGGCAGATCTGCAGCGGGCCGCCGACGAGCTGTGCACCCATGGACCCCGTGTA